>Ga0187772_10000443_pt1 | contig 18405 bp, 18 predicted proteins | sample 0116_SJ02_MP15_2_FD_133137 | JGI IMG/M metagenome (GOLD analysis project Ga0187772, IMG submission 133137) | Tropical peat soil microbial communities from peatlands in Department of Meta, Colombia - 0116_SJ02_MP15_20_MG | ecosystem: Environmental > Terrestrial > Soil > Wetlands > Peat | place... | reverse complement strand
TCCTGTCCGCCAGCCGCTTCTGGTACCCGATCAGTATTCCCCGGAGGAGGGACCACTCTGTCGTGACCCACATGACGGGGAAGAATATCCCTGGCTTTTCCTTGAATCTGCACCTCACTCCAACTGCTGCTTCCTGGTAGATGGTTCTGTCCGGCCTCGAAGCGATGCTGTCCGCGCCGGACTCCGCCACAGAAACTATCTCGCAGACATAGGCCATGCACATTCCATCGTCCTCAACGAAAGGTGGGGGGACCAACCGCTTGAGCGAAAAGGGCTCGGCTCTGAAGTAGACCGAGACGTAGTCTGCGCCGTAGTGCCAGGGCCCCTTCTCAATCGCAGAAGTGGAGCCGGGCACCAGGGGGTGGTCGAGCAATGGTCCCAGTACCCCTCCAAAGGTAAAAAAGGGTTGGTTGGTCGCTCGATTCGGATGCGGATTTGCAACTTCGCCCTCAGGGGCGAGCCTCCAGGCAGTCAGAGGGCTGGCCTCGTCGATGGGTCGATGGTGTTTGAGCTTACCGGAAGGCGCCCCCTGCAAAGCCTGCTCGAAGCAGGCGTGGAAGGGGTGGAGCGGGAGGGGGAAGTCTACCCGCTGCCTGGAGTCACTCTCTACGCTCCACTTCCCCGACCGGGCAAGATTCTGGCCACGATAGTGAACACGAGAGGAATGCTTGGGGGCGAGGACATCACCCTAGATAGGCCGAGGCTCGACATGAAGGCCCCCAGCGCAGTCGTCGGGCCGGGCGCCGAAATCCTGGCGCCGAAGAGCGGGATTCGGCCAGAGGTTGAACTTGCCGCCATTATCGGGAAGAGGGTCTCGAAGGCTGCGAGGGCGCAGGCAGAGGCTTCCATATTCGGGTACACTGTACTCAATGACGTCACAGTGCCAGCCGCCTCCCGGGAGGACGCCTACGAAGCCTATAGGCGGGACAGGGGCACCGGGGAAATCAGAAGGACCACCTTGAGGGGGCCGCTCTTCCGGTCGAAGAACCACGACACCTTCTGCCCGATGGGACCCTGGGTGTGCACGCCCGACGAGAACAGGGAGTGGTCGGACCTGAGGATGACGACGAAGTTCGATGGAAGGCTCGTTCAGGACGGTTCCACGTCCGAGTATATCTTTGACGCGGTAGACGTTGCGTCTTACGTCTCTCGGTTTCTTTCCCTGGAGCCAGGAGACGTCGTCTCCTGCGGCAGCGTCGGGTGGACAACAGAGGCTCTTGGCAGACTGGATCCGACCGAGTTCGTCCTCCCTTCTATAAGAGGGACCCTGGAACTGGAAATCGAAGGGGTGGGGGTCCTTGTCAACCCAGTCGTCCCGGAGCCCTAGCCGGGGCGCCAATGTCAGCACGGGAAGGAGGCCTTGTCCTCTCAGGCCGGAGAATAGCCGTGCAAAGATTCAATTAGAGAATCCGCGGGAGCGGAATGTTCCTTAGATGGGAGCGGTCGACGGAAAGCAATTCCTCCAGAGGGTAGACTCGACCCGCCGAGAGGTATGGTACGGGGATCAGATGATCACTGGGTCAGTCTCGGAACATCCTGCGTTCAAGGGAGTTACGAAATCCATTGCCGCGCTGTATGATATGCAGATGAAACCCGAGTTGATTGATTCGATGACCTACAAGTCCCCTTCGAACGGGGACAGGGTTGGCATCAGCTTCCTCCAGCCTCGCACGAAAGACGACCTTGCCAGGAGGACTGCGATGATGAAGACTTGGGCGGATTACTCAGGGGGAATCATGGGAAGGACAGCCGACTACCTCAACAGCTCTGTCATGGCGATGGCGGCGGCAAAGGAATTCTTTGGGAAGGATGGCAGGGACTTCGGTTCTAACATCGTCTGCTACTACGAGCATGTAAGGGAGAACGACCTGCTCATGACCCACACCCTGATCAACCCACAAGCGAACAGAAGCGTTGGCCCTTCGAAGCAGGCGGATCCGTTCACGGCGGCGAGGGTCGTCGAGAAGAACTCCGAGGGAGTCGTCATCCGGGGGGCGAGGATGCTTGCGACGCTCCCCATCGCTGATGAAATACTGGTTTTCCCGTCCACTGTAATCCGATCGGGCCAGGACGACACTCCCTATTCCATTGCCTTTGCACTGCCGGTGAGCGCCAGGGGGCTGAAGTTCATCTGTAGGGAGTCGTTCGCCTCCGACTCCGTCTACGACCATCCGCTGGCTTCTAGGTTCGACGAGCAGGATGCGGTCGTCGTGTTCGACGACGTGTTGGTTCCATGGGAGCGCGTGTTCATTCTGGAGGACCCGGACAAAGCCAACAAAGTGAGCGAAGCTACGGATGCGATTGTTTTCATGGCGCACCAGGCGACAATCCGAGAGGCTGCGAAGGTGGAGTTCGTGTCCGGACTGGTGACGCTCGTGGCTGAGACCATAGGTGTAGATCAGTTCCCCCAGGTCCAGGAGAAAATCTCGGAAATCCTTCTTACTGCGGAGACTATGAAGGCGTTCTTGGCCGCAAGCGAAGCAAACGCAAGAATGAACAGATGGGGGCTAATGACCCCTGATTACCTCCCTATCAATTCCGCGAGGAATCTCTGGCCGAAGGTGTCGCCGGCGCTGTCGGCCGTTCTGAAACAAATCGGGGCCAGCGGGCTCATGGCAATCCCACCTCAGGAGGTCCTCGATTCTCCGGCAAGGCAGGATGTGGACAGGTACTATCAGGCGAAGACTGCAGACGCGGAGGAGAGGATTCGGCTGTTCAAGCTGGCATGGGATATCGCCGGCAGCTCTTTCGGAGGGAGACAGGACCTTTACGAGAGATTCTTCTTTGGGGACCCGGTCCGAATGGCAAGCGCCTACTACGCCTGGTACAACAAGGAACCGTACAAGGATCGGGTAAGAGAGCTGCTCCACCGGGAGGACTCGAGGTGAAGAGGGTGGAGCGAGGCTTCGACATAGTGAAGGCGGGACACATCGAGTTCCTGGTCACAGACCTCTCCAAGGCGAAGAAGTTCTACGTGGACACCCTCGGATTCGTGGTGACGGAGTCGGATAGGAAGCACATCTACCTCCGCGGGCTGGAGGACAGGCACCACCACTGCCTAACGCTCACGAAATCCGACAGACCTGGAGTCGGGCACTTCGCATTCCGCGTTGCCGACGAATCAGGGCTCAGGGCGGTCGAGAAGCTGGTGAAGGCGAGGGGGTGGTACAGCCGGTGGGTTGAGCCCGGCGAAGAAAGGGGGCAGGGGCGAGCGTTGATGGTTGAGGACGGGTTCGGGTTCCCCGTGGAGTTCTACGCGAAGATGGCCCCGGTGGAGTGGTTGCTGCAGAAGTATCAGAGCTACAGGGGGGCGAAGGTGATGAGGCTAGACCACTTCAACATAATGCTCCCAGACGTGGCCTCGGCATATGATTGGTACGTTGGGGGCCTTGGATTTGGGTGCACGGAGACTACCGAGACAGAAAGAAAGGAGCCGGAGCTCTGGGCAGCATGGCTGAGGAGGAAGCACACCTGCCACGATATAGCGCTAACCACGGGCAAGGGCCCGCGGGTCCATCACGCTGGGTTCACGGTTTCGGACCGCGCTTCCATAATGGACGCCGCCGATCTGTTGGCCGCCAGCGGGTATCTCGAAAGCATGGAGCGGGGACCAGGAAGGCACGGGGTCTCCAACGCTTTCTTCCTCTATCTCAGGGACCCGGACGGGAACAGGATCGAACTCTACACCGGGGACTACATCAGTGCGGATCCGGACTGGGTCCCCATCCGCTGGAAGCTCAACGACCCGCGGAGGCAGACGTTCTGGGGGGCGCCGACGCCAGAAAGCTGGTTCAACGAGGCAATGATGGTAAGGTCGCAGAGGAACGGCGATTTCGCGAAAATCGTCTCGCCGAAGATCAGGGACAGGCCAGATTATCTTCTCTCGGTTCGCTGACTTCTACCAGACCATGTCCGAGGGCGGAGCGGGGTACTCCGTCTGCTCGGTTGTCGTGTACTGCTGCGAATAGTAGACGAGCGGGCGCTTCGAGTTGTAGGTCTTGGCTGACACCACCTCCCCGACGAGGATGGAGTGATCTCCTCCCTCGTACACCTGCCAAGCCCTGCATTCTATTGCCACGCGGACCCCATCGATGATCGGGGAACCAGTGACGCCATTGGAGAACTTCAGCCCCTCGAACCTGTCTTTGACCTTGGTCCTCCCGGCGAACCTGTCTGAGACTGACTTCTGGTCGTCCGCCAAGAAATTGATGGTGTATGCTTTCGCCTCGCGGAACAGGTCATGAATGGCGGAACCTTTTGCAATGGAAATCAGGACGAGCGGCGGTTCCAATGATACGCTCGTGAAGGAGCTCACTGTGAGCCCTGTGGGCCCGCTCGGACCTGTTGTAGTCGCCACGGTGACTCCCTGGGGATAGACTCTCATGGCCTGCTTCAGCCCGTTCTGCAATTCGTTTTCCAAATGAATCCCGCCCGCTGTGGACCCGCGGACACCCCTGTGTTGTTTAAAACGTTCCCAAGCAGGTGATGTGCCACGCAGAGCCCCAAACCAAGAGGAAAGAAGAGATCCGGAATTCCGAGGTCATTCTGGGTCCGGGCTATCTATTCCTTCTCTCTGATAGCGGCGGTGGTGACAATCGGAACCCTTGCGATGCACGCTATCGAAGGGTGGAGCTACCTTGACTCGTTCTACTTCACGAGCTTCATTGCCACTGGCCAGGGGCCTCCCGGGAACCTCCTCCCCGCGAGCGCCCTTGGGAAAGCCTTCTCGTCAGTGCTCGCCTTCGTTTCAGTGGGTACCGTGATAACGGCGCTGGTCTTCCTGTTCGGTCCTTTCCTGGGCAGAGTTCTGAAGGCGGGAGAGGAGAAGCTAGAGGAAGTCGAGAGCGAAGTCGAAGGAAAGGGCAAGAGCTGACTGAAGAACCAGACCATTCATCGAATCCGTACAATCACAGATTCGGACGGCGTAGGAATTCAGATCGCAGCCATAAGCGCGTATGCTGCTGCCGAAACAAGCGCGGATGCAGGAATCGTGATTATCCAGGCCCATATGATTCTCCTGGCTACCCCCCACCTGACGGATCCCGAGCCCATGGTCGCGCCGGATCCCATTACCGACCCGCTCACGACGTGAGTGGTGCTGACAGGTATTCCGAAGAGGGAAGAGGCAATGATGGTGATTGCGGACGCAGTTTCTATCGACACGCCGTGGACGGGGTCGAGCTTAGTCATCCTGAACCCCAGCGTTTTCACAATTCTCCACCCGCCGAAGAAGGTGCCCGATGCGATGGATGTGGCGGCCAGCACAGCCACCAAGTCCGGGACGTTGAACGAAGGAATCCATCCCACTGAGAAGAGAAGTGCGGTGACTACGCCCATGGTCTTCTGGGCGTCGTTGGTCCCATGGCTGAGGCTCACGAGGGCGGAAGAGACCAGCTGGAGCCTGCGGAAGTAGCTGTTGATTACGTGGATAGACACGGAGAAGAACGCTCTGATTAAGGCAGTCATCAGAACGAAGGCAAGGGCAAAGCCGATGATTGGGGAGAGCACCATAAACACTAGCGTCTTGTCTAGCCCTGACCATATGAGGGATCCGACCCCCGCCTTGGTTACGGCCGCCCCCACAAGGCCGCCAATCAACGCATGCGAAGAACTGGAAGGGAGGCCCAGGTACCAGGTCACAAGGTCCCACGTGATACCCCCCACTAACGCGGCGAGCACAAGCTCGGGCGTGATCACGGAAGAGCTGACTATGCCCTTTCCTATTGTGGTAGCCACGGCCACGCCGAAAATGGCGAAAGCGACGAAATTGAAGAATGCAGCCATCGCGACTGCTGCCACGGGGGGGAGAACTTTCGTGGAAATGACTGTCGCGACAGAGTTCGCAGCGTCGTGGAACCCATTGATGAAATCGAAGCCATAGGCTACAGCAATTATCGCCAGGATGTAGATTTCGAAGAGGTCCACAGGGACCACCCTAGGAGTGCTTGATTAGTATGTCCCTGATGATGAACGAAACGGCCTCGCATCTGTCGGTGGTTGTCTCCAAATCCTCGTAGATTTCCTTTAGCCTCAGAATCTCGCCCACATCACCGCTCTTGAACAGGGCGGCAACCGATTCGTTGAACAGGACGTCTGCTTCGTTCTCAAGGCGGTCCACCTCTATGCAGGCGTCGTCTATTATATTCCTGTCAAGCTTTCTGAGTGAAGTGAGCGCCGCATGCAGCTGCGCCACAGATGCCTTGATGATTCCCGTGAACTCGATCATCGTAGGAGTGGGGCCCTTAATTTCGAAGAGGACCAGCCTGTTCATGGCTGCGTTCATCAAATCGAGGACGTCGTCGTAACCCGATGCTAGCTTCGTGAGATCTTCCTGATCGATGGGGGTGATGAAGCTCCTGTTCACCTTGTCATATATGTCGTGGACGACGCCGTCGCAGTTGTGTTCGAGGTCCTTGAATTCCTTCCTCTTTTCCTCCATATTGTCGAATTTCTTGACCGCTTCTTCCAGCATAACGGCACCTTCGAGTATGAAGGACGACTCTTTGTCCAGAAGGTCATAGAACGCCTTGTCCTGGGGTATGATCCACTCCCGTATGCCCATTCGGCTGGGAACCCATGGGAACGGGCTTTACCCCTTTTCCCTGAGTGGTTAGGAATTCGTGTATTCTTGGGTTCCTTCCTCGCCAGATAGCTTCGAAAACCGCCTTGCCAATTTAGGCACCCTATTCTTGTATGGTTCCAGCTGATTGCGGTCGAAAATCTTGAGAACATCTGTGTATGAAACGAACCCCTGAGTTTCGTCAACCTTAGTGCCGATGCTCTCTGGCCGTGGATGCTCGGCCTCTGCGGGCCCTTGGAATCCCGCTTTCACTTGTGTCACCTGCCTTTAACTCGCCAACTCGTCTAGGCGTCTCGCAAGATCCCGCAACTGTTCTCTCTGTGCTTGTAGCTCGCTCGGCTTCGTCTTTGCCAAATCCTCGACAAAAGAGATGAGACTCTGAATCTCCTCGACCGCGTCCGAACCTGTCCTTGGAGTGCGGCTGAACGTGCCAAATGATACTTCCAGTTCTGCATTGGCCTTTGGTGTCAATTCGTATCTTCCATCACTACGCCTGCGAATCGTGCCCTCTCCCTCCATCCTCTCTAAGAGAGGGTAGACCGAACCTGGCGAGGGACGCCACCACCCTCTCGTCACTGCCTCTATTCCGTCCATGATTTCCACACCATTCTTAGGAGAAGAGGAGAGCAACGACACGACCATCATGCGTAGCCCGCGTTTCCGGTGCATTGCAAATCTGAATGGCCACATCGGCATGGCAATCGGATTATCGATACTTACGCTTGGCGCCGTTCGTGTGGAGGAATCGGTTTTCCGATATTCTTAAATCCCCCTGGGACAAGGTCTCTCTTGGAGGCGAAAACAACGCAGACAACATATGGCGAGCAGCATCCTCACAGGGGCAACCCGTTTGCCTGGGCCGTCATCGCGTTGGTCCTGGTGGCGGTGATCGCTTTCTTCACAATGCTTGCAATGCACGGCTATCCCAGCGTGCCCGCAGGAACATACTATGGCTATCCGTTCATCGGGTGGTGGTTCTTCTTCCCCTTCGGCATTTTCTTCTTGTTCATGATCCTGTTCATCGTCAGTCGGCTAATCTTCTGGCCGATGGGGTGGGGGTGGAGGAGGAGGTGGTACTGGTACGGCTACGGTGACGCCAACGAGATTTTGCGCCAGAGGTACGCCCGCGGGGAAATCACTAAGGACCAGTTCGAACAGATGAAGAGGGACCTGGAGCAGCACTGAGCTCTAGGCCCTTCCCTTGTATTCGGCGATCCCCCAATCAATTTATCCGCCCACAGGAAACAAGGGGGAGTGTGCTGATTCGCGTAAGGAAAGGAAGGAGGGCTGATGCCGAACAGTTCCTCGGCCTGGTCCTAGCCCTAGCGGAGTTCGAGCATCTTGACCCCCCTTCGAAGCAGGGGAGGATGAGGCTCGTCGACGACATATTCAGGAGGAAGAGGGTCAATCTGCTGGTCGCCTCGGACGGCAGGAGGCTGGTAGGGTACGCTCTCTACTTCTACACCTATTCTTCCTTCGTCGCCAAGCCTACCCTCTACCTAGAAGACTTGTTCGTCCTTGAGGAGTATAGGAAACGGGGCGTAGGCTTCTCCCTTTTCAGGAAGTGCGTAGAAATCGCGGTGGCGGAGGGGTGCGGGCGCATGGAGTGGGCGGTCCTGACATGGAACGCGAAGGCCCTGCGGTTCTATGAGAGGCTGGGCGCGCGGAGGATGTCCGACTGGTACGTCTACAGGCTTGACGAGCAGGCCCTGGCCAGGGTTCCCAAGACGCTCTAGAGTGGATCAGCACATCTTTTCGAACCACGCCGCTGAGAGAGTAGAACTACCCAGCCCTTACAAATATATCCATGGAAAATACGGCTCGAAACGGAGACTCTCTGATGGATAGAGTAATGCTCTTCCAAGACGCGCAGGGGGGGGACAAGTTCCTCCTCGGCGGCAAAGGCTACGGTCTCGTCGAAATGACATCCCTTGGACTCCCCGTGCCCATGGGGTTCGTGATCACAACAGAGGTGTGCAAGCAGTACTACAAAGAAGGGGGGAGAATTCCGCCTGGCCTCTTCGAGCAGGTCAGAGAGAAAATAGCCGAGGTAGAGAAGGAGTCAGGAAAGAAATTCGGCGGAGAAGACAGGCCCCTTCTGTTCTCGGTCAGGTCTGGGGCTCCTTTCTCCATGCCGGGGATGATGGACACAATCCTCAACCTTGGCCTGAACGACCGGACGACCAAAGGGCTGGCTGCCAAGACCAAGAACGAGAGGTTCGCCTACGACTCATACAGACGACTCATACAGATGTTCGGCAAGGTGGCATTGGGAGCCGATGCAGGAGCCTTCGAGAAGATCTTGGAGGGAAAAAGGGAGGAAGCAGGGGTGAAGATGGACATCGACATCCCAGTCGAAGAGCTCAAGAGAGTGACAGAGGAGTTCAAGCGCATCATCACAAAGCAGACGGGGAAGGAATTCCCTCAGGACCCGTTCGTTCAGCTCCAGATGGCCATAGAGGCAGTCCTGCGATCGTGGAACAACGCCAGGGCCAAGGAGTACAGGAGGTTCTACCATATCAGCGAGGAGCTGGGAACAGCAGTCAACGTTCAGACCATGGTGTTCGGAAACTTCGGTGAGACCTCAGGATCCGGAGTAGGTTTCACCCGCAACCCCTCGACGGGGGAGAATGTCCTGTTCGGGGAGTACCTCCCGGACTCGCAGGGGGAAGATGTAGTGGCAGGAGTGCGCACCCCCATGGGGCTGGGCAAAATGGACCCGATAATCCTAGGGCAGCTCAAGGACGTCGCCAAGAAGCTGGAGGGTCATTTTAGGGACATGCAGGACTTCGAGTTCACCGTTGAGGACGGTAAGCTCTACACCCTGCAGACGAGGAACGGGAAGAGGACCGCCCAGGCGGCGATGAGAATAGCTGTCGACATGGCAGCTGAAGGGTTAATCACCTCACAGGAGGCTGTTTCTAGAATCGAGCCAGACATGCTCGAGTCTCTCCTTCACCGAAGGCTCGACCCCACATCAGCAGACAGGCCAATTGCCAAGGGCCTGGACGCATCGCCAGGCGCGGCCTCCGGGGAGGTAGTATTCGAGACCGAAGAGGCAGCCAGGGTGGGGATGAACAAACAGGTGATCCTCGTGAGGGTGGAGACAACCCCTGAAGACATCAAGGGGATGATTCCGTCACAGGGGGTTCTCACCATGAGAGGAGGGATGACCTCCCATGCGGCGGTAGTTGCGCGTGGGATGGGGAAGCCAGCGGTGGTGGGTTGCGGCGACATAGAGATTGCAGTAGATGGGAGCTGTTTTGTGACGAAATCGGGTGAGAAGGTGATGAAGGGAGACACCGTGACTATCGACGGAACCACCGGGAACGTCTACAAAGGGGAGGTCAGGATGGTGGATCCCGAACCATCACAGGACCTCCTCCAAATCCTGAAGATGGCTGATGGAATGAGGAGGCTTGGCGTATGGGCAAATGCGGACACTCCCGAAGCTGCGCAGAAAGCAAGGGAGTTCGGGGCCGAGGGGATAGGGCTTTGCCGGACCGAGAGGATGTTCAACGCACCCAACAGGCTCCCCATCGTCAGGGACATGATCATGAGCACGGATGTCGAATCGAGGAGAAAACACCTCTACAGGCTCTTCCCGTTCCAGCTTTCTGACTTCAGAGAGATTTTCTCGGCGATGGGGGGAAAGCCCGTCGTGGTCCGCCTGCTCGACCTACCCCTGCACGAGTTCCTGCCACCCCCCGAAGATCTGGTATTGGAAGTACAAACCAGACGGGCGAATGGCGCAACCCCCGAGGAGCTGCAGGGCCTTGAGGCGATGCTTGCTCGAGTCAGGCAACTGGTCGAGCATAACCCTATGATTGGTCACAGGGGGTGCAGGCTGGCAGTGACATACCCGGAGATTTACGAAATGCAGGCGAAGGCCATCCTCCAGGCGGCCATCGAGCTGGACCAGGGAGGGAAGGAGAGGGCCGAGGTCAAGATAATGATACCACTGGTGGCGCTAGCAGGGGAGCTGAAATACCTGAGGGGGGTGGTGGACAGGGCGGCCGAGGAGCTGTTCAAGGAGCTGGGGGACCGGGTCGAGTACAAGGTCGGCACGATGATCGAGACGCCGAGAGCTGCGCTCACGGCGTCTGAAATTGTCCAGCATTCCGACTTCTTTTCGTTTGGGACCAACGACCTGACTCAGACAACCTTTGGATTCAGCCGGGACGACGTCGAAGCGAAGTTCATCCCGAAGTACATCGAGATGGGCTTGCTCTCCCAGAGCCCCTTCGACTCGGTGGACACCGTGGGGGTCGGGCGCCTTGTGAAAATCGCGGTGGAGGACGGCCGCAGGGTGAAGCCAGGCCTCGAGATTGGGATATGCGGAGAGCATGGAGGAGACCCGAAGAGCATCGCTTTCTTCAACGAGGCGGGACTCGACTATGTCAGTTGCTCTGCCTACCGGGTGCCCGTGGCACGCCTCGCGGCCGCCCAGGCGACGCTTGGGAAAGCATCCGCAGCCACTGCATAGCGCGCTTCCAGTATCCCTTCCCTAAATTCCTGCCGAGACCGCAAAAATCCGGCCGGCGGCGGTTGTTTTCATCATTGAGAATCGTGGTCTCACTTTAACTTGCTCAGAGGGGGCTCCCTAACTTGTTAGGTCATGATAATTCGGGTGCGCTTTCATGGCCGCGGGGGGCAGGGTGCCAAGACGGCGAGCAGGATTCTAGGGGACGCAGGGTTCAACGACGGCTACTTCGCTCAGGACTTTCCCATCTACGGCGCCGAGAGGAGGGGCGCGCCGGTCACCGCGTTCACGAGATTCTCGGACGAGAAGATCACAGAGAAGGGGTTTGTCTTCTCTCCAGACATCTCAGCCATAATGGACGATTCACTAATCTCAGACCCCATGGCAAACCCGTTCGCAGGGCTTCGGAAGGGAGGGGTCGCGGTTGTCAACACGACAAAGCCCTCCGGCTCGGTGCTCCCGGGGAGGAACGACGTGACCGTCGCCACTGTGGATCTCACCGGCCAGGCGCTCAAGATACTCGGGAAGCCCATCCTGAGCTCGGGAATCGCGGCTGCTGTCGCCAGAATAGCCGGTATCAATAAGCAGGCACTGCTCAGGGCTGTTTCCGAAGAGCTGGGGGACATTGGGCTCTCCGCAGAGATGGTGGCAAAGAACATCGAGTTCGCCACTACAATTTACCAAGAGCTCGCACCACTGAAGTTGAAGACAGAGGAGCTCCCGACGACCGAGAGTCTTGTTCCCCTCGCAGTCGTGGTCTCGGAGGATGGCATCGAGAAGGTGACCAACACAGGGAACTCTTACCTTAGGCACACGGGGAACTGGAGGACGTTCAGGCCAACAATCGATTACTCGAAGTGCACCAACTGCATGATTTGCTACGCCTACTGCCCCGAGTCTGCTATGTCGGTCGGCGAGGACGGAAGGGTGACGATTGACTACGACAACTGCAAGGGGTGCATGATATGCATGACCGAATGCCCGCTCAGGGCGGTCTCACAGTCGAGGGAGGGGGGCGCCCAGTGAAAGGGAAGCTTCTCACCGGTAACGTTGCCGCTGCCGCGGGGGCGATGCTGGCGAGGGTCGACTACATACCCGCCTACCCCATCACCCCCCAGACGGAGATAATCGAGACCATTGCCGACTGGGTGAGGGAGGGAAAGATGGATTCGAGGTTCGTCCAACTCGAGTCGGAGCACTCGATGTTGACTGCGGCGGGCGCGGCTTCGCTCGCTGGAGCAAGGGTGTTCACAGCAACGTCAAGCCAAGGTATGCTCTATACCATCGAGATGCTCTACAACGTGTCTGGCTGGAGGGCCCCGATGCTATTGGTCAACGTGTCACGGGGAGTAGCTGCGCCCATCGTCCTCGAGCCAGATCACAATGATGTCCTCGCGGCGAGGGACAGCGGTTTCCTCCAGTTCCATTCCGAGACCTGCCAAGAGGTCACGGACTTGGTCCTCCTCGCCTACCGGGTGGCTGAGGACAAGCGGGTGATGCTCCCGGCGATCGTGAATCTGGACGGGTTCTACCTTTCGTTCACTCGCGAACCCGTCATCCTGCCGGAGCAGAAGAAGGTCGATGGCTTCCTCCCCCCCTACGAGCCTGTGACTCCCATCAGGGCCAGCAAGCCCGTATCGAGGGGGTCCTCGGTCTTCGAGGGCTTCCTGTACAGCTACTTTAGGTACAACCAGCACGGAGCGGCGTTAAAGGCCAAAGAGGTCTTCCAGGAAGCGGCAAGGGAGTTCGAGGGGCTCTTTGGGAGGAGCTACGGCCCCGTGGAGGGGTACATGCTCGACGACGCGGACTACGTGATTGTCATCTCGAATTCTTTCACCGCCCTGGGGAGGCAGGCGGTCAAGCGAATGAGAGAGCGGGGGGTGAAGGCGGGGCTCCTCAAGCTCATAATGGTGAGGCCCTTCCCTGCAGAAGAAATCGCTGCTCTCCTCCGAGGAAGAAAGGTGGTGGCTGTCTTCGATCAGAACCTCGCCCCTGGTTCAGGCGGGATCTTTTACCCCGAGATAGCTGGAGCGCTTTATCACGTCAGAGGGAGACCCAATGCCATACTCCCGGTCGTGGGGGCACTTGGAGGAAAACAGACGACGGCCAAGGAAATGGAGGCTGTTTTCGAGGAGATGATCACCATCGATAGGGAAGGGAAGACCCCTGTCCCCATGTTTCTGATGAGGGGGGACGAGCTGAGCCGCGCGAAGAAGATGATCTCGGTAGCAGAGGGGAAGAGCTGATGTCGACGACCTCGCGCTTCAGAACCTTGAAGGACATGCCGACCGTGGACTACATCAGCCCCGGGAACACACTCTGCGCTGGGTGCGGAGGGGTACTGGCGGTCCGAATCTTCCACAAGGTGCTCGGCCCGAATGTGGCCTGGGTGAACGCCGCGGGGTGCATGACGGTCACGATGTCGTACCCCCTCAGCCCTCTGAAGTCGAACTGGCTCTACACCGCCTTTGCGAGCGCCCCGGCCGGTGCGCAGGGCGTAAGGGACGCACTGGACGTTCTGATTGCAAAGGGGAAGATACCTGCGGCGGAGGACATGAAGGTGGTTGTCGTTACAGGGGACGGAGCAGCCTACGACATCGGGCTCCAGTCCACCGCCGGAGCTATCGACAGGCGCCTTGACTTCTACTACTTGTGTTACGACAATGAAGCATACGGCAATACCGGGTTCCAGGTGTCCTCCTCCACCCCCTACGGGTCGGCGACAAAGACAACTCCGGCGACGGCAACCTACCCTATTGGGAACGTTGCAAAGAAAAAGGATCTCTTCGAAGTCTGGAGGTCCATGAAGGCTCCCTACGTTGCCACACTCGCCAACTCGCATGGGCTTGACTTCCTGCGGAAGGTCGAGAAGGGGACGGGAATCAAGGGGCCCAAGCTCTACATCGCGCTGGCAGCCTGCCCCACCGGGTGGGGGTTCGACTCAAGGGAGTCTGTGGAACTGGAGAAGCTGGCCGTGGCAACTGGCGTCTGGCCACTGAAGGAATCCGTGGATGGCGTGGTCAGGCATACCGTCGTTCCACGGGTCTTGACACCAGTCAGGGAGTACCTGAAGACGCAGGAGAGGTTCAGCCACCTCTTCGAGCCGGAAGAGAATACGGGAGCGATAGCGAGCATACAGGAGTCAATAAACGGCTACTGGAGGGAAGCGGGAGCCAGAGAGGGCTTCCAGGTGAAGTTCCCGGAGCCGGACCCGGGGAAAGCGCCTTCGAGTTGAAGGCAGCCTAAGCTCAGATTTATCCAATCTCCAGGAGAAGGAGCCGTGGATGACAGCCAAGGAGTTGACGGAGAAGTCAAAGGGGACGGCACCCTCCGCGGGGAAAGCCGCCGCATGGTTCCTCGCTATCATGTTCCTGGGGTACTTTGCATTCACAGCGGACAGGACGGTCCTTTCGGCCATGCTCCAGCCTCTGTCCACGTCCCTAGGATTCAGCAAGACGGTGTCCTTCGGGATAGCGGAGACCGCCTGGCTGGCGGCTGCCCAGTTCATCGGGGTCTTTGCTTTCGTCCTAGTTTCAGGGTACCTTTCGGACAGGTACGGTCACAGAAGAGTGATCCTGGTCGGGCTCGGTGTCTTCACAGCTTTCACGTGGTTGGTTGGAACCGCATCCGACTTTCAAGAGGCGTTCGTCTACAGGCTGTTGAGCGGCTTCGGGGAGGGAATCTTCTGGCCAGCCGCAATGTCCGCAGTTGCCAACTATTTCGGTCGGAACAAGGGACTCGCGCTAGGCGTCTTCTACGCCGGATTCGACCTAGGAGGGGCCGCGGGGAACTCGATAGGCTCGATAACCTTCACAGTCACCTCAGACTGGAGGACAGCGTTCTTCGTGGCTCCTCTGATGGGCATCCCGGTCCTCGCCGGAGTCTTCGCCTCAAAGAAAACGTTCTCAGAGGCTGCAACGAAGACGGGAACGCTCTCCATAGGAAGGGACGCACTCGGTCTTCTAAGAAACAAGAGGGTCTCAGCCATCATGGCGTTCGCCTTTCTCGCCACCTGGGCTTCGGTATGGCAAGTAGCATACCTCCCCTACTACTATCGATCCGTGTTCGAAACGTCCGTCGCCCAGTCGGGGTTGACAGCGGCAGCGGTCCTCTTGGCTGGAATGGTGGGCAAGGCCGTGTTCGGAAGGCTATCAGACACGTTCAGACGTGACCGGCTGCTTATCTCCCTGTCCATCGTTGTCGTCGGCCTCTACGGGATCTTCTTCACCACTTCTGACCTCGGTTTCGCCATAGTTAGCGCAATAGCGGCCGGATTCTTCAGCTCCGCAATATTCCCCGTCATGCAGGCGCTTGCTTCAGACTCCTCGGGGGGCAGGACGGGCACTGTCCTAGGTCTGACCACAACCTTCCAGTCGGTGGCGGCGGTAATAGGGGTACTGCTCCCCGGAGCCCTGCTTTCGTTCGGGGTAAGATCGGCATTCGCGTTCGGTGCCATTGTCCCGGCGCTAGCGATGGCTCTGGCAGCCCTTCTCCTCCGAGAATCCAGAGGAGCCGAAGATTCTAAATTAGGCCGCAATAATTTATAGTGCAAAGGAGCGAATCAGGTCGATGTGCGTCACAAGGGCTGGGAGGGTGGTCTCGGCCTCACAAGGGAAAGCGAGGGTAGAGTTCTTCGACGGCCGTGCACTCGATGACGTCGACGTTTCCGTTGTGAATGCAAAGAAAGGGGCTTTCGTAGAGGTATTTGGGAATCTAGCTCTTGGCGTGCTGAGCCCCGCCGAGGCCAAGAGACGCAAGCAAGCATGGAACGAGGTGGCGAAGGCGCTGGGGACGGCCCGCTAATGAAAGGCGACGGCGTGCTGTTCCACGCAAAACACGCATTCATGCCCAACAGTCTCGGGTACTGCGGACCCGACGAGAGGGGACAGATTCAACGGGGCCTCGAGGGGGAAAAGTCTGACGAAGAGCTAGTCCAGACGCTACAAAAGTTCGAAGCCGCCTATCCCTTCCTGAAGTTGATCGCGAAGAGCGCAGGCAGACAGGTCTTTGACTATTCGGTCCCCGAAGCGTACTGGATAGGGAACCGGCTCCTTGATCGGGTGCCGGTTTCCGATTTCTACTCTTTCTCACACCACGAGATAAGGGGGAGGGACCCGGAGAAAGTACGAGAAGTGTTCAGGAGGTTGGATGGGACTGCCCCCCCGCACCACACATTCTATGTCATGAGCACATACGCGACCACGGTAGTCCCCGACGGCCCCAATGTCACGAACGAAGCCAGACGCAAGATAGCAGAAGTCATAGACAACTGCAGGATATCCTGGGGGGCCGTGAGAAAGGTCGGGAAGGAAGAACTCCAAGTGGAGGTCAGGCGCGTGAATATGGACGACGGCAGACTCTCGCTTGCCCGTCCCGCCGTGAAGAGGGTTCGGTACAACCCCGAGGTTAAACCATTTGGGACTGTCAAGCCAGGGGACGTGGTGTCCATCCACTGGAACTACGCCTGCGACGTCATGACACCACGACAGGCGAAGAACATCGCAAGGTATACCGACGGAGACATAAGGCTGGTCAACAGGCTGATGAAATCCGAGGAAGGCAGGAAGTAGCTAAGAGTGCAGGCCTCTTAGCAGCTCGATTCTCTTGGCGCGAGCGTCGTCGAGCCCCTTCAGGTACTCGACCAGCCCCGAGATTTCGACCATGTTCCGCTTCGAGTCTTCCTGGAGCCGTATGAAAGCGTCTCTTCTGGCCTGGTTCTTGGAGTCTTGTGCCATCTGTCCGTAGCTTTCCGCAAGATCCTCCTCGGCCGCCGCCCAGTACCCCAGGTTCTCTATCGCAGTCTCCGTGTACCCTGTCTTCACGGTTTCTTCCACCTTCCTTGCTTCCTCAATGGAATTGATTTCCTTGAGGAGTCTGGTGTGTGTCATGCTCTCCCGGCGTTCCTTCCGCCCAGAGCGGCATAATAAGGCGAGCGCTGAATCTCGCAATTGAGAGTCAATCTACAACACGTTCCCCAGTATCAGGAAGGGGGCGATACCCGTCAGGACGCTGATGGCGAGCAGCGCAGCCGGAGGGAACATGTCTGCCAGCGGACGAGTGTCCTTTTCGCCCTGTTCCTCCCCGAATACCACGGTGTTGATGATCTTGTAGTAGTATCCGATGGAGACGACGATGTTCAGCACCACCGCCGCGGCCATGAAGTAGAAGATTGAGCCAGTCGACTGGCCTGCCATAAGAAGGGACTGGACCACCAGGATTTCGCTCCAGAACATGCCGAAGGGGGGCGCCCCCATCATGGCCATAGACGACGAGGCGTAGAGGAACCCCAGAACCCTGTTCCCCCTCCCCACCCCCTTGAGCTTGTCGAGCTGAGAGTCTTCCATTGACGCGTGCTTCTTTCCCAGGACCATGAAGAAATTGGACTTCAGGAGCCCGTGATTCCAGATGGTGAAAACAACAGCGACGATTCCGGCGAGGCTGAGCGTAGAAAGCGCAGCGAGCATGTATCCCGTCTGGGCGATGGAGCTGAAGGACAATATCCGTCTGAGGTTCCCCTGGGTCAGGGCAGAGAGATTTCCCAGAAGCATGGTCGCCAGGGCAAACCCGATCAGCACCAGTTGCAGGTTGGAAGGTCCGCTAAGAACCGAAGTGACCGGCGCGTAGCCGTTCCCAGGTACGAGGGGCTCGAGGACCTTGAGAAGCGCAAATATGCCAACCCCCGTCACCGCTCCGGAAATGACCGAGGCCGTCGGAAGGGAGGCCCCGCAGTAGACGTCAGGGAGCCAGGTGTGTAGCGGGACTATGGCGGCCTCAACGCCGAGGCCTAGGACTAAGACTATGAGGCCGAGCTGTCCGAAGCTGTTTCCCAGGGCCGGACCGATCGCAGATAGCTGGATTGAGCCTGCTGAGAAATAGATGGCTCCTATTCCATATAGGGCGAGCAGGCTCCCAATGCCCGCCATTAGGAAGTACTTGATGCCCGCCTCCATGTTCAGCTGAGAATGCCCGAAGGTCACCAGCCCGTAGGCCGACACGGCCATCCCCTCCCAGAACAGGAAGAGGGTCAGCAGGTCGCCGGCGGAGATGACCCCCACCAGGCTGCACATCAGGATAGTGTAGAGGGCGTAGAACGGCCCGTTCCTCCCGGAGTCGAAGTACCTCACGGAGTAGAGGAGCACGGCGAGCCCAACGACAAGGACGGTGAAGGCTGTGAAAGTCGTGAACTTGTCAGCCACATAGAGGCTGGACAAGGGATTCGACGTAGGTTGGAGTTTCACGATGGAGCCCAGGGACCCCGCCCAGCCGGAAGCGAGGATCAAGAGCGAAAATGCGATTGTGAAGGCGCTGACAGTTGCGGCCCCATAGCGTTTGAGCCACTCTG
>Ga0187772_10000442_pt1 | contig 18418 bp, 20 predicted proteins | sample 0116_SJ02_MP15_2_FD_133137 | JGI IMG/M metagenome (GOLD analysis project Ga0187772, IMG submission 133137) | Tropical peat soil microbial communities from peatlands in Department of Meta, Colombia - 0116_SJ02_MP15_20_MG | ecosystem: Environmental > Terrestrial > Soil > Wetlands > Peat | place... | reverse complement strand
TCGGCCTCCGCGGCCAACGCAGCGGGGGCGACGCGGCTCGACAACACCACGTTGCCGCTCGCCACGTAGGTGCGGACGTCGCGAAGCCCTGCCTCGGCCAGCAGATCCCTGAGCGCCGGCATCGCCACCCGCTTGTGCGGACCGAGGTTGACGCCACGAAGTAGGAGGATTTGCGAGCTATTGCGCGCCACGTTGCGGGTTACTACGGCACCGGTTGCGGACGACAGCGGATGTAGCCCGAGGCCCATCCGCCGATGTCATTCACGCGGGCGGGAGCTTGAGCCTAGCCCCCCGATTTCCCTCGAATACGGAGCCGCGTAAATGCGCAAAGCCAAGGACAAGACGGGTCGCCTCTCGGCCCAGGAGACGCTGGAGCTGTGGCAGCAGTACAAGCAGACCGGCGACGCCCGGATCCGCGACCGCCTGGTCCTCACCTTCGCCCCGATGGTGAAGTACATCGTCTACAAGAAGGCGCGGGAGATTCCGGCGCGCTGTGAGGTAGAAGACTTCATCTCGTGCGGCCTGGAGGCTCTGATTCGCTCCATCGACCGCTACGACCCGAACAAGGGCGCCACGCTCGAGCAGTTCGCGTGGACCCGGATTCACGGCGCCGTGCTCGACGAGCTGCGCCGCAACGACTGGGCTCCCCGGTCGCTGCGCCGCTGGGACCGTGACATCACCAAGGCCAACGAGCAGTTCGTCGGCCTGTACGGCCGCAAGCCCACGAGGCACGAGCTGAGCGAGTCCCTCGGCATCTCGACCGAGGCCCTGGTCACCCGCCAGGACGAGATCGCCCGCTCCCACGTCGGGTCGCTCAACACCGTGGTCCTCGCCGAGGACGACACCACGATCGAGCGGATCGACACCCTGCACTCGGACGATCGCGACTGCGATCCGGTCCATTCGGCGATGCGCGAGGATGCCAAGGCGCGCTTCCGGGCCGCCTTCGAGCGCCTCCCCGAACGCGAGCGCAAGGTCGCCGTGCTCCTGTACGTCTACAACCTCACTCTGCGCGAGATCGGCGAGATCCTCGGCGTCACCGAGAGCCGCGTCTGCCAGATCCACGGGCAGATCACCAAGAAGCTCCGCACCGAGCTCGAGGCCGACGAGCAGCTGTTCAGCGAGGTCGCGTAGTCAGTTGGTCGACGGCGCCTGACCGCGGCGCCTTAGGGTATGTCCGGCAGCTCGCCGGTAGCCGCCGCCTCGGCGGCGGCCTGGTTCTCCCGCTTGACGTCGAGCCAGATCTCCTCGCGGTAGATCGGCACCGCGCGGGGCGCGTCGATCCCGATCCGGACCGTCTGGCCGCGGACCTCGAGAACTTCGATCACGACGTCGTCGCCGAGCATGATCCGCTCGCCGGCGCGGCGGCTGATCCTCAGCATGCGCCCAGCGCTCGGGGGATCGAGACCAACCTCATGCGGCGTCGCTGGCCGGCGCGCCGTCGGCTTCGCCCTGCGGGACCAGCGGCACGCGGAGCTCGCACCCAGGCGCCTGGTTGATCACCTGCCACGCCCGGCCGTCCCGGACGAGGATCGGCGCCTTGAGGTTCGCCGTGAAGTCCTCGAGCGCCGGCGCCGCCCGCACGGTCACGTACACGTCCATCGCGCTGGACGCGTCGAGGCCGAGCCGTTCCGCGTCCTCGTCCACGACCTCGACGGCGAACTCGGCGAAGAAGCGGTGCGGGTTGGTCACCGGCAGGGCGAGGCCCGGGTCCTCGAGGGACTGCAGCCACATGAACGCGGCCTCCGGATCCTTCGCGATCAGCGCGTAGCGCGATCCGTCCAGACCGATCAGGCCTTCGGGGAACTCGATGACCGCGCTGGGGTCGATCTGCACGCGTCCGAAGCGCGAGCTTTCGATCGTCAGGGAGGACACAGCCGGGCGAACTCTAGCCTGTGCCGCTGCCGAGGAAGTTCATCAGCGACTCCTGAACGATGTCGGCGCCGCCCTGGAGAGCGGCCTCGAACGCCGCCTGCTCGCTCGAGAACTTTGTCTCGGTCGCCGCCATGTCCGCGTCCTCGGTGTTGGACAGCGTGTCCGTGGTGCTGTTCTGAAGCGAGGTTATGCGCGACGAGGCCATCTGTAGGCGGTCGGTGACGGCGCCCATGTTCGTGGAGAGCGCGGTGAGCGAGTTCAGGTTGTTCGTCAGGTCGGCCAGGTCGGTCCCGCTCAGCGCGCTCGAGTTGCCCGACTGCATGTCGTCGGCGATGTTGCGCAGGGTGTTCAGGAGCAGCCCGTCGCCGCTCGGCTGCCCGGAGGTGGTCTGGCCGTTACCGAGCACGCTGGACAGGTCGACATTCACGGCCAGCGAGGTGCCAGGGCCGATCTCGCGCGTGACCGAGGCGGTGTTGCCGGCGTAGGTGTCGTCCGAGCCCGACTGGTAAGGCTGGGTGGTGGTGGCCGAGCCGGAGAAGATGTATTGGCCGTTGTACTGCGTGTCGGCGTCTGACTTGATCTCGTCGATCAGCTGGTTGACCTCGTCGGCGGAGGCCGACATGTCGGACTGGTTCTGGGTGCCGTTGGCGGCCTCCTCCACGAGCTCCTGAACCCGCTGGACCGCGTTGGTCATGTCCGACAGCGCGCTGGTCGCGGCGTCGGACCAGCCGGTCCCGTCGCTGACGTTGTTCGAGTAGCTGGTCAGGTTCGACTGCGTGGTGTTCAGCGCCAGCACCAGGCTGGTCCCGGACGGGTTGTCCGAGGGCTCGTTGATCGTGAGACCGGTCGACAGCTCCTGCTGGGTCGTGTCGAGCTGGTCGAGGTCCGACTCGATGCCGGACAGCATCATCGACGCGGTCATCTGGTTAGTGATGCGTCCGATCATCTAGATCACCCGGACACCATCGAGATCAGTGAGCTGAACGTGTCGTCGATGGTGCTCATCACCCGCGCCGAGGCCTGGTAGGCCTGCTGGTACTGGATCAGATTGGTCATCTCCTCGTCGAGCGAGACCCCGGACACGCTCTGGCGCTGGTTGCTGATCGCCGTCAGCACCGACTGGGCGGTCGTCTGCGCGGTCTGCGCCGACGAGACGTCGCCGCCCACCTGCGTGACGAACGCATCGTAGGACTGCTGGGCCGAGCCGCCACTCAGACTGGAGACTGCGGTCGCCTCGGCCGCCGTGTACGGCGTGCTCGCGGCGGTCAGGCTCGAGTTGACCGAGATCGTCGCCGCCGTCGTCCCGGTGGGATCGAAGAAGGCGGGCGCCGTGGCCCCGGCCGAGTCGGCCGTCGAAATCGCGGTGTTGACCGTGCTCACGAGCTGACTGGCGACGCCGTTCAGCGTGTTCAGGTAATTGGTGAGCGTCCCGTCCCCGGTGGTCGGGTCGTACAGCCCGAGCAGCGACCCCAGCGTGCCGCTCGAGCCACTCAGGTTGGCGTCGCTCAGGTTCTGCGACAGGTTGACGGTGCCACCGTCCACCAGCGGGGTCGCGTCGGCGGTCCCGTTCTGCGCCGCCGTTGCCGCGTTCCCGAAGCTCACGTTCACCATCCCGTTGGACTGGGTGGTCACGTACACGTTCGAGTACTGGGAGAGGTCGTCGATCGCGTTGTCGCGCTGATCCTCGAGCGTGTTCGCGTCGATGCCGCCGGCCTGGGCGTTGGCGATCTGCACGTTGAGCTGGGCGATCTCGTTGGCGTCGGTTGCCACCGCACCGTTGGACGTGTTGGTCAGCGTGTCGTATTGCTGGGTGGCCTGCGACTGCAGGCCCGTGATCTGACCGGCCAGCGTGTTGAGGCTGGACGCGACGGTCTGGCCGTCGTCGATCACGGTCTGCACCGCGCCCTGGCTTGTCGGATCGGTGGAGAGCGTGTTGAAGTCCGAGAAGAACGTGTTGAGCACGCTCGAAAGGCCCGACGAGGTCGGCTCGTCCAGGGCCGACTGGGCCTGGGTCAGATACGTCACGTTGTTGTTGTCGGCGCTCGTCTGCGAGTTCTGGGAGCGGTACTGGCCGTCGAGGAACGTGTTTCGCACCCGGGTGATCTGGTCGACGGTGACCCCCGTCCCGAGCTGCGATCCGGCCCCGTTGTTGCCGGAAAGCGATGGGATCGTCAGCGGGCCGGATTCGCCCAGGTTCACCCGCTCTTCGGTGTAGCCCGGCGTGCTCGCGTTGGAGATGTTCTGGCCGGTGGTGTCGATTGCCGCCTGCGCGGCCTCGAGGCCGCTGAGCGCGGTTTGCAGGCCGAGGTAGGTCGGGATGGTCATGGCGCGCTCAGACTTCCAGGTCGAGGACGCGGTGACCGGTGACGTCGGCGGCGGTGGTGGCCAGCCGATCCCCGCCGGCGTTGTAGCTCTCGTCGCCCCCGAGGCCGGCGAGCTTCAAGAGGTGATCGAGGAAGGCCAGCTCCTGGCTCATCAGCGCGCGGTTGACGTAGTGCTCGCGGCGGATCTCCTCGAGCAGCCCGCGAAGCTCGGCGCTCCGCGCGGCGGCGAGCTGAGCCGACTCGGGATCCATCACGGTCTCGAGCATGCCGACCGTGATCGAGGCGGGGCCCGAGCCGAGCCTCACGCCGGCCCGAGCGAGGAGCAGCATGCGCTCGTTCTCGAGCAGCCGGCGGCGATGGAGCTCGGCCTGAAGCAGGCCGGTCAGCTGGACCACGCTGCGCACGTCACGATTGCGGATCGCGGCGCCCTGCTCGAGCACGACGCCGAGCAGGCGCCGGGCGGCGACGAGCTGCGCCTCGAGGTGGGCGGTCACCTCACCCGTCAGGATCGTGTCGGCCTGGTCGTAGATAGCTGGCGTACTCATGTCGCGCTCCCGCCGGTCGAAGATGTGGACGACGTCGACGTGGACCCGGTGGAGGTGCTAGAGGCGAGGCCCTCCGGCGTGCCGATCTGGGGATCAATCGCGTTGGCGAGCTGGCTGGCGATGCCCACGCCTCCCGACGACATAATGGTCTCGGTGAGCGCGGTCGGGATCATGCTCGCGAACGCGCTGGTGCTGGGGTCCGAGCCGAGGATGCCGCCTGAGGAGTCGTCGCTCGAATCGTCCGAGCCATCCGAGCCGTCCGAACCATCGAGGCTCGAGTCGGACGAGCTCGAGACGGTCGAGGCGAGCTCCTGGGTGAGCTCCTGCATGAGGATCTCCTCAAAGCCGAGCGCTTCCTGGTAGGCCTGCTTGGCCTGCGTGTTGCCGTTGCGGATGTCGGCCGGCTCAAGCGCCTGGTTGACCGGCGGCAGGTTGGCCGAGGTGAGCGCCGTGTCGTAGGAGCTGGCGCCGGATGCGGACAGGATGCTCATGGCTTGATCTCGTTGGCGATCGCCAGCATCTGCGCCTGATACTGGACCGCCTGGCTGCTCATCGAGTACTCCTGCTGGGCGGTCATCATCTTGGCCATCTCGTCGCCGAGGTTCACGTTCGAACCCTCGAGCGCCCCCTGCTGGAGCGTCGCGTTCTTCGCCGCGTTGATCGCGCCGCTGGCCGCGGTCGCGCTGAACGTGTTGTCGCCCTGGGGCACCAGGCCGCTGGGGGCGGGCACGTCGACCAGCGACAGCTTGCCGAGCGTCTTGCCGGAGGCCTGGACGGTGCCGTTCGCGCTGATCGAGACCTGGCTGGGGTCGACGCCGGAAGGGATCGTGATCGGGGGCTGAACGAGCATCCCGGTCTGGGTCGTGAGCTGACGGTTGGCGTTCAGCTGCATCGCGCCGTCGCGAGTGAGGCCGATCGTGCCGTCCTGCCGACGGACCTCGAGGTACCCCGAGCCGTTGATGGCGACGTTGAGCGGCTGACCGGTCTGCTGGATGGCGCCCTCGGTCTGGTCGTAGCCGACCACCTGGGCCTCGGCGCCGGCGCCGGTCGGGACGTTCGAGCCGTATTCGCCGTTGGTGTAGAGCAGGTCATGGAAGCCCACGATCGTGGACTGGTAGCCCGGCGTGTCGACGTTGGCGATGTCGTTTGAAATCGCGTCGAACTGCTGCTGCTGGGCTTCCATGCCCGACGCGGCAGAGTAGAGACCCTCGAGCATCTAGTTGCCTCCCACTTGACTAGCCTCCGAGCGACCCGACGGACGAGGCGCTCTCCTGCATGGTTGAGTCGATCGCCTGGATCGCGTTCTCGCCGGCCTGGTAGGTCTGCAGCGAGGAGATCATGTTGACCATGGTGGTCGTCGGGTCGACGGCCGAGTTCTCGAGCTCGCCCGACTTGACCGTCCCGGTGCCGCGGCCGCCAAGAGTGCCGGTGTAAAGGTTGTTGCCCTGCTTGGTGACGTTCGTCAGGTTGAACACGCCGAGCGAGGACGCCGACACCGTCCCCTGGGCGCTGACCGTGATCGTCGCGCCGTTCTGGGAGAGCACCGGGTCGCCCTGGGAGTCGGTGAGCAGGCCCTGCGCGTTCTCCTCGAACTGCCCGTCGCGGGTGTACTGCACGCCCTGCGCGGTGCGGACGGCGAAGAAGCCCTCGCCGGCAATGCCGAAGTCGAGCGGCTGCCCGGTCGAGTACAGCGACTGCGGCGTCAGGTTGGTCACCGGTGAGCCGAGCTGGACTCCGGTGTTGAGCGCCCCGATCGGCTGGCCGGTGGCGGTGTTGGCCAGCAGCAGCGAGCCGAAGGACGACTGGACCGAGGCATCGCTCTTGTAGCCCGGGGTTGAGGCGTTCGACAGGTCGTTCGCGAGCTGATCCTCTCGAACCTGTTGGGCGAGCATCCCCGACGCTGCGATGTAGAGGCCGGCATCCATCGTCCCTCGTTAGTCGCCCGTCCGGGATGATCCTTGAGGCATGGATCCAATCGCCGTGGACGTTCGTCTGATCAAGGCCGTGCTCGGCACCGAGCTGAAGATCGCCCCGGGCCGCGTGCTGATGGCCCGAGTGGTCTCGGCTGACGGGTCGGGGCGCGGGTCCTTGAACATCGCCGGGACGACCCTCGAGGCCGAGCTGCCCAAGGAGGTCCAGCCCGGGCAGGACCTCCGCTTGACGGTCCGGCACGTCAGCCCCGATCGGGTCGAGCTGAGCATGTCGGATCCGAGCGCCGCGGCGGCGGGTGCGTCAGCGCCAGCCACCCTGCCCGGCGGGGGCGCCCTCCACATCACCGAGCGCGACGCGAATTCAGACACCGCCGGCGGCCAACAGGGCTCCGGCCGCCACACCTTGTCCTTGCGCTACGACGCCCCGGCGCTCGGCCCGATCGACCTGCGCTTCGACCTCGACTCGGAGTCGCTGCGCCTCACCGCGACGTTCGCCGCCGGCGATGCCCACGAGCGCGCGCTCGACGCCGCCGGGGACCTTCAGGCTGCCCTGGCCGACGCGCTCGGCCGGCCGGTGGCGGTCGACATCGGTGCCCGCCGCGAACCGCTCGATGTCTATGCCTGAGTCCGACCAGCCACCCCGCCGGCGCGCCACCGCGCTCCGCTACGAGCAGGGCCGGCACGCCCCGGAGGTCCTCGCCACCGGCGCCGGCCTCGTCGCCGACCGCATCCTCGCGGCCGCGCGCGAGGCGGGCGTGCCCGTCCGCCATGATCCGGCGCTGGCGCAGGCGCTCGCCGCCCTGGACCTGGGCGACGAGGTGCCGCCGGCGTTGTGGACCGCGGTGGCGGAGACGCTGGCCTGGGCCTACCGGCTCGACGCCGGCGCCGCCGGCCGACGTCACTAAGCCTGGGTCCACGGCTCAAGTCGGCCTCCGGACTGCCGATCAACCCGAGAGCCTTCTCCTCGGAAGGTGGTTCCCTCGAATGGCCCTACGCCTTACCGGCACATCCCTGTCCACCTCTGAGACCACCGGCGCTGCCGGTGATCCGTTCCCGCTGCTCGAGAGCGGCGCCGCGTTCGCCGCGAATCTGGCCGCGCAGGCGCGCGTCCACCTGGCCGGCAACCAGCGCGACCGCTATCACGCCCTGTTCGAAAAAGCGGCTGAACACAAGGACCCCCAGGCCGTATATCACGCGCGGGTCACGCTGATCGAGGAGGGGCTCCAGGCGGCGGGGAAGACGACCTCGGCCACACAGGCGACGCAGCTGTTCGTCGCGGTGGCGAAGGCGGCCCTCGACGCGCTCGAGGAGGAGCCCCGGGAGCCCGTAGTGCTCAACTACGCCGGTGTCGCCCTGTACGAGCTCTGGAGCCTCGACGCGGCGCACGACATCTTCAAGGCTACGCAGCGGCTCGACCCGGGCCTTCCGCACCTGAAAAGCAACCTCTCGGAGCTCGGCCGGCGCCGGCGCGAGCGCGCCCGGGGTGCCGGTCCGCGGGGCCCGCTGCACGCCGCGGTGCCGGGCCTGGCCTCGCGCGCGCGGACCGTCGCCAAGAAGGCGCGTCCCGCCACCGGCCTGACTCTTAGCCTGTGCATGATCGTCCGCGACGAGGAGGAGATGCTCGCCCGCTGCCTGGCGGCGGCGGCGCCCGCCGTGGACGAGATCGTGATCGTGGACACCGGCTCGAAGGACCGCACGATCGAAATCGCCCGCCAGTTCGGAGCGAGGATCATCGAGCGCGAGTGGACGGGATCGTTCTCGGACGCGCGCAACGCCTCCTTCGAGGCCGCCACCGGCGACTGGATCATCTACCTAGATGCCGACGAGGTACTCGTCGGCGAGGACATGAACCGCCTCAAGGCGCTCACCGGAAGAGTCTGGCGCGAGGCCTTCTACCTCGTCGAGACGAGCTACACCGGCCAGCTCGGCGACGGCGCCGCGATCACCAACAGCGCCTTGCGCGTGTTCCGCAACCGTTCGCACTACCGCTTCGAGGGTCGTCTGCACGAGCAGATCGCCCACCACCTCCCCACCTTCGCCGCCGGCCGGATCGAGCACAGCTCGGTCCGGATCGACCACTACGGCTATCTCGGCGCCGTTCGGGACGCCAAGGAGAAGTCGCGGCGCAACATCGAGCTGCTGCTCGCTCAGCGGGCTGAGGGCGCGCCGTCCGCCTTCCTGCACTTCAACCTCGGCACCGAGTACTCCGTCGTTGGCGACCACGTCGCCGCGCTGAAGGAGCTCGAGCGCGCCTGGAGCCTGGTCGAGGCCCACGGCGAGGAGGCTCATGACTACGTCCCGGCGCTCGTCCAGCGGATCGTCAACTCACTGCACTGCAGCGGCCGCCACGAGGAGTCGATCGCGCGAGCCCAGGACGGCCTGCAACGCTTCCCGGGCTTCACCGACCTGGTGTTCGCACAGGCGCAGGCAGCGGTTGCCCTGGGACGGAAGGACCAGGCGATCGGCTACTGGCGGCAGTGCATCGAGATGGGCGACGCCCCCAGCCGGTACGGCGGGGCCGTGGGGGGCGGTAGCTACCTGCCGCGGATCGCGCTGGCCGAGCTGTACCTCAGGGGCGGCGAGCTCGAGCCCGCGCGCGAGCTGCTCGAGTGGTGCCTGGCCGAGCATCCGAGCTTCATCGGTGTCGTGGCGCCATACGCGACCGTGCTGCTGCGCGGCGGCGCGGACGGCGAGACCGTGGCGGCGGAGATCGAGGCCCGCATCCCCGACACGACCGCGGCGGCCCGGTTCGCGCTGGCCAGCGTGCTGTACGCACACGGGATGATGGCCGCCGCCGAGCGGCAGTACCGAGCCGTCCTCACCGCCCGCCCGCACAGCTCCCAGGTCCGCACCCAGTTGGCCGAGTCCTTGCTGAACCAGGGCCGCTACGCCAAGGCCGCCGAGGAGGCCGTGGCGGTCCCCGAGGACGACGCGTTCGCTGGTCTGGCCCGCCGCATCGAGCTGTGGGGGCGTATCGCCGCCGGTGATCTCGAGGCAGCGAGGAGCGTCACCCTCCGGGCCGCCCGGGCCGGCGTCTCGCAACCTCAGCTCGAGGTGTTCGCCGCCTGGCTCGAGCTCGCCGGCGGGGCCGAGGAGCCCCGCAGCCTGACGGTCGCGGCCACGCCGCTGCTCGGCGTGATCCTCGAGACACTGCTGCGCGCGCACGACTTCGAGGCGTTCGAGAAGCTGACCGTGCTGCTCGAGCGCTCGGCCCTTCCCACCCGCGAGCAGCGCGAGCTGCTTGCCTCGATGTACCTCGCGCACGGCTTCCTCGCCTCGGCGGCGAAGGAGTGGATGGCGGTGTGCGAGTCCCGTCCCGACGCCCGCGCGCTCCTAGGTCTGGCGCGCGTCGCGGCGGCTCACGGTGAGCTCGGGAACGCCGCCGTGTTCGCCGACGAGGCCCTGCGCCACGACCCCGCCAACGCGGCCGCGCGAGAGCTCCTCGCCCGCTGCTCGACCGCCAACGAGCCCGAGCCGGCGGTGATGCGCGACTAAACATAAGGATGAGAAGCCCCTCAAGTTCTTCCCGGTGCGCTCGATTACCCCACCTGAACGGGAACGGATCCCGCTTTCCAAGGTAGGAACCGCCGCATCCAAGGAGGAATGCAATGAGCTTTGATATCGGTTCGGTGGGCCGGACGCCCGCCCCCGCGTCCACGCAAACGACCCGCTCCTCGGCCCCTGGGCCCGTCCAGACGACTGGGTCCGGGGATACGGTCACCGTGGACACCATCCCGGCGAGCCCTCCACAGGAGGTGCAGGACGCGATGGGAGTCGCCAACCAGGCCTACCACAATCTCCAGGCCAGCGGTAGCGAGCTGCGCTTCAAGGTCAACGAGGCCACCGGCAAGGTGAGCGTCGAGGTCCACGACGTGCACGGAAACCTGTTGTTCACGGTTCCGGCGAGCACGGCGCTCGACGTCGCGTCCGGCGAGCCGCTTCCGTCCAACTAGCAGTGACGCGGTAAACCCCAACCGGCGCCCGACCGACTACCGGAGGAACGATGTCCACGCAATCAGTCAGCTCCAGCACCTCGGCCGCCAGCTCCAGCCAGTACTCCACAGGCGACCAGTTGACGTCGCTCGGAGGCACCGCGCCGATGCAGGTGACGGGGCTTGCCTCCGGTCTTGACACCAACGCCATCGTGCAGGCCCTGATGGCCGCCGACCAGCAGCAGGTGACCAACGTCACCAATCAGCAGACCGCGCTGACGACGCAGAACACCGAGCTCACGGACATCCAGAACGCGCTCGAGACCGTCGCCAACGACGCCCAGGCGCTCGGCAACGCGTCGCTGTTCACGCCCACCCAGACGGTCACCTCGACCGACTCGACGATTGTCGGCGCCACGGCCACGGGCAGCGCCGGCGCTGTGGTCGGCGCCTATCAGGTCGAGGTTCAGGCGCTGGCGAGCGCCTCCCAGCGCACGTTCTCCTACACCAGCCCGACGTCCGCCGACACGGTGACGATCGACGGCCAGCAGCTCTCGGTGGCCGCCGGCGAGTCGGCCGATTCGCTGGTCAGCGCCGTCAACTCCAACTCCAATCTCGACGTATGGGCGACCGTCACCCAGGAGTCTTCAAACGGAGGGCCGGCCCAAATCGTCCTCTCGAGCCGCCAGACCGGGGCGCCTGGAGCGAGCGGCTACATCAACGTGTCCGATACCGCCGGCGCGCTGACCGACACCGGTGACGACATCGCGGGGACGGATGCCGCGTACACGATCAACGGTGAGAGCCAGGTCCAGTATTCGTCCTCGAACACGATCAGCGGCGCCTCGCTGGGCGGCACGACCCAGCCGACTCAGGGCCAGGGTGCGACGCAGACGATTCCCGGCATCACGCTCAGCCTGAACGGCCTGACCGGTTCCACCCCGGTGACCGTCGACGTGGGCTCGCCCACGGTCGACAGCTCGAGCGTGCAGACAGCCGTGCAGCAGTTCATCACCGATTACAACTCGGCGGTCTCGCTGATCCAGACGCAGCTCTCCCAGGCGCCGTCGAGCTCGGACCCGGCCCAGGGCACGCTCTACGGCGACGCCGACCTCACCCAGTTGCTGGCCAACATGCGCGAGATGATGGACTCGACCCTCAGCGACCTCTCCAGCGGCGATGACAACATGATCGACATCGGCGTCAGCACCGGGGCGACCACCGGCAGCGGCACGGTCTCGCAGAGCGCCCTGAACGGCGACCTGACGCTCGATACCAGCACGCTGACGAGCGCGCTGCAGAGCAACCCGAACGGTGTCCAGAGCCTGCTCACGAGCTGGTCGATTCAGTTCTCGGACCTGGTCAACAACGAGGCGGCACCCGGCGGCGACATCACCACGCGGATTCAGGGCAACGACTCCCAGATCAATTACTACGCGACCCAGATCGACAACATGAACAACGCCAACTCCGAGAAGCAGCAGCAACTCGTGACGGAGTTCGCGGACATGGAGTCGGCGCTGTCGCAGAGCCAGTCGACGAGCAGCTGGCTGACCAGCCAGCTCTCCTCGCTCGTGGGCTGACGGCCCGAATTCTGACCGCGGCCGCCGCGCGAGCTCAGGCACGCCCGGCGCCTGCCGAATACGCGGCCATGAACGCCTCCGCCTCCCTCCACAAGCTTTCGTTCGTCGGCATCCGCGGCAAGCTCTTCGGCCTCGTGGCGGCATTGGCCGCGGTGTCGCTCGTGTGCATCGGCGTCGCCGTCAACGGGCTGTTCACCGCCCGGTCGAAGTCGAAGCAGTCGCAGTCGACGTTCACGCTCTTCAGCACCGAGCGGAGCGCCTACGAGGGCTGGCTGACGGACGACGACCAGTCCAACATGTACGCGGCGCTGATCGCGCTGAACGAGCCGAGCCAGCACGCGCTCGAGGACACCACCTGGCAGCAGGTCCTGCAGGGCTACCAGCAAGCGAACTCCGACCTCGTCTGGCTGGCTGCCCACGCTCCGACCGCTGAGGTCCGCGCCGACGTGAGGACGCTCCGCTCCGACCTTGCGACCTACAACGGGTTCACCCAGCAGGTCGGCGCCGACGGGCAGCGCGGAGAGGCCGAGAAGACGGTCCAGGTGATGACGGTAGGCAACGTCAACATCTCGAACAAGACGCAGACGGACTTCAACACGCTGGGCGCGGCCGTGACGAAGCAGGCCGCGGCGATCACCCGCTCGGTGAGCCAGAACGTGAGCTCCTCGATCAGCCTGCTTTCGGTGATCGGAATCCTCGGGCTGATCATCGTGGTGCTGATCACCTGGTGGCTGGTCCGGTCGATCACGCAGCCGCTGGCGCGAATGACGGAAGCGGCGGAGCGGATCGCCGGCGGCGAGGTCGACGTCGAGGTGGACGCCTCGGGCAACGACGAGATCGGCCGCTTGGCCCGCGCGTTCAAGAGCTCGGTCGACTACCTGTCCCACATGGTGGACGCGGCGGGCCAGATCGCCGCCGGGAACCTGGCCGTGGACGTCGCGCCCCGTTCCGAGCGCGACGCGCTGGGGCGGGCGTTCTCCGACATGCGCGCCCGAGTCGCGACGATCGTCGGGGACATCGCCCACGGCTCCGAGAGGGTCGGGTCGGCATCCGGGGAGCTGGCGCAGAGCGGTAAGCAGGCGGGGATGGCGGTCGGCGAGATCGCCGATGCGATCGGGTCGGTGGCCCAGGGCGCCGAAGCCCAGGTGCGCGCGCTCGAACGCGTCCGCAGCGTGACCGCCGACGTCGCCACGACGGCCCAGGACTCGGCGCACGAAGCGGAGCAGACCGCGTACGCCGCACGCGAGGCGCGCGAGCTGGCCGAGGAGGGCGCGTCCGCGATGGCGCACGCCACCGAGGCGATCCGCGCCGTGCAGGGATCGTCGACCGAAATCGCCCAGAAGATCTCCGAGCTCGGCGCGATGAGCGACCAGATCGGCGGCATCGTTGACACGATCACCGCGATCGCCGAGCAGACCAACCTGCTCGCGCTCAACGCAGCGATCGAGGCCGCCCGTGCCGGCGAACAGGGTCGCGGCTTCGCCGTCGTGGCCGAAGAGGTCCGCAAGCTGGCCGAGGAGTCGCAGACCGCGGCGGCATCGATCGGCGCGCTAATCGAGCAGATCCAGACCGCCACCGGAACGGCGGTGCGGGTCGTCAACGACGGGTCGCGCCAGACCGATAAGAGCGTGCAAACCGTAGAGCAGGCGCGGACGTCGTTCCTGCGGATCGACTCGAGCATCCAGGACATGACCGACCGCGTGGAGCGCATCGCGGCCTCACTTCAGTCGTTCGTGACCTCCGGCACGCAGGTGCAGCAGAGCGTGGACGAGGTGCTCCAGGTGGCCGAGCAGTCATCCGCCTCGGCCGAGCAGGTGTCGGCTTCGACGCAGCAGACGAGCGCCTCGACACAGGAGATCGCCGCCTCCGCTCAAGAGCTCGCCGACACTGCCGAGCATCTTCAGAGACTCGTATCGCAATTCACGCTCTAGGAGACCCGACCCGAATGTCCCCATCCGTCGCCACCCCCAACGCCTATCGCGAGAGCGCCGTGCTCAGTGCGTCCCCCGGGTTGCTCGTCGTGATGCTGTATGACGGCGCGCGGAAGTTCCTCTTCCAGGCGGGCGTAGCGATGCGAGACGGGCAGGTCGAGCTCACGAACAACAAGCTGCGCCGGGCGGAGGACATCATCCAACACCTGCGCGACGCCCTCGACTTCGAGCAGGGCGAGATCGCCCAGAACCTCGAGTCGATCTACGTGTTCTGCTTGCGGCGTCTGCGCCAATCACGCTTCGACCGCGACCCGGCCATGCTCGATCAGGTCAGCGGGCTCCTCGGCGATCTCCGCGAGGCGTTCGCGACCATCGCGAACGCATGAGCGGTTCCGAGGCGGCCCCATACGAGATGCTCGCCCGGAGCGTCGAGCGCGAGCTCGAGCTCGTCGGCGAGGGCCGCTTCCGCGAAGTGGCGCAGCTCCAGTCCGAGCGGGCCGCGCTCATCGCGACCCTCCCCGACGTCCCGCCCGCCGGCGCGCGCGCCGCGCTTCAGCGCGCTGCGCTGATGAGCAAGCGCGTCGAGATCGAGATCCTGCGCTATCGCGAAGCGCTCCTGCTCGAGCTCGCCTACGTGGCGCGCGTCGGCCGCGCGGCCCGCGGATACGCCCCCCCGCGCGAGTCGCGACCCCACGTGCGGGCCACGGCATAGCTCGCGAGGGTGAACTAAAGATTCGGTCAAAGCCGCCGATTTGCAGGGCATGCGGCTCGTCCCGATCGCCGATCTTCCCCCCGATGCCAGGCTGGCGCGTGACATCTTCACCGGTCGCGATGCCGCCCCGCTGCTCCGCGCCGGGGTGACCCTGACCGATCGGTTCGTCGAGCACCTGAACCGCGCCGGCATCCAGGCCGTGTGGGTCGAGGACTTCTACAGCCATGGGATTACGGCCGAGCCGGTGATCACCGGACGGACCCGGGCGCTGGCCACCCACGCGCTCCTCGCCCTCCACCAAGAGGCCAGACAAGCCGTCGTCGCGGGCCGGACGCTCGACCCCAAGGCCACCGACAAGCTGAGCGACGTCGTCGACGGGATCCTGCAAGAGATCGAGGAGTCCGACGGCAAGGCGCTTGTCCTGGCGGATCTGTGCGGAGCCGCCGCCTACAGCATCCAGCACTCGATCGACGTCACCGCGCTCGGCCTGCTGATCGGCCGGCGGATGATCATCGAGCATGGCTGGCTCGACTACAAGGGCGAGCGCCACGACGACCGCCAGGAGGAACGCCTGTTCCGGCTCGGCATGGGCCTGCTGCTGTCCGACGTCGGCAAGCTGGCGGTCCCCGAGGCGATCCTGAACAAGCGCGGCAAGCTCTCGGAGGAGGAGTGGGAGATCGTCAAGTCCCACCCCAAGGCCGGCGTCAAGCTGATCCGCGACACCGGCGCGTGGTGCCCGCTCGTGCAGGCCTGCGTGCTCCGCCACCACGAGCGCTGGGACGGCAGCGGCTATCCCGAGGGCAAGAGCGGCGGCGAGGTCCACGAGATGGCCCGCATCGCCGCGGTCGCCGACACCTACGACGCGATCACCTCTGAGCGACCGTACGCGCCGGCCAAGCCCGCCCACGTCGGCGTGCAGACCATCCTCGCCGGCGCCGGAACCCACTTCGATCCTGTGATCTGCGAGGTGTTCGCCCGTCGGGTGGCTCCGTTCCCGCCCGGCATCGAGGTGGAGCTCGTCGACGGCCGCCGCGCGATCGTGGTCAGCGTCCCGGAGTACCAAGTCGACCGCCCGGTCGTGCGCGTGATGGGCGGCGGAGGATCGCCCGTCGACATCGACTTGACGCAGGATCGCGGCATCCAGATCGCCGGCTGGGCACCGATGCCGGTCGCCGTCCAGGCCGCCTAAGGCGCCGCCGCCAGGTGCCGCCGGCGAAACCAATCAGCCCCACCCAGTAGCCCCCGAAAGGACCCATACCGTGTCGCTCCTGTTCTCATCCGTTCGCCGTCAGCTGATCGGCGGCTTCATGGGCGTCAGCCTCCTGTTCCTGGCCGCCGTCGTGGTCGGATGGTCGGGTGGCTCCAAGACGTTGATGGTGGCCATCGCGATCGTCGCGCTGGCCGTGGCCGTGGTGATCGCTGTCGCTATCGCGGGTGATTTCAGCCGTCGCATCAATGCGCTCCTGGGCGGGATCGGCGACCTCGACAGCCGGGCGCTGGCCGAGCTCAAGTCAGGCCTCGAGGCAATCGCCCAGGGCGATCTGACCCGTCAGGTCCATCCCAACATCCCGATCATCCCCACGGCCCGCCAGGACGAGGTCGGCGAGCTGACCCGCACCTTCAACAGCATGGTCGAGAAGACCCAGAGCAGCGTCGTCGCCTACAACCACACGCGGGAGAAGGTCGCGGGCATGCTGCGCAACATCGCCGGCAATGCCGAGCAGCTGTCGCTGTCCTCTCAGCAGATGGCCAACACGTCCGAGGAGGCCGGCCGGGCGGTCGGCGAGATCGCCGAGGCGGTCAGCTCGGTGGCCGCCGGCGCCGAGGACCAGGTCCGTTCGATCGCCGAAGCGAAGATCCTGACCGACGAGGTCGCGCTCGCGTCGCAGGCCTCGGCCGACGGCGCGCAGCAGACCGCCGACGCCGCCACTCAGGCGCGCATCCTGGCCGAGGAGGGCGCGCAAGCGGTCTCCCAGGCCACCGAGGCGATGCACGCCGTGCGCACCTCGAGCGCACAGGCTTCGAGCGCGATTCGCTCGCTGGACGCCAAGAGCGAGCAGATCGGGGAGATCGTCGACACGATCACCGGCATCGCCGAGCAGACCAACCTGCTGGCGCTCAACGCTGCGATCGAGGCCGCCCGGGTCGGCGAGCAGGGCCGCGGCTTCGCGGTCGTGGCCGAGGAGGTCCGCAAGCTGGCCGAGGAGTCGCAGTCCGCCGCCTCTTCGATCGCCACGTTGATCGAGGAGATCCAGCACGAGACCCGCAGGGTCGTCGAGGTCGTCGAGGACGGCGCCCGCCAGACCGAGGACGGCGCCGCGACGGTCGAGCAGGCGCGCGAGGCGTTCGCCCGCATCTCCGAGGCGGTCAAGGATGTCGGCGACCGCGTCGAGCGGATCGCCGGCTCGATCCAGGAGATCGCCAGTGCCGGCAACCGGGTCCAGGACAGCATGACCTCGGTGGCAGCCGTCGCCGAGCAGTCGAGCGCGTCCTCGGAGCAGGTGAGCGCCTCGACTCAGCAGACGAGTGCCTCCACCCAGCAGATCGCCTCCTCGGCGACCGAGCTGGCCAGGACGGCCGAAGAGCTCGAGCGGCTCGTCTCGCAGTTCACGCTGCTCTAGCCCCCAGGCTTTCGCCAGGCTTTCGATCCAGGCCCCGCGCCGGGTGCGGACCTCAGTGGTCCCGCCCGGCGCGACGCGTCTCGGCCGTCGCCACCCCGGCCGTCGCCACCCCGGCCGTCGCCACCCTCGCCGTCGCCGCCCTGCAAAACGCAGCAAAGTCGCTCGACCGGAGCGACCCACCCCAAAATAAGCATCGACCCGATGCTTATATCGCCAAACTCGACCGTCCGAGAGGCGTTTGGGACGTTTTGCAGGGGCCCGGACCGAGCCTCTAAAGGATTCACCCGGGCCGCCGATTCATGGGAAGACTCGATGGATCGGGTCGTAGCCAAGCCCAGGGAGGGCAGACCATCCAGGTTCTTCACCCATGTCCCTGCTTGACGCCACCCAGCAAACGCTCGAGTCCGCGATGAGCGGCGCCGAACTGCGCAACACGCTGCTCACCCAGAACCTCGCCAACGTCGACACTCCGGGCTACCAGGCCCAGGACGTGAACTTCCAGTCCACGCTGCAGCAGGCCATCCAGGCAGGCCAGTCCCCGAGCAGCGTCACCTACCAGCCCTACACCATCCAGGCATCGACCGGCGCCGACGGCAACGGGGTCAGCCCCGAGCAGCAGGAAGCCGCGCTGTCAGAGAACGGCCTGCTCTACGAGACCCTGACCCAGATCGCCGCCCAGCGGGAGTCGATCCTCGAGAGCGCGATGGGGATCGGGCAGAGCTAATGGTGACCCCCACCCTCAGTCCTCACCCGCTTCGCGGCTGCGAATCTTCGCCTGGCTGCGTCCTCGGAGCTCGGCGTAGCGCTGCTACGCCGTCGCCCCTGCGTCCTTGCCATGCTCGATTCTCGCTCGCGAATCGGGCAAGGACTTACAGGATGAACCACTAGGCCGTAGTCGTGGTCCGTGACGCCGGTCTCGGCGAGGATCGTGATGGGTACGAACGCGAACCCTAGTCCGAGCGCG
>Ga0187772_10000440_pt1 | contig 18472 bp, 16 predicted proteins | sample 0116_SJ02_MP15_2_FD_133137 | JGI IMG/M metagenome (GOLD analysis project Ga0187772, IMG submission 133137) | Tropical peat soil microbial communities from peatlands in Department of Meta, Colombia - 0116_SJ02_MP15_20_MG | ecosystem: Environmental > Terrestrial > Soil > Wetlands > Peat | place... | reverse complement strand
CGTGGCGCCAAGCGAGAGCAGCGCGGCCCAGGTGAAGAGCCCCAGCTCGTAGGCGTGGGCGCGCGCCATCCGTCGATACTCCTCGGCCCCGGCGACATGGGCCTTCCAGACCCCAGCGAGCGGAGCGTCCGGCGCGGGCGGCGTGCCGGAGCTGACGTAGGCGAGCACGGTGCGGGCGAGCTCGAGCTCGAACCGCTGGTACGTCGCGATGTCCGCTCCCAGCATCCCCGACAGGGCGAACGCCCCGATCAGGCTCACGATGAGCGAGACCGTGGTCACCTCGAAGGCGAAGTTGGTCATCGCGTGATAGTCCAGCGCCAGAACCAGGACGTAGAGAAGGGCGAAACCGGCGGCGATGGCAAGGACGATCCCTTCCCGACTGTCGGGCGAGGGGAGAGGGAGGGACGACGGTCCGCTAGGGTTCGGAGAACCACTGGCCGAAGACATCACGGAAAGAACCGGGGGGCCTACTATTTAGACGTTCGTCGGGACCATTCGGGGTCGCCGTCTCGGGAAACCTCATGCCGAAGGGGGGTTGCGACTTAGCGCTGCGCCGCCTACGGTCCACCGATCAATTCGATGGCGTCGCCCTTGCGGACGACCCCTTCGCGCACGACCTTGGCGAACCATCCGCGTCGGCCGAGCATCGCCCGGAGGAACGCGGCTCCCCGCTCTCTGCCGACGTACGGCAGGAGGCAGAGGTTGTCGCACGGCTCGCAAGGTTTGGTCGTCTGGACGACGACCTCGCCGAGGCGGAGCTGACGGGGCGGGGTGAGCCGCACGTAGGCGATCCCGGAGGTCGTGACGTTCTCCCCCAGGTCGCCGGGGCGAACAGGCCAGCCGTCCCGGTTGAGGTCGTCGATCGTCTCCTCCGGGAGGAGCAGCAGGGCCATGTCGGGGTCGCCGCCGCGCTTCGTCTCGCGGTAGAGGTTGTAGTCCCCCTCGACCCCCCGGACCGTGAGGCGGGCTTGCAGGAGCTCGGGCTTCGGGAGGCCGTGCTCGCCTTCGACCTTCGACTTGGCTCCCAGCCGACGCACCCTTCCGTCCGGTGGGGCGGAGGACGGCATCGGCTTGCGAGCCCCGGCCATGTCGACCCTCGCTCACCGAAAGGCGGTTCGGGATAACGGCTTCTGGGACCGCCCGGCACAGCGGCCGCAGCCGCCCCTCCGGGCCCGACGACAGCCCCCGGGGTCCTCGAGAGAGCGGACCGATGCTGTATATACGTCATCGTTACCCAAAGAGTAACTTTATCGTTCCAACGACAATGACCGGTCGATGCGGTCGAGATCGCTCTCAGCCACCGAGGCTCGGGTCGTCCTCTCCCTCGAGGAGTCCCGGACCGAGGACGTCACCCTCGAGACGATCGAGCGGTTCGCCCGGGTCCGCCGGGGGTACGCGAGGAAGCTCGCCCACGGCCTGGTCGCGAAAGGGTGGCTCCAGCGGGTCGGTCGGGGTCGGTACCTCCTCAACCCCAGCGGCTACGGGCCGGACGCCGTTCCCGAGACCGACCCGTTGCGCCTTGGGAGCCGGCTCGTCGAGCCGTACTACTTCGGCTACGCGACCGCGGCGGAGCTCTGGGGGTTCCTGCTCCAGCCTGGCCGGACCTACTACGTCGTGACCCCTCGTCGGACCGAGGTCCGGATCCGGGGCCCTGCCCGGTTCCAGGTCGTCCGATCGGCCGACCGCCGGTTCTTCGGTGCGGCGTCGATAACCCGGCGCGGGCAGGCGCTTCGCGTGAGCGACCCCGAGCGCACCGTGCTCGATTGCCTCGACCGCCCGGAGCTCTGCGGCGGGATCCCCGGGGCGGTCCAGGTCCTCGCCCGGGCCAAACCACGGCTCTCCTGGCCCCGGCTCGCAAGGTACCTCAAGAGGGTCGGCAACCGCAGCCTCGCGATCCGGTGCGGCTTCCTCGCGGAACACGTACGGCCCGCCGTCCCCGTCCCCACGCGTTGGTTGGACGCGCTGCGGCCCGGGGCCGACGCCGCCTGGGTCCCGTTGGGGCCACCGGGGACCTACGGCCGTGCCGGGACGCGGGATCCCCGCTGGCGGGTGGTCCGCAATGTCCCGGCGAGAGAGCTCCTTGCCGAGGAGGACGCCCGATGATCCCGCGGCCGGTCGCCAACCGGTTCGCGAACGTCATGGGGGTCGACCTGCACCTCGCCCAGCAGGAGATCGTCCTTCTCTACGCGCTCAGCGCCCTCCACGACCGCGGCGTCCTCGACCGTCTCGTGTTCAAGGGCGGCACCTACCTCCGGATGATGGTCACAGGGGACGTCGGCCGGCTCAGCGAGGACCTCGACTTCACGAACCAGGCCCTTCCCGAGGAGCCCGAGCCGGTCCTCACGGCGGCGTTCGCCCCCCCTCACTACGGTGTGGAGTTCCGGATCGTCGAGCCGTACCGGACCGCTCGGAGGAACTGGGCCTGCCAGGTCCGGTACCGGCACGAGTGGGATGAGGGCCAGTTCCGCCTCGAGGTCAGCTACCGGGAGGTGCCGTTCCTGCCCCCCCGGCGGTGGGCCCCGCTCCCCCAACCGTACTTCGCCGCGCTGCCGTTCACCCCTCCCGAGATCCCGTCGCTCCGGGTCGAAGAGGCGCTCGCGGAGAAGCTTCGGGCGATCCAGCAGCGTGCGACCGAACGGGACCTCTACGACGCGATCCGCTACGCCCACAAGGGGTTCGATGAGGCGCTGGTCCGCCTCCTCGCCGTCGCCAAGCTCTGGAACGCCCGGGAGCCGTTCGAGCCGGAGCGCATCCTCACGACGCTCTCCGAGGGCCGGCGGGAGTGGCCCGACTTGGACCGCCTGATCGGGCGCGCTCGGAGACGGGACTGGAACCGGGAGGCCGCCGAGGCGGCACGGCGGTTCGCGTTCCTGCGGGAGCTCACTCCGTTCGAGCTCTCGCTCTGCGCGGACGTGCGTCGCCACACCCTGCGGAACGAGCTCGCCGAGCGCCTCAACACCGCGGCCCTACCGACCGGCCCCCGTCGACCGACAGGCTAAGCGCAGTGCGGGAGCGGGGGCACCACGGTCCCCTGGGGCTCCGGTCGCGCGGCGACCTCCGAAGGCCCGTCGAGCGGCGTTAATGAAGGGCTAAAGAGCCCCGCTCGACGAACGCTCCCTGTGGCTCGAGAGCCGTCGGCGCCCGAGGCCCCGGTAGAGCCGTACCGGATCAAGGTCGTCGAGGCGATCGCTCTCCCCTCCAGGGCCGAACGCGAGCGCGCGCTCGAGCGGGCCGGCTACAATCTCTTCAACCTCCTCTCCGAGGAGGTCTACATCGACCTCCTCACCGACTCCGGGACCTCGGCGATGAGCGACCGGCAATGGGCCGGCATGATGGTCGGGGACGAGGCGTACGCCGGCAGCCGCAACTTCGTCCACTTCGAGTCGACGGTGCGGGAGATCACCGGCTACCCGCACATCGTCCCGACCCACCAGGGCCGGGCGGCCGAGCATCTCCTCCTCTCCCAGCTCGCGGGCCCCGGGGACATCGTCCCGAACAACATGCATTTCGACACGACCCGGGCCCACGTGATGCGGGTCGGGGCAAAGCCGGTCGACCTTGCCATCCCCGAGGCGTACGACACGACCAGCCGTCATCCGTTCAAAGGGAACGTCAACATCGCGAAGCTCGCGGCCCTGCTCGACGGGCCGACCGGCCGCCACGTCCCGCTCGTCCTCGTCACCGTGACGAACAACACCGGGGGCGGCCAGCCCGTCGCCCTCGGTAACCTGCGGGAGGTCTCGAAGATCTGCCACGCCCACCGGGTGCCGCTCTACCTCGACATGTGCCGCTGGGCGGAGAACGCCTTCTTCGTCCGGAGCCGCGAGTCCGGCCAAGGCCGGCGCTCCGTCCGGGAGATCGGGCGCGAGATCTTCGACCTCACGGACGGCGCCACGATGAGCGCGAAGAAGGACGGGCTCGTCAACATCGGAGGGTTCGTCGCGACGCGGGACCCCGGGCTCGCGGCCCGCCTCAAGGAGCAGCTGATCGTCTACGAGGGGTTCCCGACGTACGGCGGCCTCGCCCGGCGCGACCTGGAGGCGATCTCGATCGGCTTCCGGGAGGCGACCGACGAGCGGTACCTCGCGCACCGGATCGGCCAGGTCCGCTTCCTCGCCGAGCTCCTGGACGATCAGGGCGTGCCGTTCCTCCATCCGCCCGGGGGCCACGGGATCTACCTCGACGTGCCTCGGTTCCTGCCCCACCTCCCGGCGGAACAGCTCCCCGGACAGGCCCTGGTGGTCGAGCTGTACCGCGAGGGCGGGGTCCGCACGGTAGAGGTCGGTGCGATCATGTTCGAGGGGAGCGACCCGGACTCGCCGCCCCCGCTGGAGCTGGTGCGGATGGCGATCCCACGAAGGGTCTACACCGAGAGCCACCTGCGCTACGTCGCAGAGGTTGTCGGCCGGGTCTGGGAGCGTCGGGCGTCGATCCACGGGATGCGGATGGTCGAGGCTCCCGAGCACCTCCGCCACTTCACCGCGAGGTTCGCCCCGCTCGCCGACGGCCCGACGGCCGGTCCGGTGCGGCCCACGATTCCGCGCGCGCACTGAGGTCGGCCGGACGGCGGCGCGGCGCTTACCCCGTGGGCCTTCCCGGTGAGGGTCGGGCCGGGGGACTAGACAGCGAGCGCGGGCGCTGACCAGCGTCGCCGCTCCGCCGGTCCCGGCGGTGCTTTACGGGTTCGCCCGCTTCCGGGCCTCCCCGACCGACGGTGTCCGGAGCGTCGTTTTCTGCGGTACCGGTCGACGCAGGCTGGATCGCCCTTGCGGACGGACGGCACGCCGCCGCCGCGGCCTCAGCCCCTGGGGTGGAGGAACTCCTGGGGAGCCCTCGTGATCAGCTCGTCGAGGCGGCCCGCGACGTCCTGTCGGACCGGCACACCGTGCCCGGGGAGGAGCAGTTCCACCTCCAGGCCACGCAGGATCGACAGCGATCGGATCGCCTGCCCGATGTCCGTCGCGATCTTGACCCCGGGGAGCGTGAGGGTACCGCGCCGCTCGACCACGGAGTCGCCGGAGAAGAGCAGCCGACGCCCGGGGTGGTACAGCGCGATCTCGCCGGGGGTGTGCCCCGGCACGGAAACGACGCGGAACGGACCGACCAAGTCTCCATCGCGCAGCACCGTGGGGACGGCGACCGGCCGCGGTCGGGCGATCAGGCGCATCAGCCACGACATGGGGACCTTCTGCTTGCCCTCCACGACCGGGGCATCCTCCACGTGGCAGGCGACCTTCCCCGGAGCGACGCCGTCCAGGAACGCCGCCCCTCCGATGTGGTCGACGTGACGATGGGTCAGGACGATGGCGCTGACCTCGGAGAGCGGCACACCCGCCCGCTCGAACGCCTTCACCACGGGGCGCGCCCGTCGGGACATCGTCGTGTCGATGAGGTACCGCCCCGACGCGTCCTGGAAGACGTAGGCGTTGACGAACCCAGGGATCCGGCCGACCCCCTCTGCGAGCTGCTCTCCCACGGCCCCGGTCATGGCGGGGGAGACGGAGCGGCCCCCGCATAGGCTCGCCGCCGACGCCCGACGACGCGCTCCCGGCGGGGCTGGGATCCCCTTCTCCCGCCTGGCGCCCAAACGGTTTACGGGTCTGCCGGTTGACGGTGCTGCTGGCGCAGGGTTCGCCCTGCCCGGAGCGGCGAGGAACGACGATGCTGAAGCGGATCGTGGTGGCGATCGACGGTTCCCAGGACGCGGACCGGGCCCTGGACCTCGCGGCGGACCTGGCCGTGCGGTACGGCGCGGCGCTGACGCTGCTGACAGTGGTCCCGCCGACGGTGGTCCCGTCCTACGGGGGCCCGATCTACGAGCCGCCGGGCCAAGAATCGATGACCGCGATCTACGACGAGGTGCTCGCCAGCCGGAAGAAGCGGGTCGAGCCTCAGCGCATCCCGAAGGTCGAGACCGTCCGAAGGGAAGGGATCGTCGTCGAGGAGCTCCTCGCTTACCTCGACAAGGACCGGCCCGACCTGTTCGTCATCGGGTCCCGAGGGCTTTCCGCGGGGAAGCGCCTGTTCATGGGCAGCGTCTCGGACGCGTTGGTCCACCACGCCCCGTGCCCGGTCCTCGTCGTGAGGCACCGCTGAGGTGGACCCGGCTCGGGAGCCGGACCTTCGCGACGTTCGGGGCGGGCGAGAGGCCCCCGCCGCCGCCCCGTCAGCCGCCGAGATAGTACTTCGCGCCCTGGATCAGGAAGCGAACGTCCGAGGCCAGCGCCACGAACCGGAAGCCGAGGTCGACCGCGGACTTTTTCTCGGCGGGGTTGACCGCCAGCGTTCCCGCGACCAGGTCGTTCCGCTCGCAGGTCTCGACCACGGCCCGCATCGCCTCGTGGACCTTCGGGTTCGCCCGGTCGCCGCCGACCCCGAGGCTGAGCGCCAGGTCCTGAGGCCCGACGAACAGGAGGTCGAGCCCGTGGACCTCGGCGATCTCCGGGAGATGGGCGAGCGCCTCCTTCGTCTCGATCTGGACGCCGACCAGGGTCTCGGCGTTCGCGGTGCGCAGGTACGATGCGAGCTCCATGCCGTACCGGGACGACGCGGCGGCCGCGGCGCCTCGCACCCCGTCCGGAGGGTACTTCGCGAACGAGACGATCGCGCGTGCCTGGGCTCCCGTGCTGACGAGCGGAGCGAGGATCCCCTGCGCCCCCGAGTCGAGCGCCTGCTTGACGAGGTACTGGTCGAGGTTGCCGACCCTCACGAGCGGGGCCGGACCCCCCTCCCCGAGGATGGCGACCATCGCGGCGATCGTCTCCGGGTTCACCTGCGCGTGCTCGGTGTCGATCATGAACCACTCGAAGCCCATCCCCTTCAGCGCGTCCAGGCAGACGAGCGACGACGACGAGATCCACGTTCCGAACGACGGTTCCCGGGAGGCGGCGAGCCGGCTCTTGAGCGGTCGCTTCATGCGGAGCAGGGCCGTCTCCGCGGGGCACCGCGACCGATAAGGTTTCCACGACCGGCGGGCCGACGGCCCAGTCGTTAAACCTGCGAGGGTGCTCTCACCGGCCGACGGACCGCGCGCTCCGACCGGTGATGGACGACAACGACCTCGAGCTGCAGACCCTGCGGGAGCGACGGCGGGATGAACTGCGATCGGCGGCCGCGGCCCGAACCGCCGCCGTGTCGGTCCCGGCGTCCCTCCGCGTGCTGTCGACCTCCTCCTTCGACGAGTTCCTTCGCGCGAACGCTCGTTCGGTGGTCGATGTCTGGGCGCCCTGGTGCGGGCCGTGCCGGGCGATGGAGCCCGCCCTCGAGGCCCTCGCTCGGGAGCTGGGGCCGGAGGTGCGGTTCGGCAAGCTCAACGCGGACGACGAGCCGGCGCTTGCCGGTCGCTGGAACGTCGACGCGATCCCGACCGTCCTGGTCTTCTATCAGGGGCGCCTGGTCGACCGTATCACCGGGGCGCTCCCGCAGAACGAGCTCGAACAACGGCTGCGGGCGGTCTATCGGCTGGGGAGCCGCCCGGACGCGGAGGAGTAGGAACCTTGGAGGAGCTCGCGTACCGCCGCCCGTTCTCTGGGACCGTGGAGGAGGCGGTCGACCGCCTGACCGGGGAGCTGAGGTCGAGGGGCTTCGGCGTCCTGGGGACGATACCGGTCCATCAACTGCTGAAGGAGAAGCTGGGGAGGGAGGTCGACCCGCTCGTGATCCTGGACGTCTGCTCCCCAGCGCACGCCCATCGTGCCTTGACCGCGTCGCGCGATGTCGCGCTGCTCCTCCCGTGCAAGCTGGTCGTCTCGCGAGAGGGCGGCGAGACGCGGATCGCGCTGCAACGGCCGACGGTCGCGTTGCGCGCGTTCTTCACGCAGCCGGAGCTCGAGCAGCTCGGGGCCGAGGTCGAGCAGGCGCTGGCCGACGCGGTCGACGCAGCATCCCGCGAGCGGAGCTCGCCGGCGCGACCCCCAGCTCCCGAAGGCAACGGTCGCCCTCGCTCGCGACCTAGGGGCCCTGGCCGGGATGGGGGCTAGTACCGCCGACGACGGTAGGGGTAAAGCCGCCGACACTCTGCTCTTTCCCGTCCCCGCCCCGTAGCACGGTCGCATGGAAACCCCTCGTTCCCGAGGCGCGTCACCGGTCGTCACGACCCCGGTCGCGACCGCCGGCCGTCTCGTCGACCTCTACCCGACGCTCGCGGGCCGCGGTCCCGGGTCGGCCCTCCTGGAGACCCTCGGCGGGCCAGGGTGCTCGGTGCTGGTCTGGGACCCTGCAGTCACGATCCACGCGGACGGGCCGGTCGTGCGGGTGGAGTCGGACGAGCGCGTCAGTCTCCCGCCCGCTCCCCGCTCTCGCACCGAGCTCCCGGGGTTCCTCGACCGACTCCTCCGCCAGTACCGGGTCGCACCGGACCAAGAGACCGGTGCGCCGTTCCTCGGGGGGCTCGTCGGTTTCCTGGGGTACGAATGGGCGGCCCGCCAGGAGGGGCCCGACGCCACGACGCTCGCCGGGATGCCCGACGCGTGGTTCGGCCTGTTCGACCGCGCCCTGGTCCAGGGCCCCGGAGAGGCCACCCGGCTGGTGGTCGTTCCGGGGATCCGGGGCGCGGACGCTCGCGCCGTCCTCCGGACCGTCGGCCGTGCCCTCCCGGGGCCCGGTGGCTCCCGGCGTTCCGTCCCGCGGGGGACGGTGCTCGGACGCTCGTGGGACCGGGCCGGCTTCGAGCGCGCGGTCCGTGAGGTTCGGCGACGGATCCGAGAGGGAGAGGTCTACCAGGTCAATCTGGCGACCCAGCTCCGGGCTGGCGGGGTCGACCCGTGGGAGCTTTACCGGAGCCTCCGGGTCCGGAACCCGAGCCCGTTCGCCTCGTACCTGCAGGGAGGAGGGGTCACGATCGCGTCGGCCTCCCCAGAGCGGGTGCTCCGCGTGAGCCCCCGCTCGGACGGGCCGCCCGTCGCGGAAAGTCGCCCGATCGCCGGGACCCGGCCCCGAGCCCGTGGCCCGCAGGACCTGCGGAACGAGCGCGCGCTGCGTCGCTCCCCCAAGGAGCGCGCCGAGCACACGATGTTGGTCGACCTGGCGCGGAACGACCTCGGCCGCGTCTCCGCCCTCGGGACCGTGGAGGTCGACGAGTGGCTCACCGTCGAGCGCTATTCGCACGTCATGCACCTCGTCTCGAACGTCCGGTCGCGGCTCCGGCCGGACGTGGGGGTCCCCGACCTCCTCCGGGCCCTGCTTCCCGGTGGCTCGGTCACCGGCACGCCGAAGATCCGAGCGACGGAGATCATCGCCGAGCTCGAGCCGGCCCCGAGAGGGCCGTACACCGGCTCGCTCGGTTACTTCTCCCTCGACGGGCGGGTCGACCTGAACCTCCTGATCCGGAGCGCGTTCCGGCCCGCGGACCGCCGGGACCTCCTGGTCTACGCCGGGGCCGGGATCGTGCAGGACTCCCGTCCGGAGCGGGAGTGGAGGGAGGTCTCGGCGAAGGCGGCGGTGCTGGTGGAGGCCGTCTCAGGCCGGCCGTCGCGCGGGTTCCGCTGGAGCCCGCCTCGGCGCTACGGCACGTGGAGCCCACCGCTCCCGTCCCACCGCCACCGGGGCAAGGAGGTCCTGCTGATCGACAACTACGACTCGTTCACCTACAATCTTGCCCAGTACCTCTCCGTGCTGGGAGCCCGGGTGCGGGTCGTGCGGAACGACGCCGCCAGCGTTCGTGCGTTGCGGTCGCTCTCCCCCACGCACGTGGTCCTCTCACCGGGCCCCGGGCGACCTCGGGATTCCGGCGTCACGGTGCCTGCGGTCCGGGGGTTCGAGGGAACCCCGCTGCTGGGCGTCTGCCTCGGCCACCAGGCGATCGTGGAGGCGTACGGGGGAACGGTGGGCACGGCGCGGCTACCGGTCCATGGCAAGTCCTGCACGGTGGTCTGCGTCCCCGACGCAGCGGACTCGGGCCTCCTCCAGGAGCTCGCGCCGAGCTTCCAGGCCGCCCGCTACCATTCGCTGGTCGCGACGAAGGTGCCGGCCTCGTTGAGGGTGACCGCTCGCACCACCGACGGGACCGTGATGGCGGTCGAGCATCGAGAGTTCCCTACGTTCGGCGTGCAGTTCCACCCGGAGTCGTTGCGGACCGAGCGGGGGATGGCGATCCTCGACCGGTTCCTCACCGTGGAGGGGCGGGTTGGCTAGACGCCCCCAGCGGCTTCGATCGGCCCCCGGGCCGCCTCCTGGGGCGGCTCGGCGGACCGCCCGCCCGCTCCCCGCCGGCCTGCGTGCCGGGGACGGGGTCTTCGAGACGCTGCGCACGTTCGGTGGCCGACCGTTCCTGCTCGAGCGCCACCTGGCCCGATTGCGGGAGGGAAGCCGTGCCCTGGGGCTCGCTCCGGTTCCCTCCGTAGCTGCTCTCCGCCGCGCATGCGAGGAGGCGCTGAGCGAGGCGGGGGGGACCGGTTCGAGCTCCGAGTGGATCGTCCGGCCGATGGTCTACGCCGCTGAGGGAGGGCCGCGGCTCGAGGTCGAGGTCGAGCCCCTGCGCTCGGCTCCGGGGCGTCGGGGAGGCGGCCTGGTCGTCGGCGTCGCCTCGTATCCACACCCTGGCGCCTACCTCACGCCGCGCAGGACGTCCGCTCCCGTGAAGTGGTTGGCGCGTGGGCCGCTGGCCCACGCCCTGCGGGAAGCGCGCGCGAACGGCTGGGACGAGGCGCTCCTCGAGGGCCCGGATGGGGAGCTCGTCGAGGGGACGCGGTCGAACCTCCTCGCCGTCGTCAACGGTCGGCTTGTCGCCCCGGGTGCCGAGTCCCACGCCCTCCCGGGCATCACGCGGGAGGTTGTTCTCGAGGACGCGCGACGGCTAGGGATCGCGATCGAGGAGCACGCCGTGGGTCGGGTCGAGCTCCGGGCGGCGAGCGAGCTGTGTGTCACTTCCTCCCTCCTGGGTGTCGCGCCGATCTCGCGGCTCGTCGGCCGGCGCTGGGCACCTCTGCCGCAGGGACCAACCCTAGTAGCCGAACTGTCGCGGCGCTATGACGCACGGACCCGCGGGCGAGGTCACGCCTCCGCTGGACGCGCCTCGCGCTAGACCGACACGGTCCCAGACCGTTTCGGGTTCCCGGTCCATCCACCTCGAGGGCGGACCCCTGGATCGGGGCGACCCTCCACCGGTACGCTACGTTCCCGCGCAACCGCAGGATGGGGGCGTTCGGAGGAAGAAGGAGGAAAGGGTTGGCCCGTGGGGCCTCCGCTCTCGCGGAGGGTCCCCGCGCTAGACCGGCCTCACTTCGGTGAGAACCCGAACGAGATCCCCGCCGGGTTGGTGCCGGTGACGTTGAACGAGCCCGCCGCGAGACCCGAGGTGAGCTTGAACCCCGTCACGGGGTAGAGCTTGTAGCAGTAGCTGCCGTTCGGGATAGCGAACGACATCGTCGTGCTGTTGGAGAGCCCCAGCGTGTGGACCGGGTAGGCGGTCGAGCCCGCCGAGGTGCTCCGGACGAGCACCGCCCAGGCCGTCCCGCTCGGGAGGCCCGACTCGGTGAACGTCATCGTGTACGTCGGGATCGCCGAGTAGTTCACGACGAACGTCGACGGCGAGGCACCGACGATGCCGAACGCGCCAGAGCCGCCGCCGACGAGGTTGTACTTCAGGACGTTGTGCGCCACGAACTTGTACGAGCCGTTCTGCAGCAGGAAGAAGATCGTCGAGCCAGTGCCCGACTGCGTCTCGGTCCGGCTGTGGCCGAACGTGTGCGTGATCCAGACGGTCACGGCCCAGTGGGTGCCGGTGGCGAGGCCGTTCTCCGCGAACGCGACCGGGTAGAACGCGCCCTTCTGCAGCGCGAGGAACGAGACGTTCACGTTCGCCGCGGCGCCGCTGATCGAGAGGCTACCGGTGGCCGAGCCGTTGAGGACGTAGCCGAGGACCTGCGCCACGATGTAGTGGTACGAGCCGTTCGCGACGGTGAACGAGACCTTGTCGGACGTCGACGACGCGGTCGTGTGGACCGGCACCACGCCGACGCCGTTGATCCGAACGCTCCAGTTCGTGCCGGTCGCAAGGCCGCTCTCGGTGAACGTCAGCGCGTAGGTCGGAGGCGTCGAGAACTCGACCTTGATCGCCGGGGGCGAGGCGCCCGCGACGACGAACGAGCCCTTGTTGGTGTGGTTGAGGAAGAACGAACCGACGATCGGGGAGACCGTGTAGTGGTAGGTCGCGTTCGGCAGCGTGAAGTTCACCGCCGAAGTGTTCGACGACTCCGTCAGGTCCTCGACCGAGCGCTCCTGGCCGGGTCCGTTCCCGACGGTCGTCACGGTCCACAGCGTCCCGCTCGGGAGGCCGGTCTCCGTGAACTCGACGGTGTACGGGAGGATCGGGGCGAAGACGAACGCGACCGGCGGGAGGCCGGCGCCGGAGATGTTGAACTCGCCGTGGGCCTTGCCGTTCACGTAGTAGCCCGCGACCTTGAGGACATTGAAGTTGTAGCTGCCGTTGCTCACGGGGATGGTGATCGTGGAGTTCGTCGAGCTGACCGTCTTGTGGACGCCGTCGCACGGGCAGCCGATGTACGCCACGTGCACGCTCCACGTCGTGCCGGACGGAAGGCCCGTCTCGGTGAACGACACGTTGTAGAACGGTCCGAGCGGCTTCTGCACGGGAGCCGCCGTGCCGCTCGGCCCGTTACTTGCCGCCGCCAGAGCGGAGAGTCCGAGCACGATCGTCAGTCCTATCACTACGCCTAGAGCGCTGCCTAAGACGCGCATGGCAGGCTCTACCTGGCGGTCCTATTTCTACCCTGAGGGGTGAGCCCGGCCCTCGGCAGTTCCGGAGGCGTTACCGAGAGGGATCGCAGGCCCCGGACCGCCCCGGAGCACGCCATGCCGTCGCACGGCAGTATACCTTGTGACACCGCGGGAGCTACGGCGCCTTCGGCATGCGACGGCGCAGCACCAGATAGCCGGTGGCGACGACGACCGTGAGCAGCGCGAACGTCCCCCAGAGGAGCAGCGCGTTGCCCGTCCCGAGGAGGAGGGTGCCGAGCGACGGCGCGAAGATGTTCGCTCCGTTCGTGACGGCGGCGTACGCCCCGAAGTAGCTCCCCCGCTGGTCGTCCGCGGCGAGATGCGCGACCAGGGTGTTCTGCAGCGGGCTGACGAGGTTCTCCCCGATCGTCAACACCCCCATCGCGACGAGGAAGACGGCGTACACCGTCCCGGCGTAGAACAGGAGGAACGCCCCGCCGTAGCAGAGGGTCCCGACGGCCATCCAGAACAGGTGCTGTCGACGGATCCCCCAGGAGATCGGCATCTGGAGGGTGACGACGATCACCCCGTTGAGCGAGTAGAGCCAGCCGACCTCCTCGTAGGAGAAGTGCCGCACGCCGACCGAGAAGAGCGTGAGCGCGGTCCCGAACTGCCCGGCGGCGACGGTGAGCCCGATCCCGAGAAGTCCGAGCGCGAGGAACGTCCCGTCGTGGAACGGGAGCGACGTCCTCTCGCGGAGAGGTCGCGCGGCCGGGCCGGTCTCGTGCCGCGTCTCCTCCAGGAGGACGGTCAGGAGGAGCCCGCCGGCGAGCGAGGTGATCGCCGCGACGAGGAAGACCACCGGGATCCCGAACTCGCTCGCGAGGAGGCCGCCGAGCGCCGGCGCGATCGCGAACCCGACGTTCCCGAAGATCCGCAGGAGGCTGAAGACGTCCATCCGACGGCGCTCGCTCGAGACGTCGGTCATGAGCGCGTTCTGCGCCCCGGCCCCCACGTTCCCGAGGAACATCGTCCCGGCCCAGAGGGCCATGACGACCACGAGACCGTGGGCCCAGAACGTGTAGAGGAGAACGGAGACGACGGCGTTCCCGAGCGGAGGGTACGCGAGGAACGCACGGCGCCCGTACCGGTCGGAGGCGGCGCCTCCGAGGAGCGACGCGAGGAGCGCGACGGGGATGACGAGCGAGACGAGGACCCCGACGAAAAGGAACGACAGGTGGTAGGCGTTGTAGAGCAGGATCGGCAGGAACAACCAGGCGGCCGAGCGGCCGGTCGAGACCACCAGGTTCGACGCCCCGAGGAGGTAGATCGGCCGGGAGAACCCGCGGAACGCCCCGGCGTCCTGTGAGGGCTTCATCCACCGAGGGTCGACGACCTACGAACGGGCGCGGTCGACGGTGACACCGCCGACGGGCCGAACGTTCCGCCTTCCTAGCTCTTCGGAGGCTCCGCGTCCCGATATAGGACCCCCGTCGTGCGCGCTCCACTCGTCCGGGAACCGTTCTGGCCGGCCGCCTCCGTGAGTCCGACCGGTAGGGCTCGCTCCCCCCCCGGCGGGACGTCCGCGGGAGGTCGGCCGACAGGTTCATCCTCCGCGGCGCGAGAGGATGGACCGTGACGTCGCCCTCGGCGGAAGACTCGCTGGAGCTCCGAGCCGAGCTCCTCGAAGTACTGAAGCAGCTCAACCGGGACGACGAGGAGGACGAGGACGTCCCGGGCCTCGAGCTCTCCGAGCTTCACCACCTCCTGGCGCGGGGCCCACTGCCTCAGATCACCAGGGACGAGACGCGCAAGGCGGTCGAGCTCCTCGTGACGAACGGCCTCGTTCAGGAGCTCGACGATTCACGTTATGCGTGGGCCAGGGCCCGCGTGGTCACGGTCAGGTTCGCGATCACCCCGCAGGGCAAGGAGTTCCTGGTTCGATCCCTCGAGAAGGTAGGGCGCATCTGAGCGGGGCGGAGGTCGGTCCCCCCTCTCCCAGAGGACGACCCTGGCCGCGACTCCGAACCGGGCGCCCTCTACGTCGACCGCACGGTCGGCGGCGGTGGACCCACGCCTCTCATCGTATCGGGAAGCTCGACGCAGACGACCTCGCCGCGGACGGTCACCTCGCCCTGAACTTCCACCTGGGCTTGCACGACGACCTTGCGGCCGGAGACGGAGGCCGCCCGACCCCGGACGACGAGCTCGGGCCCCAACGGGGTTGGCCTCAGGTAGTCGATCCGGAGCGACGCGGTGACGAAGCGTCTCAACGGCCGCTCCCCGACCTCCCGGCCGGCCGCCCGTTCGGCGGCCGCCGCTGCGGTCCCCGTGGCGTGACAGTCGATGAGCGACGCGAGCAGGCCCCCGTTCACGAACCCGGGAATCGCCGTGTGCTGGGGTTTCGGCGTGAAGCGCGTGACCGTCCCCTCGCCCTCCCAGAAGCTCCGGATGTGAAGGCCCTCCGTGTTGAGGCGGCCACACCCGTAGCAGTAGGCGACCTCGTCGGGATAGTAGTCCTGGAACGCCTTCATGGCCGCGCTCGTTGAGCTCCTGACGTCTTGAGAGGTTTGCCGGTCGGGTACCACGGACCCGCCCGGGGGTCCCGACGGGCGACGACCGGGGACGGTCTGAGGTCACCGCTCACCGAGACCCCGATGGCCCAGGCACCGTCGTCCGGGGAACGGATCGTCGGGAGACCGGGCCGACCGGGCTCTGGGGCGGCCGTCAAGCCGGTTTCCGGATAGGTTCATAATCGTCCCGGCCGAAGCCGTCCGTGGGATCGGCCCCTCGCTACGGCGAGGGCGGCCCTTCCCCGGCGGTGGCGACTCGGATGTGCCCGGCGGACCAGCCCCGTGCCGCGCTGTTGCTCGAGCTGGAGGAGCTGGCCCGGGAGGACCGGCTATCGGTCGAGCAGCTCGGGGCCCTCGCCGATCGGCACCACGTGCCCCGGTCGGTCGTACACGGGATCCGAACGTTCTACTTCCCTGACGCTCGGACCCCGGCGCGCGAGGTCTGTGTGGGGCTGCCCTGCGCGATGCGGCGGTCCGCGCTCGGACTCCTGCCCCCGAGCGCCCTCGACGGAACGACGTCGTGCCTAGGGTACTGCGCCCGCGGACCGGTCGTCCGCCAGGCTGGCCGGTACTTCGACGAGACGCCCGGAGGGATACGGGAGATCGAGGAGAGTACGCCTTCCTTCGTCGAGGAGCACCGCGAACGCCTCTCGACGTACCGTGAGCGGGGAGGCTACGCCGCCTTCGAGCGGTACCTCTCTGCTCCGGACCCGGAGGAGATGATCCGGAAGGTCGAGCACGCCGCCCTGCGTGGTCTGGGAGGCGCCGGGTTCCCGGCGCACGTGAAGTGGCGTGCGGTCCGGGCCAACCCGGACCCGCATCGGCTGCTGCTCGTGAATGCGCACGAGGGCGAGCCGGGGACGTTCAAGGACCGCGAGCTCCTCGAACGCGAGCCCCATCGCCTGCTCGAAGGGGCGCTGCTCGCCGCCCTCGCGGTCGGCGCCTCCGAGATCGTCGTGGGGCTTCGGAGCGACTACGAGAACGCGCAGGTGGCGCTCGAGACGGCGAGGGCAGAGCTCGAAGGGTTCGCCCGTTCCGTCTGGCCAGGGGCGCGACTGCCGCCGTTCCAGGTGCGGGCGATCCCCGGACCGTACGTCACCGGAGAGGAGACCGCGCTCATGGAGGCCCTCGAGGGTCGCCGGAGCGAGCCGCGTCTTCGGCCGCCGTTCCCTACCGACGCCGGGCTCGAGGGGCACCCCACGCTGGTGCAGAACGTCGAGACGCTCGCGTGCCTCCCTCAAATCCTGGGCAAGGGCGCGGAGCCACGGAGGACCGGCTCGCCGGAGAAGCTCTACTGCGTCACGGGGGACGTCGATCGTCCGGGGGTGTACCGACGCCCGCTTGGAGTGCCTGCGGTGGAACTCGTCAGCGGCGATGCCGGCACGCCGCCCGGGAAGCTGAAGGCCTTCCTTCCCGGCGGGCTCTCGGGCGGGCTCCTTCCGGCGAGCCGGCTGGCGGTGAACCTGGAGTTCGAGGCGGTCAAGCGGGAAGGGGCGGGACTGGGCACAGGGGCGGTCATCGCGATCGGCCGGGACCGGTGCCTGGTCGAAGTGCTCGGCGAGCTCGCGTCGTTCTTTGCGCGGGAGTCATGCGGGAAGTGCGTTCCGTGCCGGCTCGGCACCGCGAAGCTGGAGCGTCTCCTCGCCGATCTCCACCAAGGGACGGCCACCGAGCGCGACGTCGAAGGGGGTCTGCTCCTCGCAAAGGTCCTCCAGGAGACGTCGATCTGCGCGTTGGGCCAGGTCGCCGGGAAGGCGTTGACCGACGCGATGACCCATTTCCCGGAGGAGCTCCTCGCCCACGTCCACGGCCGTTGCCCGGCCCGGGAACCGGCGGCGGAGGCCAGCGGATGACCGTCCATCTCGAGCTCAACGGTCGAAAGGTCGAGGCAGGGGACGGGGAGACCGTCCTCGAGCTCGCCCGCCGGATGGGGGTCGACATCCCCGCCCTCTGCGACGTGCCGTCCCAGTCGAACTCCGTCTGCCGGATCTGCCTGGTCGAGACCGACGCGAGCGGCCGCGTCAGCCCGGCCTGCGCTACGCGGGTCCGCGAGGGGATGGAGGTCCGGACCGACACGCCGCACGTCGAGCGCCTGCGCACGACCCTGCTCGAGCTGCTGCTCGAGCGCCATCGGCCCCACGCGGCACCGATGCGTTGCGAACTCGAGGTGCTCGCGCAGCGGTACGGGGTCCGAGCGATGGGGACGCTCTCCGAGGCCCCCGCTACGGACGATTCGCACCCCGCGATCGTCTTCGACCCGTCGATCTGCATCCTCTGTCGCCGGTGCGTCATCGCCTGCGGTGAGCTGCAGGTCCACGACGTGATCGGCGTCGCCGGGCGAGGGGTCGAGAGCCGGATCGCGTTCGACCTCGGCGAGGCGCTCAGCGACTCCCGGTGCGCCAGCTGCGGGGCGTGCGTCGATCTCTGCCCGACCGGAGCGCTCCTCGAGAAAGGATGGGGGCCCGCCGAGCGCACCGTCGTCACGACCTGCCCCTACTGCGGCGTCGGGTGCACCGTCGAGTACGGGATCGCCGACGGGCGGATCGTCTGGGCACGGGGGGTTCGGGGCGGGAGCGTGAACGACGGCCTGCTCTGCGTGAAGGGGAAGTTCGCCTTCCAGTACGCCTCGAGCGAGGACCGTCTGAGGACCCCGCTGCTCCGTCGGGAGGGCGTCCCTCGGGGCCCTCTCGAGGGCCGGAAGGTCTCCGAGGTGTTCCGGCCTGCGACATGGGATGAGGCGCTCTCCCGGCTCACCGAACGGATCCGCTCGGTCCGGTCCGAGCACGGCCCGTCCGCGATCGGGGGGATCGCCTGCGACCGCGCGACGAACGAGGACATCTTCGCCTTCCAGAAGCTGCTCCGCGCGGCCGCCGGGAGCGACAACGTCGACCAGTCGGCGACGCTCTGCCACGCGCCATCGGCGGCGATGCTCGCCTGGGCGACTGGCGCGGGGGCGGCGACGAACCCGATCGACGACCTCCGTCACGCGCGAACGATCCTCCTCGTCGGATCGAACACCGAACGGGCGCACCCGGTGGTCGGGGCGAGGGTCAAGCAGGCCGCGCGGCGGGGCGCGCACCTGATCGTCGTCGACCCCCGCCGTCTCGAGATCGGCCGGCTTGCCGAGCTGAGCCTCGCGCTTCGGCCCGGCACCGACGTGATGCTGTTCGGGGCGATGGCGAAGGAGATCCTGGCCCACGGATGGGAGGACCGGGAGTTCATCG
>Ga0187772_10000438_pt1 | contig 18531 bp, 13 predicted proteins | sample 0116_SJ02_MP15_2_FD_133137 | JGI IMG/M metagenome (GOLD analysis project Ga0187772, IMG submission 133137) | Tropical peat soil microbial communities from peatlands in Department of Meta, Colombia - 0116_SJ02_MP15_20_MG | ecosystem: Environmental > Terrestrial > Soil > Wetlands > Peat | place... | reverse complement strand
GTCCCCATCTTGTCCTCGGAGAGCATCGCGAGCTCCTTCATCGCCTTGTAGACCTTCACCGCATTGGGAGAAACCTCATCCTCGATCGCCACGGGAACCCCTCCAACTCGGCGACTCCGCCGGGAAGATAATACTGGCGGGCGCGGCGGTCCCCAGCCCCGATGCCTTTTTTGACGGGCCGGGCTACGCCGGACCGCGTGCATGTCGCCGGAACGTGCCCATGTGGTATGGAGCGACCGATTCCTCGACTACGAGTTCGGTCCCCATCACCCGTTCACGGAGCGCAGCCGTGGGCTCGCGGTCAAGCTCCTCGAGAGCTGCCTCGCCGAAGCACCGGCGGGAACGGTCGGCTGGACGCGCTCGGGAAAGATCGCCGACCGCGCGACGCTCGGCACCTTTCACCGGCCGGAATACCTCGAGTTCGTGGAGAACGCGAGCGGCCTCGCGAAGGAGATCCTGCTCGATACCGGCGATACCCCGTCCTTCCCCGGCTGCTACGAGGCGTCGGCGCGGCTCGTCCAGGGCGCGGTGGACGCTCTCGACTACACCCTCGAGCACCTCCGCCCGGCCTACCATCCCGGCGGCGGGCTCCACCACGCCCACCCGAACCGCGCGAGCGGCTTCTGCATTTTCAACGACGTTGCGATCGCGGTGGCGCGGGCCGTCGAGAAGGGCCACCGGGTCGCCTACATCGACATCGACGCCCATCACGGCGACGGCGTGATGTACGGTTTCTACGACTCGGGCCGGGTGCTCGACATCGATTTTCATCAGGACGGACGGACACTGTTCCCGGGCACGGGCTTCCCGCACGAGGTCGGTCGAGGAGATGGCAGCGGCCTCAAGGCGAACCTTCCGTTCCCGCCCGGCGCGGGGGATGAGGCGCTCCTGCCGTCGTTCCGCCGGGTGGTGCCGGCACTCCTTCGGCACTTCCGCCCCGACGTCATCGTCCTCCAACACGGCGTCGACGGACACTACGGCGACCAGATCGCGCACCTCCAGTATTCTCCGCGCGCCTACGCCGAGGTCGACCGGACCGTTCTCGGCCTCGCTCATGAGCTGACCCACGACCGCCTGCTGGTCACCGGGGGCGGAGGCTACCGGGCCGAATCGGTCGGTCGGGTGCTGGCCCGCACCGGATTGATCCTCGCCGGCGTTCCCGAGCCGCCGGAGACGCAGGAGCTGCCGGGCGCGTGGAGGAAGGAGTTCGCCTCCGAGTTCGGTCGGGAAGCGCCCGCCGCGTGGACCGATCGATGGGAACTCGACCCGTCGCCGTGGACCGAGGCCGATGAGAAGAACCTCGTTCGACTGTTGGAATCCAAGCTCGGCGAGCGTCTGCCGACGCCCTAGAGCCGCCCGCCCCACGTGGGTCGGTCGAGCCAGTCCTGGTCGGTCGCCCGGATTCCGAGCTCGATGTCGAGGGCCGTGAGCCGGGCCCCGGACTCTCCGCGCAGCTGAGCCCGGACCGCGCCGCGGGCGAGCACATCCGACCCGATCGCGTGCAGCTCGGCGAGAGCGACCTCGTCGACCGTGCCGGGCTCGCCGCGGATCATCTCCCAGTGGACTCCCGCGAGAAAGATGTCCCGGGCGAGAAGGTATCGCAGATAACCGGACAGCAGTTCTTCCGCCGCGGAGTCGAGGAGCGGCAGCAGGTCGGGGGGCACCGCCACCCCGCTGGACTCGGAACCCCCGTCCGGCGACAGCTCCACGCTCTCCCAGGCTTCGCCAACCTGGGCCAGGGCGATCGGACCGCGTCGGCCGTCGAAGAACATCGGCAACCGCTCGAGACCGGATCCGATTTCGGGGAGCTCGCTGGGGGCGTACTCGTGCGCGGATGGCAGGAGAGTCCGACGGGATAACCGTTCGCGCACCTCCTCCTCTTCGGACCACCGACCTTGGTCCGAAAGCTCCCGTACCACGCGTTTCCGACGACGGCCTGCGTCCGCGAGCAGGCGCCCCGATTTCGAGCCGAGACGCTCGCGCACCGCGGCGACCTCCGCCTCGAACCCGGCGCAGGTGGACTCGCCGTGGACCGACCCGAAGCCGCGCAGAGCATCGAGCGATAGGCCGGGGCAGGACAGGACGAGGTCCGCCTGCGGGCGGGTTCCCAAGTGCACGAAAACGGGGAATTCCCGGCACGGTGCCGGCCGAACCGCGTGGGCGGAGCATCGGAGACCGTCCAGCAGCTCGCACGCTCCGCCGTGGGGGCGGGCCGCGATGCAGCGAGCTCCCTGCCGCGCTACCGTGCGTAGGCCCGGTACGGCCCGCCGCAGTCGTGCCTCGTCGTCGTCCTCGAGTCGGGGGGAAGTGAAGCAGCAGAGGCCGCAGTCCGGCCGGCATTCGAACCGGAAACCCCCGAGCAGGGCAAGGTCGAGCTCGAACGACCGGTTTCCTGAGGCTGTCTCGGTGACCATCCAACCACCGGCGATTCGGCCCACTCCGCTCGACGTTTGTTGCCCACGCTAGCTCGTTCTCATAACCTTCACGACGATGCGCCGTTCATGGTGCTTCTGGCGAAGGACATCATGGATGCCGCCGTCCTTTCGATGGACGACGAAACCGACGCGCTGACCTGCGTCCGTTCGATGGTCGCACAACGCAAGGGCTATTCCATCGTGACCCACGGGGAACACCGTTCGGTCACCGGGATCGTCACCGAATGGGACTTTCTCGAGAAGGTCCTCGGACCCGGCCGGGACCCGGCGCAGATTCGGCTCAAGGAGCTCGCGTCGGAGAACCTCCAGTCCTGCTCGCCCGATACCCCGACCGACGAGGTCGTGGACACGATGGCTCGGCTCGGCGTGCGACGCCTCGTGGTGCGGACCGGTGACCAGGTGCTCGGTGTGATCACGACGCGGAACATCCTCGCCACGTTCCGTAGGTACGTCGATAAGCTGAGCTCCCAGATCGCCGGGTATCAATCGTCGACGACACCCCTCGGGTGATTCAGCGTGACCCGCCGGTCGGGCGGCCCCGCCCCGGGGCGCCAGCATGGGACAGACACGTCGATTCCTCTGCGTTCCCAAGGAACCGCTCGTCGAGCTTCGGTCGGGTAAACATGCAGTACAAGTGGCGCGTGCTGTCGAACACCACGGTCGCCACGCTGATGTCGTCGATCGACACCAACATCGTGCTGATCTCGCTACCGACCATCGGCCGCCAACTCCCCGGGACCAACGCGACCCTGCTGCTCTGGGTGCTCATCGGCTACTCGCTGCTCACCGCCGTCGTTCTGGTCAACTTCGGCCGGCTCTCCGACATCTTCGGCCGCGTACGGCTCTATGTCCTCGGATTCGCGGTGTTCACCGGGGGATCGCTGCTGTGCGGCCTCTCGGGCACCGGGCTCGAGCTGGTGGCCTTTCGGCTCATCCAGGCCGTCGGTGCCGGTTTCCTCTTCTCCAATTCCGCGGCGATCATCACGGACGCGTTCCCGCCGAACGAGCGAGGGCGCGCTCTCGGAGTGAACCAGGTCTCGATCGTGGTCGGCGCGGTGTCGGGCCTCGTCCTGGGGGGTGTGATCACCTCGACCATCGGGTGGCGGTGGATCTTCTTCGTGAACGTTCCCATCGGGCTGATCGCCACCCTGCGCGCCCGCGCGGACCTTCGTGAGATCGCGAAACCCGAGACCCATGCCCCGATCGACTGGGTGGGCAACATCCTCTTCGCCGCGGGCCTTACGGTGTTGCTGCTCGGCATCACGCTCGGCGCCCTCGGGCAGGTTTCGGAGCAACTCGGACTCCTCGGCGTGCTCGGGGGGATTGGTCTGCTCGCGGTCTTCGTCGTGCTGGAGACCCGGGAGCGCTTCCCGATGCTCGACCTTCACCTGTTCCGGATCCGCGAGTTCGCGGCCTCGGGTACCGCGATGTTTCTGAACGCGCTCGCCCGCGGAGCTTTCACGTTCATCCTCGTGTTCTACCTCCAGGGGCCACCGAGGTACCTCAGTCCCTTCACGGCCGGGTTGTTCCTGATCCCGACCTCCGCCGCGCTCGCCACGGCCGGCCCCATCAGCGGATGGTTATCGGACCGGTACGGCCCGCGCGGATTCCTGGTGGCCGGACTCGCGGTGTCGGCCGCCGGTTTCCTCTGGCTCTCCATCATCGGGCCGGACGACTCGTTCCTCCAGCTCGCTCCCGCGCTCATCCTCGTCGGCGGCGGGATGGGAATGTTCGCCTCGCCGAACCGCGCGGCGATGATGACCGCCGTTCCGCCCGAACGTCGGGGCGTCGCGTCCGCGGTGGGCGCGACGCTCCTCAACACCGGCGCGACGATCAGCCTCGGCATCACGTTGATCGTGATGAGCTCCGTCCTCTCGCTCGCGGCGATCCAGGAGATCTTCCTCGGTACCGCCTCCCCGACGCATCCGTTCACGGAGGGGGCGGGGTTCCTGACGTCGATCCATTTCATCTTCGTCATTTCGGCGGTCCTGTGCCTCGTCGCGCTCGTGCCTTCGGTCCTGCGAGGGCGGGCCCCCGTCGAAGCACCGGTGCCGAGTCCGGAGGCCGGCGACTGACGGCGTGAGCCGGGCCTCACCAACGGCTTATCTAACCCGGGGAGGCTCGGGCGGGCATGTCTCCTCAGCGAGTGGTGATCGTTGGCGCCGCCGGCCGGGATTTCCACAACTTCAACGTCCTCTACCGGGGCCGGGACGTCCACGTCGTGGCCTTCACCGCCGCCCAGATACCGAACATTGCTGGCCGGGTCTATCCGCCCGGCCTCGCCGGGCCGGGGTACCCGAAGGGCATCCCCATCGTTCCGGAGAGTGAGCTCGCCGACCTCGTTCGCCGGGACTCGGTCGACTTGGTGCTCCTCTCCTATTCCGACCTGGCCCACGTCGAGGTGATGCACAAGGCGTCGATCGCGCTCGCGGCCGGCGCGAGTTTCATGCTCGCCGGGCCGAAGGCCACTCAGCTTCCGTCATCGAAACCGGTCGTCGCCGTCCTCGCCGTGCGCACCGGGGCCGGAAAGAGCCCGCTCACCCGGTTCGTCTCGGGATACTTCCGCCGGCACGGCAAGAAGGTCGCGATCGTCCGCCATCCGATGCCGTACGGCGACCTCATGGCGCAGGCGGTGCAAAGGTTTGCGACGCTCGAAGACCTCGACCGGGCCCACTGCACGATTGAGGAACGCGAAGAGTACGAACCGCACATCCGTGACGGCACCGTCGTGTTCGCCGGGGTCGACTACGAGCGGATCCTGCGGCGGGCCGAAGCCGAGGCCGACATCGTTCTGTGGGATGGAGGCAACAACGACCTGTCGTTCTTCGTCCCGGACCTGACGTTCACGGTCGCCGACCCGTACCGCGCGGGCCACGAGCTCGGATACTACCCGGGCGAGGCGAATTTCCGGCTTGCGGACGTGATCGTCATCAGCAAGACCGATTCCGCACCGCCCGAGGGGGTCCGCACGATCGAGCAGAACGCGGCTCAGGTGAACCCGAGGGCGAAAGTGATCCGGGCGGGGCTCAAGCTGATCGCACCGGATGCCGAACGACTTCGCGGCCACCGTGCGGTCGTCGTCGAGGATGGCCCCACGGTCACGCACGGAGGGCTCGGCACCGGCGCCGGCTCGCTGGTGGCGCAGCGCCACGGCGCCGTGACGATCGACCCTCGACCGTTCGCGGTCGGCAGCATCGCGGGCGTGTACCGGGAGTATCCGCACCTCCAGAAAATCCTCCCGGCGATGGGCTACGGCGAAGCCCAGGTGAAGGACCTCGAAGAGACGATTCGTGGTTCGGACGCGGAGTTCGTCGTCGACGGGAGTCCGGTCGACCTGGCGCGCATCGTGCACGTACCGCAGCCGATCCTATCGGTGCGGTACGAGTACGACGACCTGGGCGGTCAAGTTTCGCAGGTCCTCGACGAGTTCCTGCGAACCAAGGTGCAGTGACCCGTTGAAACGGCGCTAATGCGCCGCCGCGGCGGTGGCGCCGGCCTCGAGGCCCGTCAGCTGGGCGAGCGCGGTGACGAGCGCCTTGCCGTCCAGCGGCAACCCGAGGGAGCGCACGTTCGACGGCCAGATCCTCCCGTCCTGGAGCGCGCGTTGGCCCACGATGAGCAGCGGGACGGAGCGGGCCTCCACCGGGAACGACAGCGGGTAGCCGTGCAGGGTCTCGCTGACCGCCTGATTGCAGGCCACGACGATCGCCCCGATGGGCTCCGCGGTACGGTCGGCGATGCGGTCCAGCGCGGAGGCGACCGAGCCGAACGAGAGCACGCGGAAGCCTACCGTCTCGAGGAGGATCTGGACGGAGGCCGCGAGGCTCGGGGTCTCGCGGACCACGAGCACGAGAGGACGTACCATCGGGAGAGGTACCGAAGGGGAAGTATTGCCACCGCCGTGGAATCGGCTTGACAACGTGAAACACGGGCAAGGGAAAACCCATAGGCGCCCGAATCCCTGTCCAGCGTGCCGATGCCCGACCGCGGTTGGTTCGAATCGACGTTCGAGCGAGGACCGATGGGCGCGCTGCTCATCGGGCACGACGGTCGAATCCGACGCGGCAACCCGGCATTCCTTGAACTCCTCGGTGTGACGGAGCCGCTCGAGGGCCAGAAGCTGAGCCAGCTGCTCGCGAGCGGCGCCGACCGCCTCGAGGAGGCCCGCGGGCGGGCGCAGAGCGATGAGCGGTCCCGCTCGCTGTCGGGCTTTACCCTCGAGGCGCCCGGTCGGAAACGCCGGCATATCGTCGACATCGACTTCTATCCCCAGTCCGACGCTGTTGGCAAGGTGACGGGGGTTCTCCTCGTTTTTCACGACCGCACCGGAATCCATCAGGACCCGGCGGCGACCGCCCGCCTGTTCCATCAGGCGTTCCTGCACTCGACCAACGCGATGGAGCTCACCGACCGGGACGGGTTCATCATCGACGTCAACCCGGCGTTCGAGCGCATCTACGGCTACCGCCGGGACGAGGTGATCGGCCGGCGACCGAACATCGTCGCGAGCGGACGGACCGACCCCGCCACGTACTCCGAGATGTGGAAGGCGCTCCTCGACCCGTCCGTCGGTTCCTGGTCGGGGGAGCTCATCAACCGCGACCGGAGCGGGGTCGACCATCCGGTCCTGATCACCATCACCGCGATCCGGGGGTCCGACGGGGTGATCACCCACTTCCTGGGCGTGGCGGTCGACCTGACCGACCTTCGCCGCCTCGAGCGCGAGGCGCTCCACTCCGACCGCCTCGTCTCGTTGGGTCAGCTCGCCGCCGGGGTCGCCCACGAGATCAACACACCGCTCGCGAGCATCACGCTCATCGCCGAGTCCGTCCGACGTCGGACGTCCGACGCGTGGACCCGCGACCGGATCGATTCGTTGCTCAACCAGACGGACTCCGCGGCGAGAATCGTGCGCGGCCTCCTCGACTTCGCCCGTCGTCCCGAGCCCCAAACCGGGGAGGTTAATCTCCAAGATTCGGTGCACACGGTGGTCGAATTCCTGCAAGGTAAGCAATCGACCGGCGTCGCCGTCGCCGTTTCCGTTCCGGACGAGCCGGTGGTCGTCCGGGGGGACCGCGATCAGATCAACCAGGTGCTCACGAACCTGATGAACAACGCGTACGACGCGGTCGACGGCGACGGGCGTATCGAGGTTGCGCTACGGGCGGACGCGACCTCGGCCCACGTGAGCGTCGTCGACAGCGGCGTCGGCATCTCCCCGGACGTTCGTCCCCACCTGTTCGAGCCGTTCTTCACGACGAAGCCCGAAGGCAAGGGGACCGGCCTCGGCCTCGCGATCTGCATCGGGATCGTCGAGTCGCACGGCGGCACCATCGAGGTCGAGTCCGAGTTCGGTCGGGGGTCGAAGTTCACCGTCAACCTTCCCCGGTTCGTCGCCGAAACCTCGGCGGGAACCGGCGCCGGGTCGGTCTGAACACGACGATTTTCGGCCCGGGGAGCGCCTTCGAGCCTAGCGCAGGGTTATTCTGGCCCGTAGGAATTGTGTTCGTATGCGCCTCCTCGTGGTCGACGACGACGCCGTATTTCGGGAGGAACTTTCGACGCTCCTCTCCGACTGGGGCCACCAGGTGGAGGCGGTGTCGTCCGGCGCGAAGGCGATCGAGTCGCTCGAGAACGCCGAGTTCGACGTGATCTTTTCGGATGTCCGAATGCCCCGGATGAGCGGCATCGAGCTCCTGCGGCAGGTACGCGAACGCTGGCCCCGTGTCTACGTCATCATGATCACCGGGTTCGGAACCGTCGAGGCGGCGGTCGAGGCGATGAAGCTCGGCGCCCTCGACTATGTTCGCAAGCCGTTCCGGTCGGAAGCGGTGCAGCGAATCCTCGCGCTCATCCAGGACCAGCGGGCGTTCGCCGCCCCGTCCGGTGGCGAGAAGGACCCGGTACGTCTCGCGGACAAGTGGGCGAAGGCCGGCCACGAAGTGCTGCTCCTCGGGGCGGTTCCTCGGAAGGCGGCCTCGGGGGTCACCGTGGTCGACCTGCCGGTGGTCGACGCTCCGGCCGGACTCCATGAGATGGTCCTGCGGTTCGTGGAAGAACATCCCCGTCCGGCAGTGATCATCGCCGGGGTGGAGCGGCTGTTCGCGACCCACCGCACCGAGGACGTCGCGCAGGCGCTCAGCGACATCGTCCAGCGCACCGAGGGGCGGGGCCCGATCGCCGTGGGATTCGACCCCGACGTGCTGCCCGACGCCGCGGTCCTGCAGGTCCGCGCCGCGATCTCCGCCGTGCGGGTCCAGGGGACGCTCGGAGCGTTGGCGAACCCGCTGCGTCGCCATATCCTGCGGCGCCTGTCGGAGGGACCGACGTCGTTCACCGAGGTGATGCGCGCCGCAGGGATCGACGACTCGCCGAAGCTCTCCTTCCACCTTCGGACGCTGCAGGAAGAGGGGCTGATCTCGCACTCCTCCGAGTCGTACCACCTGACGCCGACCGGAAAGGAGGCCGTCCGCGTCCTCCACGAGGTCGACGAGCTCGGTTCGGCGGAGGAGGAGCGCGTCGTGGTGTTCCCGACCCGGAAGTCGGGATCGCCGCGCTGACGGCGCCCTTTCGCCCCCGAACGGTCCGCGCCAAGAACAGTTCGTGGCCCCCGTCACCCTCGGGGATGAACTCCTCCCGCACGATGCGGTAGCCCTCCTCCCGGAACATGCGCCGGTAGGTGGCGGCTCCGTGGTGGCTCCACAGCATCGGGGCTTCGGACCCGAGCCAGCCGGTCGCTCGCCCCTCGTAGGCGGTGCGACCGAGAATTGTGAGCAACCACCCCCCGGGGACCAGCCAGCGAGCGACCTTTCGGAACAGCGAGCGGTGCAACACCCGCGGCACATGGATCAGCGAGTAGAGGGCAATGACCGCCCCGAAGCTGCCCGCAGGGAAGTCCACCTCCGAGAGGTCGGCACGGAGGAATCTCGCCCCGGGCACGAGGCGGCGCGCGCGTCGGATCTGCACGTCGGAGATGTCCACACCGGTCACTCGGAACGCCCCCGCGAGCAAGCGTGCGGCGGGCACCCCGGTGCCGCATCCGAGGTCGAGGACCGACGAACGCGCCGGAAGCTGCCGCTCGAGGGGCCGAAGCCAATCTCGGTAGTCGTCCCAACGATGTCCGAAAGCATCCTCGCCGCTCCCTCGAGGGCGATAGCAGTACGAGGCGCGGTTCCATCCGTGGCGGACCGCGGTCGACCAACGGGACCTGTCCGCCCACCGATTCCGAGCGCGAGGGCGACTCACGATTCACCGACGCGCGACCACTAGAAGTCATCTTGCCGAACGGGGCGCCGTCAAATGGATCGGAGGGCCGGACGCCGGGAACCTCCCCCTCGCGGGTCGCCGGGCCGCTCGAGCGGATTCAATAACCCGTGCGTGTTGGCCGCCGGTCGAGGCGAACCCCCGTGCCGGCACGCAAACCTGGAGCGCCCAAGGTCTCCCCCGCACCCGCCACCCCGAACGGATTCCTGAACGTCGTGGACGAGCGGACCGGAACGAGCTACCGACTCGCGGTCGAGGACGGGGCGATCCGGGCCACCGACCTCCATCAGATCCGCGCGAGCCCGGAGGAACCCGGTCTGCTCAGCTACGACCCCTCGTTCGCGAACACCGCCTCCTGTCGGAGCGCGATCACGTTCATCGACGGCGACCGGGGGATCCTGCGCTACCGGGGGTATCCGATCGAGGAGCTCGCGGCATCGAAGTCGTATCTCGAGGTTGCCTACCTGCTGATCCACGGGAGCCTGCCGACGAAGAGCCAGCTCTCCGAGTGGCTCTACAACATCACCCATCACACGATGCTCCACGAGAACGTCCAGAAGTTCATGGATGGGTTCCACCACGATGCCCACCCGATGGCCATGATGGTGAGCACCCTGGCCGCCCTCTCGACGTTCTACCCGGATGCGAAGAACATCGGTGACGAGCACATCCGTTACCAGCAGGCGTTCCGGTTGATCGCGAAGGTCCCGACCGTCGCCGCCTTCGCTCACCGGCATTCGACCGGCATGCCGTACATCCACCCGAGCAACGACCTGTCCTACCCCGAGAACTTCCTCGCGATGATGTACCGGCCATCCTGGACAACGCAGTACACACCGGACCCGGTCCTCGCGAAGGCACTCGACACGCTGTTCGTGCTGCACGCCGACCATGAGCAGAACTGTAGCAGCAACGCCATGCGGGCCGTCGGAAGTTCGCATGCCGACCCGTACAGCTGCGCGGCCGCCGCGGCCGCGGCACTCTACGGCCCGCTCCACGGAGGAGCGAACGAACAGGTCGTCCGCATGCTGCAGGAGGTCGGCTCGAAGGAGAGGGTGCCGCAGTTGATCCGCCAGGTGAAGGAGGGCCGTCGACTCCTCATGGGATTCGGCCACCGGATTTACAAGAGCTACGACCCGAGGGCCCGCCTGATCCAGCAGGTCGCCGAGGAGGTCTTCGCGGTGACGGGACGTAACCCGCTCATCGACGTGGCGCTCGCGCTCGAGAACATCGCGCTCTCGGACGATTATTTCATCTCGCGGCGCCTCTACCCGAACGTCGACTTCTACTCGGGCATCATCTACCAAGCAATGGGGTTCCCCACCGACATGTTCCCCGTCCTGTTCGCCATTCCCCGGATGTCCGGGTGGATCGCGCAGTGGATCGAAATGCTCCAGGACCCCGAACAGAAGATCGCCCGACCTCGGCAGGTCTACATTGGCCACGCCGAGCGTCACCTCGAGGTGACCGGGGTGAAGGAGCCGGTCCGGCGCCCCGCGCGCACCGTGGACACGCGCCCCCGGTCCCGGGCCCCCGGCCCCAGCCCAGCGATCTAGGCTAGGCGTCCGGCGTCGCCGAGAGCCGTCCCTGCTGGACGGCCCTTCGGAACGCCCGATGGTCGAGCTCGGTCTGGTCGGCGTACGCCTCGGCAAAGACCGTCACGGCGCGGTCGAAGGCCGTTCCGGTGCCGAGGTAGCCCGCGATCGCGGCGGGGTCACCGGTGCGGGCGTGCGCGCGCGCGAGGGCCGCGCCGCAGAGCTCGGCCTGCCCCGCGAACTCCTGCGGGCCGAGCGCCGAGATGTCGTAGGCGTACTTCATGTCGAGCAGCTGTCGGACGTAGAAATCGCGACCGTCCAGCTCGCTCCATCCCAGGAAGACGTCGCTGGCCTCCTGGATCAAGTGCTGCCCGATCACCACGCGTTGGGCGTGGTTCGGGTACCGACTTGGGCCGAGGTAGGGCTCGAGCGCTGAGGCGGTCGCCTGTTTGGTTTGGAGAAACAGGGGGTCTTCGAGATCGCTGTCGGCGAGCAGCAGGATCACCGAGCACACGAGGCCGACGCTGCCGACCCCGACCACCTTCCGAGCGACGTCGGCGACGTGGTAACGGTCGAGCAGCATGCGCCGCTCGTCCGGCAGAGTTCCGAGGTAGTGCTCGAAGAATGACCGGGACACCCGCTCCGCGGTCGCGTCGCCGGAATGTTCGATGAGCGGTGGATTGTCCCGGATGCGGGGCTGGCCCCGAACCGTCTCGGTCAAACGGGGAAACGCGTGAAGTCCGGTCCTTCGGTCCGCCTTGCGTTCGGCGCGGGTCATCAGGGCGCGTAGCACTCGATCCTCCGGAAGCGGGGGGCTCCGGAGGTCCAGGTGGGAATACCATATGTCGAGGTACCGCATCGAGGAGTAATTGAGCAGCATCTCCCGGTAGGACCGTATTCCCGCTCGCGTGGCACCTCGGATTTCGGCGCGGTTGTACCGATTCACCCGACCCGCGACCACAAGGCTCGTCGCGAGCCGCTTCACGTCCCACTCCCAAGGTCCGGGCAGGGTCTCGTCGAAGTCATTGAGGTCGAACGCCTGCTGCCGTTCCGGGGTACCGAACACGCCAAAGTTCGAAAGATGGGCATCCCCGCAGAGTTGGACCGTGAGGCCTGTGGTCGGCGTGGTGGCCAGATCCCGGGCCATCACGCCTGCCGAGCCCCGAAGGAATCCGAACGGCGAATCGGCCATCCGGCTGTAGCGAATCGGCAACAGCTCCGGGAGCCGGCCCCGACTGGCCTCTTCGACCTGGTCGACGACATCCGGCCGGTCTCGTGGAACTCTCCAGACACCATGGCTGGAGCGCTGAACGCGCTTCCGAAGAGCCTTCCCGGCAGCGATCCTGGCCGCCCGTGAGGCGAATCGCCCGCCGTCCCTGTCCCCCCGACCGCGCGCTGGCATCGACACGTTGGTCAGCCCTCGGACCCTCTCGACGCGGAGCTCCGTGGGCGCGCCGCGTTTCCCGTGACCGTCGTAGCGTGCGGCCCCATTCTAACACTTTACGGCCGGAACTTGGAGCGCGCTATTCGGCCGACACAAGACATAAGGAGGGGAACCCGCCAAGTAGGAGCCGACGTCGACGGAGCCGGCGTGCAATGGCCTCCGAGTTCGCGGAGACGGGGTCCGGGTACCGGTCTCTGCCCGGAGTGTCGGTGGCGGTTCCCCGCCGACGGAGCGACGATGATGGTCGGGCGCACGAGGTCCCAGGGATCCCGGAGTCTCACCTTCGGCGTTGTCGCTCTGGCGCTGCTGCTGATGGTGCCCGGCGGTGCATCGCTACATGCCCGTGAGTCCATTCCCGCGGCAGGTCCGCATGTGCCCGAGGCCGGGCGGGCGACCCCCGCGGCCGTGCCGCTCGGCGAGGGAAGCTCTGTCGGTGTCGCTCCCAGTTCAAGCGGCGTGACCTACTACGTCGACTACGCCTCGGGAAGCGATAGCAACCCCGGAACCTCGCCCGGGGCGGCGTGGAAGCACGTCCCGGGCGACCCGTTGGCCACCGGCGTTCCCGCGAACACCACGCTCTTCCCGGGCGATTCCGTCGATTTTCGGGGAGGGGTGGTCTACGACGGGACGGTCCCCCTACCCTGGAGCGGCGAACCCAGCCGACCGATCACCTACGATGGCAACGGCGCCGGATCGTTCGGCAACGGTCCCGCGATCGTCGACGGCCAGGGCGCGGCGCGGGGACCTCTCGCGTACCAGTACGGCTTCCTCGGGGGCGAGCGATGGAACGGGTTCGAGGACGTCGGGGCGTCGTACATCGTGATCGACGGGTTCGAGATCCGAGACCAACGATACATCTGGAACGACACAGGAGGCGGTTGGAACAACGGACCGCAGGGCATTGCGATCGGCGGCCTCGGGTCAAACGTCACGGTCGAGAACTGCTGGATCCACGACGTGCAGCCGATGGCGCTCGCGGTCAACAACAACAGTGAAGTGATGGGTTCGCTGAACGCCTGGACCTCCGTTCAGGTCACCAACCTGACGTTCACGGACGCGAACTTCAGTCTCGCGCATTACGCGGGCGTACCGGGAACGCTGGCACGGTTCAAGATCTACGTCGGTTGGGGAGCCGACGATTACACCATCGCATCGGCCTACCTCGGCCCGTACTGGGCGACCAACAACACGCTCCGGGTCTACCAGGACCTCAACCTCACGATGCCCGGTTGGAACACGGCCAATAGCGATCCGGTCGGGCAGGCGACCGCGTACGGATACTCGATCTTCAACATGAGCGCCGGGCCGATGTACGGCAAGCAGAGTGCGGACATCGCCATCTCGACGCACGCCCACATCTCCCTCCTCGACAACTCCCTCTCCGACGCCGGCACCGGCATCGACCTCAGTCAGGACAACGACTCCCTCGTCGAAGGGAACGACATCTCGAGCGTCTCCTGGGGAATCGCCGGGGGTAGCGGCGAGGTTCCGGCGGCGCAGCTCGTGAGCGTCACCCTTGCATTCAACCGCCTCCACGATTTCTATCCGTACGTCCGGAACGGCTACTGGTCGGGCTGGCACGGCGACGGCATTTACCTGTTCGCCGGTTCGAACAGCTACGCGACCATCCGAAACCTCCTGATCGAAGGGAACGATTACTACGGTTACATCCCCGAATCCACCGCGCTCGTCTACTGCGAGGACGCCGACTACGTGAACGTCACGATCTTCGACAACATCTTCGCGGCGAGCGGCTCGTGGATGATCCGGATCTCGGCGGACCCGGGGTCGCTCCTCAACGACGTGCGCGTGTTCAACAACGACTTCGTGATCGCGCCGCTCGACGAGAGCCCCGCCATCCTGTTCCAGGGAGAGGTGACCAACATCAGCCTCCGGAACAACATCGTCTGGATACCGTCCGGGTGGGGCGCGGTGTTCTCCTTCGACCCGGTGGGCCTCGACCCGCTCGGCAGCGACGATAACCTGCTCGGGAGCGACTACGCCTACGCGGGCGACATCGGATACAACGGGACCGAGTACACCCTGGCGCAGTGGGTCGCGTCGAACTACTTGTTCCCCCATGACGGGGCGAGCCGAATCGACGCGAACCCCCGCTTCGTCAACTACCCCGATTTCGAACGATACGTGAGCGGTGGGGGGCTCGACAACGTCACGCTGCAGGTCGAGGACCCGCCGGTCAACCCGCACGTGAACGAGACGATCCGCATCGGAGACCATGTGGAGTTCGATTTCGACGGCGTGGTGCGGACGGTGACCGCGGTGGGGAGTGGGTCCCCCCAACCGTGGGTCGAGTTCTCGCCGGCCCTCGCCGCCCCGTCGACCGAGGGGGACTTCCTGACCGACTGGGGCAACGACACGAACTTCACGCTCAACCTCCATGTGGAAGCCGATTCACCGGCGATCGGGTCGGGCGTGAACCTTGCCGGCCAGGTCCCGGCGGTGGATGCCGCCGGGAACGCTCGACCCGCCACCGGCCCGTGGGACATCGGAGCGTACGAATTCGCTTCCGCCCCTCCCACCAATCACACCACCGGTTCGTCCGGGGGTTTCCCGTACGCGACGCTTGCCGTCATTCTCACGGCCGTCGTACTGGTCCTCGCTCTCAGCGTGGTGACACTGTTCCGCAGGCGCCGGAAACCGAGCGAAGCTGACAGCGCGCCCCGCCCCCCGAGAACTGAGTGAGTATCGTTGCTCCGCCGGTGCAGCTCCGTGCTATGCCATAGCACGCTGTCCAACGAATGCGAATTTCCGTGAGCCCCTCCCTTAAGTGAGACTTCCGGCTCGACCGCACGCCGGAATGCGTTCCGGTAGAAGGTGGGTATGACAAAGATCGGCAGAATGGGCACTTGGGCCGCCATCGGCATGGCCGCATTGCTGGGCCTCGCCGTCGTTCCGGCGTTCGCGAGTGCCTTCAGTCCGAGCATCGCCTCGAGCGTCGCCGCTGCGTCAACTCCCGCAGGTTGCCCCCCAGGTTCCACGACCACCGGTGGTCAGTCGGGCGGACATCCCGACACCCAATGGGCCTACGGCGGCGAAGGATATTCCATCTGGAGTTTCAGTTTCCATAACGTCACGTTCTCGTACAACAGCACGTTTGGCTGGACGGTTATTTTCACCGTGGTCACCAACTCGACCACCGGGGTCACGATGCTCGAGGAGCAGCGCACCCTCGGGATCACGGTCTGGGCGAACTTCACGACGCCCCGGGTGACGGCGAGCTATCTCTACCACGCGTACGAGTCGGACGGTGCGTTCGCGAATGCCACCAACCATTCCACCGTATACGTGAACGGTTCGCCGGTCGCGGCGCTCGGGCTCCTGAATGCCTCGGTCGCCGCGTGCAGCACCGTGCACCAGGCGATCAGCGTCGCGAACGAGACGGTGACCCGGAACGGAAACCTCGATGTGAACGGTTCGGCCGCGGCGTCGGTGTCGTTCAGCCCCTCGCTCGGGCTGATCCCGCTGAACCTGAGCGGCGTCGAGCAGTGGAACTCATCGTCGACCGCGACGACCGCCGCCAGCTGGAATGTCACCTACGCCTATCAGCAGCTTAACGGGTCCAGCGGGACGGGGTCGCGGACCGGGTCTCTCGGCGGGACCTATCCCGTCAGTCTCACGGGCTACCAGTTCGAGGCGCGCCACGCTTTCTGGGACCAGAAGCCCCGGACCGGAGTGATCTTGATCCTCCAGGGACCCTTCAACTGTTACGACGGGTTCATCCTGCTGCCGCGTGACTTCGACTTTTTCGGCACGGCGGTCCAGGGATACAGCCCGTACGGGTTCGGCACGGCGTCCATCTCTGGTGAGAATCTCTACGTCAGTCGCGGGCCGGGCGGCCTTGGGGTGACCGCGGCCGATCAGTCGTTCGCCGCCGTCAACACGGGGATGAACGGGTTCATGGGCCCCAGCACAATGGTGTCCTCGGACGCGTTCAACTCGCCCTCGGCGACGGTCTATGGCCAGCCGATGCCGGTGAGTGAGGCCCTGGCGATCGACCACTCGCTCACGGCGAACCCGACACTCGTGACCCACACCGCTCCTTCGCACATCTCGACCGTGTTCGGGTCAGGCTCCGGGCTGGTCGCAGTCGTGGCCGGAGCGGTGATCGTGGCGATCGTCGGGGTCGTGACCGCCTTGGTGTGGACGTCCTCTCACCGCCGACACGCTAACACCTCGGCCCCGCTCACGGACCGCGGAACCAACGATCCCTCCGATCAGGGATCGGGCGGGCAAAGGTAGCGGGGAAGAGGTCCTGCATCGGGCGGGTCGCGCACCGAACCGTCCAACCCCTTCGTACACTTTTCTTCGGTCGCTCAGCAGTCTCATGGGGTCGTCGCGGACAGTTCCGGGGGCGGAACACCGCGGACACTCGTCACCGCAATGGTAGATGTACGACCGTTGAGCTAGAAGCTCGCCCTACGAAGGGGCAGAAGGGACGACGGGTGCCGAAGTCCCGCGGTGCCGGGCCGACCTCGATTCGTTCCGCTCGTCGATCGCTCGGAACCACAGCCGGTGCGGTCATTCTCGCCGCGGTAGTAGTCGTCGGAGGCGTAGGCGCCTACGTGGCCCTGAGCGCGTCTCCGTCCACCGTGACGACGAACGTGTCATGTGAGCCGACGTCGACCTGTGTAACTCTCGGGCCCGGTCGCCTGTCCCTGTCCCTCCCCTACACGGTGAACGCCGGTCAGCTCTACGACCAAGTCGCCGTCGGGGAGAATGTGTCCGCGACGGTGGCCTACGCTGGTCCGCACGTAGTCTCTGAGGACTGGGAGGCCATCACAACGTACTCCGTTCAGTGGGGCCCGGGAATCACGACCAGCAGTTCGACGGGCCAGCTCGCCTACACCTACTCCCAGACAGGATTGTACACGATTGTCGCAAATGCGACCGACAGGAACGGCGTCGTGCACACCGGTTTCAACCAGCTCGCCTCGCTCCTCGTGAACCCGACCGCCGCGAGCGTCATGCAGGGTTACGACCCGACCCTAGCGACCTCGCTCACGAACTCCTCGGGGGGGTACCAGGGTTGGATCGGTGCCGGAGGATCTGTCACCGTGAACGGCTCGTACAGCCGCGGGCCGGTGAACGCCACTTGGAGCGCGGTGGCGCCCACTCTCGTGGGTCCGAGCGGGAGCACGGTCACCAAGCTGTCCTCGGGAACCACCTGGGCGACCGCCACCTACACATTCCCGGGGGCGGGCTACTACGGAATCACCCTCGTGGTTCCGTCCACCAATTCGACGTTGATCAAGTACCAGAACTTCACCTGGGGCGTCTACGTCGCGACGTCCGCCGTCGGGCTAGCATGTGCCAGCTGCCATGCTGAAACGGCGAGTCCGCACCCGGGCACAATGGTGAACTACGAAGTCCTTCCGGGTGGAGCCCTCGATCTTGATCCCGCGGCGGACTACTACTCGGCCGGCTACGAGGTCGGGCAGGAATTCGACGAATCCCTCATCGCGTTGAACGGGACCGATACCGGCCAGTCCTTCTCGAACTTCGTCCCCGAGGCGGCGACGTGCGTTCCCGGCAGCCCGCAGTGCGCGAAGCTCTACGGTGGCGACACCCTCGTCAATGGTACGAACGTCACCTTCGTCATCGACAAGGCGGCCCATTTCTACGACCCGTTCACCAACAAGGCGCGCGAGGTCTATCCTTCGGACGTGATGTTCAGCCTGCTCCGGGCGATCCTCTATACCCAATACGAGGGCGTCACGGGCTACTACGTCGGCTTCGACATCGCGGGACCACTCGTCCCGTTCCAGGCCCTCGAGCCGACCGAGGTCAACTCGAACTGGGACCTCGGTCCCGGCAGCGTGGCGATCCACGCGCC
>Ga0187772_10000437_pt1 | contig 18533 bp, 19 predicted proteins | sample 0116_SJ02_MP15_2_FD_133137 | JGI IMG/M metagenome (GOLD analysis project Ga0187772, IMG submission 133137) | Tropical peat soil microbial communities from peatlands in Department of Meta, Colombia - 0116_SJ02_MP15_20_MG | ecosystem: Environmental > Terrestrial > Soil > Wetlands > Peat | place... | reverse complement strand
GTACGTGTCGACTGGGTTCACGCCAGCGGCGCGAATGTTTACGACGATTTGGCCGGCATCAGGCTTCAGATTGGGGACTTCCTCGAGTTTCAATACCTCGGGGCCGCCGAACTGGCCTACGCGAATCGCCTTCATGAGCGCTCCTTATGGGGGTTGGCCTGACATGACTTCGATGAATTTCGACCGACGCTGGATTCAAAGCGCCGCGCGGAAATCGTGCCGCGGGGCGCTAATGCGCTGGCGGCCGCTGCTGCGGCATCATCATGCTCAACCGGCTGAAGTGGTTGTTGACCGTTTTCAAGCGCGTGCCATAGACGTTCTCCCACGCGCCGAATATAAGGAAAGGAACGAGCGCCGCCAGCACCCAAAGCTTCGCGCTGCGAGGCACTTTGGCCTCGGGCTCCCAGCGGAAGAGACGGCGCGAGATTTCGAACGCGACGAGAAGGCCCATCACAAGGGCGGCAAAATCCTCGAAGACCTCGAAGTACGTCGCCATACTTGTTGTGGCGGACTCAAGGCCGGTCGCCAGGTATTGCGCGGGGATGAACAAAGCCACGCGCTGCAACCACTGAGGGAATATGGCGATCGGCACTGTGGCACCCGACAAGAAAATCAGCCCCATCCAGATCAGGTTATTGATCATCTGGGTTTCCTGCATCGTGTTCGTGACGCTTGCCACAATCAATCCCAGAGCCGAGAACGCCGCCGACCCAATAGTGATCAGTAAGATTATTGCCCAGACGTTTCCCCACTGGCGGACATGAAACGCCAGCCGGCAGACGAAGATCTCGAACAGCACCACGGGGATCGACATGAAGTAGTTCGAAATGATGCTCGAGGCGAGCATGGGACCGGCACCCACGGGCGCGAGGCGAAAGCGACGCAGGATTCCTTGTTCGCGAAATGAGACGAGCTGCACGCTCAATCCCCAAAAGCTGCCCATCACGGTTGTCGTCAGCACCGCACCCAGAACGTAGGGGATATATTGCCGCGGTCCGTGCCTGAGGAAGCCTCCCGCACCGAACAGAAAGATCATCGGCATGACCAGGCTGAAGAAAAAGAACGCGCGATTGCGCACTGCGAGCAGCAATCTCACCTTCGTGAGAGTCCAAGTCCGGCTCAATATTCCCATGTCACTCCCGCAGCCGCCGTCCGGTCAGTTCGATGAAGACGTCTTCCAGAGACGGCGAAAACATTTCCAGGCTTTGCAGTTCGTTGTCCTCTGCTTCGAGTTGTTTTACAAGCGCCACAATCGTCTGCGGCGGTCGGGTGGAGTGCAGCACCCAGGCACCGTCAAATTCGCGGCAATCGGAAACGCCGTCGAGCCGGCCCATCGCGCCGTTCGGCAGCGGCCGGGCCAACCGAACCTCGATACGCGTGGTGCCCGCAGAACCTTGTTTCAGCTCCCGCGGCGTGCCCATCGCGATCACGCGGCCTTGGTCGACGATCGCCACGCGATCGCAGAGGCGCTCGGCTTCCTCGATGTAGTGCGTGGTCAGCAGGACGGTTTTCTTGCTGCGTCTCAGCTCCTCGATGATGTCGTAAATCTCGCGGCGAACTTGCGGATCGAGTCCCGCGGTCGGCTCGTCCAAAAAAACGACCCTCGGCTGGTTCACCAGAGCCATGGCGAGCGCGAGCCTCTGTTTCTGCCCTCCAGAAAGCTCGCTGTAAAACGCTCTGCTTTTCTCTTCGAGCTGGAAGCGGCGAAGGAGTTGGTCGACATCGGCACGCTGAGGGTAGAAATTTGCGAACAGTTCCAGGGCCTCTTTCACGCGCAGCTTGGCGGGCAGGGCAGTCGACTGCAAAACTGCGCCGATCAACTCCTTAAAGCGCTCGCCCGTCCTTTCGGGATCGAGGCCGCAAACACGCGCCATACCGCGGTCCGAATTTCGCAATCCTTCGAGAATCTCGACCGTTGTGGTCTTGCCTGCGCCGTTCGGGCCCAGCAGGCCGAAAACCTCACCTTCTTGAACCGCGAAGCTGACGCCCCGGAGCGCCTCGACGGTGCCGTAGTTCTTATACAGGTTTTCAACGAGAATGATCGGTTCGCCCAAGAATCGAATCCCTTTTTACGCGAGGAACATTCTTATCATAATCGCTCAGGTGGCGCGAATCATCGATTCCTGCTGGATTTGCGCTTGCGCGCCGCGGGCGCAGCTTTGAAGGGAGACCAGCCGTAGCGCTTGAGATCGATCGCAACGCTGTCAGTCACGACCCCCTCCGTCTGAAGCAGCTTTCGCTGAATCATGGCGTACCGTTCCGGTACACGAATCCGACCGCCGGCGCCAATCACGCGGTGCCACGGTATACCTCGTCCGCTGGGAGTCGCCGCCAACGCATAGCCGACAGCCCGAGCGCCGCCCGGAAGGCGGAGCGCTCGAGCGACCTCTCCGTAGGTTGTAACTCGGCCCCGCGGGATCTTCTTCACCAGGCGATAGACAGGTTCCCAGGACATTTTTCGGTCACCTCACAGGCTACGCGCCGAATCGATTCAGCATCGTAATAGTTACGATCAAGTTTTGCTTGAAGGAAGCCGTCGGACACAACGGAACACCTTTGTTTCTCGCGTTTATCGCCTTCCACGTCGTTCCTCGGGAGTAATAACCGATTCGATGCAACGTTTTTTTCGTAGCAGCATCGTACCATTGACGGTGTAGTGGATGGATCGTACACTACGGGCTGCTTTACGGTAGGCCCGGCCAGAAAGGGAGAATGTTGTGGCTTTCGTCCGACGAAAAGGCAACACCTACTTCCTGGTGCATAACGTGCGCAGACGCGGGAAAGTGCGCCAATTGCACCTGGCCAAACTTGGGGAGCGACCGCAAATCACCGACGACGTGGTCCGCAAGGTATCGCGCAACCACCCGTTCCTCGAGCTTGACTGGTCCCACCTTCGCGAACGAGTCAGTAGCCGGGTGGAGCTGTTCGACATCCGGTCGCCGTACGTACAAAACCTGATGCATTCACTACGCAACCTCAATTCAGATCTGGCCGATCTGTCGCCGCCGCTTCTGCTGCTGACAGACAGAGCCAATTCAAGCCGGGAACTGGTCACGCAACTGCGATTGTTGCGTTCGACGCTCGACGTCAAGCTGGATCAATTCGAGCGCTCGGGCCGCAGCTTCGCTCAAGGCGCGAGAGGATTCCGGTAGGGGAGCACGACCATGGGTGCGCAAGCGTCACAGCTCGATCCGACACTTCGGAGCGTCGAGTCGCGGGACTTTGAAGGGGGACTGCGCCGGAAGATCGTCGGGCAGGATCAGGCAGTGCAAGCGGTGGTGGACCTGTATCAGGTCTTCCGCGCCGGGCTGAACGCGCCCGGACGACCGGTGGGGAACTTGCTGTTTCTCGGACCGACCGGCGCCGGCAAGACTCGGGTCGTGGAAGCCACGGCCGAGGTTCTCTTCGGCGATCCGCGCGCGGTGATCAAGGTCGACTGCGCCGAGTTTCAGCACTCGCACGAAATCGCGAAGCTGATCGGCTCGCCTCCGGGATACCTGGGGCACCGCGAAACGCACCCGCTGATCACGCAGGAGGCGCTCGCGCAGTATCACACCGACAAGCTGAAGATCAGCTTCCTGCTGTTTGACGAGATCGAGAAGGCGAGCGACGCACTCTGGCAATTGCTGCTCGGCATTTTGGATAAAGCGACGCTGACGCTCGGCGACAACCGACGAGTGGACCTCTCGCAAACGATGATCTTCATGACGTCCAATTTGGGTGGCGGAGACATTACCGAGCTTATGACGGGCGGCTTGGGATTCGCGCCTTCCATCCGGCCGGAGTCCAAGCCGCGTCTCGATGAGAAAGTCGAAAAGACCGCCTCAGAGGCCGCGAAGAGAAAGTTCGCGCCCGAGTTCATGAACCGCATCGACAAGGTCGTGGTCTTCCATCCGCTGCGTCCACAGCAGCTGGAGCAAATTCTCGAGATCGAGCTGGGAATGGTCCAGCAGCGCGTGCTTGAAACCGCGAAAGGCCGGTTCCTGTTTCGCGTCGCGCAACCGGCGAAGGATTACTTGCTGCGCGAAGGAACCGATCTGAAATACGGGGCGCGGCACCTGAAGCGCGCCATCGAGCGGCACGTGGTTTATCCATTGGCGAGCTTGCTCGCGACGAATCAGGTGTCGCTTGGGGACATCATCTCCATCGACTACCGGGAAGGCGAATCGGCGCTGATGTTCCTGAAGGAGGCCGAAGGCGCGCTCGTACCGATGGATTCCCCAGCACCTGAACCGATGGCGGAGGCGGCAGCGGCGAGCTCCGACGGACGCGAGATTTCGTTTCCGACGCGTGTGACGGCCGCTGCGGAAGTTGCTCCTCCAGCGGCGCCGGCACAACGCATATTGCCGGTCGAAAAAGCGCGTAACGACAAGCGATAGTCCGGCCGGACGGGCTCCGGCGGGTGAACTAGGATCGACTGAGGGCAGAGATGGATCGGGCGGCTCGGAAAAGCGCAGGGGCTGGGTCGAGCACTCTTTGCTCGCAGTGCGACAAGCCTGAGTTTACGTGCACGTGCGAGAAATATTGCTGTTTCTGCCAGTCGCAACAGAACGTTCGACTGTGCGTGGATGGTCTGTACTATTGCCCGGACTGCCGCGAAGCGTGCGAAATGCGCCTGGCGGAAACGGAAGAACGCAGACCAACCTAGAACCGCCAGCCTCTCTGGTTAGCCCCGCCGCTAAGAATCCAAGCCGCCTGGTGCCCTTATTCGGCTACATCGATACCGCGAGCGCCTTGCTCTTGATCAGGCCCATCAATTGATCTTGGCTGACGGGCGCATCTACCTTCAGGCGGTCTCCGCTAGGCGTTACCGTAACCTGCCCTAGAGCGCCGGCAAGGTCCGGATCCCCCTGCGATTCCTGATAGCGCCTGTACATCAAACCCGCCTGCAACGCTGCGGCTAGGAGATTGGCGTCGTCGGTCGATGCGCACACGGCCTGGAAATGCGCGTTGATGCCCTGATCAGCTTCGGCACTGATCATCATGGCGTTGATCCGGCCTATGATCGCAGCAGCCTGCGGGAACTGGCTGGCTTGCGGGATTAATTGGTGCATCGCCAAGTGCGCATAATTCTGATCGAGGACACCCCAAATGACGCCGCTGCCGTTCGCTTCGTTGATCAATGGGAAGAGTTTGTCGTTCGTCAGCAGGCTCTCGGCAGCCCCGCCACGGACGTCGATCAATTGCTCGAGCGCTTTCCGGTAACCAAACGCCGCCGTGTTCGAGTCGATGAACATGAAGAAAATGTCCCCGGGCCCCGAACCGCTTCCGAAAGCGTAGAGGTGATAGCCGTGGAGGTCCGTCATCGGCATTTTCTGCTGCTTGAAACGTGCCTCGGTGGAACTCGGGTCATACGATCCGAGAGCCACCCCTACGATCTCTTCGTTCGTGCTCTTTCCATCGCCGATCGCGCCCCAGGCGAGTTCGTCGACTTGTGAATTTGGGTCGACGCCCGCCGACGTCAGGAACTGCTCGAACTGGCGAAAGCGGCTGGGCAGAAGCTGCTCCCGTAACTGTGGAAACCAGGAATACTGCCGAGCTGACTTCAGGTCGGCATAGGCAAACTCGCCGACTTGCTTGGGAAACATTGCGATTACAGACGGACTGAGCGAGCCGGCGAAACTACGCTGCGGAGCACCTATCAGAGCCGAAACCAAGCCGGCTGCAAATATCGAGATCGTACCTAAACTGCGGAGTGACTTTCTCATTTCGTCTTCCCTCAGAGACCTGGAACTACTGTAACAGATACCTCATCGGCCGGCAGAAACAGGACTTTGGGTGATTCGTGACGCTAACGAGAGGACCTCGTCGCGAACACGCTTCACGTAAGCACCATCGTCGATCGACTCAAGATTCGTCGTCACATTTTCCAGCGAGCCGCGGACGGCCGTCGCGGCCATCATCCGGCCGACGCGGACGTCTGACAACATAGACGAGGCCGCGATCGACTCGAGTTGCCCGAGTTTTTCGAATAGCGTCGCAGCACGGCGCGCAACTTCGAGCGGTGCTTCAACCGCCTTGATCCACGCCTCGCGAATCGCTGCGTCTCGCCGCCGCCCGTCTTCGCCGGTCTCCTTGGGGAGCCTGTGTGCCGCCAAGACGGCGTCGAAGGCGTCCGCATCGCGATCGGCAGCTGCCGCAAGGATCGGCGAAGCTGCCTGAAATTCCGCTAGGGCCACGGCGAAATCGCCAGCGTGCGCGGCAAGCGACTTTTTCCTCTGCGACAGTCCTGCAACCATCTGCCCGAGACTCGCGGCCAGAGCGCCGGCGATTGCCGCGACGGCACCGCCGCCCGGCGCTGGCGTGGGCTGCGCGACTACCTGAAGAAGCGGCTGGGCCAGTGCCGCCAGCGTCTGCGGGCGTCGATCCTCGGCTTCGCGCAGCGATTCCTCCAGACGATTCTCTAACACCATCTGCGGAGAAAAGTTCTCGATCTTGAGGTAATAGTCGGCCGTCATTTCGATCGCGCGCCTCGGGATCAGACCAATAATCTCGCTGCCAGCGATCCCAACTCCATGAACTGCAGCCTCGCTCTTCACGGCCTCGAAAGCCCGGTGGACTGGCGTCGTCTCGAAATCGGTAAGGTTCATCGAAACTTGAGCGAGATTGCGAGCGCGAAGGTCCACGCCCATGGCTTTCACGCACGGCAAACCGCCGCTCGAAAATCGAATTTTTCTTGCTATAGCTTTTGCGATTTCGACCTCGGGTGTGTCCAAGTTGACGTTGTAGGCGATGAGAAATTTGCGCGCTCCAACGACGGTCGCTCCTGCGGTCGGGTGCAGGCGAGGCTCGCCAACATCGGGTGCGCGGTCATGGTTGCGAAGCACCTCCTCGCGCAACCCTTCAAATTGGCCCCGACGTATGTTTTCCAGGTTGGTGCGCTCGGCACGCTGCGCCGCGGCCTCGTAGAGATAAACCGGAATCCGATATCGCTCCCATATTTCGCGCGCGGCCTGTTTCGCCAATGCGACGCAATCGTCAAGTGTTACACCTTCAATCGGAACGAAGGGCACCACGTCCGTTGCGCCGATCCTCGGGTGAGCGCCGGTTTGCCGCGTCAAGTCGATCAATTCTGCAGCCTTGCCCACGGCTCGGACGGCCGCCTCACGGACGGCTTCTGGTTCACCGGCAAGCGTCAGCACGCTTCGGTTGTGGTCCCAGTCGCTCGTCCGGTCGAGCACATACACGCCGGGCACTTCGCGGATTGCGCCCAGGATCGCGTCGAGCTTCGCGGGTTCGCGCCCGTCGGAAAAATTGGGTACGCACTCAACGATCCGTCGCATGGATCAGAGATTTCGGGAGTGGATTACGGCGCCGCGCTTCATCGTCCAACTGCAGAGGTTCACCCCAAAATAATACGGGATTTCCCTGTAGTCAGCCACGTCAAACGCCGCAAAGTCTGCATATTTGCCCACTTCGAGTGAGCCGACGCGACCATGCCAGCGCAGCGAGTACGCCGGATTGATCGTGGCTGCAGAGATCGCCTCGGCAGGAGTCATGCGCAGTTGCGCGCAGGCGAGCGACAAGATCATCGACATGCTAAGCGTCGGACTTGTGCCGGGATTGAAGTCAGTGGCGATGGCAACGATCGCTCCCGCATCAATCAACGCACGAGCAGGCGCGCAGCGCGCTGTGCCGAGATGAAACGAGCAGCCTGGCAGCAGCGTGCAGACCACATTCGAGGCCGAAAGCGCGCGAATATCGTCGCGATCGATCATGTCGAGGTGGTCGGCGCTGGCGGCCTGCAATTCGATCGCAAGGCGGGCGGCTCCTAGGTGACTCAATTGCTCGGCGTGGATACGCGGCACGAGTCCGCACGCTCGCCCAGCTGCGAGAATCCGTCGCGCCTGCTCCAGCGTGAACGCGCCGCGGTCGCAGAAAACATCGCAGAACTCGGCGAGGCCGGCCATTGCGACCGCCGGAATCCAACCTCGCGCCAGCAGCTCGACGAATGAATTCGGGCGCTTGCGAAACTCGGGCGGCACGACGTGCGCGCCCATGAAGGTCTGCACGATATCGAGCGGCTGCTCGCCATGCAATTGTTGGAGAATCGTGAGGATCTTGACCTCGTTTTTCCAATCAAGACCGTAGCCGCTCTTGGCTTCCAGCGTGGTGGTTCCGTGCGCGGCGAACTCGCGCAAATGGAGGTTCGCGCGATCGGACAGGGCCTTGTGCGACGCCCGGCGCAAAGCTCCGACGGTTGCGCGGATCCCGCCTCCGCTCCGCGCGATCTGTTCGTAGGTCTTGCCTGCAATCCGCTGCTCGTACTCGTCGGCGCGGCTGCCGGGGAAGATCAGGTGAGTGTGGGAATCAACGAAACCCGGAAGGACGACGCGCCCGCCGAGGTCGAGTTTTTCGGCCCGACGCGCTTCCCGGAGGCGTTCAACCCTGCGCCGCCGGCCGACTGCGACGATCCGATCGCCGCGAACCAGAAGCGCGCCATCCTGCACGAGGCCAAGCTCGCGGAGTGCACGCCCGCGCCGCGGCACGGAGCCGCGCAAAGTGAGCAGCTGCGAGCAGCCTGTGATCAGCCAATCGGGCACGGGAGCCGATACTAGCGCGGGAAGCGCGAAACCGCTACTGCAAGCCGGTCCTCTATGAATTGGGAATCTCGACGCCAGCCTTCCGGGCAAAATCAATCGCTTCGGCGTAGCCGGCGTCGACGTGGCGCGCGACCCCGATACCGGGATCGTTCGTCAGGACACGCTCGATGCGCGGCGCCATCTCTTTCGTTCCATCGGCTACCAGCACTTGCCCGGCGTGCAGCGAGTAGCCGATGCCGACGCCCCCTCCGTTGTGTATAGAGACCCAGCTGGCGCCACTGGCTGTATTGAGGAGGGCGTTCAGGAGCGGCCAGTCCGCCACGGCGTCTGACCCATCGCGCATGGCCTCGGTCTCGCGAAATGGCGAAGCGACAGAACCGCAATCGAGGTGGTCGCGGCCAATTACGATCGGCGCTTTGAGTTCTCCGCGCGCGACTAGGTCGTTCAGGGCAAGACCGAATTTGTCGCGCTCGCCGTACCCGAGCCAACAGATGCGCGCAGGCAGTCCCTGAAACCGCACGCGCTTCTGTGCCAGAGCGATCCACCGACACAGGATCTCGTTGTGCGGGAACATCTCCAGAACCAGCTGGTCGGTTCGATAAATGTCCGCGGCCTCTCCTGAAAGCGCCGCCCAGCGAAAAGGACCGCGACCTTCGCAAAATAGCGGACGAATGAAGGCCGGCACAAAGCCAGGAAAATCGTAGGCGTTCTTCACGCCCTGCTCGTAGGCAAAGGTGCGAATGTTGTTCCCATAGTCGAACGTGAGCGAGCCTAGTTTTTGCAGCGCTAGCATTCCTTCAACGTGCTTGCCTATCGATTCGAGCGCGCGTTTACGGTAGGTCACCGGATCAGCCTTGCGAAACTCGGCTGCCTGCGCGACATTGAGTCCCTGAGGAATGTATCCGCCCACAGGATCGTGCGCGCTCGTCTGATCTGTCAGGAGATCAGGCACGACGCCGCGGCGCGCGAGCTCGGGAACCACGTCCGCACAATTGCCCACCAGGCCAACGGATGTGGCTTCGCGCTTGCGGACGGCATTTTTTAGGATGCGCAAGGCTTCATCGAGATCGTTGACCATCACGTCGCAATAGCCGGTCTTGACGCGGCGTTTGATGCGTTCCGGATCGACATCGATGCCGAGAAACGCAGCGCCATTCAAAGTCGCTGCGAGCGGTTGCGCACCGCCCATCCCGCCCATCCCGCCGCTGGCGATCAGCTTGCCGGCGAGGTCGCCGCGAAAATGCTTTCTGCCGGCGGCGGCGAATGTTTCGTATGTGCCCTGAAGGATTCCCTGTGTGCCAATGTAAATCCAGCTCCCCGCAGTCATCTGGCCATACATCATCAGGCCGGCGCGGTCGAGTTCGTCGAAATGTTGCCAGTCGCTCCAATGGCCCACGAGATTCGAATTCGCGATCAGAACTCGCGGCGCGTACGCATGCGTTCGAAAAATGCCGACCGGCTTGCCGGATTGCACCAGTAGCGTCTCGTCATTTTCGAGCGCGCGGAGGGAAGCGACGATGGAGTGAAAACATTTCCAATTGCGCGCGGCTTTGCCACGGCCGCCGTAGATGATCAACTCTTCAGGCTTTTCGGCAACCTCAGGATCAAGGTTGTTCATCAGCATCCGCAGCGCGCCTTCTTGTTGCCAGCTCTTGCAAGAAATGGCATTGCCGCGGGGGGCGCGTACGGGCTGGTACCCGATCGCCTCGTCTGCGTCGAGCTTGGCCATGAAGAAGTCTCCCGGCGAAATCTTATCCCATTGCTGAGGCCGTTTCATACGCCACATTGCACGCGGAGTGTGCCATGGGCTAGAGTGGCGTCGATGGCGATGGAATACCCTTCCGTTCCGAAGTGCCTTCTCGACGCCGTGGACCGCTATGCGAGTCCGCGGGCGCAGATCTATCGCACCGCAACAGGCTGGCTGTCGATTTCGGCGCTGGAGATGTTGCGCTGTGTAGCGGGCCTCGCGAAAGCGCTCAACGAACTCGGCGCTCGAGCGGGCGATCGAGTCGGAATTTTTGCCCCGAATTGCCCCGAGTGGCACATCGCGGATTTCGCGATTCAGGGAATCGGCGGAGTCACCGTGCCGGTGTATTTTCACGAGTCGGCGGACCGGCTCACCTACATTCTCAACGATTCGGGCGCTCGAATTGTGTTCACGGCGGGAGAAGACCAAGCACGCATCATTCAGGAATGCCGCAAGCGCCTGCCGAGCCTAGAGCATGTGATTTCCGTCTCGCCTTCGGCGGATCTGCACATCGATTCGCTGCGCTACGAGTCACTGATCGCGAATGCTGGCGACGCCGACACGTGTGCCTATCGAGCCGCGGCCGAGAAAGTGAGTTCAGAACAACTCGCCACGATCATCTACACCTCGGGCACCACCGGAGAGCCGAAGGGCGTGATGTTGACTCACGCGAACCTCACCTCGAATGCTTTCGGCTTCAGTAGCGAATTTGATATGCAGCCATCCGATTTGGCGATGTCGCTGCTGCCTCTCGCGCACGTTTACGAGCGAACGATCGACTACGGCTACATCTTTCGCGGCGTCGCGATTGCTTATGTCCAGCAGATGGAAACCGTAGCGCAGGCCCTGCTCGAAGTCCGACCGACCACGATGGCGGCGGTGCCGCGTTTCTACGAGAAAATCTACGCCAATATCATAGAGAAGGGGCATCAGGCGACCGGTCTGAAGAGAAAGATTTTCGACGCCGCCATTCGCATTGCGGAAGAAGCTGTACCGTGGCGGGCGTACGGCAAAGATGCGGGTGTTGGCCTGAAGCTTCGCTGGGAGATTGCGAATCGGATTGTGTATTCGAAAATTCGGCAGGGGGTTGGAGGCAGAATTCGCCGATTCAGTTCGGGCGGCGCCCCGCTCGCGCCGGAGCTCGCCGAATTCTTTTGGTCGGTCGGATTGCCGGTGTACCAAGGCTATGGACTCACGGAGACTTCGCCTGTAGTCACCGCGAATTCTCCGAAGGAGAACAAGGTGGGAACCGTGGGCCGCCCGATTAGCGGCGTCGAGGTACGAATCGCCGACGACGGCGAGATCCTCGTGAAAGGATCCTGCGTGATGCAGGGCTACTACCACAAGCCCGCCGAGACGCGAGAGGTGGTCACGCCCGACGGGTGGTTTAGTACCGGCGACATCGGGCGTCTCGATGAAGACGGCTACCTCATCATAACGGACCGCAAGAAAGAGCTGCTGAAAACGGCGGGAGGAAAATTTGTCGCGCCGGCTCCGATCGAGAATCTGCTGAAGACATCGCCGTTCATTTCGAACGCAATGGTCGTGGGGGACAAACGGAAATTCGTTTCAGCGTTGATTGTCCCCAACTTTGCCACGATTGAGTCCACGGCGCGCAAGGAAAGCAAGGAATTCACGACGGCGTCACAGATGGCGTCCGATCCCTGGGTGCGCGACCTGCTCTCTCGCGAGATCGAACGGCTGACGTCGTCGCTCGCACAATACGAAAAGCCGAAGCGGTTTGCTGTGCTTGAGCAGGATTTCACGTACAAGAACGGCGAGATGACCTACACGCTGAAGTTGAAGCGGCGCGTGATCGAGCAACGTTTCGCGGACGTCATCGCTCGACTGTATGCCGATATCGAAGAGCCCCATCCTCAGCGAATTGGGTAGCATCCCATAAAAATGTTGACCGGATTTCTTCGTGTGCGGGCGCGAGGTACAATCGATTTGGAGATTTTCTGATGACAGATCAACTTGTGATTGCCGGGCGCGCGTTCATTTCGCGCCTTATCGTCGGCACGGGAAAATACCGTAGCTTTCAGGAGATGGCTCGCGCGCACGCCGCTTCCGGCGCGGACATGGTCACGGTGGCTGTGCGTCGCGTTAACTTGACCGATCGCACGAAGGAATCTCTGCTCGACTACATCGACCGCCAGAAAATGTTCATCCTGCCGAACACAGCAGGATGCTATTCCGCGGACGAAGCGATTCGCACGGCGCGGCTTGCGCGCGAAGTGGGACTTTCGGAATGGGTCAAGCTCGAAGTGATCGGCGACGAACAGACGCTCTTTCCGGACACCGAAGAGTTGATCAGCGCGACCAAAACGCTGGTGAAAGAAGGATTTGTCGTGCTGCCGTACACAAATGATGATCTCGTCGTCGCGCGCAAACTCATCGACGCCGGAGCGTCCGCCGTCATGCCGCTCGCTGCCCCAATCGGGTCGGGCTTGGGGATCCAGAACCTGGCGAATCTGCGCATCCTTCGCGAACGGATCACGGAGGTCCCACTGATCGTGGACGCTGGCGTGGGCACAGCTTCCGACGCCGCGATTGCCATGGAATTGGGCGCAGACGGCGTTCTGATGAATACGGCCATTGCGGGCGCGCAGGACGCGGTCCTGATGGCGGAAGCGATGCGTTCAGCTGTCGAAGCGGGCCGCAAGGCGTTCCTCGCCGGCCGAATCGAGAAGAAACTTTATGCCACTGCGTCGAGCCCGCTGGCGGGCGTGGTCAAATGAAGACGCAAACTATCGTACTTTTATTTCTGGCAAACGGTTTCGTGAGTTTCTACTTCTGGAGCATGTATCAGCATGGAATGTCTGGCAGGCGCGCCGTGCCGGAATACCTGCTCTCGCTGATTGGCGTCAACCTCGCCCTTGTGTTGGGGCGCAAGCTCGCGGAACACAATACGGGCCCGAGGCGCTCCCGCTGAGTCCCCTGCAAGCGCCCGATTACCGAAACAAGATATGCCAGGAAATATCAACCGCTGCATGCACGAGCGTTCCGGGGACCAGGGAACGCGTCTTCATCCACGCGCGCCCGTAGAACAACCCCGCAATGGTTGCCATAAGAGCATACTTCCAGTTCGGGTAAGGCGCATGGTGCAGGTGCGACAGTCCGAAGATCACTGACGCAATCGCCAGTCCCGCCCACTCGTTCTTCAGTGTCCGCGAAATCAGATTCTGCAGAATTCCACGAAACAGAAACTCTTCGGGCCATGCTGTGAAGAAAAGAATTCCGACCACAGTGACCGGCAGCGAGGTCCCTCGATGCAGCGAAGGCGCAAAAGTGAGAAATCCGATTCTGAGTCCAAGCACAATCGCAATCGCCGCGTACACAACGAAGTGGAATCCGAGGTTCCACGCGAAGCCTCGCCGCCATTCAATTGCGTAGCCGAGTCCATCTAGGCGCCGGATTAGCGCAAACGCTGCCGCGCCCGTGCTGAGCGCCAACAAGATGGAAAGCGTATGGGTCAGCGGCGGAGGATAGGGAAAAAGACGATACATCCAGTGAAACTGGATCGGAGCCCAAAGCACAGCTGCGGCCGCATAGTCTTCCCACGAGCCGGGCGATTTTCCGGCATTCCTCGCTATGAGAAGTGCCGGAACCACCGTGTACGCCGCTCCGGCGATGGCCAGCCTCGGATTGCCCGTCACTGCCACCGAGTAGATGACGGCCGCAAACAGCGGAATCAGCGGAGCGAGCAGTGGTGCACGCCCGCCCAGCGAGTTTTCAATGAATTCCCGGACGCTGGGCGCAGCGACAAAGAGTTCGGAAGCGAAGAGCACCGCCGCGACTCCCAGGGCAACGGCGAATCGCCGGCCGCCGTATCCGAGCCAGCTTCCCGCCACGCCTGCCAGCGCAACCATTGCCGCGCAGATGATTGCGGCAGTCGGAAGACTCATCCTCCATGCTTTGGACTCTGCGGTCATGAAAGATGATTTTATCGGACAACACCCAAGTGCCCATAAGAACTTGATTTGATTTCCGGCGTCGGCGATGCTGTGGTCACCGTCCGAATGGCCGAATCCGGAAAACAACGTCTCGCCTATGTCGATTGGATGCGCGGCCTTGCGTGCGCGGTGATGTTTCAGACGCACTGCTACGACTCGTGGCTCGGCGGCGCGGCACGGCAGAGCTCTTTCATTGGCTGGTCGCAGCTCGGCGGCACTCTTCCGGCGCCGCTTTTCCTCTTTCTAGCGGGAATCTCCTGCGCGCTGGTCACGGACCGCGCACGGCGCAAGGGCACAGCCCCCAATTGGATCGCGTCCGCCATGATTCGGCGAGGCGCGGAAATCCTTGGCCTCGGATTGCTTTTTCGCGTTCAGGAGTTTGTCCTCGGGCAGCCGTGGGCGCCGTGGACCGATCTTCTGCGTGTCGACGTCTTGAACGTCATCGGGCTCTCCCTGATATTCATGGGAGCGGCTTGCCGGGTCACTCAGAATCGCGCCGCCAATGCGCTTCTAGCGGCTGCACTGGCGATCGTCATTGCGATGGCTACGCCACCGCTGTGGACTACCTGGCGTCCGCGCTGGTTGCCGTGGTATCTCGAGTCGTACATCAACGGCGTCCACACGTTCAACGTGCCGCAGCCGTGGCTCTTCCCAATTTTCCCGTGGACGGCCTTCGCGTTCGCAGGCCTCGCCGTGGGTTTCTTTTTGTTCAGTGACTGGGCGACAAGAAGCCCGGCTCGGGCGGTCGCGCTATGCGGCGCGTTCGGTGTCGGAATTTTCTTTTTCTCGCGCTGGCTAGACCGTCAACCCGTGCGGCTATACGCCGTCTACGACTATTGGCACACGAGTCCGAATTTTATCCTTGCGCGCGTCGGAGTTCTGCTCGGGATCATGTGCGCCGTGTACGCGTGGTGCCGTTGGGGGCTCGGCCAAATCGGTTTCAGCCCGCTTATCGAGATGGGCCAGGCTTCGCTGCTCGTCTACTGGGTGCACATCGAATTCGTATACGGGCGCTTTTCGATCCTTCCCAAGCGTGCCGAGACAATTCCTGTGGCGACGTTTGGCCTGCTGGTGATCTTCACTGCGATGGTCTTGCTGGCTGCGCTGAAAAATCGCTTGAAAGGACGAGGTGCTGAGTTTTTGATGCGTTTGCGGCGTGCTCGGCGGCCCGCCCAGGCCGATTAATGCTGTTGGACGCCCGGTGCTGGTTGTGGTGTCGGCGTGGAACCGGCAGAATCAATCGAATCGCCCGGCCTTGCCGGAATCTTGAAAATGTATTCGCCGGGTCGGGCGAGCCCCATCTCCTCACGAGCAATGCGCTCGATCGCCTGCGGGTCAGACTTTAGAGCCTTCACTTTGTCTTGGAGTTCACGGTTCTCAGTGTTGACCCGGTCGATCTCCTGCTGAACTCGCGCGGCTTCCTTCTGCGCTCGGCGCATGGCAAGCACGCCGTGTGTGCCGAAGACGTCTTGAAGCAGAAGCAGTACGAGAGCTGCCGCGAGAAACAGACTCGCGTTGCGGCGCAGAAATTCCCGCATCTGCATGATGAAAGTGATTGGTCCCTCGCTCATTGCGCAATCCAAGCCCGCGCAGCACCCGCGAGCTTTTGAGCCTCCGCGAGTGTGGCGGCTTCCGTGTAGATACGCACGATTGGTTCTGTTCCCGACGGACGCATCAGTAGCCATGTATCATCGTCGAGAACCAATTTCAACCCGTCTGTGCGGTTCGTGTGCTTGACGTGACGCCCCGCGAATTCCTTGAAGTCTGCCTTCAGGCATCCTGAAAGCTTCGCTTGGACATCTTCGGGCAGTTGCAGGTTCAGACGAACCTGCCAAAATTCGCGGCCCACGCGGCGAAAAAGGTCGCGCAGCTGATCCGCGAGCGACGCTTGGCGCGTTGCGATCATCTCCGCTACGAGCAAACAGGCAAGGATACCGTCCTTCTCGGGAACGTGCCCGGCAATCGCGGCTGCGGCTCGGCGCACGCCCGAGAACGTGAAGTCATCGGCGATGATGCCTCGCCAGCCGGATGTACCAAAGTGGATCGCTTGGCTTGTCACGAACGCGTATTGTATCTTGTCGCCCAAGGCGTATGCATCGAGGATCCATTTGAGGGCGAATCGGAAGAGTAAAGGCACGATGACAGACAACATCGTCGTACTGGTGACTTGCGGCTCGGCCAGAGAGGCGGAAAGAATTGGCCGCGCGCTTGTCGAAGGCCGACATGCCGCATGCGCAAGTGTTCTAACGGCGCCTGTGAAATCGATTTATCGCTGGAAGGGACGCGTCGAGTCAGCCAGCGAGCATCTAATCCTTCTGAAAACCTCTCGGCGGCGATTTCAGGCGCTTGAGCGCGAGATTCGCCGTCTCCACAGTTATGACGTGCCTGAGATCATCGCCTTGCCCATCGAGAAAGGCTACCGGACATATCTGAAGTGGATCTCGGAGTCGGTGGCGCTGCACAAGTAAACGAGCGGTGGCAACGGGGGGTGGCACGGCTCGCGCCCGAATGGCGCTTGTGATGGAGCGTTAAGTGGCGTAGAAGGAAGAATATGTGGGTTCGGGCACTTCGCTTGGCGCTCCTGATCACCACGCTTGTGTTATGCGCCAAAGTCGGCGTTGCCCAGACGAGCGACGCTCCGCCCTCAGCCACGCAGGATCAGCAGCCATCCACCGGGAAGTCCGACGGCAAGCCGTCTGAGCCGGGCATGACGAAGTTGAAGATTCGAGTTACGTCCGACACTGACAAACCGATTGCCAACGCAAGCGTGTACGTCCGTTTCTACGAGGCAGGCGGATTCTTGCATCACGACAAGCTGGCCGAAATGAATTTCAAGACGAATCAGGACGGATCGGTCAAAGTTCCGGAAATTCCGCAAGGCAAGATTCTCGTTCAAGTTATCGCGAGCGGTTGGCACACGTACGGCAAATGGTATGACGTCGACAAAGAGGAAGAATCGATCGTGATCAAGCTTGTGCCGCCGCCTCACTGGTACTGAAGTCTCTCGCAAAAGATTTTTTCTTTTCTCTTAGCTTTCTTCGTTGCACACAATTTGTGCAAAGAGGATTAAGCCTCGCGTGGATGCGGGTTTTCGAATCGCGCAGCGGCCTTTTCCACCGAGTTTTCAACAGAATTGTTGAAAACTGTCACGAAGCGTTCATACTTCGCGCGGCGTGAGGACGAACGATGGAGCGAGAATTGCTCGCGAGATGTCCAGGGGCTGAGCTCGATGGGTGCGTCGATAAGTCAGACGGATTCCGAATTGGTCTTCGTCCGCGTGGTAACATCAACTCTCCTCACGGACTTACGAATCGACCTTGATGAAGAAGGTAATCCTCAACGCGGACGATTTCGGAATGACGTGCGGTGTCAATGAGGGAATCATTCGGTCTCATCGGGAAGGAATTCTGACGAGCGCAACGCTGATGGCCACCGGGCCCGCCTTCGATGATGCCGTCGAGCGCGCCAAAGCCAATCCGAAACTGGGAATTGGGTGCCATTTGGTACTCACCGGCGGCAATTCCGTCGCGCCTCCCGAAAAAATCCCGTCGCTCGCGTCCCGCGACAGCCATCTGCCGGAGACTTTGGCCGCTTTTGTTGCGAGAGTGAGTTCTGGGCGAATTCGCGTAGGCGATATCGAAACCGAACTCCGCGCCCAAATCGAGAAGACTCGTCGCGCCGGTATCGATCCGACTCACGTTGACACGCACAAACACACGCACGTTCATCCGCGAGTGATGAAAGTGGTAGCCCGCGTCGCGAGGGAGTTTGGCATCACTCGGATCCGCAATCCGATCGAAAGTCTCGGTGATTCGTGGAGATCAACACGTGACGATGGGGCGGACAGAGTGAAGAATCTGGCTGCGTCGGCCGCCGTGCTTTCTGTTGCGTCGCAGTTCAGAACGATCTCAAGGAAGTGGGGATTGCGCTCGCCGGATCATTTCCTCGGACTCGCGGCCACGGGTCGGCTTGATGCCGGAGCTTTGAGTCGCCTCCTCGAAGCGCTGCCGGACGGGCGTACGGAGATCATGTTGCATCCTGGCGTTTGGGACGCGGACTTGGCGAAGACGGGGTCGCGGCTTCAAGGGCAGCGCCAGACTGAAATGGAAGCGCTTTTGTCGCCAGAAGCCAAACGTGCGGTGCGAGACCAAGGCTTGGAGCTGATTACGTACCGCGAATTGGATTAGTCCCGCACCCGTGCATACTTCGACGCAGTGCATGGACCGAGCCTGAGCGTTCGCCTAGAATGAATCAGGATTTTTCGGCTGCCGAATGACTCTGCCAACT
>Ga0187772_10000436_pt1 | contig 18548 bp, 6 predicted proteins | sample 0116_SJ02_MP15_2_FD_133137 | JGI IMG/M metagenome (GOLD analysis project Ga0187772, IMG submission 133137) | Tropical peat soil microbial communities from peatlands in Department of Meta, Colombia - 0116_SJ02_MP15_20_MG | ecosystem: Environmental > Terrestrial > Soil > Wetlands > Peat | place... | reverse complement strand
TTCGCCATCATTGGATGGAGGCCACCACACGATTTATCTTCTTCGTAGCCACTTTCGCACGATTGAAATGTGAAATGGTTCACTGCACCCATACCATCGCCGCGCCCAGGCCCGGAAAGGATCAAAGCGATATGGCGGATGCTTCGGGGGAATTGTATTTGGCTCAGCAGGGCACCGATCTGCTTTTGAGTTACACACGGATTGACGGGAACAGAATGCCAAATATAAAAATCAAGGGCTATGTCATCGTCTGCTGGCACTTGCCCAATGAGAGGAAACATTGATTGTGCCGATTCGCGCAGCCCTTCCAATGTGGCCTGAGTGGTGAAAAGGTGCACTTGTTTTCCGTCTTCCTCGTATCGGGCCGACAGGCAGGGCTCCCCGTTCACGTCGCGCAGGCTTACATCCGTTAGAATCTGTACTCGATAGTACCTGCGTGTGATGACCTCCAGCAGCATTTGTCGCATCGCCAGATGCGCCCCTGCAAATCGGCCAGCGAAGCGAACCATCGGCTGAGGGCACTCCACCAGAGCGCGGATTCTGTCCTGACGGTCTTCGGCATGTGGGTTGCCGGCCAGATAGGCGATATTCTGTTCCGCGCGGTCATAGACCTCGGTACGTGCCTTCTCGAAGATCGGTTGATCGAAACAGCGATAGCGAACCTCTGCGGCCAAGTCACCGATGTCCGGAAACATTCCCCGGGTCAAGCAAGTGAGCCTATCCAAGGAAGACTTGAACGAGTCCTGCGGATTTGTCCTTAAGAGTTCAATATTAGCGAGTCGCCGTTCAAGAACCCCGCGGATGAGCGAGACCTGCTGCTCCACACGTTGATGCGACTTATAAATCCAGAAGAGGCTTTCCTCCAATTTAGGCGAGCGTTCCAACGTTGTGACACCGTAGTGAGCGAGGGCACGGAGCAATGTGTCTTTGAAGGAGACGGGGAGCCCCTCGCCACCTGTGTCCAGCATACGCAGATAGGAAAATAGATAAGCCTCGGAGGTTGGCGCTTCGCCGCTAGCGCCATCTTCCACTTTTGGCTCGCGCTGGAATAAGTCGCAAATGTCGACAAAAATCTGAACGATATCGTCTTCGAAGGTTGTCACGTCCGGCAGATTGCTAGCCACTTCGGAAATACGATTCCACCCGTCAAGTAAACTGGGAATATGCGCAGGGTCGACATCAAAACCGAGAGCGAGTTGCCGTAGTTCTTGAAGACTCCGGAGACAGAGCGATTCGGAGGAGTGATGTCCTGAGCGGCTGAGGCATGATTTGAACAATACCCGCTCTGAGGTTTTCTCGTCGTTCCCTGTGCTCGCAGGTTCAAGCAGGACGAGAGGAGTTCCCGCGTCGACCTGAACATTCGGAGTTGTCAACACTTCCCGGACTGTTCCGGCAAAAGGAGCGACGACCTGCATTTCCATTTTCATCGCTTCGAGGACCGCCAGCCTGTCTCCCGCGGAAATAACATCGCCGGGCTTGACGGGCAAAGCTACGATGACGGCAGGTACCGGAGCGTGAACTACCCCGCCGTCGTCGCGGCTAACACGATGAGTGACTCCATTGACCTCGATCAAGAAATGCTGGCCTTGCACTACGGAAATGACATTGAAGCGTTGCCCGAAACAGTTAAGCCAGCACTCAAACTCACCGAGACGATTGCTCTCAACGTCCATCAACGCATCACTTGTTTCTAAACGGTATTGATGAGGTCCAAGTCGATAGACGCTGAATCGATAGGGTTGCCCTCGAAATCGCAGTGCGACCTTTTTACCCACCCCGCTCTGTACTTGTGGCCGGCCCCGACGCGCCGAGGCGTAAAACTGGGTTTGTTCGATGGCCAGCTCGGCGTCGTAACTAAGAATCGCTGCCTGCAGCAACGCAACGTCAATATATCTTGTTGAAATATAATCGCCGTTAGCGACCGCGCGTTCCATCCAACCGACATCGACGTTGCCCTGCCGAACTTCGGGCCGATCCAACAATTCAAGCAGCAACGATTTGTTGGACACGCCGCCTTTGATAACGACTACGCTTTCCTGAATGGCTCGCTGTAGGCGCGAAAGAGCCTCCGTACGGGTCTGACCATGCGCGACGATTTTTGCGATCATGGAATCAAAATCGGGTGGCACCAGGTCGCCCTCGGCGACTCCAGTGTCGATCCGAACTCCAGGGCCGGCCTGAATTCTGAAGCGTTCAATTGTGCCCGGTGCCGGCGCGAACCCATTCGCGGGATCCTCGGCATTCAGTCGTACCTCGATTGCATGGCCTACAGTCTTCGGTGGTTCACCGACCAATCGACCACCGCGGGCGATATGGATCTGAAGCTTGACGAGATCAATCCCGGTGGTGCACTCGGTCACAGGATGTTCGACTTGCAGCCGCGTATTCATCTCCATAAACATGAAATGCCGAGTTTTTGGTTCATAAAGAAACTCGACTGTACCCGCATTCTCGTAGCCCGCAGCCCGGGCTAGGCGAACCGCAGCTTCGCGAAGCTGTCGATCCACTTCTGAAGAGAGTGCCGGCGGCGGGGCTTCTTCGAGAATCTTCTGGTGATGACGCTGGATGGTGCAATCGCGAACTCCAACCGCCCAAGTAGTCCCGTAATGGTCGGCAACGATCTGCACTTCGACGTGTCGTGATTTAGGAATCAGTTTTTCAAGGAAGACTGTGGGATCACCAAAGGCTTTATGAGCTTCGGCTTGCGCTCTTACAAAGGCTTGCGGTAGTTCGGCAGGTGAATTAACTCGTCGGATGCCGTGACCTCCGCCGCCCGCGGTAGCTTTGATGAGCAAGGGATAGCCGAGTGCAGCCGCATGTTCGGCTGCACCCTCCACGGTTTCCACCGGACCGCCGCTCCACGGAGAAATCGGGATATGCTCTTGTTCGGCAAGAGCTTTCGAGGAAATCTTGTCCCCCAGCCGACGCATAGCATCGCCACCAGGTCCGATGAAGACAATTCCTAACTCACGGCAAAGATCAGCAAAAGCGGCGTGCTCTGCAACAAACCCCCAACCCACCCAAACCGCCTCTGCTTGTGCAACACGCAGTGCCCGAGCGAGCTGTTCATAGTCCACATATGCGAGTTTCGACTGTCGCGTAGATGCATCAATACAGTGAGGAGTGCCCAGATACACTGCCTCATCCGCTTCCCGGACGAACATCGCATTGCGATCAGGATCAGTATAAAGGGCTAATGTGCGAAGTGTTGTCCCTTGCTCGTAATTAAACTCCCGAGCCGCATGAATGAACCGCATCGCCGGTTCGCCGCGATTTACGATGGCCACACGTTGAAAGTCGCGTTCCATATGGTCTCCTGGTCTGCAAGCTGCCTACTACCGATTCAACCGTTCGTCAGGCAGAGACGGCCTGCAATGCTTTTAGTGGCTCGGCGTCCACACGAGTGGGTAACGCAACGGTACGATAGCCTTGCAATTTGAGATACAAATTCCCGGCTTCATCGATTACTTCTGCATCAAACATGGAACCATCAATCTTGGGAGTGACAACGGAATACAAATTGCCCTCCGGTGTTTGTGCTTTTCTCGGCACGGAGATTTGCTCAATTCTTTTTGGTAATCCCAATCGGCCGAGAGCGCCCATTTCCCACAACCCGGCGGTCTGGAAGCACAGTTCGATTAGTCGGGGCTCTAATATAGTGGGCTTCTCTGGCGGGACATGATTCGCGGGCAAATGTGCGGCCATCTCGGCTACGATTTGTTCTCCATCGCGCCAAGCATGTTCAATGACTTGGTACGCCGGTCCGTGAAAGTACATATGGTAGATATGCACTGCTTCGATAATTGGATTCACGGGTATGCCAGGTGTGCGTGATCGCGCCGCGTGCGGCAGCTCTTTCGCAAGCTTCACTCGCGCTGTAAAATGCGTCGTCAGTTGAGGCTCGGCTTGGTTAGGAAGTGTGCGTGATCCCAATAACGAACAACTTGCCACCACTGAGTCGCCGTCAGGACGAAACAGAGCGTGTACCGTGATCGTGCGCGGAGCGTTTCGGTAGAATTTAAAGGGTGCAAGGAAGTTCACGTCTCGCACTTCGACGACCTGCCAGCCAGGAAGCATCCACCATGCCGCTTCTGCAAAGGCTTCGATACCCATAACCCCGGGAAGAACTGGAGTGCCATCAATTTGGTGGTCAAACAAGAATGGTTGAACCTTCGGATCTAAAGTTGTTTGGATCCTGAGCCCATTGAAGAGCGTCGCCTCGTTTACCGTTCCCATCATTGGACCGCATGCCGTTGAACGCTCGGCCAGGGAAGCAGCCACTGCGGCTGGATCCAACCCACCGTTGGGATCCCATTCGCTGAGCAACATTCCAAGCCGCTTCGCGACCACAATTTCGCCGTTCGTGGCACCAGAGGTTAGCTCGCGACGGATCACGGGAATACCGGCTTCCGGCGGAAGCATGTCAATTCCCGCAAGTTCCATCACCTTGGGAATGGAACCGCGACTCGCCATGCCGATCCCGCCCCAAGCGGTCCAATCAATTGCGATGCCGCGAATTGCTGGTCGCATTCGGCGCAGATGGGAGGTGAGCTTGCAGAGTAAATCGTTCGCGGCGCTGTAGTCGGTTTGTCCTCCGTTGCCGAAGCGACCTGCTATCGAACTGAAAGCGACGGTAGTTCCCACCGGCATATCGCCAATTGCATGGAGGAGATTGAACCAACCGTCGCATTTGACGTCAAACACCAGGTTGAACTCGCGTGGGTCCTTATCCGGCAAGGAGTGACTCCTGTCGATCCCCGCCGCATGTAGCAGCACATCGATATGACCACTGCGCGTGCGCACTTGCTGCACCACGTTATTAACTGACTCTGGATCCGTCATATCGACGGCGAAGTAGTAGGCAGTTCCGCCGGCTGTGCGGACAGCATCAATCGCGCTGCGAGCCGCTACCGCCCTTTCCAGCGCCGCCAATTCTTTTTCGACCAGGGCTGGTGTGGCCCGTTCACCGCGATTTTGAATCCGTGCGAATAGGTCACGTTTCAGGCCTTGTTTATCGGTTACAAAATGTTCGAGGTCAGGATTGTCTGGATGTGGTTCCGGCACTAAATCGAGGAGATAAAATGTGCCTCCGGATGCGGCAGCCAAGTCCGCGGTAATCGCGGAAACAATGCTGCCAGCCGCGCCGGTAATCAAAAATACGGTGCTGCTGTCCAGGATCATTCCCGGGCGCACGTCGGTGGCAGGCTCTTCGCTGAGCCCAACCGTCCAGCGCAGGCCCATTTTATAGCCGATTTCGACCGCTCCCGGATCACGCAACGTTTCTGTGATTAGCAGTTCAGCGGTTTCTGTGGCCAGAGACTCAGTGGAGAAATCCACGGCCTTTACCAATGCTGCGCTTCGTTCTCGTTTGAACGCTTTCGTAAATCCCACAACCGCGCCGCCGAGGGGCGCAGTTGCTCCGGCATCGCCATAACCATGTTGCCCGCCCAATCGCGTTGCCGACACCAAGAATGTGCCTGTTTCGCTGAACTGCTCGTACAGAATGCGCATTGTTGCGTATAAAGATTTCACTCGGACGCGCAACGCCTCGCGCCACAACGCCAAATCCATTATGCTGAGGTCACCCTCAACGTCCAGGGCAGGCAACCAGTAGACTCCCGTGATGGGAGTATGGTCTGTCCAGTTCTTGAGCTCCGTAATCAGTCTTTCTGCTGGCCACTCTGGATCAAGTCGCAAAATCGACATTCCGCGTTGACGGAGTCGGTGAGCTAATGCGTCGCTGACCCCACCCTGGTCCGGCATGATGACCACACGCTGGCCAGACGTTAGGGTAACGCCCGTTGTCTTGCAGAGTTTTAGGGCGGGACGCGGCATGGGAACCGGGACGCGTCGCGGCAGAGCATTCGCCGCATCCAGAGAGAGTGGGACAGGCCGCGGAACCGCAATTGCAGATGGGGTTTGCAATGGCGGTGCGGTAGTCCCACCCTCATGTCGTGATTCGCTTTTCGGCAAAATGGGGCTGACAGCTGGTCCGGGGGCTGCGGTAGCGACTGCACTCCTTTCCTTGGCAAACTGAATTACACGGGCCAGCGTAGGGAAGTCGCGCAATTTCAGGTTTTCATCGCGGGGAATGTTGAAGGCGGCACGGACCGAGGCAAACATTTCCGCTTGCTTTACCGTGTCGATGCCGAGATCGGCCTCGAGGTCAAGGTCCAAGTCCAGCATGTCCTTTGGGTAGCCGGTTTTATTGGCAACAATGTCCAATACCGTTTCCTGGACGATGTCGCCGTCCGTCCGCTGGGGTACGGCCGAAACTGGTACAGCGGCAGTTTGCACTGTGTCGGTTGAGAGGGATGGCGCAGAACTTGCCAGATCCGGCCTTTTCTCATGCACGAAGCGGATGACGTGCGCCAAGGTTGGATAGTCGCGCAATTTGCGATTTTCGTCTCGAGGGATGTTATAGATTTCGCGGATCGCCGCGAACATCTCTGCTTGCTTGACGGTGTCGATACCGAGGTCGGCCTCCAGGTCCAGGTCCAGGTCCAACATCTCCGCCGGGTAACCCGTCTTCTCAACAACTAATGCGAGAATGCGGTCTTTCACTTCGCCTGTTGTAGCGTCGATATTTTCTGTTGCCTCCGGCTCAGGCGGAGTCGAAGGAATTTCTGTTGGGAGTACGTCTTCCGTGGCCCCCGGGGGCTCACTCACGTTCGGTTCTACGGCCAAATCTGGCCGTTTGTCGTAAACAAAGCGAATCACGTGAGCAAGCGTCGGGAAATCGCGTAGTTTGCGATTCTCATCTCGTGAGATGTTGTAAAGTTCCCGAATGGCGGCAAACACTTCTGCCTGCTTCACCGTGTCGACACCCAAATCTGCTTCGAGGTCCAGATCGAGATCGAGCATGTCTGTCGGATATCCGGTTTTTTCGGAAACCAATGACAGGACTCGTTCCTTTACTGCGTCCACCTTTGTATTGGTTTTTGTTGCGGATTTTGCCGGCGCTCGAGTCGGTGAAGCAACCGGCTCTGATCGAGCGGTTACGATCCCAGTTCGTGGTGCGGCGAACGTGGCCTCCGCGATAGCAACTCGCGTCGCGTCGGGTGCTTGTTGCGCAGCGATGGCCACGGTAGCCACTTTCGCCGGAGGCTCGGGCGTTTGCTGCGGTCGAACGGACATCTCGGCTCGCTCCGAAGACGAATCGGCGGTTTGTGCCGAGGTCTTGGAATCCTGAACACGCAAGGTGCGGTGGATGACTTCAAGCTTTGCGCCCGGGTGCCCGGCAATTCGATGAAGCCACTCATCCCACGCTGCCCTATCTGCTATACGAGATGCATAGCCCAAGGCGTTGGGATTTGGGCGGATTTCGTCTTTGGTCGGCAACCAATGGAAGAGCGTCATGCTAATTTGTGAGCCGAAACCTGCGCCCAGACGCAAGGCGTACTCGACCGGATATATCCCGCCCTTCGAAAGATTCAGCGTCCCAAGCTCCGGATCTATTTCCTTGAAGTTTGCGACTGGCGGTACGCATCCTGTCTCGAGCGCCTTCACCGCCACAACATCCTCGATTCCCGTGCCCATAGCGTGGCCCGTGAAGCCTTTTGTGTTCGTAATCACAATCTGGTCCGCTGCGTCCCCAAAGACGCGACGCAAGGCATTTATTTCCGCTGAAGCACTTCCACCGCGGGCCGGAGTGTAGGTTTCATGAGAGACAAACACCGTTCGCGGAGCGATTTCCTGGCGTGAGATGGAACCACGCGATTCGGCGCGTGCGATCAAATCTTCCATCACCTGTCCTATGTGTTGGACATCCAGCCGCGTTCCATGATAGGCACTGTTTGCCGTAGTTGCGCTTAAGAGTTCGCAGATGGGCCGGATGCCCCGCTCTTTGGCAGCCTCGGCGCTCTCCACCATCAGAGCCGCAGCGCCCATGCCAAGAACCATCCCGTGGCGCCGGCGATCGAATGGGGTCGCCACGTCTTCGACAACATCTTCGGTCGCTGCTGCTCCACTAGCCAGAAAACCCGCACCAAACCATTCCAACAGGTGGTCCGAAGTGATGTCGTCAGCGGAGACAATAATCACGCGACGGCACCTGCCGGTGTGGATCCAGTCTTCCGCAACGGACACAGCTTGGGTCGTGCTCGCACAGGCTGCATTGACCTGTGTGTTTGGTCCACGAGCGCCAATGAATTCTGCAAATTGTGAGTGTCCCATGGAGAGAACTTTGAACAAGAATCGTCTCTCAAAAAGATAGGGTTCTTTTTCCAAGGTGCTGCGCAATTCATCGGTGTGCCGTTTGAGTTCTTGAACGAGTGTGGATCGGCCGTCCGTCTCTGTGGCTCGTGCGAGCAGATTCTCCAGTACGGCAAGCCTCTCGTGGCGTTCACGATCGGCGTAATAACGCGCCATTTCGTCTGCGAACGAATCATAACCTGGGAAAACGGAGGCAAAGATGACTCCGGTATCGTCGCGCAGAGCTTCCGGTAAGGCCCAGCGGTCCGGCAACTGCGTCCCTTTACTGGTGGTTTTGTATCTCAACACCAGAGGAATGCCTGCGTCGCGTAAGGCATCAATTCCGACCGCTATGGCGAGAGCAGTGATCCGGTCGAGCGCGGCAACGCGTTCGGCGGAAACGCCGAACTCTTGCTCGAGATCCAAAGCGCCGCCACGTCCTGCCAGCTTGATCACGTCCGCGACACTCGTGATGGTTTCGAACGAAGGACCATCCTTGTCACTTTTTACAAGGCGGGTGATGTGCTTATCCAACATGGCTTGACGCATGCGCGTGGGAATGACGTCGATGAGCTGGTCACCCTGCAAAATACGGGCAACATTCGCATCGTCAAAAATATGTTCGGTTCCCGGCAAGCCCAGAGCTGCGCCCGTAACTACCACCGGGGCTTCAGCAAGTTGACCATTCTGGCCCTTCCAGAGATGCCAGCCGCGTTCTAGGGTGGAGGCGAATAGACGGCCAAGTTCGAGATAGCGATCGTGGTCTGAAGAAACTGTCGATCCGGTCGAAGTGGGAATTCGCTTTGTCTTGATTTCTTGAGTTGCCATGACTTCCACCTTTGGTAGAACTTGTTTCTCTTTCGGGTTAATTCCTCGGCCGAGTCCGGCGGCATACAGGCCGCACAAAGCTTGGTTAAAGGAGGCGATTTCTCCGTTTTTGGGGTGATTCGTGAAAAGCGACAGTACGTCACCGTCGTTGCCGAGCACGTCTTCGGCAAAGCCCTGTAACGCTTTCTTCGGACCAACTTCGACAAAAACACGTGCTCCCGCAGCGTAGAGGGTGCGCAAGCCCTTCACGAATTGCACAGGAGACGCGACTTGTTTGGCCAAAATGTCCAGCATCTCCGGCACCACGCCTGGCCCAATGGGATAAAACTTTCCGTTGACGTTAGCCACGATGGGAATGCGTGGTGACTGCAGATGTAGGCGTTCAAGTGTGTGGCGCAGTGGTTCGCTGGCAGGAGCGACGATGGAAGTATGAAAAGCGTGGCTCACCGGCAACGGCACAATCTCGTATCCAGCCTTCACGAAGGCCTCGCTGGCCTCGTCGACTGCTCTGCTTGCGCCTCCGACTACCGCTTGACGCTCGCTGTTCAGATTGGCGATTACTACGTAACCGTTTACAGAGGTGAGAATTCTCTCGATTTCGGCGGTTGGCGCAAAAACAGCTACCATTTTTCCATTGTCTCGAACCGAGACGCGCGTCATCCCGCGGCCGCGGGCACTCACCGCTTCGAGCGCATCCGCGAAAGGTAACGCTCCAGAGGCCACGAGGGCCCCGTATTCACCCAAACTGTGGCCCATGGTCATATCGGGCACAATGCCGTAAGCCGCTAAGAGTCGTGTTATCGCAAGATCTGTTGCCAACACGGCAGGCTGTGTGATGGCCGTCTGACGTAAGTGTTCTTCTGTCAGTGCGGTTGCCTTCTCATCGGTTTGATCCACAAAGATAAATTCGGACAGAGGCTTGCCGAGTAGCGGCTTCATCACTTGATCGGCTTCGGCGAAGGTCTCGGCTACAATTGGCTCAATTTCGCGGAGTTTCGCAAGCATATTGACGTATTGCGACCCTTGGCCGGTATAAAGGAACGCAACTTTGGGCGCAGGCCCATGGCCACGGAAGATCCCTTGGGCCCGCAGCGCCTTCCACAACGCAGGTTGATTGGAAGCTAATGCTTGCAGGGCCTTCGAGCATTTGTCGGCCAGATCCTTTGCGTCGAGATAATCAATCGCGAGACGCTCGGACGCCGCCAGATCACTTGCTTGCGGTGCGATCGGAGAAGGCGCCTGACCAGACTCGGCAGCCTGGCGCACAGACCGGACATAGTCCGTTAGCTCTGCAGTGGAACTTGCGCCCATCAATAGCGCGCCGCGCAATGGCGGTTTGTGAGAGTTTTCGGACTGAGTAGTCCAAGGAACCGCATGCACGGTCTCGTGTTCTTTTTCGACACGAGACGTTTGCGTTACCGCGACCGAGCGTTTCCCATCACCGTTCAGTTTGTGGGGGATGTATTCCTCCAAAACAGCGTGGAAATTGGTGCCACCAAAGCCGAAGGCGCTCAAGCCAGCGCGCCTACTGGCGCCTGCGGGAACGGTCCAGGGTTTTAGCGAGGTGTTGACGTACAGCGGCGCATGCGCAAAATCGATGTCTGGGTTGGGGTGCTCGCAGCATACGCTGGGCGGCAACACTTTATCGTGAAGCGCGAGAACAGTCTTTAGTAATCCCGCGGCTCCCGCAGCGCCCTTCAGATGACCAATATTCGATTTGACCGAGCCAAGAGCCACCGAGCCGGGTGGTAGCCGATAACTACTCAGCACATCAACCATGCTCTGCACTTCAACGACATCACCAACACGAGTGGACGTGCCATGTCCTTCGACATAAGTAGCAGTTGCCGGAGATAAACCGGCATTTTCCCACGCTCGTTCAATACAGAATTTTTGCCCGATCGGATTTGGCGCGGTGATGCCTTTTCCCTTACCATCGCTGGAGCCACCCATACCGCGCAAGACCGCGTAGATCTTGTCTTGATCATGTTCGGCATCTGCCAGACGTTTCAGAACAAAGATCGCGGTGCCCTCACCCATGACGAAGCCATCCGCGCCTTCGGCATAGGGGCGGGTTCCGGTAGCCGATAACGCACCGATCTTGCAGAATTTGACGAATGTCGGCGCACCCATGTTGCGGTCGACGCCGCCTGTGATGGCTACGTCAAATTCATGTCCGATCAATCCGTTTGCGGCGGAGTTAATGGCGGCCATCGCCGAGGCGCAAGCAGCATCCGTTACAAAGTTCGGCCCGTGCAGATTAAATACGCTAGCGATGCGGCCGGCTATGCAGTTCGCCAACTCTCCCGGCATGCTGTCTTCCGTGATCTCCGGCAATCGTTTTGCCATGCGATCATGGAGCTCACGTTTGATGTCGCCGCGCACGCCCGCCGGCAACACTGCAAAGCTCGCGCTAGCTTCCAACTCGCCGGCATATTCCGGGAAGAAGACACGTAGCGCTGTCAGATAGTGCTTTTCTCCAGCCATCGCGTTGCCGAGAATGACGGCGGTGCGCTCGAGATCCAGTGGGCGACTGGGATAACCGTAGTCTTCCAGCGCTTCGCGTGTACAAGCGATGGCCCACTTCTGTGCCTCGTCCATCGCGTCAACGACACGCGGCGGAATCGCCAGACGCCATTTCGCGGGTTCCCACGCATACTCTTGCACCCACCCGCCAATTTTTGAGTAGGATTTATCCGGAACGTTGTGGTCTGGGTCGTAATAGCGAGATGGATCCCAGCGGTCTCGGCTGACTTCAGTAATGCTGTAGCGCCCGCCCTTCACGTTCTGCCAGAACACTTTTGCGTTGCGAGCATCCGGCAAAATGGCGCCAACACCGACGATGGCGATCGCACGATAAGCCGTGTCTTCCATGATGACACTCCTTCTTGAATGGGACGGCCAATGGACGATGCCTTCGAGCAGGTGAGGGAAGGCGGTCCCACTCGTTTCTGTGTTATGCGGCGACTCCCGTGCGCTTCGCAGCGCGATCGTAAAGCACGTCGGCAACTAGATCCATGTCCGCGATCAAGCCCAACTGGGCACGATAGATCGCGGGCAGGCCTAAATTCGCTTCAAAAGCAGGCAACTCTGCCTCGTTCACACCACCGGCTGCTGCGATCCAACGCAGTCCGTCTTGACCTACTTTAAGTGCGGCTTCGCGGGCGAAGATTCGGCTTAAAGTGGCGAGTGCCGCGGTGTCAAAGCGAAGACTAGCTTTTTCGTGGAGCTTTCCTTCAGCACTGCGCGCAGCGCGGCGTGCGAAACAGCCGGCACACTCGGCAAATGCGATTAGTTCTCCGAGACGTAACAGAATGTGTTGGTGCCGAGTGAGATGAGCAACCCGCGACCTTTCCATCGCTTCAGCAATCGCGTGCAAAGCTAGCGCAGCAAAATTTGCGCCCACGTCGGGATGTTTTGTGTGTAGTTCTTCCTGTGCCTTCGCTTGCTCGTGATAAAACTGGCCCCGAGTTTTCAGATGGAGCTGCCAGCGATCCCGGCTGATGGTCATCTCCATGATTTCGGAAGTGCCTTCATAAATGGTGGTAATCCGCGCATCGCGCTTAATTTTCTCCACCATGTATTCGTGGGTGTAGCCGTAACCTCCGTGTGCCTGAATACTCGCGTCAGCGGCCAAATTGCCCGCCTCCGTTGCCATGTATTTCGCGATGGCTCCTTCGGTGTTCAAGCTGCCTTCACCGCTGTCGATGCGCTCGGCGGTTTCTTCGACGAAAGCCCGGGCCGCTTCGAGTCGAGCCACGTGCGGGACGATCAGTTTGTGTGTGTAACCTTGCTTCTCGGAAAGGGGAGCGCCAGCCTGAATGCGTTTGGTCGAATAGGGAATGGCACGATCAAGAGCGGCCCAGCCAGCGCCGAGGCCAAACGCTGCAACCATCAGACGCGTGTAACCGAATACCAACTGGGCTTGGTTCAGGCCCTGGCCCTCCACACCGCCGACCAAGCGGTCTGCGTTTACGTAAACGTCATTGAAGGCTAAAGCGGCTGTGTTGCTGAGGCGAATTCCATGCTTGTCTTCCGGCTCATCGTGGGTGAAGCCTCGCGCACCTTTTTCGACGATGAACCAGCTCGGCCCATTGGGCGTGTTTGCCAACACCGTGTACGCGTCGGCCACGCCGCCATTGCTAATCCATTGTTTGCTGCCATTTATTTTGTAGCCAACAATGAGCTCACCCTGCAGGACGCGTTCCGCCGTCGTGCGCAGAGCGCCTAAATCGCTGCCGGCCTCTGGCTCCGTGGCGCCATAGGCGAAAAGCAAGCCTTCTTCCGCAATGCGGCTTAGCCATTGTTTCTTTTGCTCCGACGTGGCCCCCACGGTAATCGGATCGCTGCCGAGGAAGGTTGCCAGCACAGAGGTGGCCACACCCAGGTCGACCCGGGCCATTTCCTCGCAGATGACATACACGTCAAACGCCCCGCCACCGAGGCCTCCAAACTCTTCCGGCACGAACAGCAGCTGAATACCGAGTTTATCGGGACTGCACATATCATGTACGACCTCTAGCGGACATTCGTCTCGAGCATCCAAGTCTCGAAGTACTTCATCAGGCAGGCGCTTTTTCGCGAAGTCGTGCAGAGATTTCAAACTGAGCTTTAATGTTTTCTTGGCAATCATGGGTCACGCCCCTTCTTACTCCTTAATCAGCACGCATTCGCGTATGTGGTTTGTCAGTTCAGGCAGAAATTCCAGAATGTCGTCAACGATTCCAATGTCCGCCACCTGAAAAATCGGAGCCTTAGGATTTTTGTTGACGGCAATAAGGAATGGATTGCCCTTTATACCTGCCAGGTGCTGAAAAGAACCGCTGATTCCGCAAGCCATATAGACCTTCGGCTTGACGGTCTTGCCGGACGAGCCCACTTGCCGTGATTTTTCGAGCCATTTGGCATCCACCACGGGCCGGGAGCAACTCACCACAGCGCATGGCATCCGCCAACTCCTGGGCGATGGCGACATTGCCGCGCTCCTGTATCCCACGTCCGATAGAAACCAAAACAGGCTCTTTGCTAATGTCGACATCACCTGCATCGGCCACGATAGTTTCCACGTAGCGCCTCTTTGTGTTTAGCGCGCCAACCGCCGCTGATTTGTCGATGATGCAATCGGGAAAACCCGAATCACCTGCGGGCTTAAGCGCTCCGGGTCGAATACTCAGCACTGCTCCTGACGAAATGTCACAATGAACGTGAGTGCTGACCTGTCCACCAAATTCCTGCCGCACTAACCTCAGGATGGTTCCGCCTACGCCTTCGATATTCACAACGTCGGAAACGAACGCAGCGTTCAACTTGATCGAAAGGCCGGGCGATAAGTCGATCCCAAAGTGATTATGCGGGAGTAGCAGAATGCAGCCGTACGGCAGCACATCGATGAGCGCCTTTCGAATAAGTTCTGCATTCGGATAACGGAGGACTTCATTCGTCACTTTCCAGATCTCGGCGTAGGAATGGGAGAGGCTGTTGCAAGCAGCATCCAATTCGGAACCGAAACCCGTAAGAATCGCAACAGGACAAGAGGTAGCGTCGATTTGTTTAGCTGCACTGATTAGTTCAGCCGCTGCGTCGTCGACTGTGCCGTCCTTATGAGGAATGTAAGCGAAGATTCGGGTCATTGTCTCAATGCTCCTTTCGCCTTGAGTAGATCCATCAGCTTTTCGATAATCACTGCACGTTTGCCCTGCAGAAGTTCAGCGCCTTTTCCAGCCTCAGGAATGAAATAGTCCACGCGTTTAACCTTAGCGGCAGTTTCTCCGACGGCGCCTGGCTCAATGTCTAGCTCCGAGTGGCCGAGTGTGGGGATTTCCACGGAAGCGACCTGGCGGATACCTTTCATTCCGACATATCGCGGCTCGTTGATTCCGGTCTGGACGGATAGCACGCACGGAAGATCGATCTCATTCACTTCTTTGTTGCCGCCCTCAATTTCACGGGTGACTTTCAGCGTTTTTGCATCTATCACCTTTATGGAATTCACCAGGGATGCAAAAGGATAATCGAGCATCGCCGCTAACATTCCTCCAACTTGGGCAGCCCCATCTTCGGCCTGTACGCCAGTCAAAATCAGATCGAATTTATTTTTCTGGGCATAAGCTTTCAGTATGGTGGCGATACCTTTACCGTCCGAGCCGTCAAACGCTCCGTCACTGAGCAACACCGCGCGATTAGCACCCATCGCAAGTTCCCGACGCAGAATCTCTTCGCCGTCATCGCTTCCAACAGTCACAACCGTGACGTTTCCGCCTTCTCGCGCAACGATCTGCAACGCCTCTTCTACCGCATAGTTATCGGCCTCGTTGACGGAATAAACTAGATCGTCTCGCTCGATATCATTTCCGGTGCTGTTTAGCGCAAATTCGTTCTCTGAAGAGTCCGGCACCCTTCTGGCACAAACTAGAATGTCCACGTCAAACCTCCCGTTCGCATCTGGCTGATCGCCTCAGCGTTTTGAATCGGTTCAAAGCTCTGCGACAGTTGCGAGTTCGTGTTTGTCTGCCGCTTCTTTAGCACCTCCTTCGTCGTTGCCGATCTGACTCTCTACTAGTTCTGCCAAATCGATCGCGGTCATCTTTCCTTCTAAGCCGGTGACTTTAATTGCGTCTTCAAGGTTTGCCATGCAGTACGGGCAGGCAGTGACGATCACATTCGCACCCACTTCCGCGGCCATCTTCACCCGCAAAACACCCATTCTCTGTTCCTCTTTGGGCTCATAAAAGAGCATCAATCCGCCTCCGCCACAGCAAAAAGAACGATCGCGTGAGCGCTGCATTTCCACCCTTTTTAATCCGGGTATGGAATCTAGAACGTAACGTGGATCGTCATAGACCTGGTTGTGGCGTCCGAGATAACAGGGATCGTGGTAGGTGTAAACGTTCTCCTTGTTTTCCACTGGCTTTAATCGCAACCGACCGGCCCTAAGCTGTCGGGCGATCACCTGGCCGATGTGCTCCACCGTTGGCATATTCACGTAGTCATGTTTCAGTGCGTTGTATGCGTGTGGATCAGCCGTAACGATTCGTTGGACTCCCGAAGTCCCAATGGCCTCGGTGTTTTCATCCCGCAAGGCTCGAAATAGCAGTTCTTCTCCGAATCGCCGCACTTCGTGACCGCTGTCCTTTTCTTTGGCTCCTAGAATCCCGAAGTCCTCGCCCACGGCGTTGAGGATCCTTGCGGTCGCCTGCGCAATCGACTGCATGCGATCGTCGTACGACGTAATGCTGTCCACAAAATACAAGGTCGGTGTGGCTTCGTGTTCATTCAGGATCTTAACGTTTACCGACTGAAGCTCTTGAGGTTTCGCCCACTCGGCTCTTTTCTTCTCCAGTTTGCCGTAAGGATTGCCACGGCTTTCCAGCGATTTCAACGGCCTTTGCAAACTTTGCGGCACCTCTCCGTTATCGATTAGCCCTCGCCTCAGATCCACGATCTTGTCGATGTACTCCACGAGCAGAGGGCATTCCTCCTCACAGGCACCACAGGTTGTGCAGGACCAGATTTCATCTGCCGAGTAAATGTTTCCGACAAGCTGGCCATTTCCGACCGAACGGCCAAACACGGGATAGTGCTGGAAGCTGTGATCCCTCGCTTTAATCGTTAAAAACCGGGGTGACAGTGGTCTACCAACAGCATTCGCCGGGCAATTGTCGGAACATCGCCCGCAATCGGCGCAGGAATAAAAGTCGAGCATGTGCTTCCACGTGAAGTCCTCAAACTGTTTCACTCCGATGGACTTCATCTGCTCCAACTGCTTTTCGGAGACTCCCCACCTGGCTGGTTTAATCGTCCCCCGGTCCAGCTTCGCAAACAGAACGTTGAAGAAAGAGGTTTCCACGTGGAATTGAATGCCGAAGGGCCGATAGCACAGCAGGAAATAAAAAGTGAACTGGTGAAGTACGTAAGCGGCACAGAAGAATCTGAATAGGGTCGCACTCGACTGCCTCGCGAGCGCGGTTTGCATGCTCCACGCCAATGACCAGGCTGCAACCTGCACCACTTTCCCTTGTTGTACCAGGTGGGCCACGCGACTCGCTTCGAACAAACTATCGGCGACCATCAGCACAGCGATCAATGCCAGAAGGAATATGGCGTCCGCTTCATGGCTTTTCCCATATTTGGCCGGTACTGCGTAGCGATTGGGTTTGAAACATAACCGGCGAATAACGGCGATGAGCATGCACAAGAACACCATGGTGGCTGCATAATCGGTGACGGCGGCATACGAATGGCCGGCAAATCCTTGTGGGGATTGCGAATCGAAGTTTTCGGAACCGCCGAACAGCAGCAAATTAAAGGCACGAATGGCCAGTAGAACGAATCCCGAGAAAATCAGAATGTGAAGTGTTCCAGCAAATGGGTATCGCGGATGCTTCCACTGCCCAACCCAGAATTGCAACAATCTCTCGAACCTAAGGAATGGTCGGTCAAAGCGAAAATCAGGCGCACCCTGTAACAGCGGCGATAAGCGCCGAATCACAATATAGGTAAAGCACGTCAGACCCAGGACGTGAATGGCCGCAAATAAGAATGACCCCGGAATCAGCCCATAGGTGGCCTGGTTCGCTGTTAAGAGGCCCGTCCCCATCTGATCAACTTTCCGGGCTCTAAGATTTTTCCCTACAGTTAGGGTACTGCTGGAGAATTCACCAATGAGTATGCAATTCTGCCGCGGCTGGTTCTGGGCTGACGATTGTGTTTCTGCCGGATACTGCGGGGAAGGCCAAGATAGGGCTTCGGGCGGTTACATCGCTAGGAGGCACTTCCCTGAGCTCGAGAGAAATCGCATTCGCGAACTGGCAGCTCATCCCATACTCTCTGGTTTCTGCGCCCTTCACGTTTAAGGACGCTAGTGCGTTGGTGTCGTTTCGGTAAATGAGGTAAATCACCGTCGGCTGTGATTTCGTCACAAATTCGCGGCCTGGGGGACCAACTGGATTATCGATTCACAGTCCTGCTCACAATCCGGAAACCGGCGGAAGTGTAGAATTCGAGTTGAACGACCTGGTGCCCAAAGGTTATAGGTCAACGACCCAAGACTTCAGCTCTTCCGAACTGATTTCCCAGCCATCACCGGAAAATCGCCGTTCATTGGTCCTGCTTTTTCGGTCGTGGCCAAACCATCTCCTAACTGCTTCTTTTTCATCTTTCTTGGCGTGTTCAGAAGCAGTGATTCCGGCGCGACTGAGAACGAGCATGTCAATCGCAGAATGGTGTTTGTCGTCATTCAGAAAATAGGGATCTTTCTGTATCGTCTCCACGATAACGTAGCGCGAGCCTTTGCCGATTTCGAATGGTTCGTGGTGACGACGGGCCCGTTCGAGCACCTCTTCAAATCCTTCCGCAACGGCGTAGATCGAGAGCGCGTGCAAGGATTCGTCATTTAAGTCTTCAAAAAAAATTTGATTTCGTAAGTGCTGAAAAAGCAATCGAGAGGTCATCTGTTTTACGAGCTGATAGGGAACCGCGATTGCGTTCGGACAGGAGAGCTGCCCGACTTCAATGGCATACCAATCGAG
>Ga0187772_10000435_pt1 | contig 18560 bp, 15 predicted proteins | sample 0116_SJ02_MP15_2_FD_133137 | JGI IMG/M metagenome (GOLD analysis project Ga0187772, IMG submission 133137) | Tropical peat soil microbial communities from peatlands in Department of Meta, Colombia - 0116_SJ02_MP15_20_MG | ecosystem: Environmental > Terrestrial > Soil > Wetlands > Peat | place... | reverse complement strand
CCCATTGTTCAGTATGTTGTTGTAAATCACCGTGTTGTTGATCGCGATTGTGTTGGGAGTGTCGGCGGCCACTATGACGCCGTTCTGGTTATCCACAACGGTGTTGCCGCTGATGACGTTGTTCGATACCCCCTCGTTGGGGTCGTAGGACGAGAGCACGATGGCACAGTGGTTGGGGTGGTTGTTCTCGACCAAATTCCCACTGATGAAGTTCGAATCGCCCGGGTTGGCAGTGCCCGCAGGTATTCCAGAGGTGGGCGCAGCGGTAGCATTCCAGGATGCATCCACAGGTCCGTCGTCGGTGACCCCGATCCCGCCGTACCCATTCCCCACCACCGTGTTCCCTGCGACGGTCGAATCCGAGGTGCCTGTCAGCTGGATGCCTTTCACCTCGCCGAGCCCGGCTACTACGTTGAAGGCGTTGTTGGTGACGATGTTGTTGTCGACGACCACGTTGAAGCTGTCTTGAACGAATATCCCCTCGTTACCAGCCCCGGTCACTGTGAACCCCTCAACGACCGTCCCGTTGGAATTCGGGCCTAGGACAGCGATGCCTACTGGCTGTCCTGTCGCATCGATGGTTGTGCTCGAAGGCTCCAGGGTCTGAGATGTGAGAGTCAGCTGTTTCGTTATCAGTACCATCTCCATGTAGGTTCCAGGCTCGACTACGACAGTCTGGCCGGACACAGCAGTCGAAACGGCGTGCGATATCGTAGCGTACGGGCTGCTGATGGAGCCGGTTCCGGTGGTGTCGCTCCCTGTGGTGGAGACGTAGATTGGCGGGGGCGGCGAAGCCGCTCGGGCAGCAAGTGGAAGGGAAACCGCAAGGAGACAAGACAAGGAAAGCAAAGTCACGAGAAAAATCGTCGGCAGAATCGAACGCGGAGGACCGCTCCTGCCTCCAGTCTTGCCATGCGTGGGAGCGTAATACACTCCGTTTACTATGTACACGAGAGTATAAGGCGAAATTCCCTAAAGAGTTAGGGGACCAACCACCAGCTGTTCTCGCCAGTCAAATGTGTGTAATGGTGGATGGGCAGTTCCTTCTGACTTCGAAGCTCTTCAGGACTGCCTGCTGGACTTTCTGCTCCACGCTGCCTAATCTTTCGACGTAATTTAACGTCAACTGAATATCCCGGTTCCGGGATTGCACCTTCGCACGATTTAACTAAAGCCGAGACATCATCCCCTCGCTACTCAATGCCAATGTCGCCGGTGAGGGCCCCAAGAATCTCTGCTCTTTTTGCATCGAGTGACTGAGGCAAGGACTTCGCGCTACTGCTAGAAAGAAAAGCAGGTGCCTTGGGATGGGGATTAGTGAAACTGCTCAAGATAGCGAGAGAATCTTCCGAACAAGCTCCAGGAGCCGTTCGGCAGACGAGCCACCCCCGTCAATTGAAGGATTGTACGCGGCGAGCTCTAGGACCCGCAGCTTCCCTGTCTTCAGGACGGCCCTGACAATCGCCGAAGCCTCTTCCATGTTCAGCCCTCCTGGGGTCGGGTAGTTGACCGATGGGATGAACATCGGGTCGACCACGTCGATATCAAGGTGGCACGCTATCCAGTCCGACCTGTTGTCCAGGTGCCTGGCCGCTTCCTCTGCGACGCTAGATGCACCAGCCTTCTTTACCGCCTGGGAGGTGAAGAGTTTGGCCGGAGATGAGTTGAAGGCCTCGATCTCTGGCTGGTCCAGGGCTCGCGAGCCGACGTGAACAAGGCGCTCTTCTGCTAGAGGGAACCTCCTTTCCCCCAGCCCTAGGTCAAAGCCTGGGGCTCTTCCACAGGCCAAGGCGAGGCACATCCCGCCTATGTACCCCGAAGGGGACGTTTCGGGAAGGTTGAAGTCTCCGTGAGCGTCCAGCCAGAGCATCCCCGGCCTCCCGCCGAATGATTCGGCCAGGCCTGCCATGACCCCGACGGTTTCGGAGCATTCGCCCCCGACGATGAGCACGTGCTTTGATTCGCATAATCTAGAGGCCGAAAAGACCCTGGAGGTCGATTCCCTGAAGTGAGTCAGGTTCTTTGTCCTTCCTTCAAGGACGTCCTTCATCAGCGGAGGGATTTCGACATCCCCGAGGTCTTTCCCGCCTGCGGTCTGGAGCAGCCCTGCCTTCCTAAGGGCAGTGGGGGCTTCTCCCATCCCGTTGTAGCCCGCAAGGGTGTAAACCGGCACCCCTAGAACCGCCCAGTCACTCACGCCCTCGCTCGAACCATCGTCGCTTATGAAGGATAGCGAGATGCGTCACGTATTTACACCGGTCACCTGAGGCGCCAGCGACTTGACGGGAGATTCCACAAAGGCCGTCCACGAGGCCGAGCCCTTCGACGAGCAGACCGGTTCCCTCACCATCCCCATCTACGAAACCTCGACCTTCGGGTTCGCAAAGGCGGAGGAGGTGCCAGTCGCGGTCGCGGGCCTCAGGGGCTACACGTATTCCAGGTGGGATAACCCGACCGTCGTAATACTGGAGAAGAAACTCGCCGCCCTCGAACATGGTGGGGACGGCGCGGCGTTCTCTTCAGGCATGGCGGCCATATCCACGGCCATCTTTTCGTTTCTGAAGAAGGGGACCCACGTGCTAGGGATCAAGGACCTCTATGGAGGGACCTACGCCCTCCTTCATGACATCCTTCCGGACCTGGGGTTCGACACGACCCTTGTGGAAAGCTCTGATTTCGGGGCCCTGGAGAGGGGGACGAAGAAGAACACGCGTGTGGTCTACATCGAAAGCCCCACAAACCCGACCCTGAAGCTTGTGGACATCCAGAGGGCCGCCAGGCTCGCTCACTCGAACGGGGCGTTGCTTATGGTCGACAACACCTTCGCCTCCCCGATCAACCAGAACCCCATCGACTTCGGAGCCGATGTCGTCCTCCACAGCGTGACCAAGTACATCAACGGTCATGCCGACCTCATAGCTGGCGCTGCGGTGGCGAACAAGGACGGGGCCCACAGGATAAAGATGATGAGAAGGGACTTCGGCGGGACCCTGGATCCGATTCCAGCCTGGCTGATCCTGCGCGGGATGAAGACCATGGCCATCCGGGTTAGGCAGCAGAACGCCACCGCCATGGCGCTCGCGGAGTTCCTTTCGACCCACAAGAAGGTGGCAACGGTGCACTACCCTGGGCTGAAGACCCACCACCAGCACCAGCTGGCCAAGAAGCAGATGAAAGGGTTCGGTGGGATGCTCAGCTTCGAAATCAAGGGGACGGCAAAGGACGCGATGAAGTTCACCGAGTCGGTGAGGGTCGGGACCCTCGCGGCCAGCCTCGGCGGGGTCGAGACATTGGTGTCGCAGCCGTACAACATGACCCACACCCAGATGTCGGCCAAGGAGAGGGCCGAGACGGGAATACCGGAAACCCTCGTCAGGGTCTCCGTCGGCATCGAAGATGTGGACGACCTCGTCAGCGACTTTCGGCGCGCACTAGCGGCCGTCTAGCAGCCCAATCCAGCCACCCGTTCACCACTTCGGACTTGACATGGTCCTCGTGACCATAGCGTATCAGGGGCTTCGTCAGATGCCTGTTCGCCCTGGGGGACGAGATGTACACCCCCCTGACGATGGAATCCCGGTTCGCGCCCAACGAAAGCAGCTCGAACCTCTCCATGTTGAGGATGGCCGGGTGCAGTGACGTTCCCCGCCTTATCCCTCCGAAGGCGCGTATCCTGTCCCCGCGGCGGAGGAGTTTGGCCGTCCTCCTTAGGTCCCCTGTCGGTTCGTAGGCTGCCGCGGCGTGTCTCCCTCTGGCGCTCTTCAGGCGGATGTAGACGTGGCCCCCGGCGCCTGTGCTGACGTCCTCGACGGTCCCATCCAGCCACCCCGAAGAGTAGACCTTCCATTTCAGCTCCTCGCGCAGGTGGGCGTCGGTGTGCTGGTTGGAGACGTAGACCATGTGCCCCTCCAGCGGCTCTTCGCGCACCACCATCTCGAAAGCGCTCAGGACGGACTCAGGAGAGTCTCCCCTGACGCCAGCGAAGACAGGGTCGGGCCCGTGGGGTGCCAGCAGGACCTTCCTCTTCTGGTAGTCGTAGTTGTTGAACGTGTGGGGGAAGGTGGTGGCGTCCATCTCCTTTACAGAAGCGCTGTCGATCAGACGTCGGGTCCCCCAGAATTCCCTCTTTCTGTAGGCGATCAGTTCGTAGGTGTGGTCGAACCTCTCGTCGAAACCCAAGGAGCTCGCCGCTCCTACTAGGCCCATGCCGTTGCCCAGCTCAAGGGTCTTCAGGCCGTTGTCCTTCAGGAAGCGCCTGACTGTGTGAGGGCTCACCAGACCTGAAAGGGTTTGCAGGTACAGGGGCTCGAAACGAGCTGCAAGGGAAGGGTCCGTCAGGAACACCACGCCTGAGTTCGCGCCCCCTTCGACGTCGGAGAGATCTGACACCTTGGCGGAAATCCTCTCGAAAGCCAGATCGGGGTCGTCGGCCTCGATCTGGAGGCAGACGGCGGCGTTACCCCGGGTCTTGAAGGGGATGTTCGGATTGAGCCGGACTAGCCTCGGATAGGGGAGCACTTCGACTTCGGGAGCGAGGTCGCAGGCGACGCGGTAGGCGAGATATGTGGTGCAGTAACCTCTGGATGAATCGGTGTCGTCGATTCCGACGAGGTAACGCACGAACGGACGAGTCGGCGATGACTTATTTTAACCTGGGAAGTTGTTTGTCTCTAGGCTTCGACAACGATCATGGTGAGGGTGCTCCTCACCTTGTCGAGCCTGCGTATGTGCCAGGTGATGGTCTCCTTGACCTTCTCCATGGTGTCGGCTTCTACTCTGGCGACGATGTCGTAGACCCCGTAGACGACGTAGACTTCCTTGACGTTTGGTATCTCTCTGAGCTTCTTTAGGAGGTCCTCTTCAGCCCCTAAATCTGCGTTAACCAACACAAAGGCTTGGGGGATTTTGCCTCACTTCCTCTCCCTCTTCTATCTCGGCATGCGGTAATAACCCTTGCTCCTTATCTACTGAATCGGCCGCGTTGTCACGACCGACACCACCATAAGGGAGCCACGGAGGCCTCCGCACAGCTGAACCATTGTGCTTGGAGTATTCGCCCTCGAGATGGGGCAGGACGACCCCACGAAGTGCACAGCCAGGAAGATGATCAACATGGATCTGGCCAAGGGGGTCAGCAGGAAGTTCCACGCTTCGGACAAGATAATCGTCCTGAATCCATGGGCCCACAGGGTTCTCTCTCCGCCCGACAGGGGGGCGAAGAGCGTCCTCGCGGTTGACTGCTCCTGGAACCAGGCGCAGGAGGTCTTCTTCCGGAGGCTAGGGGGGAAGCACAGGAGACTCCCCATCCTGCTGGCGGCCAACCCGACAAACTACTCAAGGGCGGGGGTGCTGAGCTCGCTGGAGGCAGTTGCGGCAACCATGTACATCCTAGGGGAGGTGGAGGAGGCTGCGAGGTATCTGAGCATCTACAAGTGGGGCCCTACGTTCATCACTCTGAACGAGGAACCACTGGAGGCCTACCGCAGATCGCGGACCGAGGGGAAGGTGCTCCAGGCCCAGAGGGAGTACTTCCCGCAGCTCTTCGAGGTCTCGCGTTAGCCGTTCAGTCGCTTCTCGAGGTCCGCCTTCAGCTCACGCGTCTCTCCGGCTGTCCATGATCCGGCGCGGTTCGAATGGACGGAGATCCAGAGGCGCTTCCCGTCCCTCCAGAAAGTGACCTCTATGGTCCCTCGCGCCGTCCCTCTCTTGAAGTGCCAGTGGGCAGAGCCGGGGTAGCTAACGAGGGACGTTTTCATCTTCATCACAAGCCCGCGCGCCTCGCACGTCTGCTCAACGATGCGTTCGACCCGGCGATGGTCGGCCGATGAAGGAAGCTTCACCTCTGCGGTAATCATGCGCCCTAGACGAAGGCGCCGTCATCGTAGATAAGCGAGAGCTTCGGGAAACGGTTAAGTGGTCAATCTCGGGCGTGTTCCTCGACGCGAGCCGGTGGACGGGCCACGGGGATCTCCTGGGGAAGTTCCTCCCTCGTAGCAGGACGCACGGCGCCAGGAGGCGCGACCAGAGATGGTCGGCTCCAGAACAGAAACGAGACCCGGCCCATTGTGGGCGATGATGGGGCGACCTTGAGGTCGATGGTGACCGGGATGAAACGGCTGACCCGTGCGGAGCAAGGCCAAACGTGGTCGATGAAGGGCCTGCGTGAGACCAGGGTAGGCCGCTAAGCGGAATCCCGTCTAGAACAGGAGGAGGACTACGGCCGGCACGGGTCGAACTCCCGGGTGGAGGGGCAAGACCTCTCCACCTGGGGCTCTTGCTATTGGGCGAGTTCTTTAGCGCTCTGGTGGTGCTCTTCCTGAGGAAGAGGCTTGGCCTGGCTCGTAGGCTGGCGCTGGGCGTCTACCTTCAAAGCGAGCTCCACCCTCATGTAGTCTTCCTCGGGGGTGAGTGTGAATCCCATCTCCTTGCAGAGGGTGAGCATAGGAGCGTTGTCCTTCAGGACGACCCCGAAGATGGACTCCAGTCTCCTCTCCTCCGCGATGTCGATGAGCATGTCGACGAGCTTCCTCCCAAGTCCTTTGGCCTGATACTGGTCCGCTATTACGACGGCAAATTCTCCGCGCCTACGGTCTGGCTCGGCGATCACCCTGCCGACCCCGATTTCGCGTCGCCTCCCCCCTTCGGTTATCTCGGCGATTATGGCCATCTCTCTGTCGTAGTCGATGTTGCAGAATCGGACCAGGTCCGAGTGGGGGAGGTTCCTCACTATATTGAAGAATCTGTAGCGGCTTGTCTCTTCGGACAGCCCGTTGATGAACTCCGATTCTATGCCCTCGTCTTCAGGGCGAATGGGCCTCAGAAGGACGTCAGCCCCGTCCTCCAGCTTCCAGGGGACAACATACTTGGTTGGATAGGGCATGATGACCAGGTGAGGGTAGGGCGTAGAACGGTCCACTGGCTTCGGGTCCAGGAGAATCCTGACGTCGACGGCGAAGACCTTCCCCTCTGCGACAGAAAGCGGGTTGATGTCCATCTCTGCTATTTCAGGGAAGTCGGTGATCATGCCCGAGAACCGGACCAGCACCTCCTCCAGGGCCTTCATGTTGGCCGGAGCGCGGTTCCTCAGGCCCTTGGACAGGGCCTTGTAGATCGTCGTTTCTTCCATCATTCGCCTGGCGAGGACCTGGTTGATGGGAGGGAGGCCTATGGCGAAGTCCTTGAAGAGTTCGACTCCGATCCCTCCCGACCCGAACAGGAGAACAGCACCGAAATCTCTGTCCTTCTTCGAGCCCAGTATGAGCTCGTAGTCCACCCCTTTTGCCATCTTCTGGACGTAGACTCCGTCTATCCTCGCGTCAGGTTTGAGGATATTGATCCTGTCGATCAGCTTGGCGTATTCGTGGGCGAGCATCTCGCTGTTGGTTATGTTAGTGACCACCCCGCCCACGTCGGACTTGTGGACGATCTCCTGGGAGACCACCTTGATTACGACCGGGTAGCCGACCCTGCGAGCCACCATCAGAGCCTCTTCTTCACTCTTGGCGAATCCGCCGCTGAGCCTCGGGATGTTGTAGGCGTCGAGGAACTTGTCCGCGTCGGATTGAGGCAGGAGGAGTTTGCCATCGGCGATGGCCTTCTTGACCATCAGCTTCAGGTGGCTGTTCGGAGGCATGAGGTCCACAGGGAGCTCGTTGGGCGTCTCGTACAGGAGGTCGAGGTTACGCCTGTACTTGTACATGTACATGTACGTCTTCACCGCCTCTTCGGGGGTCGGATAGGTCGGGATGCTGTTCTCGGCGAACTTCCGCCTTGCCTCGGCGACCCCCTTCTCCCCCATCCAAACTGCCAGAATGGGCTTCTGCCTGTCTTTCGCGAGCCTCACTACTGCGGTCGCGAGGTCGGTGGCCGGTGTAACCCCCTGTGGGGTGCAAATCGCGAGGAGGCCGTCGACGTTGGGGTCCGCGAGGCAGGTCGATATGGCCGTCTCGTAGCGGCTCACGTCAGCGTCCCCAAGCACGTCCACTGGGTTCCCGTGGCTCCAGTACGGAGGGAGATGCTCGTCGAGCGCCTTGATGGTGCCTTCAGAGAGCTTGGCCAGCTCCCCGCCTAGGTCTGTCACCTTGTCCGAGGCGACGACCCCCGGTCCCCCAGCGTTGGTGACAATGGCAACCTTCGGGCCCGACGGCAGCCGCTTGGAATCGAGGACGCTCGCACAGTTGAAAAGGTCCCCGATGGCGTCGACCCTCAGGACGCCGACGCGCTTGAAGGCCGCGTCGTAAACTTCGAAGTCCCCGGCCAGTGCGCCCGTGTGCGACTGGACGGCCTTTGCCCCTGTGTTGTACTTACCTGCCTTCAGGACGATTATGGGCTTGGTGCGGGCGAATCCCCTTGCGGCGCTCATGAACTTCTTGGCGATGCCTATCCCCTCGACGTACACTATGATGCTGCGGGTGTTCGGGTCAGTCCCCAAGAAGTCGATAAGGTCCCCGAAGTCGAGGTCGAGCATCGAGCCCATGGAGGCGAAGAGGCTGAACCCCACGCGGGACACGCTGGCCCAGTCCAGTATGGCCGAACCCAGAGCCCCGCTCTGGGAGATGAAGGCGATGGAGCCCGGCTCCGGGCTGTCCTTCAGGAAGGTCGCGTTCAGGTGCACCGACGGCCTCGCGAAGCCGACGCAGTTGGGACCCAAGAGTCTGAAACCGTACCTGGCACGGATCCTTCTGATCTCCTCCTCCAGCTTCGCGCCTTCCGCCCCGATTTCTCGGAACCCTGCTGAAATGATCACCACGCCGTCGACCCCCGCCTTGCCGCACTCGTCCACGACCTCAGGGACCGACTTCGCCGGGGTTGCAATCACTGCCAGGTCGACGTGCTCTGGAATGGCCGCGATGTTGGGGTAGCACTTGAGCCCGGCCACGGTCTCATGGGCCGGGTTCACAGGAAAGACTGAATGCTTACCCTTCCCTATGAGGAGGTTCTTCAGCGTGGCCTCTCCCACGGTGCCCTCCTTGTCTGTGGCTCCAATCAGGGCCACTGTTCTGGGGCTGAACATCCGGTCTATCTCGGGCATCTCCCTTCACAATTTCGCCTTGGCGAGGGCGTATTATTGCCTTTGGCCGTATGGGTTAGGCTTGCATCGGCGCCCTTCGCGGGAGTCTAGGATTGAACGCTGGAGACAACAGATGTTCCGTTTCGTTTTTCGACCCTGAATATGTGGTCCGCCATCGATTCGAGCTCCTTTTCGTGCGACACCAAGATGACCTGCCTGGAATCGAGCTCCTCCAAGAGCCCCCTCATCTTGTAGACCTGCTCCTTGCTGAACCCATCGGTGGGTTCGTCGAGAATGACTAGCTCCGGCTGGGTGGACACACTTTCCCTGACGACAGAATTGAGGGCGAAGCGATAGGCGAGGGCCATGCTCGTCCTCTCCCCTCCGCTGAGCGCCTCGTAGTCTTGTTCGAACCCCTCCCTCTCGAACAGGGGGGAGAAGTCCTCCTTCACGCGAACCACCATGTCGGGGTCGTCCACGAGCGAGGTGAAGAACCGCTGGAAGTGCTCGTTGAATCTGGCAGCGGCCTGGGTCAGGGTCTGCTTCTCGATGAGCTCCACGGTAGGCCTGAAGAACGATGAGAGCCAGTCCTGGTAGCCAGTCAGCCGCCGAGCCTCGTCAAGTGCCTCCTGCTTCTCCTTGACCTCGGCCGAGAGGCGCTCTAGCTGCCTGGAGGCGTCGGCGAGCTCGGTCCGCGCCCGGTTCAATTCTAGGCTAGCCCTCCTGTCGTCCTCCCTCGCCCGCTTGAGCCGAGACTCGAGGCCGGTTATCCGGTCCGAAAGCTCCTGCACAGCCCTCACTTGGGATGACGCCTGCGTCAGCTCCGACTTGTGCCGGGAAAGACGCCCGTTCGATTGCTGAAGCTTCCTTCGGAGGGATTTGATTTCGCCACCAATCCTCTCTCGGTCCTTCACGGCCCTTGAGTAGTCTTTCTCGCCTTCTTCGAAATGCCGGGCGACCTCCAACTGCCTTGCGGTGTCGTCGACAGATTCGGACGCGCGTGCCATCTCCTGCCCCAGCTTCAGGTGTTCCTGCTCAGAGTGCCCGATCCTGTTTGAGAGGTCCCCCGATATCCGCTGGCCGCAGAGGGGACACACCCCCATTGTAATCAGGTCACGGGTCTTTGCGAGGTCGGACTCGAGGGTCTGTTTCGCGGCCTCTAATCGAGTCAGCTTTTCTTTCTCTAGGTCGAGCCTGGCGTCGAGGCTCCTTGCGTCAGAGCTGGGCCTGTCTCTGGCTTCGAAGCCACTAATCAGGGGGTCTATCTCCTCTACCAGCCGAGCTTCCAGCAGCCGGAGTGCTTCGTCGTTCTCCTGAATCTCCTCCTGAAGGTCGCCGATCTCCTGTTTGAGGAGAGGTATTTTCGCTGCATTCCTGCCGAGGTCTTCCCGCTTGCCAATGTAATCCTTCCAGTCGGTCTCTAGGCTGTCGACCAGTCTCGACGAGTTGGCCTCCGCTTCCTTCAGTCTAGGAATCTCTGATTCGAGCTGCGCGATGGCCCGAGATTTCTCATTCATCTCGTCCTTCTTCTCTTCCAGGTCTTCGCTGACCCTCCTCAGTCCGTAGGCTAGTTCCTTGACCTTCTTCGCCACGAGGTCTGAGTTTTCAGCGGCCACTTGGTAGCCCTGCGCCCCAAGGACCCTCCGTATGACGTGGAGCCGCTCCTCTGGATTCCGCAGCAGGATTTCCTTCATCTGCTCCTGTGGCGTGAAGACCGCGTATCTGTAGACCAGGCTCTCGGCCTTGGGATGCGTAGGCTCGTTGAACCCCAAAATGGAGACCACACGTTCCTTGAGGTCGCTGGGTGAAAGCCTGGTCCTTTCTTTTCCGGTAGATATGTAGCATTCGTCCTGGACGACTTCGGTCCCCTTGACTTTCAACCTCCGGTCAATCGTGTATTCGGTCCCCCCCGACTCGAAGGTGACCGAGACCCTGCCTTCCCTTCTTCCCTCGCTGAGCAGGTGCACCCCCTTCATGTCGCTGAGCCCGAAGAGGGCGAACTCGAGGGCGTAGAGGAGCGTTGACTTCCCTGAACCAATGTCCCCCTCGAAGAGGACTACGCCATCGGGGAGTTCAAGGTGGGTCTCTCCGCCGTCGTTGTAGCTCCTGATATTCCTCAGGGCTAGGCTCCGCACTAGCATCAGGTCTCATCCTCTATTCCGAATACGTCGAGGCCGGCTTTCGCTGTTCGGTCTTCGAACTCCCCCTTGTTCTCGTTCTCTTTTCTGCCCTCCTTCAATGTTCCCAGAAGGGTCAGCGCCAAGTTCACCCCCTGCTCTCCGCGCAGCTTCGCTTCTTCGGACTTGACGTGTGCGACCTCCCGCTCGAACAGCTCGCGCTCGGTGACATGGACGGGTTTCGGTGAGCCGGCGTCCCTTGTCAATTCCCGGGACGTAAGGTGGCTGTAGTTGGAAAGCACGATGAGGGGACCTGCGGCGAGGAGCCGCTTTCTTATCGCGTAGAAGTCGATGTCGGAGGTCCTTCCTCCGGCCAGCTCCCCTTCGACGGTAAGAAGGGCCACCTTCCCTGCGACATCGGAATGGGCGGCAAGTTCGGTCAGTTCTTTCTCGGTGTCGGCCGAGGTCTTCCCATTAGCGGAATAGTGAACTTCGACGACATCGCAGACCTTCACAGGGACGAACTTGGCCTCGAGGACTCTCGCTTCGTCGAAACTGACCATGTAGAATCCGCGCTCCTCCCCATGCGCAAGTTGAAGCAGTTCCGAATAGTCAGTGGCGAATAGAGGACCTGGGAAGGCGATGTTCGCGCGACCTCGGAGGGACTTGATGCTTCGGCTGTGCACGTGACCTCCCGCATAGTAGTCGAAGCCCGCGGGCAGGCTTGAAGCCGGCATTGCTTCCATCTGCTCCAGAGAAGAGGGCTTCAGCTCCTCTATCGCGCCATGGAAGACGAATATCTTGAATCCGGGCTCTTGCTCTAGCCTCTCCCTGTCCAGGACGGCGTATTCGTCCCGGTCAATCGAAAGCTTCCTTCCCGATATCCCGCAGATCTTCGGTCCCGAGGGGTCTCGGAGGAACGAAAGCAGGACGCGGCCATCCACACTGGACATCTCCTCGGCCTTTGTGAAGAGCCCTGCGCCGTTGAGGACGTCCACCATGGAGGAGTAGTTCGGGCTGAAGTCGTGGGAGCCATAGACGGCGTAGAACCTGATTCCAGAGTCTACGGCCTCCTTCATCTTCGCAGCAGCCCTCCTGACCGAGGAGAGGTCGGGAATGTTGGAGTCGAATATGTCCCCGGCCAGCACTATGAAAGAGATCTTCTCCGACATGCACCGGTCGACCGCAGCCTCGAACGCATCAAGCACCAGCTCCTTCAGCTCAGGCTGCCTGAACGCCCCGATGTGGATGTCAGACATGTGGGCAAACTTCGGCATCCGACCAGCGCACGAGCCCGTGGTATATTTGGGATGAGGAAGGGTCGGCGAAGGTAGTGGAATCACCACGGAGTTTAAGTGAGATTCCGAAAACAGATCAAGTCCTGATGTCCCGACGGATTAGCTGGCTCTCAAATGTGATGGAGCCCTCGGTGACAGGCCTTGAAGAGGATGTGGCGAGGTCAATCGAAGTCGTCGAGAACCCGCCCGCATGGATGTGCCTTGCGTGTCGAGGGGCGAAGCTTCTTTGCGGGAAGCCGAGGTGCCCCATTATCGTCAAGGCCCAGGCCTTAGCCAAGCAGGCGCCGGCGATGGCTACCAATGAGATCCTCGGCTCCTCGCCACCTGGGGTCTTCGTCGGAAGGCTGGGCTACCCCAAGGTTTCCATTGGCCCCATGGTGCCTCCCCGGTTCGGAGACACTTCGGTACTCGACACGCCTGAACAGTGGCTGGGAAGGCCCATCGACCAGATCGTCGACTACCGATACTCCTTGGTGAGAGGGAACTCGAGGGCAAGCGTGGATGACGCAAGGGAGCCAGGAAGGTTCCTTTCCTCCCTCCAGGAACTCGCCATGGCTGCGAAGCCGGTAGACACGGAGCTGAAGCTCACGAAGGCACCGCGCAGGATTCTCACGCTCAGCGAAGACACGCAACCATATGGACCATCCGGACCTCTTGAGAAGTTCAAGATTGACAATCCGTCGGTCGACAGAAGGGTCCAGACTGCCTACTACGACCGGGACTTGGGCGCGGCCGGGGCGATAGGAGAACTCTATCGGAAGGGGGTGCTGATAACGCGGATACAGAAGGCATTCTCGCTCGGCATGTTCGGGGTCGGCCCGAGGAGGAAAATCGTTCCCACTAGGTGGAGCATCACAGCTGTGGACAGCTCCGTCAGTCTGGAGCTGATTGAGAAGGTCAAGCACAGGCCCACCATAGACGAGTACAGGGTCTACGGTTTCAAAGTGTACGACAACCAGTACGTGGCCGTCCTTCTGCCAGAGCCGTGGAGGTTCGAATGGATAGAGGCTTGGTTCCCCAACACCACATGGAATCAGTTCACGACGACCCCATACATGATCGGGGACTACGAGGAGTACTTTGGAAGAACGAAGTACGCTCGGGTCGGAGGGTGCTATTACTCGACCAGACTCGCAGTGACGGAGGCCCTCGAACGAGAGAGAAGGCAGGCGGCGGCAATCGTCCTCAGGGAAACCTACCCTGGTTTCATCATGCCCCTGGGGGTCTGGAATGTTAGGGAAAGCATCAGGGAGCTCCTGAAGCGGCCTTTCGAGAGCCATGAGACTTTCAGGGGCGCCCTGGAGTCCGCCCTGTCCAAACTGGTGATATCGAAATCCAAGTGGGTGGGGGAGAGCGTCCTGATCTCGAGGGAGCTCACCCAGACCAAGATAACCAGGTACTGAGAATCCACGGCTCCTGTAACGTTAAAGCGATGGTACCACAGGGAAGAGGAGATGACAAAGCGTCTCTTCTGGGAGGACATGTACACAAAGGAGTTCGATGCAGTCGTGACGTCCGCTGATGGATTCCGAATCGCGCTCGACCAGACCGCGTTCAACCCTAGGGGAGGGGGGCTCGTGTCGGACACTGGTACTTTGGGAGGGTCGAGGGTAAAGGAGGTTGTGAAGGAAGGCGAGGAAATCTATCACCTGCTCGATGGCTCGGACGGTCTGACCCTGGGGACCAGAGTCCATGGAGTCCTCGACTGGGAAAGGAGGTTCAGAATAATGAGGATGCACACTTCCGCGCACATCCTCAGCGCCGTGGTCAACGGGGAGACGGGGGCCCTGATCACTGGCAACCAGATCAGCCCCGACGAGTCTCGGGTTGACTTCAATCTGGACGACTTCGACAGAGGGAAGATGTCCTATTACATTGACAAGGTCAACGAAGCGATCCGTAGAGAGCTGGATGTGAAGACCTTCTTCATGAGAAGGGAAGAAGCTCTGGCAAACCCCGGCTTCGTGAAGCTCGCCAACGCCATGCCACCGTCCTTGGATGAGCTGAGGATTGTCCAGATAGGGGACGTGGACACGCAAGCCGATGGAGGGGTGCACGTGAAAAACACTCGTGAGATTGGACGGGTGGTAGGCGTCAAAACGGAGAACAAGGGGAAGAGCAACAGGCGCCTCTACTTCACAGTGGAGTAGCGAGCAGTTACGTGGATTCTGGTGGAGTCTACCTTCGACGTGCTACCCACAGCGGCATTCTCTTCGCCGTGCAGTTACCGCAGTAGGTCTTCATGGCCCTGCTACCTTCGTCAAAGATGGTCGTAGAATGTGACATGCATACGAGCGCACCGCACTCTGCGCATGTGGCTACCGCGTGACCCTTGCATACCGAGCATCTTGCCATTCGTTCACCCCCAATTTTCCGCGTCGTACGGGCACGGCCCGTGCCAAGTCGAACTGAATAGAGTTCGTGCGAAGCTGCGAGTTGTGCGGGTAAGGCGCAGGAGAATGAACTCCGTGCCGGTTAATAAACAGGAGCCTCAAATTGGCAACCTGACGTCCCCCCGGGATTCGCGTATCCCCTTGGATTCGAGTTTCTTGGCAAGCTCGGACGCCTTGTCGATGGAGAACCATCCGCTCATGGCCTTCGCGTTCCCTTCGGCGTCGCAGATGGCGAGGGCAGCCGTCTCGTTCTTTCCGGGGAGAATCTTGTATAGCATTTCCTCTCCGACGGGGGTCCAGTCGGTGACTCCGAGCTTCAGGAAGAGCATGGGATATGAGGGGCCGGCGATTTCTTGGAGAACACCCACTGCGCGGTTGACCCGGCTTCGTCCCTCTTGGACCGCTTCGAAGTAGGCCATCCTGATTTAGCTTCCAAAGTAAAGCAGTGCGAAGACCCCAAACAGTGAGAGGATCACGCCCAATACCTGGTTAGGCTCCAGACGCTCCTTCAGGAAGGCTAGACCATAGCTCGCGGCCACGGCACCGCCCATGCCCGAAAGCGCTGTCACCACAGGGAGCGAACCGCCCGCCGACGAAATCCCGTAGGTGAAGGCCAGGAATCCTGCTGCTTCGATGATGCCCATGAAGACCATGGTCTTCGACAAGACACCTCGAATTGGTCGGGCCTGCTGCCGCAGGATGGGCGCGAAGAGAAATCCAGCCAATACTGCGACTGCCCGCAGCAGCATGGCTGGTACGACTACGCTCACCAAAGGAGCTGCGTAGCCGACGGCGATGTACACCGTCCCGAAGAAGAAGGATGCACCGATGGCCTGGTCCACCCCCTTGGTCAGTTTGGGTCTTACGCTCCCGCTCAACGAAGCTTGCAGTTCTGAGAAGCGAGTCGAGAGGAGTATCACCCCTACGATGATCCCCGTGATGGCAGCTAGCTGCACATTGGAGAGGGAGGTCCCAAGTATCACGACAGAAAGGACCGTTGTGACCGCCGGGTATGTGTAGACCGTCGGAGCTACCACAGAGATCACTCCCCGATGGAAGGCTCGATACAAGAAGTTGAACGCGGCGAAGTTTAGGACCCCTGCGCCCAAGAGGGCGAGGGTAGGGTAAGTTGGGAAGGTCAACCCGGGGCTGATGACAGGCACCAAGGCCAAGAGAGTAAACAGAGTGATGATTTGAGAGTAGATGACAGTTCTATAGTAGCCCACTCTTTCTGATTGGCTCCTGGACATGTAGTCCGCGGTTCCCCAGCACAAGGCCGTTGCCAGGCCGGCGAGGATGGGAGTGTACGCCAACTCGTCTTGCTCCGGCCTCCAATGGGTCGGCTTTAAGAGGCGTCCTGAAGCCCGGCGGACCGTTTGAAGGTCGACGCTGAGTTGGCCGTCGGCTCTCCCGTTGAGGCGGTCGGACTCGCCAAGAAAGCTGAAGCCTTCGGATTCGACTGTCTCTGGGTCAACGAGACCAAACACGACCCCTTCGTGCAGCTCGCCCTCGCTTCAGCCTCAACCAGAAGGATCCAACTGGGGACATCTATCGCGCTGGCCTTCACCCGCAGCCCCACGACCATCGCCTACACAGCCTGGGACCTGCAGAACGTTTCGGGCGGAAGGCTGATCCTCGGCCTCGGGAGCCAGGTTAAGGGCCACATCGAAAGGAGGTTCGGGATGAAATGGGAAGCGCCGGCACCCAAGATGAAGGAAGTCGTCCTGGCGATGCGGTCTGTCTGGGCGAGCTGGCAGGGAGGCACTAGGCTGGAGTTCAGAGGGAGGTTTTTCGATCTGGACCTGATGACTCCATTCTTCAATCCAGGACCAATCGAGCATCCGGTGATTCCGATCTACCTGGCAGGGGTCAACGAAGGCATGTGCAGGGTTGCGGGGGGCGTTGCAGACGGTCTCCACGTCCACCCACTGCACACGGTCAGGTACCTCCGCGAGGTGATCCAACCGGCACTATCCAGAGGAGCGTCGGAAGCTTCGAGGAAGATGGGGGAGGTTACCGTGGCGGCCTCCGTCTTCTCGGCGGTGGGGAGCACGATGCGCGAGATTCAGGAGGTCAAGGAGGCGCTCAGATCGCAAGTCGCGTTCTACGCATCGACCCGCAGCTATCGCAAGGTGATGGAGTTACATGGGTGGGGGGATGTGGTCGACAGGTTGCATGCTCTCTCCAAGCGTGGCGAGTGGCAGAAGATGGGCTCTGAGGTGGGAGAGGACATGATGCGAGAGCTCGTGGTCGAAGGGACTTGGGACGAAATGGGAGGCATACTCAGAAAGAGGTACCGGGGGCTCGTTGACCGGGTCAGGCTTTACGTCCCGTTCGACGGCGGGGAGAAGTGGCGGAAGCTGGCTGATGGATTCAGAGCTTGACGCTGACTTCCACGGCATCCCCGGGCCCCGTCCCGAAGTTCGGAGGAGCCTCCCTGTACGTGCTGGCATAACCACCAGAGTTCCTCACATACTCGAGGTAGTTCGCGACCTCGCTGGCGTGCGACTTCACGTTGTCAGCCACGACGACGCTTCCTTTGTGAAGGAGGCGCTCTACATGCTCCAGGTACGCCAGGTAGTCTTCCTTGACCGCGTCGAAGAATGCCATGTCGAGGCTCCCCGTGAGCGTTGGGAGGACCTTCATGGCGTCCCCCACGATCACCTCGATCCGGTCGGACAGTCCAGCTTTGTTGATGTTTGATCTTGCAATCCTGGCCATGTCCTCTCTGAGCTCCACGCATGTTATCTTCTGCCCTGCCTTTAGGTGACGGCCCATGCGTATGGCGCTGTAGCCGACCAGGGTTCCGACCTCCAGGATGGTCGATGGCTCGTGCACCTCGATGACCTCGTCAAGGAACTTTCCGCGCTTCGGCCCGATTATGGGCAGGCCCCGCCGAGGGGCTAGCGCTTCTATCGACTTCAGCACCTCTTCTGGTTTCACGTCCGTGCGCTCGCACCATGAAGTGTAAACCTGTCGGTGGCCTCCAGCCAAGGGGGCAATCTTTTTGTAGCGGAAACCATTGTTTTCCTAGAGTTTCATGTCTACGGAACAGGTGGATGTCAGGGAAGTTCAGCGACAGGTATCGAAGATTGTCGATCCTGAAATCGGGATGCCCATAGTGGAGATGAACCTGATCGACAAGCTGGACATCAAGGACGGTCAGGTGGACGTCGAGTACCACGCCACGACCCAATACTGTCCGCCAGTCTTCGCGCTGAAGATCTCTCAGGACCTGAAGGACAGCCTCATGCAGGTTAAGGGGGTGACGGGGGTCAAGGTCCTTGTCACAGGACACTACTTTGCGGACGCTATCAATAGGCAGGTCAACAAACCATCGCCTGGACCCGAGACCCAGCCCTCCGAGCAGGCGCCTAAGTAGTAGCTAGAGCAGAGTCAGAGCGGCCGAAAGGACGCCAAGTTTCGCCGTTCCCCCGTTGTGGGCGCCGCACACGATTACGGCGTCCCCATCCTTTGGCTTCAATTCCTCGCGGAGAATCGGCCAGATCTTCCCAGGGAAATCGTTCTCGCAATCCGCCGAGCCGCCTGGAATGACGAACCTCCCCTCCCTGATGACATAGGTCGTGGCTCCGACTGCACCTGCACGGACAGCGGAGTCCCTCTGCTCGATGCCACTACCTACGGATCCGGCCCCATTTCGAACCAAGACCGCGACCTGAGAGGACCCTACGACCAGGGTTGAAGTTTGCAGCGCCAGCACAGGTGTGAGCTTTTTGGATAT
>Ga0187772_10000434_pt1 | contig 18586 bp, 16 predicted proteins | sample 0116_SJ02_MP15_2_FD_133137 | JGI IMG/M metagenome (GOLD analysis project Ga0187772, IMG submission 133137) | Tropical peat soil microbial communities from peatlands in Department of Meta, Colombia - 0116_SJ02_MP15_20_MG | ecosystem: Environmental > Terrestrial > Soil > Wetlands > Peat | place... | reverse complement strand
TGATGAGCGGATGGTTTACCCAGTCGCGCGACAGACGGAAGCCGTTTGCCCGTTGAAGAGGCTAGGTGATGATCCCCGCTGAAAGCTGGGACATGATCCGGGCTGTCAGAGACGGGCAACAATCACAAAGAACGTGAACCAGTTGCTACACAGGAAGGCGAAGACGTACGATGAGTTCAGAGAATTCCTCGCGAGTTTAGTCATTGACTTGAACAACCTAACGGAGGACGGTTGGTCAGTGCTGGTCGAAGGGCCGCGCGACGCCCAGGCCCTCAGGAAGCTCGGCTACGCGGGGAACGTGGTGACCGTGTCATCTGTGGTCAGAAGGGGGAATACGGTTTTCCGCAGGGACAGGAAGATTGTCATCTTGACAGATCTGGACAGGGAGGGGGCGGTCCTGGCCGCGAGGTACTTCAAGCGTCTTTCCCACGACGGCTTCAAGATTTCCCTGCGCGAGCGTCAGAGACTGAAGAATGCGTCTCACGGCGTCTTCCTGCACGTCCAGAATCTCTCCCGATTCGCGCAGGTCGGGGAGTGAAGTCAGAAAAAGTCCGATTCCTGCCAGGCCACAGATTTGACAAGGACAAGGGTCTCTCGTCATCGACTTGGATTTGACGGAACCCCGGAGCTGGGGTTCTACTATCATGGTCTGAAATGGCCTTTGCCCTTTGTTTTCCCCCTGCTACATTTCGTCTGAGAGGAGGCGAGGTCAGAATCTACGACTTAGTCAGGTCGAGGCGATAGCCTACAAAACTGACGACCTCGCTCTGACGCGAACTTGACAGAGCCCAGAACCACGAGGTTTATATCCCCGAGAATTTTCGCAGGAAATCAATTAACGATTAACACCGTTAAGCACGAGTGAAACAGAAATGAAAGGAGAGTATGGGATTGCCAGATTCAGGTATAGTAAAGTATCTAGTCAAACTGAAGTTTGAAGTAGACGGAGTAGTTGAGAGGGCAGACGTAATCGGGGCGATATTCGGGCAGACAGAGGGTCTCTTCGGCCCCGAGATGAATCTCAACGAACTTCAGAAGAGCTGGAAGGTAGGTCGAATCGAGATCAATCTGGAATCTAAGAACGACAAGACAAGGGGGGAGGTCATCATCCCCATGTCGACGGACATCGGGACCGCCGCCCTAATTGCAGCTGCCGTAGAGAGCGTCGACAAAGTCGGCCCCTGTAGCGCCCGCTTCAACGTCGGCGCAATCGAGGACGTCAGAGCGGTCAAGCGCAAGCAGATTGTTGACAGGGCGAAGCTCATCGTGAGGGACTGGAGCTCGAAGACTTCGAGTGAGGGGGAGAACCTGCTCAAGGATGTCACGGAGTCCACCAAGAGAGCCAAGGTAATCAACTACGGCATGGAGAACCTTCCGGCGGGTCCCGGCGTATACTCATCCGACCTGGTCTACCTCGTAGAGGGAAGAGCAGACGTGGTGCTCTTCCTGAGGGCAGGGATCGAGAACGTGGTCGCCCTCGAAGGTACGAGTGTGCCCGATTCGATAATCGAACTCGGCAAGAAGAAGCGCCTAATCGCTGTGCTCGACGGCGACAGGGGAGGGGATCTCATCGAGAAGGAGCTCGCCCAGGTCGTCAGGGTCGAGAAGGTCCTCCGGGCACCAGCGGGCAAAGAAGTGGAAGACCTGACACCGATTGACGTGCTCAACTTGCTGAAGGCCGAAGCGCCCGTCCCGTCCCGTAGGGGGAGGGTTGCAGAAGGGGGTGCGCCCAAGGCCCAGGAGGAGGCAGACGAGCCGGTCGTCGCAAAGACGAAGGAGCTATACCCCGACCTTAACGGGACCCTCGAGGCGATCTTCCTCGATCACGGTTTTCAAGAGATTGGGAGGTTCCCGATCAGCGAACTGGTCCAGAAGATGGAGTCGACCAGCGGAGCCGAGTACCTGATCTTCGACGGGATAGTCACCCAGCGGCTCGTCGAGTCGGCGGCCAAGATGGGCGTCAAAGGAATAATCGGGCACCGGACAGGAGAGCTTAACGAAGTCCCGGGTGACGTCAGAATCGGCACCTTCCGAGATCTCGGCCTCGAGTAGCCTGGACCGTTGATAGTCAACGAGTTCAACCCCAAGCACGGCTACTGCTCTCTGACGATCGAGTCTGCTGAAGACCTCTGGACTCTCAGGCGCCTGGTGGCCAAAGGCGACGTGCTGGTTACCCGCAGCTCACGGGTAGTCAAGAAGGAAGACGAGTATTCGCGCCCCGACAAGGGAGAGAGGGTAAAGGTCACCATCGCTCTCGCGGTAGATGAAGTTCATCTGGACAGCAGCATAGAGAGAATTCGTGTCAGGGGGAACATAGTCGAAGCAAGCGACGAAAGCGTTTCGAAGATAGGCTCCCACTCGGTCACGCTTTCGCCTGGCCACTCGCTGACGGTGCGGAAACGGGAGTGGACCCCCCTCGACATACGCCTTGTTCGCCCTCCTCGGCGCCAAGCGGCCCGCTTTATCTTAGCCGCAGCCGACAGGAGGGAAGCGGGCATCGGGACCCTGAGCGGCTCTCATCTCTCACTGGTGACGACCGTCGAGTCAGGACTCGGGGGTAAGATGGGGGACGAGCAGAGCCCAAAGCCGTACATTTCGAAGGTCTCCGAAGTCGTTTCGCAGCTTTTTCACGAGGGAGACCAGGTCGTCGTCGCTGGACCGGGGAACTTCAAGAACAACATCGCCAACCAGATCAGGGAGCGCCTGGCTTCGCAACCCGTGAGCGTGATCGAGGGGCTCGACACCACGGGGGCAGACGGCGTCAGGGCCATGATCAAAATCCAATCCTTTGAGACCCTAGCGAAAGACTCCCTTGTCGTCGAGATGCAGAAGCTTGTCGCCGAGGTGGTGAAGAGGATTTCAACTGGGGACCCGAAGGTCGCCTATTCCCTCCCCAGGGTCAGAGTTGCCGCCGTCTCAGGAGCCGTAGAGTCGTGCGTCGTTTCGGACGACGTCTTCTCTGCCAGGGTGGACGAGGGGGAGTTGGTGGATGTTCTCAACACGGTCGAGGGAAGAGGAGGTTCTGTTTACCTCGCCGACTCCTCTATGGAGTTCGGGAAACAGGTATCGTCTTTCGGGGGAATAGTGGCAGTTCTGCGCTACGCGGTCAGAGTTTAGTGAGTACAGGGAAGACGAACTCTGAGATTATCGCCAGGACAACCCCGCCTTTGATCAGGTCCTTCCCGAGACGCCGCTCTATGTGGGTGTAGTAGAGGAGTAGGCCTATCATGACGAGCGAAACGTACGCGACCCTCGAAATGTCCACAACCGTCGTGTCCACGGTGGCGAGCAGCGCCGTGACAGCAGACGTGAACTGCTGGGCAAACTGCTGGACAAGGTTCTCTCCCCCGGGAGGGGGCTGAATGTCGAGCAACGGCCCTAGAGATGTTTCCAATATTTAACGGGCAAGGGAGCCTTTAGATCAGGTTCAGGTAGGCGGCCAAGGGAAGGCTTGCGATGATGAAGAGCGTGAAGAGGGTGACTCCTGTAGTGATCCTTGACGTCGTCTTCTCACTTATCCTCCCCCTCGCGAGTCCCTTGATGCCGGCTTCGAACGCCTGCCCTCCGTCCAGTGGGTAGATGGGCATCGCGTTGAATAAGGCAAGGTTGAGATTGAGGAAGAATATCCAGTAGAGGAAGTTGGCCAGAGGCACAAGGGAAGAGCCGTAGCTCGAGGTGTAGAACACAGACAGCTGATCGGAGAATGGGTCTATGTCCTGGCACCTAGGGAAGGCGGGGATGCAGAAGTAAGTTATGGGATGGCTGAAGAATGCCCCTGAGTAGGTCGACACGTCCCCACTAAGCTCGGAAAGACTGAGGCTCGATATCCCGATGAACCCCTCCGACGAGTTGTTGGGGTTGGTCCCCAGAGTGAGATTTCCTATCTGCATTATCTTCCCCTGTCTGTATACCGTGAGGTTGACGACCGTCCCCGGACGGTACCAGGACGCGCCGCTGATTTCCGACGAGTCGTTGTAGTGGATACCATTAACAGCCAACAGGAAGTCGCCGTGCTGTAGCCCCGCCAACGCTGCCGGAGAGCCAACGTTCACCTGGTCAATGGCGATTCCATTGGCCGCCGGCGTCATCCCCGAGACAACGCTCGACAGGAGTATCAGGAATACTACCCCGGCGATGAAGTTGACCCCTGCGCCCGCTGCTAGGATCCTGATCGAGTCCCGAGCCGGTGCGGCCTTCAGGGCTTTCTCGTCCACCTCTACGAACGCCCCGATGGGAATGACGAGGAAGAACAGGAGGCCGGACGATTTCACAGGGTATCCAAGGCTCCTGGCCACCACTCCGTGCGCCCCCTCATGGATAATCATGGCCACTATGAGGGCCGCCCATCCGTCAAGCAGGGGGATGTAGGGGTTGATTCCAGGAAGGCCCAGGTACGCCAGGGGGCTGATGGTCCTGACCGCGGTCCCCACAGCGTGTATCTGCGACGAGAAGAAGAGCCCGAAGTTCGAAAGGAAGATGTAGAATCCTATCCCTCCCGCGATGGGGAGGAGGTACAGCAGGAACCAGCCGAGGGATTTCGCGAACCTGTTGTGCCCCATCCTGTCCATAAGTGGGGTGAATCTAGTGGTCCTGAGCATTATCAGCCCGTAGATGAACTCGAACTTCTTTGGCCGTTCCTCAGTCTCCAAATTCTGATTCACCGGGCCTCCTTCCGGCTTTAAGCATTCAGACTAAATAGCAAGACAGGGCCGGACGCGGCCATTGTCTGTCTGCACTAGATGCGGAGGGAAGCCATTCTACACCAGGAGATACTCTGGCGAGACCCTCTGCGCTGCCTGCTTCAGGGACTCGATTGCAGAAAAGACGAAGAGGACGGTCTCGAAATACGGGATGTTCGGACCGCGGGACCGCATCGCCGTTGCCGTTTCAGGGGGCAAGGACAGTCTCTCTCTGCTCAAGGTGCTTAGCGAGCTCTATCTTCCCCGGCGCAACGAGATTGTAGCGATATCAATTGACGAAGGGGTGGCAGGATACAGAGACGAGGCACTGGACCACGCCCGTGCCGTCGCAGAAGAGCTAGACGTCGACCAGGTGGTGGTCTCCTACAAGGATCTTTTCGGGTTTTCCCTTGACGAAGCTTTGGATTGGAAGGAGGAGAGGCCGGTCTCCTCTTGCAGCTTCTGCGGGGTCTTCAGGCGGAGGGCCATCGACGAGGCGGCGACCAGGGTGAGCGCGACCGTGGTGGCTACCGCGCACAACCTCGACGACTACGTACAAACCTTCATGATAAACCTCATGCACGGGGATGTGGAGCGTCTGGGGTGGCTCGATCCGGCCTACGTCGACAACTCGTTCCCTGTGAGGAGGGTGAAGCCCTTCATGGAGATTTATGAGGAGGAGGTGGCACTGTACGCGTTCCTGGCAGGGGTCCCCTTCCAGAGCGTGAGCTGCCCCTACATGCACGAGGGACTGAGGAGCGAGGTCCGTGACTACCTCAACAAGATGGAGGCGAACCACCCAGGCATCAAGAACGTGCTACTGAGGTCCAGCCTCGACGTCATCTCCCGTTTTGCCCACTCTTCCGAGAAAGAGTCAGTGCCGTGCATAAGGTGCGGCAAACCTTCCTCCAGCGGCCTCTGTAATGTGTGCAGGATGAAGGCCGAAGTGGACGAGCACGTAAATATACACAGAAGTTCCCGAAGCGTCGGCGGCGGGTAGGGCTCGAGAACTAGCCGTCCTCGCGAGTCTGAAACCGGCTCTACGCAGAGGCCAGCAACCTCCGGGTAAAGCCACCTTCCTCGTTACCCGCGCCTGATGGGGGAGACGAACTCACGCCGAGGTGGGCGGTCATGAAGGGCAGCCCTCTCGAAGGAGAGGGCCTGACTCTTGATTGCCGAATTGGGCGAGGTCCGGGAGGGAGCAGCCCTATGGTGACGTGGCCACGCTGCCTCGTCTACGTGGGGGATTCCCCGTCAGGTGAGATGGGAGCGGAGAGTGATGGTGAACTCCGGGGGATCTGCCGCCATTCATGTTTTGGTTCTGGCTCCCTCTCGGTTATCCACAACCGTAAGGTTTCCCTTCCCTCCATCTGCTCGGAGGATTGGAGCCGCCGTCGCCTCGTTCCCCTTTACTGCTTCCCTTGGAGGGCCGAGCCTGCGGAACCGCGCAGGCCATTATGTTCTTTGATGCCAGGTCGTCCCTATCCCATTCTTTGTCGCATTTCGGGCAGTACAGCTTCCTGTCTGCCAAACGTACGACGCGGGAGCCACAATCCGGGCATTTTTAGGACGTGCCTCGGGGGTTGACAAAGTAAACCGGTACACCTTCCCACCTTGCCTTGTAATCGATTTGTCTCTGAATCTCCCCGAAGACCCAACCGATCCGATAAGAATGGGAAATAGAAAGAATAGTAATAGAATAGAATGGGGAATAGAATTGATTTCGTTGGTGTGAACAATGGCCCGTGAAGGAACTTCGGCAGCCTATCTTGCATCAACTGAATTCAGAAGCTTCTACTATAAACTAGTGCGGACTCAAAATAATTTGTTACAGGGGAGATGCGCGAAACTGATCGAGTCTCGGAAGATGATACGACCCAGTCTCGAGTCGAAGACCACGTTTTTAACAGTCGCAAATCGGCTCGGCCTTTGCGCGGGGGTAGCCTAGAGTCTCTGCCGACGGGGAGCCTGGTAAGGCGCAGCCGCACGGGCGCAAGCTTGCTAAGCCTGTGTCTCTCACGGGACTCGTGGGTTCGAATCCCGGGGAATAATCCCCCAGTTTCGAGGGGGATGTCCCGGGGCGAAAGTCCCACCCCCCGCGCTCAAGTCCTGGTTCCTTCACCCTGTCCCATGAACGTCTGGGCTCTGCCACCCGAGGTTCCTCAGGTAGGGCGAGAAGATGAAGAGGCCTGAGCCGGCTGCCGCTCCTATCCCTGCTATCACGAAGTCGAAGCCCACGCCAGAAGCTGCGATTATCACGCCCCCAAGCACCTGGCCGACGGGGATGACCGCGAAGCTCCCCAGCTGGTCGAGGCCGAAGTACCTCCCCTGCATCTCCGTAGGAACTATCACCTGGACGGCCGTAAGCCAGGTGGTATTGGTCAGCCCAAGAAAGAGTCCCATGGCGAAGGCCAGACCTAGTGCGGGGACCAGGTACGGGAGGAGCGCGAGACCCACTATGCATGCTCCTTCTATGACTCCGGCAAGAATCCAGATCTTTCCCGCGTATCGAATCGTCCGGAACCGCGCCGAAATGAACGCCCCTGGCGCCCAGCCGAGGGCAAAGAGCCCCGAAATTGTTCCGTACACGAGCACACCTCCCTTCAACATGGCGTCCGCATAGACGACGAAGAACTGAAACACCATCGAAAGGAAGAAGTTCCCGATGCCCGCAGAGAGGGTGAGCTCAAGCAGTGCCCGGTTCCGCCCTATGTACCTGAATCCCTCACGGATGTCCTCTATCATCGAAGGCCGTTTGTCTGGGGTGCCGTCAATGGCCAAGGACCTCTTGCCCGGGAATCCGACGATACCCGCTATTAGCAGAGCCGAGATGAGGAAGGTGGTGGTGTTCAGTCCGAATGCAGCGACCACGCCGGTCAGGGCGATGATGCCCGCTCCGGCTGTGTTAGAGGCGAACTGGATTACAGAATTTGATGTCTGTACCAAGGCGTTCGCGTGTGCTATCTGCTCATTTCCGACAACTTCGGGGGTCAAAGCGCGTTCCGCCGGTTGGAAAAGGGTCGTGAAGGAGCCAAGAACGAACGCCACCAACAGAATGATGGCGAGGTTGAAACCCACTACAAGAAGAGACACCACCAGGGCGGCGAGCGTCCCAGCCCTTACGAGGTCAGAGAGCACCATCAGCTTTCTTCTTTCGTGCCTGTCGACCAGCGCCCCCGCGGCGAGGCTGAATATCACTGCGGCAAAGATGAAGGAGACCCCGATGTAGGCCACGTCGAGCGAGGAGGAAGTGTTGGTCCAGACTATCCAGGTGAGCGCGACCTGGCCGATTGCGAAGCCAGCCGTCGAAGTTGCCCCAGCATAGAATAGCCGCGCGAAGCTCTTGTTCCGGAGGACGGAGAAGATGCCCCGGTGCGCCGGAGTGCCAGGGGCGTCGGTTTCGCTCTTCACGCACGTCTCATATCCAAGGGAACCCTTCGCTTGTCAGGTGACGCCCCCTCCTGACGACTAGGCGAACCGTCTTCCCGCGAACCTTGCCTTCGAGCCCAGCTCCTCTCCTATCCTGATGAGTTCGTTGTACTTCGCCACCCTTTCCCCTCTTGCAGGGGCGCCTGTTTTGATGAATGAAGCACCATACGCCGTCGCAAGGTGGGCGATGAAGGGGTCGCTCGTCTCTCCAGATCGGTGCGAGACCACGGCCTCCCACTTCGCATTCTGGCACTCTTCTATCGCGCGCTGGGTTTCCGTGACGGTGCCTATCTGGTTCAGCTTGATGAGCACAGCATTCGTCGCTCTTGCCCTGATCCCTCTCCGGATCAGCCGGACATTGGTGACGTAAAGGTCGTCACCGATTATGACCGTGCTCTTCCCGATTCTCCGAGTGATGGACACAAAGGAGTCGAACGACTCCTCCTCAAAGGGGTCTTCAATGGTGAGCAGGCCGTACTCGGCCCTCAGGGATGAGTAGAAGTCCTCGAGCCTGGACCAGTCCAGCTCTTTCCCCTCCAGGGCGTACAGCCCCGTCTTCCTGTCGTAGAACGTGGAGGAGGCGGCATCGATCCCCATCCTCACATCCCTCTCGGAGTATCCGGCATCCACGATTGACTTGCGGATTGCATCCAGCGCGTCTCGCGTCCTGCCCAACGGGGGCGCGAACCCCCCTTCGTCGCCGACGTTGATGGCCCCCCTTCCATACGTTTCAGTGAGCACCTGTTTCAGCGACTGGTACACCTCCACGCCCATCCTGATGGCTTCGGTGCAGCTGCCGGCCCCCACAGGCTCGATGAGAAACTCCTGGATGGCGAGGTCGTTGCCCGCGTGCTCCCCTCCATTGATGACATTCATCATTGGAACGGGCAGCGTATAGCTCGACGATGGCCTCAGGCTCCGGAAGAGGCTCACATGTCTTGCATTCGCCGCCCCCCAGGCGCTGGCCATCGACACGGCAAGTATGGCGTTCGCCCCGAGCCGGCTCTTGTTACGAGTGCCATCCAGTCTGATCATGGTCCCGTCGACCCCTCTCTGGTCAGAGCAGTAGGAGCCGCGGAGCCTGGGAGCAATCACCGAGTTTACGTTAGAAACAGCTCTCGTGACTCCCTTACCATGGAAGCGCCTCTTGTCGCCGTCCCTCAGTTCGAGCGCCTCGAGCTTCCCTTTCGAAGCGCCTGACGGGACGCTCGCTCTCCCGACCGAGGAGTCGGTCATGACCTCAGCTTCCACCGTGGGGTTGCCTCTCGAATCCAGAATCTGCCGAGCCCTGATGGCTACTATCTTGCCTGCCTTCTCCATGCGCACTTCGGGCCCTTCGTCGTCCGCGGCACGTTAAATCTGATTCGTTTAAGGGCAGCTTTCCAACACTTATTACGCATCGGCATCGCGCGACACTCGGGCCGGTCGTCTAGCCTGGTTCAGGACGTCAGGAGAGGCCCGTCAAGCCCTTACACGGCGAAACGGTCTTCCGCGCCAAGGTCGGCGGTCCGAATCCGCCCCGGCCCACATCGCTCACGCCTGCCGAGCCATCATCGAAGAGTTATCTACGCTCGGCCGGCTGGCCAGCCCCTTGCCAAACTTCAGGTACATCAGTTGGCCCGAGTACGGGAATCTGGCCCTGGCGCTGGCCGAGAAGGTCAGGGCCAAGGGGAAGAAGTACGACCTGGTGGTTGGCATTGCAAGGGGAGGCATCCCCGTCGCAATGGTGATCTCCGACCACCTTAACGTGAAGGTGGACTTCGTCAACGTGAAGTCATATAGTGACATAGGCAAGCGGGTGCCCCCAAAGATCCTGTCGACCCTCACCGAGGGGGTTCAAGGGAAGGACATCCTGCTTGTGGACGACCTGGTGGACCAGGGAGACACCCTGACCCTTATGAAGGGCTACCTGGCCGAGCAGAAGCCGAAGACGCTTGAGACGGCGGTCCTGTTCAAGAAACCCTGGAGCAAGACACAGCCCGATTTCTTCCTCGAGGAGGTCTCGGAATGGGTTGTGTTCCCCTTCGAGCTGGGAGAGATGGGGCGGCTCAGGTCGAAGATGGAAGACGACGCCGAAGCCCCGGGTCAAGCCGCCTAGACGAGCGTCGTCAGCAGCAGAGTGTTGAACGAAATGATCAGCACCACCGTTACTAGGGCCAAGACGATTGTGCGCTTCCTGTTGACTAGTTCTCCCATGAACTTTTTCTTAGATGTATAGTACACAAGGGGAATCATGGGGAGTGGTATCATCAAGCTTAGGATGACCTGACTGTAGATCAGCAGGACCAGCGGGCTGAGTCCCAACAAGATGGCTAGCGTAGTGGGGAAGACGTTGACAATTCTTGTGATGATTCTTCTTGCCCAGATGTTCCAACGTTTTCCAATCAACCCCTCCATTATCACCTGCCCTGCTATGGTGCCCAACGCAGAAGACGATAGCCCAGAGGCTAGCAACGTGAGGGCAAAGAGGACACCTATTGCCGGCCCGTAGATGTGACTCATCCCAGTTACAAACTGTTGGACGGTAAGGTTCACGTTCACTCCAGTGCCCTGAAAGAGTGGGATTGCGACCAACAGTATTCCCGCGTTGACCACGCCGGCTATTGTCAGCGCGATGACGGTTTCGTTGCGATGGAGCCTGTTCGTTCTCCTCTTCTGCTCGGGGGTGTAGGTGTGGTGATTGTCATCAGTCCTCTTCATGGCCATGTCGCTGATCGAAGCAGCCTTCTTCCCTCCGTTGACCGGGGTGCCGAGGAGGTCCATCTTGTTCCTCGAAAGCCACGAATGGACGAATAGGGCATGAGGCATCACCGTCGCTCCGATCATTCCAACCGCTATGAAAAGAGCAGCGCTGTCTGGAGCGCTCGGGATTACAGAGCCGATTCCGATCTGCGCCAGGTTGAAGTTGCCAATCACAAGCAGGTCATAGAATATGCCTATCACCAATATGCTAATGAGAACGGCGAAGTACTGCTCAATCAGGCGGAACCTCCTCGTCATCATCGTCAGGAGAATGATAACATCGAGGGCGCCGAAAATGGCGCAATAGATCAACGGGATACCGAATAAGATGTTGAGCCCAAGCACGGTCCCTAGGTACTCAGCCAGGTCGGTCGCGGCTGCTGCGGCTTCTGCTGCGAGCCAGTAGGGAATCACATACCTTCTCTTCCCGTTGAATGACTGCCGGACCAGCTCCGCCAGGTGGTGACCCGAGGCTATTCCGAGCTTGCCTGACAGGTACTGGAGCAACATGGCCATGCCGGAGGCGAGCCACCCGGCCCAGAGCAGAGCATACTTGTAGCCCGCCCCAGCTGCGAGGTCAGTACCATAGTTGCCAGGGTCCATGTAGGCTATCGAAACCATGAGGGCGGGGCCGACCCACAGAATGAATTGCTTGAGTGGGAGCGAAAGAAGGCCGGACCTTTCGGCCTTCTGGCGTTGCTGGCTCTGGCTCTTCTGCTCCTCTCCAGGGATTTCTTCCGGCAGGGCAATGGTTCTTCTGAACGGCAGCTTCATGCGACCATACGGGAATTCGAAATAGGTATTTAAGTTAGATACACCTAACACATTTCTTGATGACTATGAATCCTCTGTCCGCCTAACATCAGGGCCACCGCCCTCACAAACGTTTTTGAACTTCGGGTATTGCACACCCCCGCATGAGCGGCCTGCCCCGGCTGTTCCAGCCGAAGAGGGATATCTCGCGCCTCGAAGACTATCTGGAGGCAATCTACAACCTCAATGCGGAGAAGGGATACGTGAGCGCCGCCGATATCTCCGAGCACCTGGGGGTCAAACCCCCCACCGTCTCTAGCATGCTGGTCAATCTTGCGAAGAAGGGGTACCTAGAGCACGAGAAGTACAGGGGAATGAGATTGACGCCCTCGGGAGAAAAGGTCGCAAAGTCTGTGGTCAAGAGGCACCAGGTGATCTCCGAGCTCATCACGATGCTGGGGGTCGATGACGAGACCGCCTACGTCGACACCGAGGGCATAGAGCACCACGTGCACGCCAGTACACTGAAACGCTTTGAGAGGCTGGCCGAGTACCTCAGGGCCAACCCTCAGACCCTGAAGGCCCTCCGAGAGTTCATCGAAGGGTAGCGCCGCGCCAACGGCCTGTTGGCTGTCAGGCCGAGTCTTCTAGGAATGTGCTCAGTATGCGATAGGTAAGGCCCCACACTAGGTAGTCTCCGACCACGTAGGCAGGCATGCCCAGGACCTTCCCGTCACTGGTGAGGTCGTAGGTCGACTTGGCGGCCGGCGATAGGAGCTGCTCCAGCTCGACCCAGCGGAACGAAGCGACTTCCCCGTTGGGAGTGACGTCGACGCTCTCCTTCAGCTCGAACACCGAAGGGACCACGTCCATGGTTCCGGTATGCGTCCTCGTGACCTCCCCGTACCCTAGAAACTCTGCCGTCTTCGCGAGGTCGATGCCCACCTCCTCGACGGTCTCGCGAATAGCGGTGTCCCTCGCAGACTTGTCTCCCCCCTGCATCTTGCCCCCGGGGAAAGCGGTCTGCCCCGACCAGGGGTCTCCCACGCGCTCCGCCCTCCTGATGAGGAGGACGCTGGGGGACTGCCTGTCCCTCACGATAACCGAGACGGACGCGAACCGCAGCCCCTTCTGCGGAGGCTCATTTGGCACGAGCTTCCTGACGAGCTTCGCGAACGCCTCTCCGGCCAAGTCAAACTATTGCGACGCTCTCCAATTTTAAATACGCATCGCAGGCGCTCATGATAGGATTCGAAATGGAGACAAGCCATCAAGATTCAACCGTGAAACTGACGGACGCGAACTTCGACAGACTTAGCTCGTCGGAGAAGCCCATGTTTGTTGATTTCTGGGCGACCTGGTGCGGCCCCTGCAGGGTAATGGAGCCGGTGGTGGAAAAGCTGGCGGCGAAATACTCCAGCAGGGTCCTGTTTGGAAAGGTGAACGTGGACGAAGAGATGAACATCTCGTCCCGCTATCAGGTATTCTCCATCCCCACTTTCATGATCTTCAAGAATGGCCAGCCCATGGACGCCGTCATCGGGGCGGTTGGGGAAGCTTCTCTCGAGCGCCTCGTGACCAGCGCAATCGAGAAGTAGCAATCTCGGCTAGGTAACCCTGGTACCATCGGTAAGGAAGATGTCCGCATCTTCAAGGCTCACGGCCCTCGAAGATAACACGGGTCCGAACTGAAACGACCTGCTCCTGTTGATGGGCTGCCCCCCGACGAGCCGGTTGAAGGGGGGCATTACCGTGAGCCTCCCCTTCCCCCTAGACCTTGACTCGTATCCCGCCCCTTCCATGAGCTCGGCCACGTCGTACTCGGCTCTCACCCAGACGGCTTCCCTCGTCCTCGAGCCCAGGGAGTCGCGCATCTCGTACGTGAAGTGAGAGTGGCCAATGACGAGGTTCCTCGTGGCAATCGCCTCCTTCGAGGGCCAGGCGTGTCCGTGGGCGACCCCTATCCTCCCCGAGCCGGTGCCCAGCACCATCCCCTGAGAAGTGTGGAGGTTCACCCTCTGCGGCAGGACTGTCTTGATGTTACCGTCATGATTCCCGGGAACAACTTCTACGGCCTCGAATAGGTCGAACATCGTATCGAAAAACCAGGGGATGACCCCCCAGTCGATGTCCTCGACCTTTCCCACGGTATGCTTGACATCCCCCAGGACAGCCAACCTGTTCGTGCCGTATTTCTCGGCGATGTCCTTGACCCTCTCCACCATCTTTACGGAGTAAGCTGGGAGACGGAACCCCTTCTTCGCCATCTCCTTCTCGAGCCCGAGGTGAAGGTCCGAGATCAAGAGGGTGCTGTCCCCTGCGCCAGAGAAAACGATGGCCGCCTCGCCGGGGACTATCTTCAGCAATCTAGGCGATTAGCGGAAAGACCTGTGTATTAACGAAGTTCTTGAATTCCGAGAGCTCCATCCTGCTGAATGCCGTCAGGATGCAGTTCCGTGTGAGACCGAACACGTAACCGTAGGCCTTGCTCTTGAACACGATGTACCATAGCTTCCCATGGGTCAGGTAGTCGCTATAGAGGCTGGTATTCCCCAGCTCGGCACCGTATAGAGAGAGCTTGGTGATGTTTGGGAGGTCCACGTCTGAGAAGAAAATCACTTTGGAGTCTTCGAAGTTAGCTTCGTGGAACTTCCTGAGGGTCTCGGGATCGATTCTCGCTTCTACCACCTCCCCCAGGCTCATAAAAACTGCCTTGCTCATCTCGTTGGCGATGTTGTTTGCCCTGTTCTTCTTGTCGTAGACAGTCAGAAACATCCTGTCCTTGTACAGGTTGAAGGAGAAGGGGGCTTCGAAGGTCCTAGGCACCGGGACTGACTCCCCCCTGTGCGGGATGACGAACACCGTGTCGAAGGAGAACTTCCCCTCCAGGCTGCCCTTTCCCATGCTCAGGTCGGTTATCTCAGTCATGAGCTTGAACTCCTTCTCCTCCACCGTCGTTTCTGTCTCGATCTTGAACGCCTTCAGCTTCTCTGTGAGGGTGTCGAGTTCGTAGTTCTCCCTGACTAGGAATACCTTTCCCGCTAGAACCAACTCGTAGCGCCCCGCTGTCTCCTGCTTATGGCTTTTCAGTTCCCCCAGAACTGTCTGGTGGTGACGAAACGTATCTTCGCCTCAAGCAGGTCCCTGTAGAACGCCTCTTCGTCGTCGTGCATCTCGGCGAGAATCCTGGAGGCCGTCTGGGGTCCGATCCCATAGACTGTCTGGGCCACCACCGCTTTCTTGCCGTAGGATAGCACCAGGTCAGCGCCCCTCCGGGCCTTTGAGAGGTCGGCACGCTCATCTTCGTTGAGCAGCGCCTTGGACTCCCTCTTGTATATGAGCTCGGAAAGCTTTGCCGTCCCCCAGTAGCAGGGCACCAGCAGACCAGAACCGCACTTTGCGCACTTCGGCTCCTCGGGGAGTTCCCCCACCGTTGTCTCTCCCTGGTCGGTCCCGCACTTCACGCAGAGAAGGCTCACCTCTGTCCCGAAAATGCTTGCCTTCATCCTCTGGTAGGACGACCTGCCAAGGGAGTCAGGAGCCACCGCTTCGGGGACTTCGAGGTACCTGTAGAGGAGTCCATAGGCGATGGGCGTCGGCCTTTCCCCGGCGAGGAACGTCTCAACGGAGACCTGGCCGTTCGCTACGGCGAGGAGCACCTGCTTACTGCGCTCCATGTCGATGAGGTCCCTCCCTGTCTCCTGCAGGGCCTCCTCGAATATGGGGGTCTTCTCGAACCTCGTTGGCAGGGAGCAGAGGTTCGGGTGGGCGATAAGCTTCCCTCGTTTGAGGGCCCCAAACCTCTCGGCCACGTGCTTCACCCTCGCGGGGAAGGGGAAGTTCCTCTGGGCCGCCACCGCATAGGTCCTCTCCAGCTCCTCCGGGGTAAGCCCCATCAGCTCCCCGGCCATCGCTTTGAGGTCCAGGTCCTCCGTGTCGGCGGTGAGCTCCATGAGTATCCTGTAGCCGTCGAGCCACCAGACCCGGACGAGCCCCCTCCGCGAAAGAATCTCCTCGAAGGTATAGGCGAATGTCCTGTTCACCGACTCCCCGAAGCAGAGGTGGATGACGAGATACTTTCCGAACCCCTCGAATAGGACGAGCCTGTCGGAGGGGACGGGGGCTCCCATCTTCTTGTGCTCTGAGATTTCATCAAGGACGAGTGCCCGGGCGGCTGCGTCCGCGGGTATCCTCCTTGAGACTTCCTCCACAGCTCCGTCTCCTCTGTCAAGCGCTTCCGAGATCTCCCTCCTGAAGCGGCCCGTCTCGACGGCGAGCTCGTAGGGTATCGGGAGCATCTCCCCGTCCCAACCGGGCACCGCCGCCAGGGGGTCCTCCACAGGGGTCACGTAGATCTTCCTGTCCTCCGCGACCTGCTCGACCTGCCAGATCTTCCCTTTGCAGACGAAGTGCACCCCAACCTTGATGCTGAGAAGGACGAACTCCTCCCCAAGTATTCCTACCGTCTGGTTGGTCGAGACATCGACCACCAGATACCTTGTCTCGTCCGGTATCATGGAGAGGTTCTCATAGTAGTACTCCCGGGTAAGCCTGGTCCGGGACAGGGTCCTCCCGTCGAACCTGATCTTCCTCAGCTCGGCCATGTACTTCACCGTGCGCATGAACGCCTCCTCCGAGAGATTTCGGAATGGTGAAGCCTTCCTGATTTCCATGAAGAGTCTGTCAACGTCGATCGTCTCAAAGTCCATCAGGTACCCTGCGACCTGATGGGCCAGCACGTCAAGAGAGTTCGCGAACGGCCTGGTGGGTTCTATCCTCCCCTCTGCGGCCGACTCAACGCTCGCGGACGACTCGAGTATGTCGTCGGCCGAGACGGTTACCAAGACGCCCTTTGACACCTTTCTGAGGGTGTGCCCGCTCCTCCCGACTCTCTGCACCAGGCTCGTGACCTGCCGCGGCGACATGTACTGGACGACCAGGTCAACAGAACCGACGTCAATCCCCAGCTCGAGGGTGCTCGTGCAGACCAGGGCCTTGAGCGCTCCTGTCTTGAAAGCATGCTCCACCCTTTCCCTCTCATCCCTGGGCAGGGATCCGTGGTGGACCCCCACGTCCTTCCTCAGCCTCGCCAACTTCTCACCGAGCATCTCCGCCACTGTCCTGCTGTTGACGAAGATCAGGGTCGACGTGTGGCTCTCGATGAGAGAGTTGATTCTCGAAAGACGTGCGGCAAGGTCGGGGGCCGAATACGTCTCCTTCGCGGCAGACTGGCTGGAGGGGTCCGGGACAGGATATTCGATGGCATAGGCGAACTCCTTGGGAGCCTCCACTCTTACGATGGTGGGCTGCCTGTCGCCAAAAAGAAACCCAGCGGCCACCTCGGGGGTGCCCACCGTTGCGGAAAGGGCGACAAGCTGAAACCCGGGGGCCACCTTCCTGAGCCTCTCCAGGCCTACGCAGAGCTGGACGCCACGCTTGCTCTCCACCAGGTTGTGGAGCTCGTCGACCACGACTGCCTTCAGGTGTGACAGATTGTCCCTCATCCTCCTTCCGGGGAGGACCGCTTGGAGGGTCTCAGGAGTTGTCACTAGGACGTCAGGGGGGTAGGCGGACTGCTTCGCCCTCTGGGCCTGAGGGGTGTCGCCGTGCCTGATATCGACCTTGAGGCCCAGCCGTGTGCACCAGATCTGCAGCCGCTTCTGCATGTCCCTGTTCAGGGCACGCATGGGGGTGATGTACAGCAGGGATATCCCATCGCCATGCCCCTCCAGGACAAGCCTGCTGAGCAGCGGGAGAATGGCCGCCTCCGTCTTGCCTGATCCCGTGGGCGCCACCACGAGTGCGTCTCCCCCCCTTGAGACGATGGGCCAGGCCCTGACCTGGGGTGGGGTGGGCTCTGTGATTCCAGTCTCAACCAAGAACCCCCTCACGGCGGGAGCGAGGGACCCGAACGAGCCTTCTGCAGACAAACCCGGGGAAGGGCACCTTCCGCGGATTTAAGCCCTCGGAGGAGAGGGGTTTGTGAAAGTGTTTTTGGCCCTGGAAGCCAGCAAGGTCTAAAAGCGCCCCGCATCCGCGCGGTCCCGAAGCTTGTCAGGGAGCACAAGAGAGGTCTCTGAGGAGAGGCCTGTCCATCTAACCACCGTAAAGGAAATCATCCTAGAGAATTTCATGAGCTACGAATACGCGAGAATCCCCCTGCGGGAGGGCCTCAACCTGATAATAGGCCCCAACGGGGCAGGCAAGTCCTCCGTCCTCCTGGCCATATCGGTCGCATTCGGCCAGGCTTACACGGAGCGTTCCCGGAAGCTCTCCGACCTCATCCGGCGGGGCAAGGACATCGCTCGCGTCTCCCTTGTCTTCGACAACTCCCCCAAAGGGGGAAGGCGCCCCATCCCCTATTCGAAGTCAGACACCTTCATGCTTAGCAGGTACTTGAGGCGGGACGGATCCTACTGGTTCGAGGCAGACTACAAGGAGATAGACAAGAGCGAGGTGGTGAGGCTCCTCCGGGAGTTCGGCATCAACCCCGACAATCTCCTCATCATAATGCACCAGGGGATGATCGAAGAGCTCGGCGCCGTCACCCCTCAGGAACGGCTGAAGATGGTGGAGGAAGCCGTCGGATTCTCCGAGTACAGGCAAAAGATTCTGCTGGCGGAACAGGAGCTCAGCGGCCTTATCGGCGAAGAGAGTTCCCTTCTCCAGCTCATAGACAACGCCAACCAGGCTCTCGAGTACTGGAAGCAGGTCTACGATCGCTATCAGGAGAAGAGGAGGCTCATCGAGCACAGAGACCTTCTCGTGAAGGAGCAACTCTGGAGCACCGAGGCCAAACTCACGAAGGCGCTGCAGGGGGCTGAGGAAAAGATCATGGCCAAGACACGGGCCCTCGAGGATCTGAAATCCCAGCAGACGGAGGTCTCGTCAGACGCCGAAGAGTCCCACCAGGCGCTGCTTGACAAGCAGGTGGAGCTTCGGAAGCTGTACTATGCCCTTGTCAGGGCGGAGTCGGAGAAGGC
>Ga0187772_10000433_pt1 | contig 18662 bp, 17 predicted proteins | sample 0116_SJ02_MP15_2_FD_133137 | JGI IMG/M metagenome (GOLD analysis project Ga0187772, IMG submission 133137) | Tropical peat soil microbial communities from peatlands in Department of Meta, Colombia - 0116_SJ02_MP15_20_MG | ecosystem: Environmental > Terrestrial > Soil > Wetlands > Peat | place... | reverse complement strand
GCCGTACACGAGGTCGAGCTGGAGCAGGAAACGCCTGTGGCTGCCATGCCGCCGAAACTTACGCTGCTCTCGGGGGTGAAGCCAGTCCCGGAGATGGTCACGGAAGTCCCGCCTCCCAGGGGCCCGCTGGAGGGAGCCACGAGAGTGACGGTCGGGGCAGAAGCAGCCACCGACCGAGGGGGGATGAAGAAGAGCAACGCGATGGCCATAAGCGAAGTCAGAAGTAACGCGGTCCGAGTGCGAGTCATGCTCCTTTGAGAGAACAGGGTCAAACACCCTCGCTGGTCTCGCTTTTCACGAGACTGAGAACTGTGGGCGTCGTTATTCTAAGAACCCCTTGCAGCAGGCGACTACTGCTCAACGGTAGGGCATCCCTAACGGGTTCGGACTACATAAGGGTGAGTTGAACTCCTTGGAAGATGTACCAGAACAACTCTCCCTCAAGTGTATGGTGTAACTGAGCGATACGGAAAATCCCGAAGTCATCTCAATCGGATCTGGTCGCACGCACGTTTTCCTGACCTGAGTAGCCTGAAACTGCCCCTATTAGTTAATCAGAGTTCATTCTGAGCTATTTTTCTTAGCCCGGCTAGGATTCGAACCTAGGTCGAAGGCTCCAGAGGCCCCCATCCTTGACCACTAGACGACCGGGCTACAGTTTTGACCGTCCCGATTCTCACGCGTTAAAAGCGTTCTACCGATTCATCTTGGGAGTGGCCACTCGGACATCTCCGGGAACAGTCCCCAGCTCCTTCATGACCTTCTCCATTGAGTCCAGCGAAGCCCTGAGCCTGTCCACCGAAAGGATTCCAAAGTGGCCGATTCTGAGCATCTTGTCTCTGTCATCATAGAGACCTCTTGCTATCATGATTCCGTGCTCCTTTTCAAGTGTTCCCTGGACCTCGCCTGCGTTCTCCTTTTGGACCCAGAAGGAGGTCACCGTATCAGCTCTGTGCCCCTCCTCGGCGACGAACCTTTGCCCCCAGCCCTCGACCTTGCCCCTAGTGAGCTCTCCAAGTTTCTTGTGGCGGGCCCATCTGTTCTCGACGCCCTCTTCTTTCAGTTCCAGCATCGCCTCTCTCAGGGCCATGATAACTTGGGTTGCAGGGGTTGCGAGGTACATTCGTGGGTCGTCCATGATAGGCTTCCACCTGAGCAGGTTCAAGTAGTATGATTCGATTGGAGCCTTGCGTTTTTCCATGTGCTCAATCGCCCTAGGAGATACTGCGATGAGAACCGCTCCGGGTGGTGCTGCCAGCGCCTTTTGGGAGGCGGTGAAGACGATGTCGGCGCCAAGCGTGTCGAAGTCAAGCGGGACACCGCCTATTGCGCAGACAGAGTCTACCACAGAGAGAACCCCCGCTTTGTTGCATTCTTCCACCAGGTCCTCGACGGGATTGATGACCGAACTCGAGGTGTCCACGTGAGTGATGAACACGACGCTATAGTTGCTCTTGTCGAGCTCCTTCCGCAGGGCATCAGGGTCTGCTGCTCTTCCATCGCTGAACTCGAGGCTCCCAGCTTGGGCTCCGTGAACCTGGTTCAGCATGAGCATTCTGTGGCCAAAATACCCGTTCACGAGGGTGAGGGTCCTGTCTCCGTGAGAGACGAGGCTGACAACGGATGACTCCATTCCGATGGTCCCCGAACCTGTGAACACGAATTGGCTCCCCTTTTCATTTCTGAAAACGTACCTGGAGAGGGCAACCGTTTCCTTGAACATGGAATAGAACTCCGAGCCGACATGGGGCAACTGAGGCTTTGCCATGACCTCCCTCACTCTTGGGGAGAGATTGGTTGGTCCTGGAATCAGTAGAAGCTTATCCTCCACACAGCACACCTCTGCCTGTGCTTGGTCGGACTGGATAAAAAGCTCTTGCCTAAAAATGGTCGAAGATTTCAGTGAGCCTGTCGATGTGAATGATGTCAGGGTCTGGGACTCGGGTCGTATGGGCTAGCATGAAACCCAGGCCAGCGGATTTCAAGAAGGCGAGGTCATAGATCGTGTCCCCAACCGCAATCGTCTTCTCGCGAGGGATGCCCACCCTGGAAAGCAGCCGTAAGTAGGCAAGGTCTTTGCGAGTCGGATCCACTCTGCCTATCCCGGTCGGCAAGAGGCGGCCGTCGCGGTCGAACCGGAGCCCGTTTGCCAGCCAGTAATCTATACCCAATTTCCCTGTCACTTCCTTCGCCAAGATGTCGATCCCGGACGTGACAAGAGCCGTCTTGATGCCACGCCTCTTGAGCCTTTCGAAAACGCCGGGCGCCTCCCTGCGAATCTTGTACCCCGAAAGTATCTCCAGTATTTCGCGCCTCATGACCCCCTTCGGCCAGGACGATATGTCCCTCCGCATGAATTCCAGGTAACCGATCTTGCCCTCGGTGTAGAGCCTCAGCGAAGCCGCCCCCTTGTGCTCGGTCCCGAAGTGCCTGTGGATGGCGACCCAGCTGCTGTTGTGCTCCAGGACAGTCCCATCCATGTCAAAGGCCGCCAGCCTCACCTGGCGTCTCAAATTCGGTCTTTGACGGGAATACCCATCAGCCTCATGGACTCGGCCAGGACGCGGGAAGCGGCTTCGACCAAAGCAAGCCTGGCATCCCTGAGCTCTACGTCGGATTCCTTGTTCACTGGAACGCTTTCGTAAAAGTCGTTGAATACGACCGCGAGCTCGTGGGAGAACCTAGCTATCTCCTTGGGAGACAGGTATTCACCCGCGGTGCCTGCGCTGATGTCCAGCATAGACATCTTCTTCGCGAGCTGGATCTCCTTTTTCGTGGTGAGTTTGGCGGCACCTGGGAGTGTGACCCTGGGCTTTCCTTCAGTCTTGTCCAGTATCCTCCTCGCACGGGCGTATGTGTAGAGCAGGTATGGTCCGGTGTCTCCTTGGAACTGCAGCGCTTCCTCCATGTCGAAGACTATCATCTTGTCAGGGTCCTGCTTGAGTAGCTCATATCTCAGGGCGGCCACGGCGACGGCCTCGGCCACGTCGTCGACCCATTGGTCGGGTTCGGATAGATTCCGTTTCCTCGTTTCGACCTTCGCTTTCTCCTTGAGCTTCTCGAGCATGGTGTCGACGTTGACGTAGAGTCCTCTCCTTCCCGACATGTGCGCGAACTCCCCCTCTATCTCAAAGCCGATTGCTGATGCCGTCTTCTTGGAAAGCGACACAACTTCGTAACTTCGATGCATGTATCTTCTCGAGGACCCTTCGTGGAGCTGGTCCAAGACTTTGGCGACAATGCGCTGTAGGTAGCTCTGCCTGGTGTCGATGACCGATACCGCCAACTGTGCGCCTCCGAAGTGAACATTGGATTTCTTTCTGTCAAGTGTCGTCGAATACAATGTCACTCCAGGCTGGCCGTTGGAGTACACCTCGTATCCGAAGGGGTCGTCGGTCAGGCCTAGCTTCCACGCAGCGTAGGGGATGTCCTTTGCCACATAGACGACGGTACCATCCGATCTGACCACGACCTTCTCCTCTCCAGTTTCAGGGTCGGGGATGACCCAGCACCCCTTGTTCTCCCCCTGTTCCTGGAGCTTGACGTAACCCATCTTCTTTAGACCCTCGAAGATCTTCTCCCACATCTTCGAGTGGACAAGCTGGGACTCCCAGTTCAGGAGGTCGTAGGTGGCGCCCATCCTCCAGCAGGTGGATAGCTGCGCATCGAGAATCCTCCGTACGATTGCCTTCGTGTAATCTGCGATCTCCCCCTTTCCTTTCTCTATCTCCTTCAGGACGAGGGACTGCTTCTCCTTCAACGCAGGGTCCCTGAGGTATTCTTGGTTGACTTTGGAATAAACGCTGTCTCCGCAGTAGATGTCGTACTTGACCCCTGCAGGTGCCTCGTCCGGCAGCCCGAGATACTTGAACCCCACGATGATGTCGGCGACCTGCGCTCCGGAGTCATCGATGTAGTTCAGAGCCTGCACCCTATGCCCGAGATAACGCATGACACGGACAAGGGAGTCCCCAAGGACCAGGTTACGGGCGTGCCCTATGTGGAGAGCCTTGTTGGGATTGACGTTGGTGTGCTCTATTGCTATCTTCTCCCCAACATTACGCTCGGCCCCCAAGTCGCCTGAGGTGATTTCTGAGATGCTGTCGACAACGAACCGTGGGGCATTGACTGAGAAATTGAGGTACCCACCCCGATGGGGGCTGACTCCGCCGACGTACCTGGACTTCTTCGCGATCTCAATTGCTTTGGAAGCGATGGCGACGGCGACGTCAGAAGGCTTCTGACCTGCCCGCTTGGCAATCCTGATTGGAACTGCGCTGGCCAGATCCCCGTAGTCAGGATTCGGGGGAAGGCCCACGTCGACCTCAAAGTCCTTGTATCCAGAGGCTCTGCATGATTCGGCGACGATTTCTTCGACCTCTCCCTGGAACTCTTCGAATTTCATCGATGGTGCGACCTCCCCTCGACAAGATAAAAGCTCTCAGAGGCCAACCCTTCTTATCTGTCCGTTCTTGGGGATGCCTTGGGCCCGTAGCCCAGCACGGATCAGGGCGTCAGCCTCCGAAGCTGAAGTGCGCAAGCTCAGAGACCGTGGGTTCGAATCCCACCGGGCCCGGGAATAAATAGACTATTCAGGACTCTGTTTGTCCAATAGAGTCTGATTCAAGCTATTTCCAATCTGGGGCTATGGGCTCCACTGGTCTGTTTCATGGTGGAGGTATTGTTGTCCGGTCTAGTCCTGCTATTAGGATTCGCTTAGGAAACTAAACGGGCCCTGTGCATTGTTGAGCTGATTCGCGTGCAGGGTCCCGGTTTTCTAAGCGAATCCCAGACGATCGGGTTGACAGTGTGAACACAGTCTCAAGCCTACACCTCGAACTCCACGGTCTTGGTTTCTGTCCATTCATGCCTGCAATGCTTGCAACTGCAATAGTGCATGAACTCAACGACCTCCTTCGCTCTATCAATGGTAGAGGGACAGGTCTGGGTTCGGCAGAATTCCTCTCGGTCGAAATGCTCCGGTTCGTGTTCCCAGGCCTTCACCGGTTCTCTCTTCGTTATTTCCTTGGTGAACGGCCTGTGGCAGTTGGGGCAGAGGAGGCTCACTTTGCTATCGCCTTCCGCTTAGCCATACCTCCGAATCTGCCGGGGAGTGAGGCCCTGGGAGCCGCCAATTTCACTCCAACCCATGATAAGAAAAAAGGAAGGAGATACATCGTCTCCTTCACCCTGTGACTGGAACGGACTGCGCTTGCTTCGAGTAGTTGTGACCTCTCCTGGTCCAGGCATAGGCGATCCAGACGCCCAGCAGAAGCCATAGTGAGCCCCAGAACATGTACCAGGGCAGCGCGGGGAAGAAAATGCCCAAGCCCGCCACCACGAATATGGTGGCGATCACGAGACCACCGTAGCCGGTGCGAGGACCTTGGCGTCTCTCTGCCCTCCTTTCCGCCCTTGACTCTCGCATGGCATAGACCGGAGATGCCGTTGGGGGGGCTTGTGGAGAAAGGGCGAAGCCGCAGTTTGGACAGTAGGGCGAGCCACCTTGGAGCACCGTTCCACACTGGCTGCAGAAGCGATTAGCCATGCATTTCACCGAAGCCGAAATCTCTGGGGACTTGGTAGACTGGGAGCAAGCTCGAGGCCTTGTTGTATGAGATGGTATCTTTTGGTCACGCGGACGTTCCTCCCGATGAGGAGTCCGACACCGAGCGTGAGCAGCAGGTCTGAAGCCATCGATGCGTAGAGAGCGGCTCCGCCCAGCTGGACGATCGACGCGAAGCTGAACATCGATGGCCCTACGAAGGCGACGTCGATGGCCAGCCTGGCCAGGAATCCAGCCAGATAGACTAGGTAGATTCCTATCCCGCCCTTGAAGAAGAGCGACCCTTCGGCAGACTTCCAGAAGGAGATTCGCCCGTCCGTGTACCTGTACGACGCGTACGCGGCGGCTGCCACGATGAGAATCTCAGGGATGGCCATGAGGTAAGAGACCCCTTCGACGAATGACAGCGCCGAGAAAGCCACGCCTAACGTGACATAGATCCCAGCGTAGACGAAGGTCCTAGTCATGCTGAACAACGTGCCTTTGTAGTTTGCGAAGGTCCGCCAACTGATGCGAAGGACAGCTAGGACGAATACGGCGACGACGAGATAATAGACGTCAAGGCCGTAAGGAAGTCCAGAGGACATCTACACCATCGCCCGTCCCTGTGCCGAGACTTTGTGTTGCGCTGTTGTGTCCGTTCCGTTGCCGATTTCCGAAATGATTGCGTTCATTTCTGTCTTCGGCATAGCCCCATAATCCGTACCGATATTAACCGGGATAGTTGTTCATCTGATGAACTGCAGTTTCTATTAAGCTGTGGAGTTGTTCAGTTGATGAACCTCCATCTCCCTTTACAAGCGGGATTTCGGCCAAAGCGTTTTGTATGTTGGCAGACGGAGATGGTTGGCGCGGGAGGAAGGCGGAAAAAGAGGATGAACTAAGTGTCTTGAGCCAACTCGAGGGCCAGAGGAAGGAAGCTGGGGAAATCGTCTATCGCTGGTTCCGATTCAGAGTAAGGAGAGGCCTCGGCCTGTTCTACTCTCTCCTCTCCGTTCTCCCGGTAATTGGGAGCATCTTGGGGACTTTGGTCTCGCAAAATGTTGCGCTTGTAGGAGTCACCGTCGGAATAGTCTGCACTTGGATTCTCGCGAGGACCGTGGGGTTCCAAGGCTTCGGAAGGATGAGGAGCACGATCGACCTGCTGAAGGAAAATGACTCCGCTGGAGGAAGAGGCCGGGAATTGCGGCGGACGACGACCTTTCTTTTCATCGCGGTTTGGCCTTGGGTTGCATATGCGGCCGCGTCTGTACTTGGACAGAGGTACCTCGAAGTTCTCTTTGCTTTGATATGGCTCTTGGAGTTTGTTGCCTTTAGGATCTTCTCTCTGAGGCGAAACAAGAATCCTATTGTCAGCCACACTCTAGAGGATTGGTTGGTTGTATTCTGCATTCCAATCGCAGCTTTGGTTTCCGCAATCCAGATCATTCCTAACGCATCCGCGTTCTATGGTTTCGTTCTCGGCTCCCCGATCTTGTTGTTCGCAGGCGTCAAGTCGCTTTACGACGCTCCAAAGGAACTCGTAGTGGGCCTTGGCGGAGAGTCAGAATAAGGACGACCGCGGCCGGGCAGAAGCGCCTCAGTCCACCCGGAACGGCGAGGAGGGAGAGGAAGGCCGATTAGCCAATCTAGCCGCGCTGTCGGCATCAGGACCTCTCTCAAGCTCGGCACGGGTCGCGATACTGGCCGCTTTACTCGCAATCAGGCGTACGACGTTCACCGAACTGATGCTCGTGGTCAATCTCCCGAAAAGTTCTCTCAACCTGAGCATCGAGATTCTGAAGGAAAACAAGTTCGTGACAGTAAGAAGGGGATTCCTACCAGTGGGGGGACCAAGGACCTTTGTTGAGATAACTCCCGAAGGCGAAAAGGCGGTTAGGGATTATCTTACACTCTTGCAAGGCATGGCGAAGAGGCTCCTGCCTCGTTGAGCCTTTGATTTCGACTCCGCCTTCCTAAAATGATAGTGACCACTCGCAAGCGTCAGTGTGAACCCGGCGAGAGTAGCAATGATGCCTACGTGTCTGGGTAGCCTTCTCCTCCAAGAATCTCGTCGAGTGAATTTACACGGGAGGGCAAAAGTCTCCATACATCTGGTAGACCCATGACTTGAGTCTAATTCCCCTTCATCCACCCCTCTTGGTGGAGTCGGTTACTAGAGTGGGAATCCTGATTCCTTATAATAAAGAGACAATGAAAAAAACCAATGGAGCAGTCCCAGCGCAAACCATTGCGAAGGCACATCATATTTCCGTTCCACTACAGTCCTGACGGGAAAACAGTCTTTATCGCAGCGACAATTTCCGACGAGCCTGGGACTCTTGCAGCGGTTCTAACGTTCCTGAGCAAGAGAGTGAACCTTATCGGGACCTCCAGCTACACTTTGGGGAGCAACGCCGCAAACTTCAGCTGTTATGGTAGGCTCCTTCCGCCAGCCACGACCGCCAAGTCATTGCAGGAGGAGATTGCAAATTCGGCCAAAGTAATCGACTGCCAGGTCTGGGAGAGCAAGGACGGCCTCATAGTGGACAGATTCCACACAGGCTTCCAAGCTGGGATAGGCGAGCCCTACGTAGTGTTCCCCAACAGAGGGCTGTCCGATACTTTTGAAGGGATCGTCAAAGCCTTCGGGACGGGAGGAGCGACCCTTCTTTACGAACTAGGCCTAACCTATGCTATCGCACGCTCAGGAATATACAAAAAGATAATCGGTCCACACCCTGAAAAACGGATCGACGACCTGGCTGCAATCGTAACGGCGCTCGGCTACGGCTTGTCTGTGGCGACCATCGACCCGGGATTCAATGTCCTCAGGCTGGCTTCGGACGAATGTTTCGAGTGCTCTACTCACTCGGCCTATCGGCGCCAATGTTCTTTCCTTCGGGGAATGGCTGACGGAATCTTTGGACCTCTGTTCGGGGTTGATGTTATCAGCGAAGAGACCAAATGCAGAAACTTGGGAGGCGACCGCTGCGAGTTTGTCATCAGAGCGAAGGACGGAAAGCCGTTGGTTCGCTGAGCGGGAAATGAAAACTGACCTGATGAAAAATACCTGATCAGAACGAGACATTATCGCAAGCTGACCAAGGGCAACTAGGGACGAATAAATCGTGGTAGAGTGGCGGCAAAAGGTGGCCTGTAACACAATAGGCAATGAGCAGGCGTATGGTTTTCCGTGCGCCAGTCTCCCTTTGTGCATCCTAGCGATAGAACCCATTCGGGTTGAAACGCAACCGGGCCTGTCATGGAATAGCTTGGAATGAACGCCGTTTGACTAGCGGAGCTTGTTTCGGGGTGTCTAGACAATAGATACGACTCCAGCGATCGCCAATTCCCGCAGAAACATTACCTGTTTGAGCGGATCCCCTCGAAGGGGTCGTCAATCACGAAGCACCAGGTTCCGTCCGATTGTTTTCTAACGACTTCCATTGTCCTAGTAACCTGACGCACTAGATGCCCACTCTTCGGATCGCGGAAGACTGAGGTGCATTTCATTCTCGTAGTGGCTATCGAACCGTCTCCGCTGATGATCGTCTTAATCTCTTCAATGGTGGTCTTAGCCCTCAAGGAGATAAACTCCTCATTGTGTCTGCGTATCATGTCCCGGCCCTGCAACAGGCCCCCGGACTCCGTGAGCAGCACAGCCTCAGGCTCGTAAAGGGCTACGGTCGCCTCGATGTCCCCTTTCTCCATCGCCTCCATCAGAAGGCGGTCACAATCATCGGGCTCGTACGCTGGGATAGGTTTCGCGTGGGCATCGTTGGTGAGTCTACGAACCATCTCTGGGTCCTGCTCTTTCTCTCGCTTGAAAGGCATTGCTACCCCCACATCACGTCAATCTGGTGTCGAACGTTGGAAGTGTAGAATGACTACTCTGGTAGGATCTCGTGGAAAGAGAACCACATGAGCCTCTTGGCTCCGAAGACACTTTAAGCTCATAACGTGCAGTGAGCGTCATGCGGACACAGGTCGACGAACGAAAGATCGTCGAACGATTCGAGGCGAAGACGCGTTCATCTGAAAAGATGTACCGGAAGGCAATCTCGGTGACACCGGGCGGAGTCATGGCTGGAATCAAATTCTTCGAGCCATACCCCGTCTTTATGGATCGAGCGAGTGGTAGCCACCTGTGGGACGTCGACGGGAACGAGTATGTTGACTACCTCATGAGTTACGGGGCAATAATGCTCGGCCACGGGGACGAGGTGGTCAGGAAATCCTTGGAAACGACCGTAGATACTCGGGGGACGACGGTCTTCGGGACGCCAACAGAGGCCGAGGTTGAGTTCGGAGCTACACTAAGGGACCTCTATCACCCCGGGGGGATGATTAGGTTCACGAATTCGGGGCTCGAAGCGACCCTGCTGGCCGTCAGGCTTGCAAAGGGCTACACCGGCAAAAGAAAGGTGGCCAAGTTCGAAGGACACTACCACGGCGCAGTCGACCATCTCCTCTTCAGTTACGCCCCTGCAGCGAAAAAGACGGGCGCTCGGGACTCGCTTGCGCCCATCGCAGACAGCGCTGATGTAGACGAGACAATCATGACAAATTCCGTAGTACTCCAATTCAACGACTGGGAATCGACGGAGAAGCGGTTGCGCCAGCACGCGAAGGAGTTGGCATGTGTCATCATTGAGCCGTTCGAAGAGGGAGTGATTCCAGGGGATCGAGAATTCATGACGGATCTAAGGAAGCTAACCACGGATCTTGGTGTCCCCCTGATCTACGACGAGGTGAAAACTGGGTTTAGGGTCAGGTTGGGAGGAGCGTCAGAGTTCTACTCGATCGCTCCCGATATCGCATGCCTGGGGAAGATCATGGGCGGCGGGCTCCCCATAGGAGCAGTCGTGGGCGATTCGGAGATCATGGAACTTCTCGACCCGCGGAGGGGTCCCAGACGCAGGGTCTTCCACTCGGGGACATTCAACGGTAACCCACTATCGGTGTCAGTCGGGAAAGCCACCGTCGACGCTCTTATGCGCCCTGGCAGGTTCGACAGGGTAGTCAATCGAACGAAGAGCTTGAAACGGGGCATCTCTTCGGCGCTTACTCATCGAGGAATCCCCCACGTTATGGCAGGGGAAGGGGCGATGTTCAATTTCTACTTGTCACAACATCGAGTAAGTAACTATCGGGATGTCAAGAAATCGGACCTCCGTCTGAGGAGATTCATCGACATCGACCTCATCAGCAGAGGCGTCTACCTGAAGCCAGAGGGCAGGTTCTGCCTTTCTCTTTCGCACACAAGCGACGACGTCAGGCAAACGCAGGAGAAGTTCGAGGAATCCCTCGACGCGGTTATCCCAAAGGCCTCCTATTAGTCCGGCCCGAATATTTCGGTACAACCAAAAGAGTCACAAACGCTCGCCAACAGATATTAACGAGCCAATTTCGATTGATGTCAGATGAAATTTCTTTTCGTTACCAACGAAAGTCTATCTTCGGATCTGGCATGGCAACTGAAAAAGGAGGGACACGAGGTCAAGATGTATTGCCACGGTCAGAGCGAAAAGGACGTCGGCCTGGGGTTCTTCGAGAAAGTGGACGAGTGGGACTCGCTCAAAGACTGGGCAGACGTCATGATCTTCGACGATATAGGATTCGGGACCAAGGCAGAGCAGCTCCGAAACGAAGGCAAATTCGTCGTGGGCGGCAGCCCCTACACCGACAAGCTCGAGCTCGACAGAGAGTTCGGGCAATCGGAGCTTAACTCGGTTGGGGTAGACGTGTTGCCCAGCTGGAATTTCACCTCGTTCGATGAAGCGATCGACTTTGTGGGCAAGAACCCAGACAGGTACGTGCTGAAGCCCAGCGGGAAGGCACAGAACGAGAAGGAGCTACTATTCATTGGACAGGAGCCGGATGGGAAGGACATACTTCAGGTCCTGGAGCACTATAAGGCAAACTGGTCCAAGAAGATTAAGGAGTTCCAGATGCAGAAATTCGCAGAGGGAGTCGAGATAGCCGTCGGGACGTTCTTCAACGGGAAGGATTTCGTGATGCCAATCTGCGTGAACTTCGAACACAAGCGCCTCTTTCCCGGTGAGTTGGGGCCGAGTACGGGCGAGATGGGCACCTCGATGTACTGGACGAAGAACAATCCAGTCTTTGACAGAACTCTATCGAAGATGAAGGACAAACTCGTCGCAAGCAAGTATGTTGGATACATCGACATCAACTGCATAGTCAACAGCAAGGGCATATGGCCCTTGGAATTCACAACGCGCTTTGGCTACCCCACAATAAGCATCCAGATGGAGGGGACCACCAGCGATTGGGGCCCGTTTCTAAATGACATCGCAAGAGGAAACGAAACTCTGCTCAAGACCAAGAAGGGCTATCAGGTCGGCGTCGTTGTCGCAATCCCACCCTGGCCATTCGAAGACGAGAAGGCGTTCAAGAAATATTCTGAAGGGGCGACCATTCTCTTCAAGCGGCAGAGCCTGGAGGGGATACATATCGGTGAAATCAAGCTTGAGGAAGGGGACTGGCACATCGCCGGAAACTCGGGATACGCCCTCGTTGTCACGGGTTCCGGTGCGACAATGTCGGACGCCATTGACAAGGCCTACCAGAATGTGAGGAACGTGATGATACCCAGCATGTTCTACAGGAGCGACATAGGACAGCGTTGGACCCACGACAGCGACAAGCTGCTCAGCTGGGGTTACGTCTAGCCCTGGGCTTCGAGCCAGCCGCTGAAATCGATCATTACCGACCGGATGGTTTCGTATTTCTGTTTCCCAAGCGCCTTCGAAACGAAGAAGTCCAGTTCACACCCTTCCACGTTCTTCCCGGTAGTGGGTAGTATCCCATTGCGACTCATCGGGAAGCGCGAACCCTCGAGTGCCCTCGTCACTGCCTCGGTCAGGCTGGAGACTCGGCACCAGGCCATGCCCACGGGTCCTTCCTGCGCTCGGTTATCAAGAAATAAAGGACGAATGCAATCAGTAGGCCCTGCGCTACCGAACCAAGGACAAGGATGATCGTGGCTGGCACGTTCCCGTTTTCCACGAGTTGATAGTGTTCAGGCTGCGAAAGAGTCTCTCCTAGAGCCAGGACGGCTAGAACCAGGCCAAGATAGTACGAGATTTTCGGGCGGAGAAAGGTAATAGCGCTGTCAATGACGAAGAGCGACCAACCAAAGACCAAGAAGTAGAACACGTTGGTTGGCAATAGTGGCTGCACCTGCCAGAGGAAGAAGACTCCGAGGACGGTCGAGAACAGGATGAGGCCCTGGATCGCCCTGGGGATGGCGTTCATCGACGCCGCCGCCCGGAATTGGCTATTTCAAACTATGGGAGCTAGAAAGTCTTTTCAAGAGTGATGGGGCCGCCGCGCCTATGGCGCAGGGCGCCCGAAAATCGTTCCGTCTTCCAGAGTCGAGGCCCCACTATCCTCCTCACAGATACTTTCAGACGAATCACGCGAAAATAGAACTGAGCGTGGATCTGGAGAAAAAGAGCATATCTGGTTCGTGCACCCTCGAGTTAACGCCGTTCAGCCCCACACTCGACCGTGTCCTCCTCGATGCCTGTGAACTTGACGTCAGAGGGTGTTTGGTCGACGGCGCCCAAGCGGAGTTCGAGTATGACAACGAGACGCTGGCCGTCGCCATGAAGCCCGCCAGCGGAACCCGGTCAATCAGGGTCGATTACAAGGCTTCTCCGAAGGAGGGGCTTTACTTCACGGCCCCGGATACCGAGCATCCGGAGAAGGAGGTGCAGGCATGGACCCACAGCGAACCAGAATCGGCCCGATACTGGTTCCCCTGCCACGACCACCCGACCGACAAGGCCACGAGTGAGACGGTAATCACGGTACCAAAGGGGTTCAGGGTTATCTCCAACGGCAGGCTCCTCTCCACGAAAGAGGAGGGCGGCATGACGACCTTCCACTGGAGGGAGGACGTCCCCCACTCTTCCTACCTGACGTCCTTCGTTGCAGGAAAATTCGAGACCATAACTCAAGAGATCGGCGGAATCAAGCTCCACTACAACTTCCCTGAGTCGAAGAAGGATGATGTGCTGAGGTATTTCGGAGAGACTCCTCGCATCATCGAGATATTCGGCGAGGTGACGGGGGTGAAGTACCCCTACGAGAAATACGACCAGACGACGGTTCAGGATTTCATAGCCGGCGGAGAGGAGAACATCAACGCCACTACCCTCGCCATGAACTACTACCCCGAGCCTGGTTCTGAGGAGGACTTCCAGCCTGCCTACGCCACGCCGTTCAACAACGCTGTGAACTTGGTCGCTCATGAAGCAGCTCACCAGTGGTTCGGTGACCTCGTCACCTGCTCTGACTGGTGCCACGCGTGGATCAACGAAGGTTTCGCGACCTACCTCCAGTCCCTCTACGTCGAGAAGACGAGAGGGGCAGATTACATGCGATGGGAGATGCGGGCCCGGGAGGCTGAATATTTCGAGGAAGACGAAAACGAGTACAGGAGGGCGATCGTCGACCGGGACTACGTCTGGCCACACGATGTGTTTGACCATACCCTCTACCGCAAGGGGGCAGCAATGCTTCATGAGCTCAGATACATCATGGGGGACGAGGCTTTCTTCAGAGGGATCAACGGCTTCCTCAAGGCCTACTCGCGAAGGTGCGCGGACACGAACGACCTCCGGAAATCGATGGAGAAGTCTTGCGGACTGTCGCTCGAAGAGTTCTTCGAGCAGTCGTTCTTCAAGCCTGGCTACCCCGAGTTCCAGGTTGAGTACAGCTGGGACGACAGCTCCCAGGCCGCCACTCTGCACGTAAGGCAGTCCCAGGACACTTCGGATGGGACCCCGATATTCAAGCTCCCCTGTGACATTGTGTTCTATGTCGGAGGTGTAAGGAAGAAGTTCAGAACGGTCCTGGACGCTGCCGAACAGACTCTGGTCTTCTCGCTCGAGGAGAAGCCTACGGTCGTCGAGTTCGACCCGGAACGATGGCTACTCAAGAAGGTCAAGTTTGACAAGAGCGTCAGAATGCTCGAGGACCAGCTAGAACAGAGCCAAGACGCATGGAGCAGAGCCGAAGCCGCAACAGCCCTCGGGAAGATCCTATCCGACGGGGCCGTCCCCGCGCTGAAGGCGGCAGCCCTGAAGGAGCAGTTCTGGGACGTCCGGGCGTGTGCCGTCCGAGCCCTCGGGGAGATAGGGAGCGATTCCGCGAATGCCGCTCTGCTGGAAGTCGGGCTCCCTGCCAACAGGCGCGTCAGGAGGAGCCTTGCGAAGGCCCTGGGCAGCTTCAAGGGCGAAAAAACGCGGAAGGCTCTGGTGAACATCCTGGAGAACGATGAGAGCCCCTACGTCAGGTGCGAAGCGGCACTCGCTCTCGCAAAGTCGTGGCCTGACGGCAGCTTGCCTCACCTCAAGAGAGCCATGGCGGTGCACTCCCCCAACGAGACCCTCGCCGAAGCGTGCCTCGAAGCGATGGGGAAGATCAAGGAAGAGGAGACGAAGGGGATAATTGGCGAAAGCCTGGCCTACGGCAGGCCAACGAGGGTGAGGATCGGAGCGCTGAAAGCCATCAAGGCCAGAGGGCGCGTTGCAGAAGACGAGCTTGGGGTACTGAAGGACATGCTCCAGGACAAGGAGTTCAGGGTCCGCCAGTACCTGGTCTCGGTGCTCATTCGGGAGCTGGCCGACGCCAGGTTCGCTGATGCCCTCAAAGACGTCTCGAATAAGGACAGAAACCACGGCGTGAGGCGGAAGGCTCTCGAGACGTTCTACGAGCTGACTGGCAGCTTGGAGAAGTCCGTCGCCCTCCAGAAGCTCAAGGAAGAGGTCGAGGAGCTCAAAGAAGACAACCGCAGGCTCACGAAGGCCGCCGGTCCTTCCTAGTCTGAGCTTTTCCTAGGAGAGGAGCCGTGCCTCGACGTGACCTTTGACTGCCTCGAAGAAAGGAGCCTCTTCATCTTGGGCCCCATCGAGTCGAATACTGCGGCCAGGTTGTACCCTGTTTCTGAGAAAGCGTGCCTCTCCTTGGGGGTGTAGATCTCTACGGATACTTCGTACCTGGCATGGGTCTTTGCTGGCTTCTTTGATTTCACCACCGCCCTGATTTCTTCGATGGAGGGGTAGACCCTGCTAAGCTCAGCCGAGAGCTTCTCGAACTTCATCTTTGCTTCGCCGGCCTCGATGGGTTCCTCAGGCAGACCGACGATATAGAATGGTGCAGAAGTAGATTCGGGTGCCATAGAAGATGTCAACGGCCCTGGAGGGACGTCTTTATGGATTCTGCCGTCCTCCTCGACATCGCCATTATCGAGATCATGGGGTTGACTGCAGGCGTCGTGGGAAAGACGCAGGCGTCTCCGACAAAGAGATTCTTCACTGTGTGCAACTCCCCTGTGGGGGATGTTGGCCCCAGGGAGGGGTCAGCGCTCATCCTGCAGGACCCCATTATGTGGGCGCTGTAGAGCATCATCCTGTTGTAGTGTATCCCCTTTACCCTGAGCAGCGCTGCAAAGGAGTCCAATTCCGCGGGTTTCAGCGGGCGCTTCCCGTCCCCGGCGAAGACCCGGTCGTTGTGGGTGGTCCAGATCCCTGTAGCTCCGGCGGCTGCGACTATCCTTGCCGTTTCCTCCGTGCCTCGAATGAGCGTCTCCTGGTCCTGCTTTTCCAGGTTGTACGTCACCGCCGCATACCCGTCCTTGCCTATTGACACAACTCCTGAGCTCCTTTCTCGAAGCAGGACGATTGAGGCGGACGAGCGGGAGTAGTATCGCCGCATGAAGTCCTTGTGCTGCCCGCCGCTCACCCAGGGGATGGAGAGGGCGAATAGCCCAGGGTGCACTGGGGCCGCTTCGACCCAGAACCCATGGTAGGTGCCGTCCAGGTCTATGAACTTCCAGACCGCGACGGTCTGCGGAGGGCCCTTCCACGGCTCGATGGGCTTCTCGAATATTCCCCCCACAGCCACGGTCGGGTCGAGGCGGAGGTGGCGCCCGAGGTTCCTGTCCTTCACCCCTGATCTGAGGAGGAGCGCAGGTGTCTCGATGCCGCCGCAGGCGGCCACGACGGCCTTCGAGGCTACCTCAAGCCTCGCAGAAACTCCGTTTGCCTGGAAGGTTGCGACAACGCCCCTTGCAGCGCCCCCCTCGATGACCACGCGCTCGACACGGCAGTCAAACACGAACCGGGCTCCCCTGCCCTGGGCTGACGGGAGATAGTTCATCGCAGTCGACCTTTTCGCCGAGTAGATGCAGCCGTAGGTGCAGTAGTCGCACCTCTGCTCGCACCCGACCGCGTTCCTCTCGATTAGGTGGTAATCAGACCCCTCCTTGTAGCCCAGAGCCCGGCAGCCATCCCACAGCACCCCGTTGTTCCCATTTCTCTGGCTCTCCCCAGAATTCACCTCCATCCTTCGCCACACTTCGTCAAGGTAGGCGGCGAAGCCTGGTCCGCTAATGCCGTCGATACCGAAATCCTTCTCCCACTCGGAAAGAACGCGAGCCGGTGGCTTCAGGCAGGTGTTCCAGTTGACCGTCGTCCCGCCCCCAGCCCCCCTGCCTGCCAGGAGGACGAATGAAAGGTCCTTTGTCGCAGCCGTCCCACTCTGCTGGAAGAGCTTCTGCATCATCCTCATCTCGTTCTGCTTGAATGTCTCCGAAGTCTCGTAGGGCCCCTGCTCCAGCACTAGAACGTCCAACCCGTAGCCGGCCAGAGTGTCTGCTATGACGCTGCCACCCGCCCCTGATCCGACGACTACCACGTCGCAGGTCAGCTTTGAATCCGAAGTGATCGACAGAGATCGCAATCTTAGCCGGTCAGGGACCGGGACGGGAGGATTGTTCTGGGGTCCGGGGTAACCAATATCCTCCCAGTTTGGGTTGCGCCCCCGGTCGTCTATTGACGCGTAGGCGAGAAAGAGGGTGAGCCTCTTGAGCGCCTGGAAGGCTGACCGTTTCAGTGAAATCGGGCTGTCCCGCCAGGCCTGAAGGTACCTTTCCCTGGACGCAGGATTGAGCTTTGAGAATCTCACAGGTTTGCCCGACAGAATCAGGTTGTACAGGGGGCTCTCGAATGCCGATATGACCCTGCGAAAGTCCTTCGCGTTCCCGGGCTGGAGGGAATGCTGGACTGCATCGGTTAGCATGTCGCCGATGTGAAGGTCTGATGCACTGCGTCGGTCCAGCGAATCTCCATCTGCGGTCGACGGGAACAGAGTGTCGCATACAGTCCCCAGAGCCTCGATTTCGGCGCGAGTAAGGTCCAATATGCCTAGCCCCACCAGAACCGTTATTTTGATTGGACCCCAAGAACGGCGCCCAACTCTGTGATCGAAGAAATCACGTAGTCCGCGCCCTCGTCCTTCAGGCGTTCCCGCGAATAGCTTCCCGTGGCAACAGATACGACCCTTATGCCCGCTGCCCTGGCCGCATGGATGTCGAAGGGGCTGTCTCCGATGTAGTAGACCTCTTCTTTTGAGAGCGCAAGCAGGTCGACGGCCTTCAGGAGGCCTTCGGGTCTGGGCTTCATTGCTTCGGCGTCGTCCCTAGTGATGACGAACTCGAAGAGCCCCAGAAGGTCGCCCCGTCTCAGCGCCTCGGACGCGGACTTTCGTCCGCTGTTGGTCAGGACAGCCAGCCTGACACCGTGCGATTTCAGCCGCACCAGTATGTCCCGGACCCCGGGAAACGGCTTGGTGGTGGCCGCACCCTCAAGCTCGAATGCGTCGAGCATCTCAAACGCGCGCCGCCGATATGCCGCATAGCCCTCCTGATTGGCTCGTCCCATCCTTTCCATGGCCTCGTCCAAGATCTGTTGGGTCGGGGTAGTCAGGTCGATCCCGGTGGTGTCGACCCCTCGCGCCTTCAGCTCTTCTATCAGCGCCTTCCTCGTCCCCTGGACATCGAACTTGAAAGTTACAAGCGTGCCATCTATGTCGAAGATGGCTGCGACTGCCATGGCTGACTAGATCTTCTTCTTCGAGAAAAGGATCAAGATCGCGAGGCCCGCAAAACCGAGGGCTACTACGAGTATCGCGATAGCAGTCAGAGTATCCGAACCAGACGCCTGAAGGACTGGTAGGTTAGAGACCAACCCGGCCCCTCACTTTCAAGGTTTCGTATTTATTCCTTGTCCGAGGTGAGACG
>Ga0187772_10000431_pt1 | contig 18693 bp, 15 predicted proteins | sample 0116_SJ02_MP15_2_FD_133137 | JGI IMG/M metagenome (GOLD analysis project Ga0187772, IMG submission 133137) | Tropical peat soil microbial communities from peatlands in Department of Meta, Colombia - 0116_SJ02_MP15_20_MG | ecosystem: Environmental > Terrestrial > Soil > Wetlands > Peat | place... | reverse complement strand
TTGGCTTCAGCTAACCAGCATCTCCAACAACACGGCGTCTTTCATCATCCACGTTCCGATGACGGCAACGAACACCATTTGCAACTTGTTTTTCACGACGAACCCTGTGGCTTCTTGCGCTTGGAACCGGGTGGCGCGTTGCGAGCCGGGGCAGACGAGTCCGGTCGTGACCAACCTGCCGCCGACGCAGGGATTTTTCATGCTAGGCAGCTGCATCCGTTCCGGTTTTGACCAGCAAAATCTGCCTGCGAACGACGACAGTTCAACGGGTTTTGTGCCACTGCCTTTTACCATCAATTTCCTTGGCAACTCCGAATCCGGGCTGTATGTCAATAACAACGGCAACGTGACGTTTAACCAGTCGTTTTATTATTACACGCCAGGCAATCTGGCTTCCACAAAAGCGCTCATAATCGCTCCCTTCTGGGCAGACGTGGACACCCGCAACCCCGCTTCGAGCATCGTGTTATACGGAACCAACGTCGTCCACGGACGGAATGCTTTCGGCGTGGACTGGGTGAACGTTGGTTATTACAATCAAAACGCGGACAAATTGTTAAGCTGCCAACTGGTGATCATTGACCGATCGGACATTGCCCCGGGCAATTTTGACATGGAATTTAACTACGACCGGGTGGAGTGGGAAGCGGGAGACGCCAGTGACGGAGTTGACGGCATTTGGCAGGGACAGTGGGGTGGACCGGCGCGTGCGGGCTTTTCGGACGGCGTCACGGATGACGAATTGCCCGGCTCCGGCGTCGGTGAAGCGCTCCTGGACAGCAACACCGTGACCGGACTTGTCTATAACAGTTTGAACACCTCTGTTCTCGGCCGCTATCTCTTCTTCTTCCGAAACGGCCAACCACTGCCTTGAGCGGTGGTGGGCGAGCAAGTTCACTCCGGTTCGTAGCATTTCTTCCTTGCCAGGCGGTGGCGTTTCGGGTCTAACCACGAGCCATGGGTGACGGGATTGTCGTTGTCACTTCCCGGGCAGGCGAAGGGCGTTCACAAACATGTTGAGCTATTTGCAAATCCTGATTCTGGCGCTGGTTCAAGGCGCTTGCGAATTGTTGCCGGTGTCGAGTTCGGCACATGTCATCCTTGCGGAAAAACTCATGAAGTTGGACCCGGCTAGTCCCGAAATGACGATGCTGCTGGTCATGTTGCACACCGGAACCATGTTCGCCGTGATCGTTTATTTCTGGCGTGGCTGGAAACGCGATTACTTTGCTTCCACCAGCCAGTTCCAATGGTTTGCCATCCAGATTGTCATGGCGACCATTTGCACGGGCCTGGTTGGCTACGGACTGAAGGTGCTCATCGAGAAAATTTTCATGCGCCACGTGCCGCATGCGGAGGTTGAGGATTTGTTCGCCAACCTGCCGCTGATCGCGTGCGCGCTGGCCGCGGTGGGGCTGCTGATCATTTACGCCGGGTGGCGGGAGGAAAAATCACCGCGCCATTCGGAGATCCAGCCGGCGCACTCGTGCTGGATCGGCATCGTCCAAGGCATTTGCCTGCCCTTTCGCGGCTTCTCGCGTTCCGGCTCGACCATTTCCACCGGATTGCTGCTCGGCCTGCCCAAGCAGAAATTGGAGGAATTCAGCTTCGCGCTGGCGGTGGTTTTGACGCCGCCGGTGATCGCCAAGGAAGCGCATCGGCTCATCAAAGCGCATTCGTTGAGCCAGGAATCCGTGCTACAGCTTTTTGTACCCGGCCTCGTCGGCATGGTCTTCAGCTTCCTCGCCGGACTGCTGGCTCTGAAATGGCTCTCCCGCTGGCTGGAAGCCGGCCGCTGGCAATGGTTCGGCTACTATTGCCTGATTGCGGCGGCGGGCGTGCTGACCATCCACTTCAAAATTCCTGACTGACCACATTGGGAAGCGCCGTGCCACGTCGGTCATCGTGACTTTTCCCCTGACGCTGCGACAGGGGCTGGGTTCCGGGGTCTCGGATCTGGAGAAAGGCACGCAAACGCCGTGCTCAGATCCCCAACCCCAGACGCCAAACCCCAGTCCCCAGACGCTAATTCACTGCGCCGGCGCAGGAATGAAAATCTTTTTCCCCACGATCAGGTTCTTCGGGTCCAATCCCGGATTCGCCTTCAAAATCTGGTCCACGGTCACCTTGATATTCTGTGCGCGATACGCCTTGGCGATGGCCGACAACGTGTCTTTGTCCTGAATCGCGTAGTAATAGCCCTTCTGCGATCCGCCGGGGGATGGGTTGTCCGTTGAAGTTGTTGTCTCAACGCTCGGCGGTGCTTTGTGACTTACAGTCGAACCACCGCTGATTTTGCCGAGCTTGTCGATTTCCTTTAGAATCAAGTCATTGTCCGCCTGCTGTTTTTTGGCAAGTTCCTGGACCTGCCCGGCGAGCTTCTGTAAATCGTCCGCGCTGGCATAGTTGTTCGCGCCGGGCTGGTTCATTTTGTCGCGCAAGTCGGCAATCTCCTTTTCCAGCGCCTGAATTTGTTCCTTCTGGTCGTGCTGCGCCGCCTGCAAATCCTGCACGTAACCCTCCATCTTGTTCAGGCGAACGGTCGTCTCGGTGTCCTGCGCGCGCGCCAAGCCGGGGTTGAACGTGGCGAAAGTCAAAATACAAAGCCAAAGCGAAATCTTTTTCATGCCCGAATGAAAAGCTTGTTTGGCCGCCGCGTCAAGTTGAAGTAGGGGTTTGTGCGACACTTACGCTAGTTTCCCGTAACGCCGGATTTGCGGCCAGATCAACGCCACCGCCCCGACGACAATCATCGTCCCAATCCCGCCGGACACGACGGAAATCACCGCGCCGATAACAATGGTGTGGCCCATCGTCGGCCCGAAGATTTGCGCCACGGTGCCGGATTCGAACCCGCCCAGTTCGTTCGACGTGCTGATGAACAGGTTGTTGACGGCGGAGACGCGCCCGCGCTTTTCGTCCGGCGTGAGCATCTGCACCAGTGTGTGCCGCACCACAACGCTGATGTTGTCCACTGCCCCGCACGTGAACAGCATGAGCAGCGAGAACCAAAACCAGGTCGAAAATCCAAAGGCAATCGTGGCCAGTCCGAATGCCGCGACCGCCCAAAGCATGGCGCGCCCGGCCTTTTGCAGCGGCGGCCGATGATTCAAAATGAATGCGCAGAACACGGCGCCCATCGGCAGCGCCGCCTGCAACAATCCGAGCCCGGCCGGCCCGGCGAACAAAATATCTTTTGCATAGACCGGCAACAGCGCCGTCGCGCCGCCTAGAAACACCGCGAACATGTCGAGCGTGATGATTCCCAAAATGATTTTGCTCGCATAGACAAACTTGAAACCCGTCAACAATGCCTGGAGCGTCATGGGTTCCTTGACGGTGACAGTGTGTTGCCGGCGCACCATGCCGATCAGAACGCAAAAAACCAACGACGCCAGCGCATTAATCACATAAACCAGCGCTGCGGGGGATGGCGAATGATGCCTGGTCATTCCGGCGATGATCGCGCCCGCCATTGCCGGGCCGACGATGCAGGACAGTTGAAACACACCGGCGCTCCAGTTCACCGCGCGCGGGAATTCCTTGCGATCCACCAGATGTGGCAGAAACGCCGCGTTGGCCGCCCACATGAACGTGCGGGCCGTGCTGCCAATGAACAGACAAAGGTACATCCAGGGGACCGGGGCGCGGAGCGCGGAGATGACAGCCACGCCGAGGCTCGCAGCCGCGATTACCGCCGTCATCAGCACCACGATCCGTTTGCGATTGTAATTGTCCGCGATGTGCCCCGCCGGCAGCGTGAACAAAAACATCGGAATCATTTGCGTAAGTCCCACGAGGCCCAGCGCCATCGCGGAACCGGTGCGGTCATAGATTTCCCAACCCAGGGCCAAGGCAAACATTTGCTGGCCGAGCACGGCCGCGAGCCGCCCGGCAAGGTATAGCCGGAAGTCGCGGTTCCGAAAAAGGGCATACGGATGGTCACCGTCAGTGTTCGACGGCGGCGACGGCAGATTTTCTGGCGATTCGGCAGCGTGCATGGTCGCGACGCGGAGAAGTTAGCGGAAAATCGGCGCCGGTCGAGTTTTCGCGCAATTGAATTTCTTCATAATCTTAATCTTGTTCTTAATCGTGATCGCCAGCGAAACGGATTAAGATTAAGATGACGATCAGGTTTAAAATGAATGAACCAAACGAAAAACCGCGACCGCCTCGTTACAAGTGGCCGTGGTTTGTGCTGGCGGTTTTTTTGCTGGGCGTGGCGCTGGCAATTCTGTGGATGAGCTTTGAGATCCGAAAAGTCGAGCAGGAACGCAACATGAATGCGCCATTGCCGGGCGCCGCGGCGCAGTAGCCGGCCACTCCGACAACTTTTATTCCCTCAAAAATTCGTGCCGGTTGGTTTGCGTCTGACCGGCCAAGGTTGGCAAAATCGAAACGCCATCAATGTCTGGCTGCGGTTTTAAAAGCGCGATGGCCGCCGCTGTCGGCAGAAAATCCGGGGCCGTGCAGGCAAAATCGCTGACCTGTCCCGCGGGGATCCTCCGCGGCCAGGAAACAATCATCGGGACCCGCAGGCTGTTGGATGACATGATGCTCTGGAAAAATCCGGGATCAACGCTGCCGCCTTGCTTCGGTCCGGTGTCGCTGGTAAAGAAGGTCACCGTCTCGTTTGTCATCTCCAGCTTTTGCAATTGCTCAAGCAACTGGCCGACGTAACCGTCAAGCCGCGTAATCATAGCGGCCTTGTTTTTCTGAGGCTGCGGCCACGGTTCGTCGGAGTAAGGTGCGTCGGTCGGCACCTGCCCGGTTCCGGTGCCCGGAATGCTGTAATGCAACAGCAGGAAAAACGGGCGGAAGCGGTTGAACTGGTCGGGTTGGTTGTTTTGCATGAAGCTCAACGCGGCTTTTGTCATCAGGTCGGGAATAAATTGGTTTTTGCCTTGAGTATTCGCGTAAATCATTTCCTTGCCGGGAGTCGGGAGGCCATTCGCCTTGTTCCATTCTCTCCAATGTCCGTTGACTGGATCATTGTAGGATTCGTCGTAGGTGAAATTTGGATTAAGACGCCACATATAGTCGGCATAAAAGTTCGCCGCGTCTTTCGCGTCAAAATAACCGGCGAACTCGTCGAATCCCTTTTTCCAGGGTGCGCCTCCGGTGGCATCGTCGCCCAAGTCCCATTCGCCGATCAAGCCCGTGTGATAGCCGGATTGCCTCAAAATCTGCGCGACGGTGGTTTCGCCCGGTGCCAACGGAATGTTCACGTCCGCGCGCTGCCGCAAATGCTCCGAATCCCGGCCGATCAGGAGTGCCGCAAAGGCCGGTGAACTCGCGGAGTCGCCCGCGTAATAGCTGGTGAACCGGATGCCTTGGGCGGCGAGCCGGTCAAGGTTCGGCGTCTGGAATTTTGCCTGGCCGTAGCAGCTCAAATCGCCGTAACCGAGGCCGTCGGCGATTATCAGGATGATGCTGGGTCGGCGCGGCAAGGTATGCGGTGGTGGGTTGGTAAAAACAAACGACCATTGGGCGTTTGCGGCCGGTGGAAGCCCCGACGGCACCGCACCCGCCAGCAACACTGCAACGAGCACCCGGCCAAAACTGCCGCAACAGTTTGATTTCATCGTGAACTCGCATTCTGCGAAGCGGGTTGCGCAGAAAGCAATTCAATTTTTCAGCACGCGGCCGATTTTTTGCCGAATTGTGGATCAATTTTCAGCCGCAGCGCGATCGCCAGGCCCGGGATCGTCGAGCAAATGACCCACACAAAAAAATGTTTGTAGCCGACGATGTCCGCCACCCAGCCGCTCCACATGCCGGGAATCATCATGCCCAGCGCCATAAAACCGGTGCAGAGGGCGTAGTGCGCCGTCCGATGCGGTCCGTCCGCAAAATAAAGCAGGTAAAGCATGAACGCCGTGAAACCGAAGCCGTAGCCGAACTGCTCAACCGCGACCGCGCCGCAGGCGACCAGAAAATTTTCCGGTTGCGTGAAGGAAAGAAAAACGAACACCAGTTTCGGCAGATACATCGAGCCGACCATGATCGGCAGCATTTTTTTGAGGCCGTATTTGGCTGCCGAAAATCCACCGAGCAACCCGCCGCACGTCAGCGCGAGGATGCCGAACGTGCCATAAACCAGGCCCACCTGGCTGGTGGCGAGGCCGAGACCGCCAGCGGACCGGCTGTCGAGCAGGAACGGCGAAATGACCTTGGACAACTGCGCTTCGTCGAAGCGGTAAAATAAAATGAAGGCCAGCGCCAGGACGATTCCCGGCTTCTGAAAAAATGAGCCGAGGGTGGCGAAAAATTCCCGGGTCAGGCTTTTATGAGTGATGACCGGGCCGTCGGTCGGCGGGTGCGGCAGCATGACGCTGTGCCAGCAACTGAACGCGAGAAAAAGTCCGGCGACGGTGAAAAGGGTGATGGACCACGCGAGCGGGATGTTGCCGGAGCTGGTCAGAAAAACGACCGAAGCGTCCCGCTTCAATTCGGGGTCAAGCTGGATGACGGCCATCGCGGGCTGGTTCCAGTTCGTGGCGTTGAATACGAAATGCTCGCCTTCCATCAGCCGGAAACCCTTGTCGCTTTTGCCGAGGCCGATGTATTCAAGACCGCGCGGCTGGCGCGCAAAATTGATCGCGATTTTCCGGCCCACCGGCGGTGCCTGGGACAGCGCAAAAGAAATCACGCCGAAATTTCCGGCGGTGGCGGCAGTTTGGGTTTTTCCCGGCTTCGGAAAATGCGCCGTCAGGAAATTCCGCAACGGCCTGGAAAAATGTCCCGTCCACCATGAGTCGTTTTTGTCGTCCGCCGGCTTGGCTGCCGGTTTGTCGTCCGCCACTAAACTGTGTTGCACGTTCCATGACTTTGCCCGTTCGATTACCTCCTGCGCCTCGGGCGCGCTGCGTTCCGCCGGTGCAATGTCCAGCAAGCCTGGTTGCGCGAGGACCCGCAATTCGCCGGATTGTTGCACGAATTTTATTTCCTCCGGGTTCCAATTGGTAACTATTGGCGCGCCTGCCTTGGCTGACACAGGAACTGCCACCGGCGGCAGTCCGTTTTTGCTTTCCAAGACGCCGGCCAGCACCACGAGCAACCCGCTGCCGACAATCATCGCCGTGCGGTAAAATGTGCTGCGCAGCCCGACCCACCAGGCTTGCTCGTGTTTTGACATGCTCAACATGTAAAAACCGTCCGCCGCAATGTCGTGCGTGGCGGACGCGAACGCCATGATCCAAAACAGGAAGAGCGACCATTTAAAAAACGCACCGCCTCGCACTGAAAAGGCGATGAGCGCCAGCCCGAACGACACGAGGAATTGCATCAGCACGATCCAGAACCGTTTCGTGTGTGTGATGTCCACGAACGGGCTCCATAGCGGCTTGATGACCCACGGCAGATACAGCCAGCTCGTGTAAAGCGCGATGTCCGTGTTCGAGATGCCCAGCCGCTTGTACATCACCACCGACATCGTCATCACGATGACATAGGGAATGCCCTGCGAAAAATAGAGGGTCGGCACCCAGAGCCACGGGTTGCGGGAAGTTGTTTTTGCGTCGGCCATCGGCCACCGAGTAAAACAGGCTCCGGCCGTTTACGCAAAATTTTAAGGAAGGCCGGACAGGTTGCGACCCCGGCCATGGGTTTTAACGGCCAGGGGCCGCATCCCCACTCGAGGTTCGGAGCGCGAGTTGTCCCAACTCGCAGCGGGTATTGCGTCGAGACCCATTATTGGCAGACACCGACACGTTCCTTTGCGTATGGTAACGCTGCGGTTTGAGACAAACCGCACCCCCCAATTAGGATACGCCCCGAATGCGGAATTGCCGCCTTCACTTTGAAACCGGGGCCACCGGCGTGTTGGTCTCAGTCTCCGCCGGCTTGGCCACCAAAAGTTGCGTGCGCGATTTGAGCAGCGGCTCCAGCGTCCAATTCGGCACCCGATAGGTCCACTGGTTGAGTTTGCATTCCTGCGCGAGCTTGTCCGCCAGCTTCTTGCTTTCGTCCGGCGCATTGGTCTTCGAGAACGTGCCGGACACGGCGACCGTCATGAAATAATTGTCGTTGGTCTTGGAGCCCACCTTGATTGTGTAGTTGAATCCATCTGCCGTTTTGATCCCAATCCGCGCCGGATGGTCCAGGCCGGTCTGTTGTGGCGGCAGTGCCACCGCGACGTCGTTGAAACTCGGCGACGAAAGCGAGTCTGCCGTTTCCGAGGCTTGCGAGTCGTCCAGTTTTTCATCCGGTTTGGCGGCGGCCAGTTTCCAGCCGTTGGTTTCGGTGATGAGTTCCCAGGAATTGGTCACGATGGGATACTTCACGGATACGGTCTGCGGCTTTTCGACCCTGAAAAACGTCTTGTCGAGCCACTGGCTCGCGGCGGGATTCACTTCGGTCAACGGGTCGGCAATCACAGCGACAGTGTCGGTATTGGTGGCCGTCCGCACGTAACGGCCATCCGGCCAGCCCTGATCGCCCGGGTCGGGTGCTGCCGACGTCTGCGCGCTCTGATGCTGATGGGGTTTGCCCAGCCACAGCGTGCGCAACGGTTTTCCGCCAGCGCCAAAAAATTCAAGCAGCGTCGCGGCATTTGCTCCCGGTCCCGTCGCGGCTAGATTCAAGCGCGCCCATTGCGACGGCCCGACCGGCTCGGTCTGGACAACTTTCAAATCGCGCAGCTTCAGCAAAAACCGGCTGATTTGTGAAAAGTCCGCCGGATACCCGCCGCGTTCCTGCACGCGCCACAGGCCGTTCGTTTGCACCAAATCCACTGTATCCGCGCCGTGCTGCATCCGGATTTGCGCGACATCGTTGATCTGAAAATCGCCGAGCAATTTTTGGCCGATGGCCGAATTGGGGTTTGACCACGCCACCGCCTGTTTGCGGGAATGCAGCCACGCCGCGCCGCCGATGACCACGACCAGCACGAGCAAAATCATGAGTTGCCTGCCATTCATCGCGCCGAAGTCCATTTGCGTTTCCATGCCGCCAGCCCGATGCCGAACGCGCTGACCAGCACGGGCACGGCGGCGATGTTGAGCCATTCGATGCGGCTCTGGAGCGACACGACGTCGCGGCGCAAGTCCTTTTGCAGCTTTTTCAAGTCGGATTTCACATGCGCTTCTTTCGTGCGGAAATCATCCAGTTCCTTCTGTTGTTCCGGCGACAGGATGTAGCGCTGGTTCTGGTTTTTGGCCTGCTGCAATTCATTGAGGCGTTGCTCGGTGTCTTCCAGGCTGGTCTGCAAATCGTTGATTTTGCTCTGATACGCCTCTTGCGCGGCGGCTTCCATGCGTCGGATAACAGTGAAAGGCCGATCTTCCACCGCGCGGCTGCGGATGGCGATGAGGTCTTCACCGCCGGCCAGTTGTTCGATGGCATTTTCGGCGAAACCCAGATTGCCGTTCATTGCCGAGGCGAACGTGCCGAACGGCGTGTTTTCTTCGCGCAAGGCAAAATCGTCCGCCAGCATGTCCGCGTCGCCGACGAGCACCACCGTGTTGGTCGCGGCGCTTTCCTTCAAACCGTCGGTGGCTGGGGGAGCCGCATTGGTTCCGGTTTTGGGCGGGCCGCCGGGAAACGCCGTCTTGAATTTGTCGGTCAATTCGATGGCCAGTGGATATTCGACGCCGGATGATTTGAAATTCTTCAAAATCGAGTCGCCGGACAGATTGGCCATGAACGCATCGGCCAGTTCCGAATCAGTCGTGCTTTTCAACAGCACCGTTTCCTTCAGGCCTGGCGCCGGCGTGCCGGTGAACGCGCCGGCGAACGGCAGCCACACGTCGCTCAACGAACCGGTGATGATGTTGTTGGTGTTGATGCCATCGCCGGTCACATCCAGAAACGCCGGCGCGTCCTGGGGCGGGCCGGTGCTGCCGCCTACCTGCATTTTGAAGTTCAAATCCGCGACCACATTAGTTGTCCCGAATTGGAAGCCCCACGCCGGCAGCAGCTTGTCGAGTGTGGAAGCGCCCACGCCGGCTTCCGGCATCATCCCGTTCATTTGGTTTTGGCTGCGGGTGTCCACCAGGTTCAGCGGGTCGAGAAAAGCAATCAGTTTGCCGCCGCGCAAAATAAACTGGTCAATTGCATATTGCGCGCCGTCGGTGATGCCGCGGGGATGAATCACCAACAGCACCTTGATGTCGTCGTCAATCCTGTCTGCGTCGAGCGGCACCTGCCGGAGGGTGTAATCGCCGTTCAGTTCGTTGATAAGCTCCCACGGTTGTGCTCCGCGCTGTCCCATTTGCTCCATCATCGGGTTGGCCGGGGCGCCGAAAACGGGCAGCGCGCTCATGACGCCCACCACGGTCTTTTCCGGCGTCGTCACGCGCGAAATCGCCCGCGAAATATCGTATTCCAGCAACCGCTCGCGGTCGGGATTCAGTGGGACGGCCTGCTTCGCGTCGAGCTGGCTCACCGCCAGACCAAGATAAAATTTATCGCCGCTGGAAAGCATCACGGGATCAATGCCGTCCAGCCGCGCCGAATCCTCGGCGTCCGAATCCGGCTCCGGATTGAGTTTCTGAAAGTTGATTTTTCCGTGGGCGGCCTCCTGGTATTCGTCGAGCAAATCCTCGACCCGCCTGGCGTAGGTCTGGAGCGCCACGCTGTCCTCCGTCGGGGTCACGCCTTGTGAACAATAAAACCGGATGGTGACCGGCGTATCGAGCCTGACCAGGACCGCTTTGGTGCCCGCCGACAGGGTATAAACCCGCCCCTCCGTGAGGTCGGCGCGGAATTTGAGCGCCGAGCTGAGCAGATTCACGGCCACCAGAATGACCGCCATGGCCACGACACCCGCCGCCGAGTAGAGGAAAGCCTCAAAGGATTTTTGTTTCATGGCGTTTCTCAACCCTGGCGATGCCCGCGCAAAATGACGGCGGTGGTGAACAACGAGAAAACGATGACCGACAAAAAGAAAACCACGTCGCGCGAATCCAGGATTCCCTTCTTAAAATTCTCAAAGTGCGTGAAGAAGCTGCAAAATGCGATGGCGTTGACCACCGTCGGGCTGAACCAACCAGTCAGAAACTGGATAACCGGCTCGATTCCGGCGAGAAGCAAACACAGGCACAGCACGACTGAAACAATGAAGCTGATCACTTGGGACCGTGTCATCGCCGACGTGATACAACTGATGGCCAGATACGCTCCGGCCATCCACCAGCTTCCGACGTAGCCACAGAAAATCACGCCATTGTCTGGATGACCGAGATAGTTCACCGTGATGACCACCGGAAACGTCAATGCCAGCGTTAGCGCCAGGAACAGCCACGACGCCAGAAATTTTCCGACGATCGCCTGCCACGTGGTAATGGGCATGGTCAGCAGGAGTTCCAGCGTGCCGACCCGCCGTTCTTCCGCCCACAGGCGCATGCCCACGGCCGGCACCAGGAACAGATAAAACCACGGGTGCCAGAAGAAAAATGGCATGGTCAGCGATGCCTGACCACGTACGAAAAATCCGCCCAGCAGGAACGTGAAAAAACCGCATAACAAAAGGAAAATCACGATGAACACGTAGGCAAGCGGCGACGCGAAATACGCGCTCAACTCGCGTTTGGCAACGGTTTTAATGTTGGCAATGGCTGTGTTCATGTGGTTTTCATTTTTGCGTGTCCGGCATCGTAAGGTTGCGGAAAACCTCATCGAGCCGCCCTTCCTCGGTTCGCAACTGTTCGATCCGCCAGCCTTGCGCCGCTTCGCCCACGGCGCGCAGCAATTCGCCATCCGCAGTGTTCGGCTTCGGATATACGCACACCGCCACAGTGCCGTTTTTTTCTTCGAGCACGATGACGCGTTTCGTCTGGGGGATCTGATAAAGCCTGGCCGAGACCGCCGATGCGGCGACGCCATTGACGCGCAAGGTCACCGCCCCGGCCATTTCCGACTTCCCGCGCAACTCTGCGGGTGTGCCATTGGCGACGATTCGGCCGCAGTCAATGATGATGGCACGCGAACAGACCGCGTCCACCTCCTCCAGAATGTGCGTTGAAAAAATAATCGCCTTGGTCGCGCCCATGCGCCGGATCAGACCGCGGACCTCGTGCTTTTGGTTCGGATCAAGGCCGTCGGTCGGTTCGTCGAGCACCAGCACGTCCGGGTCGTGCAGGATGGATTGGGCGAAGCAGGTGCGATGGCGATAGCCCTTCGACAGCGTGTCCACGCTCTGGTGCAGGACCGATTCCAGAAAGCACAATTCCACGACGCGCGCGATGGCCTGTTTTTTCCTTTCGCCGCGTAGACCACGGATTTCCGCCGCAAAATTCAGAAAACCGGCGACCGTCATGTCCGTGTACGCCGGCGCGTTTTCCGGCAGATAACCGACGAGGCGCCTGGCCGGAATCGGATTTTCCGTCACGTCGAATCCGCCGACGGTCACGCGCCCCGCGGACGGCGGAATAAAGCCGGTGATCATGCGCATGGTGGTGGATTTGCCCGCCCCGTTGGGACCGAGAAAGCCGAGGACTTCGCCGCGCTCGACGGAAAAGGAAATCCCGTCCACGGCACGTTTTGTCCCAAAAAATTTTGTTAAATGATCAACCTGAATCATGCCCGCTTCGCGCCTCCGCCCGGCAAAACTTATTGAAATCCAATGGGAGGCCGTGTTCGTTTGAAAAAATTCCGCACCGGACGTTCAAAATTTTCCCGCACCACGTCCGGTCCAGCAGGTTAGCGGCGCCCCGGTGAAAGTGCAAGCGCGCCGCGCAGACGCATTTTCCGGCTTGCGCTTTGAACGCACGCAGCGTTGAGTTTGCGCGTGACCGGCGCATTTCTGAACGCCATCGGCATCCTGCTCGGCGGACTTTGGGGACTGGCACTGCGCAAACCGCTTTGCCTCCGCACGCAGATTTTCTTTCGTTCCGCGCTAGGCTTGTCCACCGTCATCTTCGGATTGCGGCTGGTTTGGTTGAGTCTGGGCGGGACTTTGTCATCGGTGCTCGGACAAACTCTCGTTGCCCTGCTCGCCATCATGGTGGGATTTTGGGTTGGCAAGCTGCTGCGCCTGCAACAATGGTCGAACCGTCTCGGCCGGCGCGCGGGCCACGCAATCGCCCCGGCACAGCCCAACACAACCCACAAATCCGGCGATGGCTTTGCGGCGTGCACCGTGCTGTTCTGCGCCGCGCCGCTTGGCTGGCTCGGCGCGGTGACGGACGGATTGTCCGGTTATTTCTGGTTATTGACAGTGAAGGCCATCATGGACGCGCTGGCGATGACCAGTTTCGTAAAAACCTTCCGCTGGCCGGCGGCGTTGTCAGCCTTTCCGGTTTTGGTTCTCTTGGGCGGAATCGCGCTCACGTGCCGGAGTTACGTTGCGCCGTTTTTGGATTCGCACAGTCTGCACGAGCATTACCTGATTCATTCGGTCAATACCGCCGCCGGTTTCATCGCCTGTGCCGTGGCGTTGGTCATTTTTGAGGTCCGGAAGGTTGAGCTCGCGAATTTTCTGCCGGGTCTCGCCCTGGCGCCGCTGCTTGCATGGCTGTTCAGGTAAACTTCAAAATCATTTGCAGGTCTTGCTGGTTTGCCTTAGAATAAGTTGTGTTTTTTAAGGGAAATAATCAGCGTAAAAGCAATCCGTCGCTTCACCAGAAACAAATGCGGTTCTTCACCGTGTTTTTCCTTGTCATTGTGCTTGCGCTGTTTGGCCTGCTCCTGTGGCTGGTCAACCGGCCAAGCTACTCCGCTCACTGAATCAGACCGCGTTTGCGCAGCAGTGATTCCATCGCCTTGTCCATGAGCAAATCCGCCAAAGGCTTTGTAGCTTCATCCAGCACGGCCACCGCCGTTTGTAATTTTTTCAAGTCGCCAGAACCGCTCGCGGCATCTTCCGTATTCAGGGCCTCCTCCACTCCGCGCGCAGCGGTTTCAATTTGTTCGCGGCAATTCGCGTCTATTTCAGCCGCGGAATCCGTGAGCGCCTTGCGCGTGGCTGCGAGCGTTTCACCTGCGCGGACCTTCGTCTCAATCCACCGGCGCGCCGCCAGGTCTGTGAACGCATGCTCGACCGATTCCTCGACCATCTGCTGCACCGCCACGTCCTCCACGTCCACGGCGGACTTTATTTCCACAATTTTCTCCCGACCGGTCCGGGTGTCGCGCGCCAGCACGTGGAGAATGCCGTCGGCGTCAATTTCAAACTGCACGCCCACGCGCGGCAGGCCCCGCGGCGCAGGCTCAAACTCAATCGTGAATTTGCCCAGGCTCCAGTTGTCCTTCGCGCGCTCGCGCTCGCCTTGTAAAACGTGGATGAGCATCGAACGCTGACGATCCACCGCGGTCGTGAACATTTCGCCGGCCTTGACCGGGATCGTCGTGTTGCGCGGAATGAGCACGTTCATGAGTCCGCCGAATGTCTCGATGCCGAGCGAGAGCGGCGTCACGTCGAGGAGCAAAACGTTCTTGAAACCGCCGGACAGGATTTCCGCCTGAATCGCTGCGCCGAGCGCGACCGCTTCATCCGGATTCTGCGACGTGTTGAGCTGCGGCCCGGCCGCCCTGTGATGTTCTGTGCCAAGACGAATGCCGCCGCGCGTTTCCTCAAACTCGACGCAGCCGAAAAGCTCGCCCACAAATTTGCGGACGAGCGGCATGCGCGTTTGACCGCCGACGAGAATGACCTGGTCCAAATCCTTTGGCTCGACCTTCGCGTCCGCCAGCGCGCGCAGGCAATGCGGCCGCGTGCGGGCGATGATGTCGCGCGTCAGGCTTTCCAGTTCGGCGCGGGTAAGCTTGCAGCTGAAACCGAAACCCGGCGTCAAAAACGGCAGGGTGATTTCAACCTCGGTTTCCGTGGATAATTTGATTTTCGCTTGTTCCGCCGCTTCCCGAATGCGCGCGAGCAGAGGCAATTCTTCGTGGCAGCCGACGTGAGCCGGCTCTGATGTTTTTGAAGTGAGCGGACCCACGTCCGCGGCTACGGAAGTTAAGCGGAGCCCGGCAGCATTGATCTTCGCCACCAGAAAATCCACGAGCCGTCGATCCAGATCATCGCCGCCCAGCCGGGTGTTGCCGTTCGTGGCCAGCACCTGAAAGACGCCGTCGTTGAGTTCGAGGATCGAAAGGTCAAACGTGCCGCCGCCCAGATCGTAAACGGCGATTTTTGATTTTTCCCGGAGCTTGTCCAACCCGTAAGCGAGCGCTGCCGCCGTTGGCTCGTTGATAATGCGCTCGACGGTGAATCCGGCAAGTTCGCCCGCCCGCCGGGTCGCGCCGCGCTGCGCGTCGTTAAAATAGGCCGGCACGGTGATGACCGCGCGCGTGACCGGTTCGCCGAAATAATTCGCCGCATCGCGCTTTAATTTTCTTAAGATTGCGGCGGAGACTTCCTCCGGCGAAAAATTTCTGCCATGAATCGGGATGGTGGCGGGGCCGCCACCGGTGCAGTCGAGCGGAAACGTGACCGATTTCTCCTCTTCGGCAATTTCCACGCCGCGCCGGCCGATGAAACGCTTGACCGAATAAATCGTTTCCACCGGTTTGACAACGCGGACCCGGTTGGCTTCGCAGCCGACGATTGGCACGGCGTCCACCGTTGAAAAATGGACGACGGATGGCGTGAGGCGGCGGCCTTCGGAGTCCGCGATGACGAGCGGGATGCCCGAATCCACCGTGGCGACCAGGGAATTGGTGGTGCCCAAATCGATGCCTATAATCCTGCTCACGCACGAATGCTGCCATGAACCGGAGTTGCGTCCAAGGTTTAGCTTGCCGACCGCAGCAAACAAGTTAAACCTTGGACTCCAACATGAACTGCATCGTCACCGCGGGGCCGACCTACGAGCCGTTGGACGCAGTGCGCCGGCTCACGAACTTTTCCACCGGGCGGCTTGGCACGGAACTCGCCAATTTTCTGGCCGCCCGCGGGCACAAGGTGACATTGCTCATCGGCGAACAGGCCACTTACGCCGGCGAACGGCGCCTGCACTGCACGGAAATTTTCACTACGACCGCCGATTTGCGCGCCCGGCTCAAAACGCTGGTGTCGCGGCAGATGGAAGCCGTCTTTCACGCGGCAGCGGTCAGCGATTTTGTCTTCGGCAAATTCTGGCTGCGCTCGCCGAGCGGCGAACTGGCTGAATTCAAATCCCCACAAAAAATTCCGACGCGGGAAGGCAAATTGCTGGTCGAACTGGCGCCCACACCCAAAATCCTGCCCGAATTGCGCACCTGGTTCCCACAGGCGCGCATCGTGGGCTGGAAATTCGAGGCGGACGGCGCACGCGCCGACGCCCTCAACGCCGCCAAACAACAAATCGCCGAATGCCGCACCGACGCCTGCGTCGTCAACGGCCCGGCTTACGGCGAAGGGTTTGGCGTGCTGTTGAGCAACCACAAGGCCGCGCACCTGCCGCATGCGCCGGCGCTGTTCGTAACACTGGAAAAAATCGCCCGTCGCGATTTCCCGTCATAATCGCGGCTTTCCAACCGTGGCAATCCGAGGCGGTTACACCTCGATATGCTCCAGGCGTTGCAGCGCATAGCGAAGCGGCAGCCAGCCGAACAAAAACGACAGCAGCACAAAAGCGCCGACGCCTTCCAGCGCCCAATGCGCGTGTGCGTGCAGGCCGCCCGCGCCGAATATCAGCAGCGCGATGGACGCGATGACGTAAACCGAACTCAGCACGAGGCACAACGTGCCGCCGAAACCGCTGACGATTTTGGCCGGGTTCGCGTCCTTGAAGTTCGGGTAAAGCACGCCCAGGCCCATGGCAAGCCCATTGAGTGTAAACGTCATGACACTGACGACCGCGCCGAAAAACGCCAGCCGGTCCCATGACATCTTCAGCAAATGACATGACAGCATGATGAGGCTGGAGGTCACGACCAATGACATTATGCTGGCGACCCAGTATTTGGTTTTGACGACGCGCGCCAGGCCCATCGGGGCCATGCCCACAATCCAAAGCCGCCGGCCTTCGAGGGAAAATTGCGGAAATACAAACCGCGTCGTCACCGTGGCCAGGTTCAACGAGCACGCGAAGAGATTCAGGAACGCGACCAGGTTGATCCAAAATTCGCTGTTTAACTGGTGCGTGAAGTTCCGCAGATTGATGATGTAGGCGCCGAGCAGACCGAACAGCATCACGGACTGCCCCCATTGCGTGGTGTCGCGCCAGAACATGCGCAGGTCCTTGACCGCCAGCGCGCGGCTGTCGCGGTTGAGCCAGAAGAATTTCACAAAGATCCTCTCAAGCAGGCCGATGGAGTTTTGGCTTTCGCGGCGGGCGCGGAGCCAGCGCCGCCAGCTTCCGGCGCCCGCGCGGCTTTGCACCGCCGAGGCCGTGCCGTAAAACAAATCGCCGCACCACGTGAACGCGAGACCGCCGAAAAAGAGCGCGTGGCTCAACAACACCAGCGCGAAAAAAAGCGCACCGCGCAGGATGCCTTCGGCCCATTGCAGCACCGACGCCGACAACCAGTAGCTCGGCAAAAAGGGGAACATCGTAAACCGCGTTTTGGCCAGGAGCTGGTCGAGCGCCTGCAACGTGCGCGCGTCGAGCAGTTCGTCCGTGGCGGGTTGCGCCTTCCACCAGAACGCCGCCAGCGCCAGCAAAACGACCGCCGTCACCACCGCCGCAATCTGGAAACTGCGCCGGTCCAAAAACCTGCCGATGGCAATGGCCAGGCCCGCGCCCAACACGCCCGGCAACACGATGAACAGTCCGATGAGCAGGACGGCAAACGGATAGAAATGCCAGGGAGCGCCGTGAACCAGGCCGAAGGCCGCCAGCAACGGCGCAATCAAAAACAAAAACGCCCAGGACGCCAGCAGCGCGGATTCAATGAATTTCCACCGGAAAATGGTCTGGGTTGAAAGCGGCAGCGTGGTCAGAAAGGCCGTCTCGCGATTGCGGAACAGGTTCGTGTAGCTGATGATGAGGTTGCTCAACAGCAGCAACGCGAACAAAAACGCGAACAGCACGTACATCAGCCGCTCGGTCAGCACCGCACCCAGTCCCGGGAACTTCGCGATGAATTTCATCCCGTGGTAAAACAACCAGAACGACAAAACGAGGTATCCGCCGATGAACAGCGCGATGAGGCCGGTGAGCAGCCGCGACTGCCCGCGCAGCGACAACAACCGCCGCCAGCTTTGCAGCGCGTTCACGCGCACCAGCAGCCACAGCGGCGCGGGCGCGGCGTTTGTTTGAACGGAATTTCCGGGCACAGGCTCAAACTTAAAGCCAGGGGATGCAGCACGCAATCCTGGCCCGCAGTGTCCTGATTTGGTAGGGACGCCTCGCTGAGGCGTCCGCGGACGGCTGTGCCAGCCGTCCCTACCTGAGAAATTAAGACACTATCTCCTTGCCGCGCAGAATGGCTGCGCTTCAGGTTGTAGTTTGGAATTGACCGATGAAATTGAATAAAATCAGCCGGCGCCGGTTCATCTTTCTCGGCGCGTTGTTGTTGACGCCCTGTGCCGTTGCTGCCGACGCGAAATGGGTGGAATTGGAGTGGGTCAAGGTACGCCGTCTCCGCCTGGCGGACGGCAAACCCACTCACCGCGTTGTTCACATCAGCGATTTGCATCACAAAGGCGACCAGGCGCATACCCGGTCCGTGGTGGAAATGATCAATTCGTTATCGCCCGACTTCGTCTGCTTCACCGGCGACATCATGGAGGAGAGCAAATACCTGTCCGAAGCGCTCGACATTCTTTCCGGCATCAAATCGCCGATGTTCGGTGTGCCCGGCAATCACGATTACTGGAGCCAG
>Ga0187772_10000429_pt1 | contig 18735 bp, 12 predicted proteins | sample 0116_SJ02_MP15_2_FD_133137 | JGI IMG/M metagenome (GOLD analysis project Ga0187772, IMG submission 133137) | Tropical peat soil microbial communities from peatlands in Department of Meta, Colombia - 0116_SJ02_MP15_20_MG | ecosystem: Environmental > Terrestrial > Soil > Wetlands > Peat | place... | reverse complement strand
GGACCGCGCGACTTCGATGACCGGTGTGGTGAGCGGCCCGTATCTGGCGGGACAGCTGGCGCAGAAACTGGGCTACAGCGTGAGTTCGGGCGAGCCGTACTATGTTCCCGGATGCAGCAGTGCAACCCAGTGCGTGTTTCCGAATGCGGTCATACAGCAGAGCGCATGGGCGGCGCCGGCGCTGGCCCTGTTGCAGTACATTCCCGAGGCCAATCAGGGCGGGACAATCTTCTCGTCATCGTCGGGGAACGAGTCGCTTCGCGATGACAAGGGCGGGATCCGGCTGGACGGCACAACGCGATGGGGCACTGTTTCCGCGTACTATTTTGCCGATGACTACCGATTGGACAATCCATACCCAACAGGCCAGGGCGGAGCAAATGTGCCGGGTTTCAACGCGCTTTCCGAAGGGAGAGCGCAACTGCTGAGCCTGGGCTTCACGAAGATATTCAGCGCGAACACGATCAACGAAACGCACTTCAGTTACATGCGGAACGCCAACAACATTGGCGCGCCCGCGGGAGGAGTGGGGCCGTCGCTGGCATCGCAGGGATTTGTCACGGGGGAAGGCACGGTGGGAATCGTGCCACTGAAACCTTCAATTGAGGGAATCGAAAACGTTTCGCTGAACAACCTGACCTTTGGCGTGGATGTGACGGGACTGACACAGGCGAGCAATACCTACCAGTGGTCCGACGTTTTCACGCGAGTCATCGGGCGTCATACCTTGAAACTCGGCGGATCGCTGCACCTGGACCAGATCAACACGAACCCGGACACGGCTTCGAACGGGTCTTTTGCGTTTCGCGGAACGGAAACCGGGTTGGACTTTGCCGATTTTTTGCTGGGTGTGGCGAGCAGCTACTCACAAGCAGATTCGAAGAGCTTTTATCCGCGGAACCGATACATCGGACTCTTCGCGCAGGACACGTGGCGGATTACACCGAACCTGACCTGGAATTACGGACTGCGGTGGGACGTTTTGCCTGCATGGCGGGAAAAATACAATCAGTTTCCCGGGCTGGAACTGGGAGAACAGTCCCGAGTATTTCCGGGAGCACCGACGGGGTTGGTCTATCCAGGCGATCCGGGAGTGCCGTCAACGCTGGCTCCGACGAAGTACACGAATTTTGCGCCACGGCTGGGAGTGGCGTACTCGCCTGAATTTCAGGATGGATTGTTACGCAAGCTGTTTGGCTCAGGAAACAGTACGCGGCTTGTGGCAGGATTTGGGACATTTTATACGGCGTTCGAGGGATTATCGGCGGGAATCATGAGCGCGAATCCACCTTATGGATACGACTACACGAGCCTGGCACCAGTCTTGTTCTCGACTCCATTTGTTTCCGCGGCGAGCGGGCAACAGTTCGTGCAACCCTTTCCGTCACCGATTCCGGCGTATGGAGCGTCGCCAAGCCGGCCCAATACGAACGTGGATTGGACGAAGTACTTGCCAATTACGGGAGTCCCGGCGCTCGACCGGAACAACGTGCCGCCGTATGCGGAGACGTACACGCTGTCGCTCGAAAGGCAACTTGGTAGAAACACGCTGCTGACAGTAGGTTATTCGGGATCACAGGCGCACCACCTTCTGGTGATCGAGCCTGCGAACCCCGGCAACGCAGCGTTGTGCCTTAGCGTGAGCCAGGCGTCACAAGTTGCGCCGGGAAGCGCGACGTGCGGCCCGTTCAGCGAAGGAGGAGTGTTCACGAGAGCAGACGGACAGACGGTGCAGGTCCGGGGCCCATTCAGTCCGCAATTTGACGCGGTGACGTCTCAGAAGACCGTCGGCAGTTCGAATTACAACGCGTTTGAAGTGAACCTCCGGCACCACAGCAAGTCATTTGAAATTCTGGCGGGATACACGTACAGCAAATCGCTGGATGACTCCTCGAGTCTTTCGGAAGAAGTAAATCCCATCGACCCTGGGTTGAGCAAGGCGCTTTCCGCGTTCGACCTGAGGCATAATTTCGTGGCGTCGTACACCTACAATCTTCCCGGGCAAATACTTGGGAAGCAGAACCGATGGACGGAGGGCTGGTCGATCTCCGGAGTGACCCGGCTCGCGACGGGCTTGCCCGTGACGTTCTACAACAACAATGACACATCGCTAATCGGGAGCATTCCGAACGGGATCAACAACAACGGACTGGACACCCCCGAGCGCGCTCCGGGAAACCTGGAAATCAACAACAATCCCCGCAACAGACGGCCCGATTTCAATACAGCGCTTTTCTCGCTTCCTGCCCTTGGGCAAATGGGCACCGCGGGGCGGCGTTTCTTCTCCGGGCCTAGAATGGTGAATTTCGACATCGCTTTGCAAAAGAATTTGCGGCTTACGGAATCGAAATCGCTGCAATTCCGTATGGAGACGTTCAATACGTTCAACCACGCGCAGTTTTTCGGCGCGGCATCAGTGGATGGAAACATCAGCGACGCAACGTTCGGGCAGGTGGTAAACAGCATGCCGCCAAGACTGGTGCAAGTGGCGGCGAAGTTTGTATTTTAGGATGGAAACGGCCGACGCCGCTCAGTAGACGTCGATGGTGGTGACGCTGAGGGCGGGAAGCGAAACGGTAAGAGAAGTCCCGGAAACCGGCTGCGTACCAGCAGCGACAGGCTGAATGGGATTCTGGTTTTGGGCAGAGGAAGCGGTCATTTGGAAGAGGTGCGCCGTGCCGGAGAGTGTCTGGCCGTTAATCGCGGTGACTTGGGTTGATGTGGAACGGTTGATGGCGACGAAAACCACACGGCCGAGTGTAGTGCTGTCTGTGCTGGCGTAGACCACGACATTCGCCACGTTGCTGGATGTGGATTGCAGCGAAGTGTCGCCGAAATTGGAATTGTTGTTATCAAAATCGCGGAAAGCCCGGAAACCAGCGAGGATATACGGAGAGGTGCTGTTCAACGGCCAGAGATTGGCGGCAAAGAGATTTTGCGCGCCGAAGATGCCGAGGTTATCGGCCTGGGCGATGGCGCCGGCAATGTGCTGGCCGCCGCCGTTGTTGTATTCGGTGATGGAGATCTTCATGCCGGGATTTTCCGTGGCGATTCGCGATTGCAGCCGGCCAAGGATATAGATCGGTCCGCCAAGCACGTCCGTGGTGATCCAGGAATTTTCCGTGAACGTGGTGTCCCAAAGGCTGCGCGGGCTCTGAACGATGGCTTGCACCTGCGCATCCGTGAGTGACGAACTGGTAAGGTTGATGACGCGATTGCCGCTTCCGTCGGTGGCTTCGGAGTACCAATGGAAGTCGTAAACGTCGACGAGGGGCTTGCCATACGTTGCCGACGCGCTGTTGATCGCGGGGAGATATTTGTCCGGGAACCAGTTGTTGCCGGAGGGTGTCGCGCTGAGTTCGCCCTGCCAGTTGTAAATGCCTTCGAAGCCGTAGTGTACGGGACCAAAGATGAGGACATCGGGGAATTGATCCTTGAGCGCTTCGGTGAGAGCGATGGTTTTGGAGATATAGTCGTCCGAAGTGACCGGGTTTGGGCCCTGCACTTCGAGGTGCGTGGAGTTCCACAGTTCGGGCTCGTTATCCAGTTGCACAAAGACAGGGTGGGTTGTGGGATTCGTGCCGAAGATGGATTGGCCGGAGAATTTCTGGTCGAGAGCCCAGATGAATTCGTCCATGTAAACGTAATTGTCGGTGGTCGGAGGATTTAGGGTGAAGGGTGCGGAGGATTGTGTGCTCTTTTTGTCCACGACCTGCTTGAACCGCGTAAGGTCGGGAGGATTGGCGACACTGACAGGACCGTTCTCGTCACCGGCCACGAGTCCCTGCAGCTGAAAGGTCACAAGGCTGGTCATGCCATTCGATTGGTCACCAGCAATGAAACTGCGCACAGCTTCCGCGGGAACCGTGCTGCTACTCAGATAGTCATCATTTTCGTAAAGGTAATCGCTGCCAGCGTTGGAGGCGTTCGTCTCCCAGTTGTATGCCGTCCAACGATTGCCACCAGCGCGATCGAAAGTGAGATTTGGCGGAGCGCCGGTGATGCCGGAGTAGAAGTTGATGCCATAGACGTAGGGAGAAATAGGATGAGTATTGGTGGGATCTATGGTGATGATCACATCAGGAGTGGCGGGAGCCGTTGGAGTGGCGCTGGCTTGAGAAGAATTGGCGCTTTGACCAGCGGCGTTCACAGCAGCGACAACGTAATAGTAGGTGGTGCCGTTGGCCATGCCGCTGTCCAGATAGGAGTTGGTAGAGGGTGTGGCAATTTGTGAATAAGGCCCACCCGAAGTGGTGGAACGCTGAACACTATAACTTGTGGCACCCGTGCTGGCGGACCAGGTTAGAGAGACTTGGGCGTCGCCTGCATTGGCCTGCAGGTTCGTCGGAGTGGGCGGCGCATTTGCAGGCGCCGTTGGTGTGGCATTGACTTCGCTGGAGTTGGCGCTTTCGCCCGCCGAGTTTAGGGCAGAAACAACATAAAAGTATTTGGTCCCATTGGTGAGGGACGCATCCACGTAAGAGTCCCCGGTAGGCGAGCCCACCGCCGAGTAAGGACCGCCAGAGACGGTGGAGCGCTTGACGTGGTAGGAGGTTGCCCCGTTGGAAGAAGCCCAAGAGAGGATGACCTGCGCATTGCCAGGGGTGGCGGAGAGGCCGGAGGGCACGGGGGGCGCCGAGGGATTACCACCCCCATTGCCAGGGGTGCTGCTAGAGGAGGCGCAGCCGACAAGCAAAGCAACTGACAGTGCTGAGAAGAAGGACCGAAATAGCATGGTGCGACTGAGAGTGAGCATGGTCTGGATTTCGGGGCCGGTGGCGGCCGTGAGCCGGGGTTGAGAGAAGGTTAGGGGAAGCTGCCAAAGCGAACAAGTTGACCGGAGGGACAGTCAGGGGGAGTGGCCACAAGGACGGGCCCTCGAAAAAGACGGAAAACCTTTGAAATCGGCCGGTTATTACTAACTTCAGCACAGGTCTTGAGCGGCGATATTGCCGAAGGAAAAAACGGGTTGCAAGCTAAGGATGCAGGTAGCAGTACTCCTATACTCGATCGGATGCATTGCGTCTGAGAGACGTTACCCAGGTTATCGAAAACGTAAGGCGTGTGGGACGTGAGGTCGCGCGAAGTGGGGCAACGAGTGGGGTAAAGGAAGGGGCACCTGCAATGCCGGCAGGAACAGATGGGTGGAAAAAGTGCCTGGCCGGATTGAGGAAGAGGATGAACATGATCCCCAGCAAAAAGTTGGCGTTGGCTCTTTTGTCAGGCACGGCACTTCTTATGGCGGCCTGCAGCGGCCTGAAGGCCAGTTCGAGTACCGGTGGTGGTACAGGGACGACTTATACGATCAGCGGAAGCGTGAGCGGGCTGACGGGGACAGGACTGCAATTGCTGGACACGATCAATGGTACGACGACGGACACACTAACTGTCACGGCCGCTGCGACGTCTTTCACATTCGCGATGGCAGTGCCGACTGGCGAAACCTATGCCGTAACGGTCAAGACTCAGCCGACCAACCCCTCGCAGACATGCACGGTGACCAACGGAACGGGAACGGCTGCGGCGAACGTCACGAATGTTCAGGTGAGTTGTTCCGCGCAGTATACGGTTAGCGGAACCGTGACAGGGCTGGCGGGGACAGGGTTAGTGTTGGCGGACAACACGACGGATACTCTGACCATCACCGGAACCGGGACCGTGCCCTTTACATTCAAGAACTCGGTGACCGGACAATACAACGTGACGGTGCAGACGCAGCCCACGAATCCCACGCAGACTTGCACGGTGACAAACGGTTCGGGAACCGCCACAGCCAACGTCACCAATGTAACGGTGACTTGCACTTCGAAATTTACAATCGGCGGGAACGTGACCGGACTAACAGGGTCTGGACTCGTATTGCAAGATAACGGCGGGGACAATCTCACGGTCACTGGAACCGGCAGCGTTCCGTTTACATTTGCGACGGCGGTGCCCGGAGCCTACAACGTCACGATTCTGACACAACCGACAAACCCAACCCAGACTTGCGTTGTTAGCAACGGATCCGGAACAGCAACAGCGAACATCACAAACGTCACGGTGACTTGCTCTTCTGGATTCACCATTGGCGGAACTGTAAACGGGTTGACTGGCGCAGGATTGGTGTTGCAGGACAACGGCGGAGACAATCTGACCATCACCGGAACAGGCAGTGTAAAGTTCACGTTCGCGACGTTAGTAAGCGGAGCCTACAGCGTGACCGTGAAAACGCAGCCATCGAATCCAGCACAGAATTGCACAGTGACCAACGCGACTGGGACGGCCACGGCGCCCGTCACGAATGTGACGGTAACTTGCGGCGCGGTCTATTCCATAGGCGGAACTGTTACGGGATTGTTAGGAACGGGACTAGTTCTGGAAGACACGTTGGGGACCGTCTTGGATCAACTGCCCATTTCAGGGACAGGGACGGTGAACTTCACTTTCGATATTCCGGCACCCGCCAACTCGTCTTATGCGGTAAGCGTGGTTACCCAACCGACGAATCCTTCGCAGACATGCTCGGTCACGAATGGAACAGGAACAGCAACGGGCAGTGTGAATACGGTTCAGGTGGTTTGCCCGGCACCGGAGTGGACGATTGGAGGGACCTTGCTGGGCTTGGTCGACCACTCCTTCTCGGGTACTCCCCTGTCGGGAGCTACCGTCGAGTTGCAGAACAACGCCGGCGACAACATTTTTGTTACGGGAGACAATCAGGGCTTTTCGTTCCCAACCCCCGTGACGAACAATGGAAAGTATAACGTGAGCATATTCGTGCAGCCGACCAGCCAAATTCAACCCTGCACCGCTTTCTACTACATGGGAGTGGCCACGGCGAACGTCACCAGCGTGATCATCGATTGCCAGCACAATGATTGGACATGGCAGTTCGGGTCTGACGCCGTTGGAACGTATGGTACGTACGGCACCGCGCAACTGCCACCGCCGGCACCGCCGTCTACCGATCCGAACACGCCCGGAGGAAGGGATTACCCGGCTGCGTGGACCGACTTGGCAGGAAACAAGTGGATGTTTGGCGGCTATGGCATGGTGGTGCAGGGAGCGAACCCGCCATACCTGCCCGGGATTCTAAGCGATCTCTGGGTCTTTGTGCCTGGGCTTTACAACTCCACGGGCGCGTGGGTTCCAGCGAATCTGGAAATCACGAACACCCACTTTGCGTCGGGACTCGTGAGCTCAATTGCCAACCCCGCTTCATTGGAAGTCCCAGGCGGGTATAGCACAGTCACAACAAGCGGCTCTTATACGGACACATCGGGGGACCTTATTACAACCACGTATCCTGGTGGCCCTGGGGCGCGCTGGGGCAGCGTGACATGGACCGATACTTCAGGAAACTTCTATTTGTTCGGCGGGCAAGGTAACGCTGCGTATCCCCACAGCGGTCTGTTGAATGATCTATGGAAGTTCACGGCTGGCACATATGACGTGTCGGGAGGCAACTACACAGGGTCCTACACGTACTTTGGAACCTGGACGAACTTGAGCGGGTACGCCACGGCTAACGCGGCAGGCAAGTACGGTTCGCCGGCGATGCCCGGCGGCCGCTGGGGAGCGGCATTCTGCACCGATGCCAGTGGCACTCTATGGATGTTTGGCGGTCAGGGCTACGACTCGGCTGGGAACCTCGGACTGCTGAACGACCTCTGGAAATATAGCGGAGGCCAGTGGACTTGGGTGGGCCCGTCGAACTCGAACGTGGGCCAGAATAACGGCATCTACGGGACCCTTGGCCAAGCGTCTGGGGCCAATGCACCTGGCGGCCGGCAGACGGCTGCGCTGTTTGCCGACAACAATGGAAACCTGTGGCTGTTCGGCGGACTAGGTCTGGATTCGGTGGGAACTCAGAATCCAGGGAATACCGGCACACTCCCCGACGGAAGCACACCCGAGGGTGCGCTACTCAATGACTTGTGGAAATACGACATCAACACAGGGGAATGGACCTGGGTTTCCGGCGGTGGGTTGACAGGTTTGGCCAACCAGATCGGGATGTACGGGTCGCAGCAGGTGCCGGCGGCGGGCTTCTTCCCCGGCTCACGCTGGAGCGCAGCAGGCTGGTCCGACAGCAACGGTAGCCTGTGGATATCCGGCGGCTGGGGATATGCTTCGGCGCTGGCGCAGAGCACCGGCTTCCTCGACGACATCTGGGAGTTCGACACTGCAGGGCCGAATGCAGGCCTGTGGACCTGGTGGAAAGGCTCCAGCAACGTAAATCAGGCTGGTAACTATCCGACGTACTTACCAGTGCAACTTGGCGTTCCGTTTGTAAACAACCAACCGGGCGGCCGACGAGGCGTTGGGTTCTGGCAGCAAGATCAGTTCGGCTATGTATGGACATTCGGCGGGCAGGGCTACGATTCCGTAGGCGCGAACGGCTACCTGAACGATCTCTGGACCTATCTGCCCTTCCCGTACTAGTGGACAGATAAACAGCTGAAGGTTCAATCCGAGGAAGAACAGCCGGGGAAGCGAGTGGCCCCGGCTGTTTTTTTTCGCTGGGTTCTTGGCTTCTGTCTGTGGCTCCATTTCCTTTTCCTTGTTTGCGTCGCGAGAGACTAGAGAAACGAGTCTCTGTTGAAGTCAAAGAACCGCTGGCACGGTTATATCTGGACTGAGTTGGCCTTCCTGTATAATTGAAACCGGGGGAAAATCAGGGAAAGATGGCGGTTGTGAGACAGAAGGGGAAGGCGTCAGCAAAGACGCGGCGCCGCAGACGGCTGCGTTTTTGGCGGACGCGCTTGAAGGAGTTGCGCAGCATCTCCAAGGCCCTCCTGTCGACGGAACATCCTTTCTTGGTGCATATCATCCCCATGAGACGGTGCAATCTGGATTGTACCTATTGCAACGAGTTTGACGACACGTCCAAACCGGTGCCGCTGCAAGAAATGAAAAAGCGGCTGGATATCCTGGCGGATATGGGGACGTCGATCATTACCATCAGTGGGGGCGAACCGCTGATGCACCCCGAGCTAGACGAGATCATCCGTCATATCCGGAAGCGAGGGATGATCGCAGGATTGATCACGAACGGGTTTTTCCTGAATCGCGAAAGGATTGAACGGCTGAATGAAGCAGGGTTGGAACATCTGCAAATCAGCATCGATAATGCCGTGCCGGATGAGGTTTCCAAGAAGAGCCTGAAAACGCTGGATGGGCGGCTGGAAATGCTCTCCGAATGGGCCGTTTTTCAGGTAAATATCAACTCCGTGCTGGGGAGTGGCGTAAAGAATTCGGAAGATGCGCTGAGGATTGCCCACAGGGCCCTGGAATTGGGTTTCACGAGCACTGTGGGCATTATTCATGATCATGACGGACAGTTGAAGCCATTGGTGGAGCGGGACCAGGGGATTTTTGAGGAGATCATGACGTTGGGGAAGCGGTCGTTTTCCCGGTTCAACGAGTTCCAGCACAATGTGGCGCGAGGGCGGGAGCACGATTGGAAATGCCGGGCGGGGTCGCGCTATCTCTATATTTGTGAGGATGGACTGGTGCACTGGTGCTCGCAGCAGCGCGGATATCCCGGAGTGCTCTTGGAGAAGTACACAGACGAAATGAGGCATCGAGAGTTCCAAACCCATAAGGGATGCGCGCCGAGATGCACAGTGAGCTGCGTGCAGCAGGTGGGGATTCTGGATAATTGGAGGGCGGAACAGACTCTACAGCCGGTGGAAGCCCCTAGAGATGCGAATTTAGTGCAGATCGCGAAATAAAGGAGTTTGAGGAAGTAAAGGAAGTAGATGAAATAGAGGAACGGAAATGAGCGCGGCGTGGCCGCGCTTTTTGTTTTTTCGGGGTTGCAGTTGGCGAACAGAGGCATTGTTAGCGCGTTGACGGGGTCTGCCTGCTCTCTAAGAATAAAGACATGCCCAATGCCGCGATTGAGATTCAGAACCTTTCCAAGGATTATCCGTTCGGGTTTCTACACCTGCGAAAGAGGCGGTCACTGGAGAATCTGACCATGCAGGTGCAGGCTGGCGACGTGTTTGGATTTCTTGGGCCGAACGGTGCGGGAAAATCCACGACAATCAAGCTGCTGATGAGATTGATCTTCCCAACGTCAGGTACGGCGCGAATTTTGGGGAAACCGATTGAAGACGTCTCGATGCACCAGGACATCGGGTATCTTCCAGAACAGCCATACTTCTACGATTACCTAACTGCCGCCGAGTTGCTGAATTACTTTGCTAGATTTCACGGGTTGAGAGAGTCTGACCGGCGTGCACGCGTAGAGCGCATGTTGAAAAAAGTGGGATTGGACACCGCCAAGAAGATCCAGTTGCGGAAGTATTCGAAGGGGATGCTGCAAAGGGCAGGATTGGCGCAGGCGATCCTGCACGACCCGCAGGTTGTGGTGCTGGACGAACCCATGTCCGGTTTGGACCCGTTGGGCCGGCGGGAAGTGCGGGACATTATTCTGGAACTAAAGAAAGAAGGGCGGACGGTACTGTTTTCAACGCATATTTTGTCCGACGCGGAAATGCTGTGCGATCGCGTGGGCGTGATCGTGGGCGGCAAATTGCGCGGAGTGGGAACCCCAGGGGAGATGGTAGGGATCCAGACGCAAGGCATGGAAATCCTGTTTGAACTGGACGGAAGCGCAAAGAAGCCTGCGCTCTTGGAGAAAGCAACGAAGACGGGCGAGCGATATCGCGTGCAACTTCCAGAAGCAGAACTTTACAACGCGCTTGACCAGCTAAAAGAAGCAGGGGCACGGATTCTGTCCGTGGCACAGATCAAGCCCACCTTGGAAGAGTTCTTTATGAACCTGGTGGATGCGGACCGCGCTCAAGCCAATGCGGTCGAGGTCAGCGGACGATGAGGAACGTTTGGGTGGTGACGACGAATACGTTCCGGGAAGCGGTGCGGGACCGCGTGCTGTACAACCTGGTCTTTTTCGCGCTGCTGATGATGGGAGCGGCGATTTTGGTGGGGCAGATCTCAATCGGAATTGAAGAAAGCGTGATCGTGAGCCTGGGACTGTCGGCGATATCGGTGATTGGAATCTTCATCGCGGTTTTCATCGGTGTGGGGTTGGTTTCGAAAGAAATGGAGAAGCGGACGCTTTATGCATTGCTGGCGAAACCGGTGCAGCGATGGGAATTCCTGCTGGGGAAGTTCGGCGGGCTGGTGATGACGCTGACAGTGAACACGACAGCGATGGCGGTTGGTCTGTACGTGGCGCTGTGGACGGTGAAACACCCGCTGGAGCACAGCGATTGGTATCTGCTGGTTGCCGTATATCTCATCCTGCTAAAACTGGCCCTGATCGTAGCGCTGGCCATGCTTTTTTCCTGTTTTACGACGCCGTTTCTGGCCATTCTGTTCACGCTAGGCTTGTACGTTGCCGGACTGTTCGCTGAGGATTTGCGGACGATGCAGGCCATCAGCCTCACGCCGGAAACAATGAAACTGTTCCGGGGCATATCCTACCTGTTGCCAAACTTCGAGAATTTCAACGTGATGGGAGTGGTGGCCCATGGAAGAAGCGTGCCGGCCACCCTCGTGTGGCAAGACACCTCGTATGCGATTTTGTACGCGGCAATTGTGTTGGCGGGCGCAGCAATGATCTTTTCACGGCGGAACCTGAAATGAAGCCGAGGTATATGGCTGGATTACTCCTAGCCGCTCTGCTGCTAGGGGGATTTGCCGGGGTGTGGAAATTGCAGACGAGAATCGATCAGGAGAAACGATCGGTTTTTTTCGAACAAAACGAATTGGCATTGCGGTCCGGGCCGTTGCTGAAGAAGCTGAGCCTGGAATACGCTCCGCTGGTGGGCGCGATTTACTGGACGCGAGTGGTTCAGTACTTCGGAGAAAAGCACCGCCTGCATCAGAAGAACCTAGAACTGATGTGGCCGATGCTGGACATTGCCACGACTCTGGATTCGAATCTACTGCCCGCGTATCGCTTCGGATCAATATTTCTGAGTGACCGTCCGCCCAGGGGACAGGGACGGCCCGACCTTGCGGTGAAGCTTCTGGAACGGGGAATCGCTGCAAATCCCGATCAATGGCGGCTGTATCAAGATTTGGGAAACGTCTATTACTTTGACATGAAGGATTATCCGAAAGCGGCTGCAGCCTATGAAGAGGGCAGCAAGAATCCGAAAGCGCTGATCTGGATGAAAGTGATGGCGGCGAAGATCTCGGCGGAAGGGGAATCTCCTGAAACATCGTATTTTCTTTGGCAGCAGGTTTACGATTCGACGACCGATCCTGCTATTAAGTTCAACGCGGAGGAACACCTGAAGCTGATGAAGGTCCAACTGGATATAAAAGAGATTGACCGGGTCGCCGATGAGTTTGAGAAGCAAACAGGTCACCGCGCCACCCGCATGGGAGAACTGGTGCAGGCAGGTTTGCTCAAGTTCGCGCCACGAGATCCGCTAGGGTATCCGTACGTTCTGGCAGAAGGCGGAAAAGCGGAGCTGAACCTGGACAGCCCAATGTTGGAAAAAGAACTGATGGAATCGCGGCCGCCAAATTGAGATGAGACTACTCTGGAACACAAAGAAGCGTCATGTGCGGGTCGATCAGGAGTTTGTGAGCATCAGCTTGCGAATGAAAGGTAAACGAGATTTCTTCACCGGCAGCGAGGACAGTGCCCAAATAGACGCTGCGGCCGCCAGTGGCGCCAATGTACAAGGGCACAGGGGCGATGAAGGAGCGAGGCACTTCCGATTGAAATAGTCTGCCGCGAATCTGGAAACCTTTGTCCGTCCGGCGCGAAGTGAATTCCACCTTGTAATGCGGAATGCCGGTTCCCCGGACATACTCCTCGAAAAACCATTCCATCGAACGCCCGCCCTCAAGATCCATCCTGGGAATCATAACGGCTTCGACTTCCTTCTGGAGTTGCTCGGTGGAAAGGGACTTCTGCGCGTATTTGGACGTGAGGGTGTGAAGCAAAGAAATGAAACGCGCGTCGGGATCGCGTGAATTCGTTTCCCGAAGCATCTCCCGGAGCATATGGAAGATCCAGGCGCCCTTCGAATAAACCACAACGTCGTACGCGTCCGGTGATTTCGAAGAGGAGAGACGCGTTCCCATGGTCACGGGACCGGTATCGGCCGGAGCAATATCCGCGTCTGTGGGCTTAGTGACCAATCGCTTTCGGTAGCGGGTCAGCCAGGTGTTCAGTGTGCGGTCTGGCATTTTCTGCGAGTCGGCAAAGAGCAGCGAAAGGTAAACGGCCAGTCCCTCATCGATCCACTCGTCACGATAGCTTTCCCACCCAACCACGTTGCCCCACCACTGATGTGCGACCTCGTGAACGGGCATGATGTCCGTGAATGCTTCTTGCGTGCTGGAGCTCAGTCCAGCGCGCTCCTGAGCCTCGGGTGGAAGAAAGGAAAATGTGGAGAGATACAGGAGTCCCGGCCAGCCCTGACCGAACGCCCCGGGGATTTGGGAAACGGCCAAGCGAGGAAACGGGAAGGGGCCGTTGTACTTCTCAAAGAAAATGATGGAGGAATTGACTTCGCGCGCCAGCGAATTCAAGGCATCGGCGGGGCTGGGAGGAGGTGGGGCGAGAACCTGTGCTCGTGCCCCCACCTCCGGAAGGTTCGGGTGAGGAATGACGGGCGGCTCAACGGCAGGCTGTTGTAAGCGAGCGAGGATCGCCTGCTCGAGCAGCTTGTTGGCGTAAACCTCGACGACATGGTTGCCTGAGGAAAGAGAAGTGAACGCGTACTGGCCCAGATTAAAACCGGCTTCGGACACGGGGATGCTGGACTTCCAGTGAGCCACTCGGAACTCGCCGTCGTCATGTTCGTCAGACTTCAGGCCCGTGGCAACTAGAGTCAGATTCTTTGGCCAGCGGAAGGTGAGGTCATAGGGAGCGAATTCCGAGGTGTCACCGGCGTGGGGATACCAGCTCTCTCTCGCGCCCACAAAAAGTACCGAATTGCCGTAGTTTTCGATGACGTTTCCGCGATAGCGAAAATGCAGCGTGAAGGTGCTCTTTGGGTCTGAAGCGCGCGGGAGGAAGACACACAGCGTGTCATCCCCGCGAGTACGCAACTGCTGTTCCGTCAGGCCTTCGTTCTGGAAAAAGGTGAGATTCTCGCCGGAGCCAAGTGTTATGGACTCAACTTTGAGGGCGCGGGAAAGCTGGACGAACAGGATGCTCTCGCCGGAAATGGCAGCGCGGAAGTCGACGGAGGCGTCACCTTCGGCAGAATTGTCGTTACGGATGGTGGTGTTGATCTGATAGTGGAGCGCATGGAAGGGCATCGGAGGAGGAACAAATCCCGGGAGTGCATAGGAGGTCCAGACGTCGTAATAAATGATCTTATTGACGACGCGAGGCTGACCGAGCATGAAATTTTCACGGCGCATGTCGTCAAGGAGGACGTCGAATGGGCCTGTCAGGATGCCGTCGATGCCTGCGTGGAAAAAATGGCGCGGAGTCGCGGAGTATTTTTCAAAAAGGATCCGGAGAGAATGCGTAGGATTCAATCGTTCGAGCTGGGGAAGCCAGAGAGCGGTGAATGAGGCGTCGGGCGCTGGTTGCAGAGAGGCGCTGCTGAGTTGCGCGAGTAGTTCCTTGGCAGTGTCGTCGGTGAAACGAGCGTAAATCGAGACGAACTGCTGATCCAGGACGGGCGCGCCGAGGAATCGCGCCATCTGCTGTTTTTCCGCGGGATCGCGTGGGAGAGCGAGAGTGTGGCCAAGGCCGGAGAAGACAAAACCGGTGACACGACCCTCAAAAGGCTGGAAAAAAGCCAGTTTTCCACGCTCGAAAGCGATGACGAGATCGCCCTGACGGAGTTCAATGCGGTCCGTACTGGAGATTGTGTAAACGCGCTCGGAATCGAGCCGGAGGTCATTAAGAGAAGCGAGGATGTCGCGAGGGGAAGAATCCGTGGCGGCGAAAGCGGGGCTGCAACACAAAAGAAAAAGCAACAGAGCGGGCCGAGGACGCATGCACTGAGTGTAGTCACTTTCGGCATGTGGGGACAAGGCGGGGGAAAAAGCAGAAGTCTACCGCTTTAAAATAGGGAAATGGGGAGATCCAGTTACAGGCTTCGAATTGTGAAGCTGGTTGCCGTATTGCTGCTGTGCGCGGCCGGGACGCGCGCGGACAAGATCGTATTGAAGAATGGCCGGCAGATCGTGGCGTCCAACGTGACCGAAGACGGGGACAAGGTCCGGTATGAGACCTCCGCGGGGGAACTCTCTATACCGAAGAGCATCGTGGATCACATCGAGAAGGGGGGGCTGATGCCGGTCACGGAATCTCCGGCAAACGCAGTGGCGAATTTGAATCTGGCTCCTCCGCCGATGGAAGCCACGGCGAACGCAGTGGAAATTGACCAGGCTGCTGTTCACGACGGCGCCATCGACCGGGACTATATCGCGCGAATGGAGAATGAGGCGCGTGGCGGAAATGCGAGGGCAAATCAGAAGGCCGCGCTGGCGCACCATGCCGCGGCACAGTTCGAACTTGCGCATGGCGACATGGAACACGCCTTGAACGATGAACGGACGGCGATCAATTATTGGCCGGATCAGCCGGTGCTGCTGATGAACGTGGCGTACCTGTATTTGAAGAAGAGCGAGTTTAAGCAGTCCGTGGAGTATCTGGAGCGGGCGAAGCGAAATACGGCAGACAACGCCGACCTCTACAAACTGGAAGGCTGGGCCTACTACGGGATGAACAAGACGGAGCAGGCGGTGGCGGAGTGGAAGAAGGCGCTGGCGCTGAAACCGGACGTGGAAACCCAGCAGGCGTTGGATAAAGCCTTGAAGGACAAACAGGAAGAAGAGAACTACAAGGAGAACGAGAGCCCGCATTTTCAGTTGAAGTACAACGGTGCGGAGCAACCGGCCTTGGCGAGAGACGTGTTGCGGGTGCTCGAAGTGCACTTTGCCGCGATTGAATCCGAGCTGAACTACACGCCGCCAGAGCCGATCGGAGTGGTGCTGTACACGCAGCAAGGCTTTTCCGACATCACGCGCGCCCCGGGATGGGTGGGCGCGTTGAATGATGGAAGAATCCGCGTGCCTGTACAGGGACTGACATCGGTGGATTCAGAATTGTCTCGCGTGCTGAAGCACGAACTGACGCACAGTTTCATCCAGCAGAAAACGCGCGGGCGGGCGCCCACTTGGATTCAGGAAGGTGTAGCGCAGTGGATGGAAGGGAAGCGGAGCGACGAAAACGCCGCGGTGCTGGTGCAGATTTACGATGGGGGGCAGGCGGCGCCGCTCGGGCGGATGGAAGGATCGTGGATGGGTCTGTCGGGAGATGTGGCGCAATACGCATATGCCTGGGCGTTGGCGAATGTGGAGTACATCGTGGAGACCCAAGGGATGAGCGATGTGGAGCGCGTGCTGGACCGGATTGCGGCGGGTGCCTCGACGGAGGACGCGCTGAAGGAAGTACTGCACGACGATTATGGAGATTTAATGCGATCGACGGCGGAGTATTTGAAGAAGAGTTATGGAAGGTGAGGCAACGAAGGAGCGGTTCGTGGCCAGACGAGCGTTGAGATCCTTCGTCGCGTCCGCCTTCGCTGCGCTTCGGCGGGCAGGCGCTCCTCAGGATGACACCACACACGGTTCTGCGAAAACGGGAACACAGGGACTGGGCTTGAGACCGTGAAAGCTGCGGAGAGCCGCCGCACTCCAGAGTGGGTCAGGAGTTGGCGAGGAGAGCAGCGAGGAGGGCGGCGCGCTGCGGCATCGTTTTATAGAACACGAACTCCTGCGCAGAGTGGGCGCCGTCACCGACGGCTCCAAAACCATCCAACGTAGGAATGCCGAGAGCAGCAGTCAGGTTGCCGTCGGAACCGCCACCGGCCGCGGCTTCGCCCAGGGAAAGGCCCATTTGCTTGGCAAGTGATCTGGCACGTAGGAAAAGCGCAGTGCTGTGCTTGCGTTCGAGCGGAGAGCGAGAGAAGCCGCCGCGAACCTCAAGTTTGGCACCGCGGCTAATGGGCTTTAACGAGCGAAAGCACTTTTCCAAGGAACGCATATCGGAAACGCGCCAGGCGCGAAGATCGAAATTCACCTTGGCGCGGTCGGGAATGACGTTTGTACGGGTGCCGCCCTCGATGAGGTCGGCGTTCACGGTGACGCCGTGGCGGGGATCGTTCCACTTTTCAATCCGGGCAATCTGGGCGGCGAGTTCGTGAATGGCGTTGATGCCGCGCTCGGGGTCCAATCCGGCGTGTGCGGCCCGGCCATACACCATGAGCTTAACCTCACCGACACCCTTGCGCGAGGTTTTGGCAAGTCCACGAGGGCCGAGAGAGGGCTCCAGGACGAAAACGGCGTCGCTGCGGCGGGCCTCCTCCTCAATCAGTTTGCGAGAGGACTCACTGCCGATTTCCTCATCCGAGGTCCAGAGGAAGACCAGTCGCTTGGAAACAGGGGCTTCCAACTCGTTGAGAGCCTCGAGCGCAAAGAGGGCCTGAACGATGCCGGCCTTCATGTCGAACGTGCCGGGACCATAAGCCTTATTGCCGACAACCCGGAATGGCATTTTGGAAAGCGTGCCGACGGGATAGACCGTGTCGTAATGGCCGAGGACGAGGAGTTGCGAGCGAGGAGTCGGCGAGGGAGGGTCCCAAACAGCGCGGACGTGGTCGCCTCGGCGTCTTTGCTTGACCAGTTGTACGTGGGTTCCACGAAGGGTCCATTCGTCTGCCAGAAAACCGGCGCAGCGGTCCGCGTGGTTTTTCTCAAGGCTGGGAGACTCGATCAATGTGAGCTGACGCAGAGTGTCCATCATCCGCGGGAGCCGTTTGCGAAGATGAGCGAGGAGGGTTTTGGAAAGCGATACCTGGGCCATGATAGGGAGATGGTAACAACGGCATTGCCCGCGGGCAACGGCGAATGAGAGGCATCTGGCTGAGGGAACAGGTATTTGAGAAGAAGTAGACTGCGCGCGGCGGCGGGATTGCTTATAATAAGAAGTTTGCGATACATGGAGGTCTGGCTGCCGAAGAGGTATGCGCGGCACAGGAGCGGGCATGCAACTGGACATCAACGAGATACAGAAATTCCTGCCACACCGGTACCCGTTTCTGATGATCGACAAAGTCGTGGAGATGGAACGGTACAAGCGCATTGTGGCGATCAAGAATGTGTCGATCAATGAGGCCTTCTTTCAAGGGCATTTTCCGGGGAAACCGGTCATGCCAGGCGTGCTGATCCTGGAATCGATGGCGCAGGCGGGGGGATTGCTGCTGCTTCAGGAGATTCCGGACCGCGACCAGAAGCTGCTGTATCTGGCGTCGATGGACGACGTGAAGTTCCGGCGGCCGGTGGTGCCGGGAGATCAACTGCGCGTGGAAGTGAACATCAAGGCGTGGAAAGGTGACCTCTGCAAGATCGAGGCGAAAGCGTTTGTGGAAGAGAACCTGGCAACCGAAGCGACGCTGATGTGCGTGATGGTCGACCGGGATCGCGCGAATAACTCAGGAAAATGACGGCAGAAAAAATACATCCGCAAGCGATCGTCTCACCGGAAGCGAAAATTGGAAGCGGGGTGAAAATAGGGGCTTTTGCCACTGTGGGTGCGGGGGTGGAACTCGGGGACAGCTGCATTGTTCACGACCACGCGGTTATTGTCGGCCCCTCAAAATTCGGCGCGGGAAATGTATTTCACCCGTTCAGCGTTATTGGAGGCGACCCGCAGGATTACACGTTTCGCGGGGAGCACGTGGAACTGGTGGCCGGGGACGGCAATATTTTCCGCGAGCACGTCACCATCAG
>Ga0187772_10000427_pt1 | contig 18805 bp, 19 predicted proteins | sample 0116_SJ02_MP15_2_FD_133137 | JGI IMG/M metagenome (GOLD analysis project Ga0187772, IMG submission 133137) | Tropical peat soil microbial communities from peatlands in Department of Meta, Colombia - 0116_SJ02_MP15_20_MG | ecosystem: Environmental > Terrestrial > Soil > Wetlands > Peat | place... | reverse complement strand
CATCCTGCGCGACGTAAGCGCTGCCAAGCAGCTGGAGCGCGAGGCGGAAAATCTGCGACGCCGGCAGGCGCTGGTTGAAATGTCGGCGCTGCTGGCGCACGAAATCCGCAACCCTCTCGGCAGCCTCGAACTGTTTGCCGGGCTGCTCGCCGAATCGAGCCTGGAAGGCGACGGCCGGCGCTGGATCGAGCATGTGCAGGCTGGCCTGCGCACGCTCTCCTCGACCGTCAATAACGTGCTCGACCTGCACAACGAACCGCCGGCGGAGCGCGTCCCGATCGATGCGGGCGAACTTCTCGCCTGGGCGCAGGATTTTCTGACGCCGCTGGCGCATCAGGCGCACGTCGAAATTCAAGTGCTCAATGGACTCGCGGGCGTTCGGATGCTCGCCGACCGCCATTTGCTCGAACAAGTGCTGCTCAACCTGGCGCTCAACGCCTTTCGATTCATGGTGGGCGGCGGGCGGCTCTCGATTCGCGGCGCCGACCGCGGCGCGCTGGGTATCGAAATCGAAGTGCGCGACACCGGGCCGGGGATTCCCGCCGGCGATCTGCCCTGCATCTTCGACGCCGGATTCAGCACGCGGCCGGGAAGCTCGGGCCTGGGGCTGGCGGTCTGCCGCCGCATTCTCGAACAGCACGGCGGCGCGATTACCGTGGAAAACCGGCCTGGGTATGGAGCCAGCTTTCATCTCATCCTACCCCCCGTTCTGCAAGCAGCCGGCAAGATTCTCTGCGAAAACAACCTGCCGTCGGCACCGGCAACGGAGGCGCGCCCATGAAACGCTTGCTCATCGCCGACGACGATGCCGGGATGCGCGCGGCTCTGGAGGCGCGTTTTGTGCGCCGCGGCTGGCTGGTGGACGTCGCCGTCAACGGCAGCGAGGCGCGGGCCAAGTTCCGGCCCGGGCTGCACCGGCTGGTCATCAGCGATGTGCGCATGCCGGGCTGCGACGGCTTTGAACTGATGCGCGAGGTGCAAACCACGTCGGCGGGCACGGCGGTGATTCTGCTGACGGCCTACGCCTGCGTTCCCGACGCGGTCGAGGCCATGCGCCATGGGGCATGCGACTACCTGGTCAAGCCGGTTTCGTTCGAACAACTCGAGTTGACGGTCGAGCAGGTGCTGCGCCGGGCGGAGCTGCAGGCGAAGGAAGAAAACAAAGATACCGAGTCGCTGGTTGGGCAGTCGGCGGTGTGGCAGCAGGCGCTCGGGCGCGCGCGGCAGGCGGCCGCCAGCGACGCAGACGTGCTGATCGAAGCCGAAAGCGGAACGGGCAAGGAACTGGTGGCGCGGCTGATTCATCGCCTGAGCGCGCGTAAGGCGGGGCCGTTCGTGGCCGTCAACTGCGCCGCCTTTCCCGAGACGCTGCTTGAGAGCGAACTGTTCGGACACGCGCGCGGCGCCTTCACCGGGGCGGTGGGGGCGCGGCCGGGAAAATTCGAGACGGCCAGCGGAGGCACGCTCCTGCTCGATGAAGTGGGCGAGATGCCCCTCGCTCTGCAGCCCAAGCTGCTGCGCGTGCTGCAGGAGCGCGAGTTCGACCGGCTGGGCTCGAATCAGACGGTGCGCGTCGATCTCCGCGTGGTTTCGACCACCAACCGGCCGCTCGAAAAGGAAGTGGCAGAGGGCCGATTCCGCGCCGACCTCTACTATCGCCTCAACGTGATTCCCATCGCGCTGCCGCCGCTGCGGGAGCGTGCCGGCGATATCCGCGAATTAGCCTGCCACTTCACGCAGCTTTATGGCGCTTCCCCCTCCGGAGCCATGGTTACCGGAGCCATGGTCACCGGGGCCGTGGCCACCCTCTCGAACGATCTGCTGGCCCGCCTGGAACAGCAACCGTGGCCGGGGAATGTGCGCGAACTGGCCAATTTCGTGCGCCGCGCGGTCGCGCTTTCAGCCGGCGGCGAAATTGGTCTGGAGGCTTTCGACCACGGGAAGATTTTCCCGCCGCGTGCGCCGCGCGCGCCAGAGTGGAAGCCGGGCCTGTCGCTCGGCGAAATGGAGCGCCAGCTTTTTGCCATGACCCTCGATGCCACCGGCGGCAACCGCGCCCGGGCTGCCGAACTCTTGGGCGTGAGCTTGCGCACGGTGCGCAACAAGGTGCGCGAGTTCGGATTGCCCCCGCGGGCCAATTACCGCAGCAGCTCTGTGCCGTAAGGAAACGGACATGAATAACACCAACATCATCGAAACTCCGCTGATGCGCGGGCTGGAACGGGTGCTCGACCAGAGCACCTTCCGCAACCAGATCCTCGCCACCAACCTGGCGAACGTCGATACACCCGGCTATCACACGCGCGATGTGCGCACCTTTTCGAACGAGATCGAGCAGGCGATGGCCGCCGACGGGCAGGGAGATGACGGGCAGGGAGCGATTCCGCTGACGCCGGTGGCCTACGAACTGCGCGGGTTGAACGAGCGGCCCGACGGCAACAACGTGAACGTCGAACGCGAGACGCTCCTGCTCGCGCAGAACCAGCTGCGCTTCGAGGTTGCAGTCGCCTTTCTGAAGGATGAATTCCACACCATCGCGATGGCCATCAATGGCGGGAGCACGTCGTCATGAACCTTTTCGGAATGCTTGAACTGAGCGGCTCGGCGCTGGGCGCCGAACGCCAACGCGCCGAAGTTGTGGCCGCGAACATGGCCAACGCCCAAACCACGCGCACACCCGCGGGCGGCCCCTACCGGCGGCAACTGGTGGTGTTCCAGTCGCAGGCGCGCTCGCGGTTTGCGCTCGCGCTCAACCATCTGCACCCGGAGAATCCGGCCGCCGTCCGTGTGGCCGCGGTGCTGAACGATGCGCGCCCGCCGGTGCTGCGCTTCGAGCCGGGGCATCCCGACGCCAATGCGCAGGGGTATGTCGCGTATCCGCAGGTCGATCCGATCGAAGAGATGACCGACCTGTTGAGCGCGGTGCGCGCCTACGAATTGAATGCGTCGGCCGTACAGGCCACAAAAAACATGATTCAACAGTCGCTCGATCTGCTGCGGTAACGCTCGAGCCGGGTTCGAGCCAAGTTCGAACCGGAGGTTTACGACGATGAACAACCCGATTTCTTCAATCCGCATTCTCCCCGCCGACATCACTCCCCCCAGCGCCGCCGAGATCAAGCCCCCAAGCGCGGACGAGAGCGGCGAGAGCGATTTCATGGCCACGCTCCAGCAGTCGATGAGCGCGGTCGAAGGCGCGCAGGGCGCGGCGCAGACGCAGGTCACGCAGCTCGTGAGCGGCCAAGGCGGCGATGTGCACAGCGCCATGATCGCGGTGGAAAAAGCCGATCTCTCGTTTCAGCTGATGATGCAGGTGCGCAACAAGATCGTGCAGGCCTATCAGCAGATCTCCAATATGCAGTTCTGAGCGACTCTCCATTCTCGGAGCAGGAGACGGACGCGAGAAGAAGATCGCGGGAAGGAAACCAAGGGCCGTAAGGGCGGGAGCGATTGAATCAAGGGTTCAAACAGATTCAGGAATTCCTGCGCGGGCTGAGCCTGGCGCAAAAGGCTCTGCTTGCGGGCGGAGCCATCGCCGTCGGGCTCACGCTCTGGGGATTTGTCGTGCTCTTCGATCGCGGGAAAAACGTCGTGCTCTATTCCGGACTGAAGCCGGCCGACGCGCAATCGATCGCCAGCCGGCTGGCCGCGAAAAATATTCCCTACGAGATTTCTTCCGACGGCGGGAGCGTGCTGGTGCCCTCGGAAAAACTCGACGCGGCGCGTCTGGAAACCGCGGCCCAAGGGCTGCCGCGCAACGCCCGCCTCGGCTTCGAATTGTTCGATACGCCGAACTGGGCGGGATCGGATTTCAGCGAGAAGGTGAACTACCAGCGCGCGCTCGAAGGCGAGCTGGAGCGCACGCTGCAGACGTTGAACGAGGTGGAGGCGGTGCGCGTGCATCTGGTGTTGCCGCGCGAATCGCTGTTCACCGAGCAGGAACACGACTCGAAGGCGGCGGTGATCGTGAAAACGCGCGGCGGCACATTATCCAAAGAGGCACAGCAGGCGATCCCGCAGCTGGTGGCGAGCGCGGTCGACGGCCTGCGGCCCGAAAACGTAACCGTGGTCGATGCCGATACGGCCACTCCGTTTCTCGCGCGCCGCGGACCGTCCGGGCGGGCGTCGTTCGATTCCGACGAGGAACTCGCCGCCGCCGCCGTGCATGCTATCGAGCCGGTGGTCGGCCCCGAGCATGTGCGCGCCAGCGTGCACATCGATTACGACCTGAGCACCAGCGAAGACACCTCCGAGATTTTTGATCCCAAGGCCACCACGCCCTTGTCGGAGCAGCACTCCGAAGAGCTTGCCGGCGGCGCGAATCCGGCGGGTGTTCCGGGGACGGCGTCCAATGTGCCGGGCAGCACCGCCGCGGTCACGCCTCCGACTCCGCCGAGCGCTGCCGGCGCTCCGGGGGCGAGCGGCGCGGCGACGCCGGTCACCGGAAACGCCGTACTGGCGGCGCTCGACAATCAGTCGTCGAAATCGCAGAGCGCAACTTACGCGGTCAGCCGGAGCGTGCGGCGCGTCTCTCAGCCTGCCGGGCGCGTGCGCCGCATTACCGCATCGGTGCTGATCGACGACGCCACCGAAACGCACCAGGAAAAAGACGGCAAGACTTCGACCACGCGGCGCAAGCGCACGCCGGAAGAAATGACGGCGATCGAGAAGCTGGCGCGCGCTGCCATCGGCGTCGATGAGCAGCGGGGCGACCTGCTGGCCCTCGAAAATCTTTCGTTCCAGGCTGCGCCCACCGAAACCGTCGCGGCGCCGGGCAAGCTCGACAGATTCCGGATGCTGGTTGTGCCCTGGGCGGGAGCGCTGCGCTATCTCGGGATTACGCTTTTGTTTGTGCTCGTCTATGCGATGGTGCTGCGGCCGGTCAAGAACCAGGCGATTGCCGCCTTCCGGCAGATTCCGGAAAAGCTTGCCCAGCCGGTGGCGGCTCCAGCCGGCGCGGCCGGAGCGCTGGCGGGAATCGAATTGCCTCCAGGCAGCGACGAGGCCAAACGCGCGCTGCAACTGAAGAAAGAACTGACCGACAAGATCAAAACCGAACCGGCCGCTGCCAGCCGCCTGGTGCAGACCTGGATTCGCGAGGCGCCGAGGGGTAAGTAACGCCTCGATTGCCGCAACCCATGTCAAGAAATTTTCTGGCAGAACGATGAGCAAGAAAGACGGAAAGCCGCATAGGCTGAGCTGAACAAGGGACATTCCCGCAATGGCTCCTGCTGCATATCAGGGATTGCAAAAAGCCGCCGTCCTCATGGTGTTGCTGGGCGAGGAAGTCGCCAGCCACATCTACCGGGGTCTCAGCGACTCCGATGTGGCGCGGCTGACGCAGCGCATCGCCGAGCTGGAGCGCATCAAGCCCGAAACCGCTATCGCCGTGCTCGAAGAGTACTACCAGCTCACCGTTACCCAGGGATACCTTGCCGAAGGCGGACCCGACTATGCGCAGAAGCTGCTGGTGAAGGCCTTCGGCGAGATGGCCGCAAAACAGCTTCTCGATCAGGTTTCGAAGACCGTAGAGATGAGCGTGGTACGGCTCGACAGCCTGCAGAATGCCGATCCTCCGCAGCTCGCTAAATTCCTAGAGGTCGAGCATCCGCAGACCATCGCCCTGATTCTCGCCCACCTCGACGCCCGCCAGGCCTCGGCATTGCTGGTCTGCCTGCCCGAGGAGGTGCGCGCCGAGACCATCAAGCGCCTCGCGCAGCTGCGCCAGTTCTCGCCCGAGGTCGCGCAAAAGGTTTCCATCGCGCTGCACAAGCGTCTGGAATCGCTCGGCGAACAAAGCCGCCGCGCTTATGCCGGATTCAAGGGCGCGGCCGATTTGTTGAACCAGCTCGAACCAGCCACCGGTAAGGGAATTCTCGAGAGCATCGAAAAAGACGATCCCAAGATGGCGCTCGCCATCCGCAACCTGATGTTCACCTTCGAAGATCTGCTGGGCGTGCCCGAAGCCGGCATTCGCGAGCTGCTCGGGCAACTCGACAAAAAAACCCTCGCGCTTGCCCTGCGGGGCGCGCCGGAAGAGCTCAAGAACCTGATCTTCAAATGCATGTCTTCGCGCGCGGTCGAAATGCTCAAAGAAGACATGGAAATCATGGGCCCGGTGCGGGCCCGCGATGTGGGGCAGGCGCAGCGCGAAATCGTCGACGTTGCGCGCAAGCTCGAATCCGAAGGCAAGATGATGCTGACCGCCGAAGGCCAGGAGGAGTATGTCGTCTAGCGCACCGAAGGCGCAGCGCCAGCCCGCCGAGCCGGCCCCCGAGCCCTCGCCCTTTCACTACGCCGACGTGCAGCTTGCGGGCGGCGGCGCCGGCGCCAGCGACGCACAGCCTGCCGAAGAACGCAACCGCCAGATACAGGCGGAAGCCTTCGAGCGTGGCCGCGAGGCCGCGCAGCAGCAACTGCGGGCTTCGCTCGAGGCCGCGACCATCCAGGCGCGGGAGCAGATGCGGCATGCTCTCGAAGACTTCGCCCGCGAACGCTCCAGCTATTACCGCCGCATCGAAGGCGAGGTCGTGCAGCTGGCGCTGGCCATCGCGCGCAAGATCCTGCACCGCGAGGTGCAGCTCGATTCCCACACTCTCGCCGGCATCGTCCGCGTCACGCTGGAAAAGCTGGATGCGGGAACCAGCGTCGACCTGCACGTCCATCCCCGCGAGGCGACCGACTGGCGCCACTACTTTGCCTGCCAAATGGAGGGCGTTCCCGTCCCGGAGGTCCACGAAGATCCAGCAGTTCCGGCGGGTGAATGCCGCATCGAAACCTCGCTCGGCTCGGCCGTCGTGGGGCTGGACTCGCAGCTCAAGGAGATCGAAACGGGATTGCTCGACCTGCTCGCGGAGCGCCCGGACACCGCACCTTCGGGCTCATCCACCTCGCCATCGTCGACTTCACAGCCGAGCAGCGTCCGATGACTCCGCTGCTTCTCTCCCCATACTTTTCGCATCTGGAAACGACTGCCTCGGTGCGCTGGCGAGGAAAGGTCACGCAGGTTGCAGGGCAGCTCATCGAGTCGGAAGGCCCGTTTTCAACCGTGGGCGAAGCCTGCGAAATCATTGATTCGTACGGCCGGCGATGGCCGGGTGAGATCGTCGGGTTTCGCGGACACACCGTGCTCTCGATGGCACTGCGGCGCCCGACGGGGATTCGTTACGGCGATCAGGTTGTCGTCTTTGGCCGCCGTCCTTCGCTGCGGCTGAGCGAGGAACTGCTGGGACGGGTGCTCGATGGCGCCGGCGATCCCATCGATGAAGCGGCGGTGCCGCCTTGCCGTGAGCGGTACGCACTGGACCGTGAGGCCCCGCTGGCACTCGAGCGCACGCCGATTCGCCATGCGCTCGGCTGCGGCATCCGCGCCATCGATGCTTTTCTGACGTGCGGGCGCGGCCAGCGCGTCGGCATCTTCGGCGGCAGCGGCGTGGGCAAGAGCACGCTCATCGGCATGATGGCGCGCAACACCAACGCAGACCTCAGCGTGGTGGGGCTGATCGGCGAGCGCGGGCGCGAAGTCGGCGAACTGCTGGAAGCGCTCGGCCCGGAAGGCCGCCGCCGCTCCGTCGTCGTCGTCTCCACTTCCGATCAGGATCCGCTGCTGCGCATACGCGCCGGCCTCGCCGCAACCACCATCGCAGAATATTTTTGCGCGCGTGGCAAGCACGTGCTCCTGGTGGTCGATTCGCTCACGCGCCTCGCCATGGCACAACGCGAAATTGGGCTCGCGGCGGGCGAGCCACCCACCGCCAAAGGTTACACACCGTCGGTCTTCACGCTGCTGGCGCGGCTCATCGAGCGCGCCGGCGCATTCGCTTCGGGCACCGTCACCGGCTTCTATACCGTGCTCATGGAAGGGGACGATGAAAACGATCCGCTGGTCGACGCGGCCCGCGCTCTGCTCGACGGTCACGTCATGCTCAACCGGAGGCTGGCGGCCGAGAGCCATTACCCGCCCATTTCGATCCTCGACAGTATCAGCCGCATCATGCCCGCTGTCGTCTCGGCCGGGCACCTCGCCAAGGCAGACGCGATTCGGCGCCTGCTGGCCGCCTACAAAGCTTCCGAAGAGCTCATCCGCATCGGTGCCTACCAAAAAAACAGCGACCCCGATCTCGACCGCGCCATTGCGCTCATGCCGTCGCTGCGCCAGTTTCTCATGCAGCCGGCGCGCGAAGCGGCGGCGATGAAAGATTCGCTCGATCGCCTGATGACGCTTTCTGCGTAAATCTATGGCTTTTCGCTTTGCACTCGCGCCCTTGCTTCGGCTCCGCCAGAGCCTGGAGCGGCAACACGCGCTGGCTCTGGAAAGGGCGTCTTTCGAACTTGCTCGCGCCCGCGAAAGACTCGCGCAGCTCGACCGGTTTCTCGCCGACTCAGCCCGGACCGATGCGGCAAGCCTGGCCGCCGGGCGCACCGCCGCCGAAGTTCAGTTCGCCGGGCTGGTCGGACAACAGCTTGGCCAGTTTCGCATCCAGCTCACGGAAGAAGTTGGGCGCCTCGAAGCGCTTCGCCAGCAAGCCGCCGAGCGATACCAGCAGGCGTACCGCGAACGCGAGGTGCTCGAGAGTTTGCGCCTGCGACATCGCCGCGCCTACGAACTCGACCAGATGCGGCGCCAGCAAAAGGAACTGGATGCCGCTTACCTGCTGCAGCGCTGGCACAAGCAAGGCGGCTGATTTTGCCCGGTTGTACCCGGCAACTCTTGCTCGTTTTCCGCTTCAGCGCGGCTGCCGGTTTTTCTTCGCGGCCGCCAACGTCGTTAAGTTGCTGAAATCGCTATCGGCGGCTTCGACCTTCCGCCCGCGCGCTCGCCTCGCTTAATTGGCTGGTGGCATGCATCTTGACCCGCGAGGACCGCAATGCGCGTCGACGTGCTTTCCATTCCCGACGTTACTCAAGCCGCGAGCGCACCCGTGTTCTCCGCGGGCGGCGGGCCCCAGACGCCCAGTTTCTCGGACGCGCTCGCCGGAGCCGCATCCGCTCTGAAAATGCCGCTCACGTCGAAGCTATCGACGTCGGCGCGCGATCCCAGCACGCCGGTGAGCCCCAACCATTCATCTCAGCAGGCTCCCGCGCCGCTCACGATTCTTTCTGGGCAAAAGGCGGCGTCCGCTTCGCGCGCCGGCAAAGCCATTGCGAGTTCTCCATCAACTTCAAGCGCGCCCACCGCTATAAGCCGGAATACGGAAGCCGCCGCTCTAAGCATGGATGCACAATCTGCCGACCCATCCAGCGTCGATTCGGCGATGAACTTTGCCGTGAATTTCGCTGCGGCAGTGACTTCGAGCCTTTTGGCTGAAGCCGGTGCGGAAGAAGTTATGAGCGCTGCATCGAAAGCAGGCGCGATGCCGGCGGGTGAGCGCAGCCTGAATTTAAGTACGGCCAATGACAGAACGAAGCCGGCAATGAAGGCCGGCATTCAGCCGGCCGGCCCCGGCCTGCCTGCTGGAGGCGATCCGTCCTTCACGTCTGCGGCTACGGCCATTGCCACGTCGCCTCCGACGTTGGCCGCTGCACCCACCGCCACGCCCGCGCCTGCCGCCGATCCCGTCTTCACTGGCTTCGCGGCTCCCGCGCCACAATTCGACCTTGCAAACCCGACCGTCAAGATCGCTCTGCCCGCGCCGCAGCCCATCGCCGCGGCTGCTGACACTGTGCCGGATTCTTCGCCTGATTTCTCGCGGGCGACTGAGAGCGCTCTGCCTGCGGCGGCTCCGCAGCCTTCTCCTGCGATGACCTCGATCGCGATACCGGCTGCGCCGGTGAGGACAACTGCCCCGACGTGGACGGCAACAACTCTCCCCGCAGTTTCTTCTCCTCCTGCTTCGGCGGCGCAACTCTCGCCGCCAATTCTCGCCCCACCGTCCTTCTCATCGACAAAACTCGTTCCCATAACCGGCTCTTTAGCAGATTCGGCCGGAACTGACTCGCCAGCAAATTCCCTGGAGGGAGCCGTTCGATCGGTGGCGAATTCCGCGATTGCGGATGGTTCCAAGACAGGCACTTTTTCTGAGCCCAATTCAGCCATCTCGCGGCCAAGTGCAGGCCTGGCGGGTACTTTGTTTTTCGACCCTCCCCGCAGCAGCAATGATGTTGCGCCGGCAGTGACGATGAGCGCGCCCTTGCCTGCCAAGATATTCAGCCTGCCATACCGGCCATCGGCCAATGAACCGAACGTTATCGCGCCGGCTTTGGGTTCGCCAGGCTCACAGGTTACCTCCGCCAAGCTTGCGCAGCCGGATCCTGTGCGCGTTGGCGCCGTCAAGAACGAAAACGATGGAACAGTGAGCGCAGCTATCGCCAGTGCGGTTGCAGACGACGTGGTGGCGAGCGGCGTCGCTATAGCCAACCGTGAGAACGAAGGGATTAGCGCCGCGATCAGCACCGAGTTTGGCAACGATGCTCACGCCAGCGCTGCGCTGGCCGGCATCATGTTCACGAGCGACGTTCGCCCTGAGGGCGAACCCGAGTCGCCCGCATCGCCTGCGCCGCCGTCTTCGCCGCTGCCGCCATCGCCGAAAATGACCGATGCCCCGTTTCCCGCTCCTGCTGCCTCTCAGCTGACGTCGACATTTCCGAGCCCTTCTGCCGCGGTTATAACCACGCCGCTGGTTGCTGTAGCGCCCGCTTCAAGAGCTGACGTGAAGCTCAACGCCGCTGAAGGCCCCAACTCAATCTTGTCCCCATTAGGTGGGTTGGCCTCTCAGGCCGCATCGCCCGATCTTACTGTCCGACCGCCCTTCCCATCCGAACTAACGGCAATCAAGCCGTCTGCTCCCCGCAGCGAGTCTGAGCCGTCCACTGCTTCGATACCTGAGTCATCCCCTGCTCCGTTACACGACTTGCCGGCAGCTTCGATACATGAATCGTCCGCTGCTTCGCTGCGCGAGTCGCCAGCATTGCTACAAGAGCGGGACCTGACCGCGTCAATCTCGACGACCGCCGCAGCAGGGCCGCAGTCTGGCACGAGTGAGCCCACCGAGGAGGCGCCAACCGCAGTTCCAATTCCGAGTCCGTCGTACCTCGCCGACCCACCAGCCACAACCGTGACCCAATCCACCGCCATGAACTCCCCGCCGGATGCAAGCGTGCCAGCATCGACTGCTGCCCAAGCAAGAGATGCCGCCAGCAGCGCCGCCAAGAATGGACCATCCAACAGTGCAGACGCCGCGCCTTCAACACCGTCGCCGGGAGCCCAGAAGGCATCGCTCACGCCGATCGCTGCCGCTGCTGACTCGGCTGGGCCGGGTTGGCCTGCGCCTGCTTCAGCCGGGCTCCCCTCCGCCGCGGTTTCAGCCCATGCTGCCAGCAGCGTCCCCATCGCGCCATCAGCGCCGGCGGTAAGCGCGCCCACCGCGGCGCTGCCCGACAAACCGGGTACTTCGGCACAGCTTCCACCCGCGCACCAGATGCTCGACTCCACGCCTCCCACCAATGATCCGGCGAGTGCGCCACCGCCCGCTCACCTGTCTGCAGACGCTGCCGCTCTCCAGATGCACCTGGGCATTCGCACGAGCGCCTTCGGCAACGTTGAGATTCACACCGTCGTCGAGCAGAGCCAGGTAGGGGTTGCCATTCATGGCGACCGCGATCTGGCACGCTGGTTCAGCTCGGAAGTGGGAGGACTGGAAGCCGGACTGAAGAGCCAGCACCTCAATCTCAATGGCGTAGATTTCTCGAGCAACCGCTCTGGCGTTCAGACTGCGTCCAGCTTCCAGCAGGGCCAGCCGCGGCAGAATTTTTCTCAAACCTGGGGCTCCCACGCCGCCGCTTTGCCATCCGAAGCCGAGGCCGTCGCTTCGGAGCCCGAAACCGAACCAGTTCCCGCCGCCCTGATCGCTGGGCCGTCGGAAACGCGCGTCAGCATTCTTGCTTAGGAGGCATTTGTGTATATCCCGCTGTTGCGATCGCTCAACACTCCCAATCAGACGACGCCCACATCGGCGGCGGCAAATTCATCGTCTCCATCGTCCACAGATTCGTCGTCAGGAAGCACCGACGGCACGGGCGGGCTCGACACCATGTTCCTGCAGCTGCTGACGGCGCAGCTGCAGGCGCAGAGCCCGATCGATCCGCTCGATCCCAACCAGTTCGTCGCGCAGCTCGCGCAGTTCCAGTCGTTGAGCGAGCTGACTCAGATCGACGGATACATGCAGACGCTGGTTGCCAACACGACGCCCGGCAGTGCAGCGGGCGGAAACACCCAGGCCGCCGCGGTCCCAAGTTCCAATGCAATGCCCAACATGAACCTGAATTCCGTTTCTCACTAAGGAGCCCGTATGCCTTCATTCTCAGTGCCACTTTCCGGATTGAATGCCAGTTCCACCGCGCTTTCCACGATTGCCAACAATCTGGCCAACCTCAACACCATCGGATACAAGGACCAGCAGATCCAATTTGCCGACCTGTTCTATCAGAACCTGGGCTCGGACGGCGCGGGCGATCCCATCCAGCAGGGCGCTGGGGTAGAAGTCGCCTCGCAGCCCTCAGACTTTACGCAGGGAGACGTGACTTCAACCGGCATCCCGACCGATGTCGCCATCAACGGCAACGGCTTCTTCGTGGTCGAGCAGGGCGGCGTGCAGAGCTACACGCGTGCGGGCAATTTCGAGGTGGGCACCAATAATCTGCTGGAGACCGCCGACGGGCAGGACGTGCTCGGCTATCAGGCGGTCAACGGCGTGATCAGTACCAGCGGCGGGCTGAGTACGCTCGCGCTCGGTGCCGGAACCGTCAGCCCGGCGACCGTGACGCGGAACGTCACCATGACCTCGAATCTCGATGCCACCTCGACCGACGGTTCGTCTTATACGACACAAGCCACAATCTACGACTCGCTGGGTGGCAGCCACGCCATCACCTTCGCCTACACCAACGAAGATGCGCCGGCAGTTCCTCCCGTCGCCGCCCAAGCCGCAACCGGAGTTCTCACCATGACGACCCTTCCGGCGAACAACGACACGGTAACCATTGGCACGCAGACCTATACGTTCACGACGGCCGCCCCGGGAAACGGAACCAACGACGTTTTGATCGGCACTACCGTTGCCGAGACCGTGGCCAATCTCGTCAATGCCATCAACGGCAATACCGCAGACGGCGCCGGCGATGGTGTGGGAGGATATGGAACCGGAACCGTTGCCAACCCCGACGCTACCGCCGCCGACCAAGGGAATGGAGTGATCGACGTCACGGCCGACACCACGGGCACGGCCAGCGATTTCACCGCTACGGCCGCCAGCACCGCTCTCAGCTGGAACACGGGCGCCGGCCAGAATGGAGTCAATGCCTCCGCCGGCACGCCCGCTGTGGTCAACACGTGGGGATACACGGTGACCATTCCAGCCGCCGACCTGGGCGGTTCCGCTACCGCTCCGCCCGTCACTCTGGCGAGCGGGACGCTGATATTCAACGGCAATGGAACCCTGCAAAGCATTACTCCGACGAACGGCACTGCGTCGCTGAACAATCCCACCATCACTGTGCCGCCCAACGGATCGGCCTTCGCCGATGGCGCCAATCAACTCAGTTTTGTCTGGCACGTGGTCGATGCGGCCGGCAACGGCGTGATCACGCAGGATGCGGCTCCCAGCAGCACGGCATCGATTCAACAGGATGGCACCGCCAGCGGCACGCTGCAGAACTTCAGCATCGGTTCCGACGGCACCATCACCGGCGCCTTCAGCAACGGAACCACTGCCATCCTTGGACAGATCGCGCTCGCCAGCTTTGCCGACGAGCAAGGGCTCTCACGCAATGGCGACAACGATTTTTCTCCCACGCTCGCCTCCGGCCAGCCGACCATCGGCGCACCGACCACGGGCGGCCTCGGCACGCTCTCCGGCGGCGCGCTCGAACAGTCGAACGTCGACATCGCCACCGAATTCGCCAACCTCATCGTCGCCCAGCGCAGCTATGAAGCCAACGCGAAGGTGGTAACCACGTTTGACCAGGTGGCGCAGGATACGATCAACCTGAAGCAGTAAGCCATCGGCGACGGCGCCGATGATCGAGGGGAACCTGCCGCGATAGAGAAAGGTCTGTGGTCACGACCGCAGGCCTTTCAGAAATTCTTAATGGGAGCGCTCTCAGAAAGGCGCGGGCGTTTCGTGTTTTTTTCCTGACGCGCACTGAGTAACCCACCGGCGCTTGCCGGCACCAGTGATTTCAATGCTTTCCTGCACGCCCCTTCGGTTGGATGGAGAGGAGGTCGCGGCACACAGCGTGCATCGTCGAATCGCATGCCCGAGGTGCCGGCGAGTCCCGCTCCCGTTAAAGCTGCAAAGAGCAGTGGAGAAAATAAGCCAGCGAACGCTGCCAGCGAAAGCTCACCAGGTCCTGAAGCTGTCAAAAAGCCGCGCACAAAAATCAACAACCTGATCTATGTCGTGGCGGCGGTCGCGGTTGCTGCTGCGGCAGTGTACTTCTGGCCGCGGCCGCAAGGCTCGACGAACACCGCGAGCAGCGCCGCATCGGAAAGCACGCTCCCGCTCGATACCTTCATCGTCAACCTCGATGGCCGCGGCCAGCGCGCCTACCTTCGCATCGGCATCACGCTCGGTCTGTCGCACCCGCTCAACAAAAAGAAGGACGATACGCCGGTCGCGCTTGTCCGCGACACCATTCTTTCCGTGCTCGCCAGCGCCCAGCCCGAGGCGTTGCTGTCGGCCGAAGGCAAGCAAAAGCTCAAAGCGGACATCCTCAAGGCGCTGCAGGAAAGCGCGCCCGATCTGGGTGTGAACAACGTTTACTTCACAGAATTCCTGGTGCAGATGTAATGGCCGCCGCCGCCCAAGTCAAACCCGAACCCGCAGTTCCCGATTCCTGGGCTCGCGTCGAAGCTCTGCCTTGTCTGCTTTCGATCGAGATCCCCGTGCCCGGCTTCACGGTCGCCGATTTTGTCAGCCTCGTGCCCGGCCGTCTGATCGATACGCGCTGGACGGTGGGTGTTGACGTGCCCTTGCGTATCAACGGGGAGCTGGTCGCCTGGAGCGAATTCGAAATCGTGAACAACCACATCGCCGTGCGTTTGACGGAGCTTGCATGAGCATGGAAATCCCACCGACTCGCTTGACCGTGGTCGCCCCGCCCCGGCCCGCTCTGCGCCCCTTTTCGCGCGCGCTCGGTTTCGTCGCACGGCGTTTCAAAATGCTGGGTTGCATGGTGGCTGGGCGCGTTCGCCGGGAGCCAAATTCGCTATTGATTTCGAAAACCGCTTCGCTTGGCGACCGCCGCTTCGTTGCCGTTGTCCAGTTCGAGCGCCGGCGCTTTCTCATTGGCTCCAGTCCATCGTCGGTAACGCTGCTGGCGCAGCTGCCGGATGCAGCCGCGCCGGCCGAAGACACGGCCGCGAACCCAGGGGCGAGCCAATGAGTGGGCCAATAAGCCAGCCAACGATCGCGCGGGCTTCCCTCAAATGCTGCGCCGCGCTCGCGCTGATCGGAGCAGCCTTCACCCCGCATCTCTGGGCGCGCACTCAGGCTCAATCGGCCTCCGGACTTTCGCTGAATGGCGTGTCCGTCAATTCCGTGCCCTGGAATATCGTCGTCCTGCTCACGGTGTTGACGCTGCTGCCGACGATCGCACTTTCGATGACGCCCTTCGTGCGGCTGCTGGTCGTATTTCATTTTCTTCGCCAGGCGCTCGGCACGCAGACTGCGCCCAGCAACCAGACCCTGATCGGACTGGCGCTCATCCTCACATTTTTTCTCATGCAGCCGGTCGGCGCCGCGATCTATTCCGATGCCCTGGTTCCGCTCCAGGCCGGGCATCTGAACTCGGTCGCTGCGCTCGAACGCGCCGCCGTGCCCATGCGCCATTTCATGCTCAAGTACACGCGCGAGAAGGATCTTGCGCTTTTTGTCGAACTAGCGCACGCGCCCCGGCCGGCTCGGCCCGACGACCTTGAAATGCGCATCGTCGCGCCCGCGTATCTGCTCTCCGAATTGCAGATCGGATTCCGCATCGGCGCGGTGTTGTTTCTCCCGTTTCTGGTCATCGACCTGGTTACGGCCGCGATCACTACTTCGGTCGGCATGATGCAGTTGCCGCCGGTCGTCATCTCGACGCCGCTCAAGATTCTTCTCTTCGTCGTGGTCGACGGCTGGAACCTGCTTATCGGCTCGCTCATGCGGAGCTTTGCCTGAAAGGCGCCTATGGAAACCTCGCAAACCATCGTCCTGCTGCGCAACACGCTCGAAATCGCTTTCTTTCTGGCCGCGCCCCTGCTCGGCATCGCAACCCTGGTCAGCCTGCTCGTCAACGTCGCGCAGGTGCTCACCTCCCTGCAAGACCAGACCATCTCGCACGTGCCGCGCTTGGCGGCAATGGCTGCCGCCGCCCTGCTGCTCATGCCCTGGATGCTGCGCCGGTTGATGGTTTTCACCCTCGCCATGTGGAGCGATTTCCATGCGCTGTTGCGCTGACACGATCGCCGAGAGGAGCCGCGTGGGGTGAGGTCTTTTGCGATTCGATGACAGGATCGATGCAACAAGAAGACCGAGGCAACAGGAAGATCGAGGCAAAGAGATGACGACCGCGAGCCCATTTGGAATCACCATCGACCGCGTGCTTCTGGCGTGGATGATCGCGCTCGCCCGCGTCAGCGGACTCCTCATCGTCGCGCCTTTTCTCGGCAGCGTCTCGATTCCCCCGCGGATCAAAGCCGGACTCGCTCTGCTGCTCACGCTATTCATGCTGCCGCTGGTTCCGGCGCCACCGGCGGTCGCGGGAGCTTCTGGCATGGCTGCGCTGCTCGCCGGAGAACTCGCAGCCGGCTTCACGCTTGGCTTTACGCTCCAGCTCATCTTTGACGCGGCGCAGTTGGCGGGGCAGGTCTGCGGCGTACAGATGGGCTATTCGCTCGCCAGCGTGCTCAATCCCGACAGCCAGGCCGACTCGCCCGTGCTCTCGACCCTCTACCAATTGGTCGCGCTCCTGCTTTTCGTTCAGCTCGGCGTACCGCACTGGATGCTGCGCGGGCTGGCGCGCAGCTTTGACTACCTTCCACCCGGGCGGCTTTCGCTCACCTGGCCTGCCGTCTCCGGCCTGCTCGCGTTTGCCGCGAGCATGTTCGTGGCCGGAATGCAAATGGCCGCGCCGGTGGTCGTCGCGAGTTTATTTGCCGATGTTGCGCTCGGCTTCCTCGGCAAGGCCTCGCCGCAATTGCCGGTGCTGTTTATCGGAATTTCTCTCAAGAACCTGCTCGGCCTCGCCTTGCTCATCGGCGCGGTTTCGTTCTGGCCGCGCTTTTTTGATGCCCGCTTCGAGCGCGCGCTCGAGGCCTCGGAAAGGATTCTGAAACTCGCGCACTAGCCGCGACTCCCTATGCCCGAGGCGAACCAAACCGAACAGGCAACTCCGCGGCGGCGCCAGAAAGCGCGCGAACGAGGACAGGTTGCGCGCAGCCGCGACCTGATCGGCGCGGCCTCGAGTGTGGCGGCCACGCTGGTTCTGTTCACGCAGCTCGCGAGCTTTCCCCGCCTGTGGCGCGCGTTTCTGCGCGATTGCCTGGAGGGCGCGGCCTCCGGCAGCCTGCGCCTGGACACGCTGCCTCCGTTTCTCACCCACTTCGGAATCTTCGCCGCCACCGCCGCCGCGCTCGGCCTGGGATGGATCGCCGCGGTCTCCTCCGCCGTGGCTCAGGGAGGGCTCGTCTTTGCTCCCGCGTCGCTCTTGCCGCAGTTCTCGCGCATCTCGCCGGCGACGCGCATGCAGCAGTTGTTTTCAATTACGGCGCTGCGCTCCTTGCTCAAGTCGCTGCTCCCGGCCGGCGCCGTCGTTTACATCGCCTTTGCCTGCCTGCGCCGCGACTGGATCCCGCTGCTCTCGCTTTCTGCCCGCAATGCCCATGGCGTCGCGGCCTTCACCGCCGCGCGCGTCTTCGAAATGGCATGGAAATCGGCCCTGGTGCTCCTGCTCTGGTCCTTTCTCGACTATCTGTTCGAGCGCCGCCATTTGGAAAGCGAGCTCCGCATGAGCCGCCAGCAGTTGGTCGACGAATACAAGGAGACCGAGGGCAATCCCATCATCAAGTCGCGCATCCGCCGCCTGCAGCGCCAGGCGCGCCGCCGCAAGATGCTCGAAGACACCAAGCGCGCCGCCGCCGTCGTCACTAACCCGACCTCCTACGCGGTCGCGCTCGAGTACAACGCGCTGATGCCGGCGCCGGTTGTCGTCGCCAAAGGCCGCAACCTGCTCGCCGCAGAAATCCGCGAGGTCGCACGCTGGAACAACATTCCCGTCGTCGAGAACAAGCCGCTCGCCCACCTCCTCTACCGCACGGTCGAAATCGGCGGCAGCGTTCCGCCGAAGCTCTACGCCGTCGTGGCTGAGGTGCTGGCAGCCATTTACCGTGCGCAAGCGCGCGCTCTCAATCGGCCTGTCAATGCGACGCCCGGCAACGCCGCTGCTCCCACGAACTCCGCCGGTTCCACCAATCCTGAGGTTCGCCGCTGATGCCCGCCGCTGCCGCCACTGCGACCGCTCCCGCCCGCAACCCGCTCGCCGACTGGATCCTGCCCATCGCGGCGGTCAGCCTGGTCTTTGTGATGCTGGTGCCGCTGCCGGCCATGGCGCTCGACCTTCTGCTGGCCACCAGCATCGCCGCTTCCGTGCTCGTGCTCTTGAGCGCGCTGCAGATTCTGCGCCCCGCGCAATTTTCCGTCTTTCCCAGCCTGCTGCTGCTGCTCACTCTCTTCCGCCTTTCCTTGAACCTGGCCTCCAGCCGCCGCATTCTGCTCCATGGAAACGAAGGCGCCGCCGCCGCCGGGCGCGTCATCGAGGCCTTTGGCCAGTT
>Ga0187772_10000426_pt1 | contig 18821 bp, 19 predicted proteins | sample 0116_SJ02_MP15_2_FD_133137 | JGI IMG/M metagenome (GOLD analysis project Ga0187772, IMG submission 133137) | Tropical peat soil microbial communities from peatlands in Department of Meta, Colombia - 0116_SJ02_MP15_20_MG | ecosystem: Environmental > Terrestrial > Soil > Wetlands > Peat | place... | reverse complement strand
TTTGAAAAAGTCCTTCAGTATTTCGATATCAGTTCTTGTCGAGTCTTCAGCAGCGAACCGTACTATGAGACCATGATCCTTGGCATACTCAAGAGTAGAGAGAGCGCATTCCATCATTTCGTTAAAACTTCGGTGGTACTTGTATCTTAAATGTAAGTCAGAGGTAGCCATAAACAAACCAACCGTATCGACGTCGCAGTCGAGTGCTTCGTCTACGTCGTGGAAGATCGCTCTTGCCAGACAGCATATCTTCGCATCCAAACCAAGATTTGCAATGCGTTTTACCATGACCTTTTCTTTTGTTGAGACGACTGGGAACCCTGCCTCAATTGTCTCGACTCCAATTTCATCTAACTTTGTGGCAATATCCAGCTTTTCGTCCAATCCAAAAACAACCCCAGGAGTTTGCTCGCCATCTCTTAAAGTAACGTCACAAATCTCACAATCAAACACAGTCTTACCGAGTGCTTGGGAAGAAAAAATATTGTAATCCATACCTTAAAACTTTTATTAGACCCCCATCAGTATATAAATCAATAGTATCGGCCAATGTCATAGACCGTTTATGACGACGAATTCCAATAGTAACATCCATTAGGAACAGAAGCAGTGACAGCTTATAGTCACGCAACATGCGAATGTAAACAATTACGATACCGCATGCTGAGGTAATTATTTACCTATCTTTAGCATACATTAAAGTAGAAAGTTCATAAATGGTGTTGTTTTTGAGAACTCCGGCGACAATTAGCGAGAAGATATTTTCCCGGGCTTCAAACGGTGACGTAACCGCCAACGAGTTTGTGCTTGCCAACATCGATATGGCGATGGCGCACGATGGGACAGGAGTGCTAGCTGTTGGGGCTTTTGAACAGATGGGATTAAAGAGGGTTTGGGATTGCAATAAAATAGCTATCATTTTCGATCACATTACACCAGCAAGCACTGAAATTGCAGCTACATTGCAAGCCAAAATTAGAACGTGGTCTCATAAGCAAGGGCTCGAGAATTTCTTTGATATTGGCGAGGGAATCTGTCACCAAGTCATGGCAGAAATGGGATTTGCACTTCCCGGCACGCTCGTTATCGGGGCTGACTCCCATTCATGTACATACGGCGCATTTGGAGCTTTTGCAACAGGAGTAGGCGCAACTGATGTCGCAGAGGTATTTGCCACAGGACGGCTGTGGTTCAAGGTGCCTGAAACAATTAAAGTGACCGTTAGTGGAGAGCTTCCTTACATGGTTACCTCAAAGGATGTAATTTTGGCACTTGTCGGCATGCTAGGGGCTGACGGAGCAACTTATAAGGCTCTCGAATTCTATGGCAATGCGATTTCAGATATGTCCATTGCAAGTAGGATGACTGTATGCAACATGGCAATTGAAATGGGAGCGAAAACAGGGATTATCCCACCGGACAAAAAAACTTTTGACTTCCTAAAGGAAAACGGTGTAACACCAAACTATGAACCTGTATTTGCTGACGACGACGCTACCTACGTTGACAAATTTGATATATACGTAGATGATTTTTCACCACAAATTGCCTGTCCTCACGACGTGGACAACGTTGTAGATATAAAGAGGGTTGAAGGCACTGAAATTAATCAAGTTTTTCTGGGATCGTGTACGAATGGTCGATATGAAGATTTGTCAGTCGCTGCCGATATCTTAGATGGCAAAAAAATTAGCGCGAGGATGATCGTTGTGCCTGCCTCCCGAAGTATTCTGTTAAAAGCAATCGATACTGGAGTTATTTCAAAACTCATTAAAGCAGGTGCAACAGTCTGCAGTCCAGGATGCGGTCCGTGCCTCGGAGCTCACAATGGAGTTCTCGGAGAGGGGGAGACCTGCCTTTCAACAGCGAATAGGAACTTTAGAGGCAGAATGGGCTCTGCAGGCACAATTTACTTGGGATCCTCAACAACAGCTGCTGTTTCTGCGTTATACGGCGAAATTGTAGATCCAAGGTCTATTTGACTCAGAACTAAGTGAATAACAAATACAATACATGTCCGGACTAATATTTTAGTGGTGTAATACCAAAATTACAGCCTTACGTTATTAAATTTCGAATTTTTTTATTTCATTTATTTGCTCAATAAGAATTCGCTCAACGGAATCAAGTAAGAATATAAGTGACGGACTCCTTATCGTAAATTTCCTAGGAACTCCTTTGTACGTTACTAAATCGCTAGAGTCAATTGAAATAACAGGTTCTTGTACTATAAGAGTTGCTTTGTACTCATTTTCGCTAACCTGTTCAACCTCAAAGGCCCAAGATTTCTGATTGATCTCCTTCTCTATCTCAGCTGCTGCGTGCTGAATCTTATGGTCTAACGCTGCTCTTTTCTGATTCACTAAGTACTGCTCTTCAATCGATAACGAAAGTGGCATAAGATCCAGTTTATCCTGAATGGTAATTAAAATAACTACAAGTCACTTGATTACGATGAAAAAAAACAATGAGCGAGATTATAATCTATTAAACTAACATTCACTATTGATATAGTTGCACTTTTATATGCATAACCCTTTTAACTATAATCATATGATTATTAGAGGACGGGTATGGAAGTACGGTGACAATATTAACACAGATGTTATCATTCCGGGCAAGTACCTTCGAACAACAGATGTTAGTATCTTTGCCGAACACGCTATGGAAGGTATCGATCCGAGTTTTTCACCTGAAAAAGGAGATATAATTGTAGCAGGGAAGAACTTCGGCTGCGGTTCTTCGAGAGAGCAAGCAGCACTCGCACTAAAATTTTCTAACATTGGCTGTGTCGTTGCAAAATCATTTGGACGCATTTTTTTCAGAAATGCGATTAATGTCGGTCTTCCGATTATCGAAGCAAATGTTGTAGACTATGTAAACCAAGGAGACGATATTGAAGTCGACCTTTCGAAAGGGATAATAAAGATAGGTAAAAAGAGTATAAAAGGCTCAAAGCTACCACCATTTTTACAAGAGATCCTCGCAGACGGAGGATTAATCGAACATAGAAAAAAAGCAGTTGGACGGAAGCAGCAGTAAATTGTCTAACCACTGTGTAAAATTGACATTTGTAAAATGTACGTTAAAATAACATTATTGTATTCATCATGAAAATCGCGGTTGCTCAGGGAGATGGTGTAGGTATGGAGGTAATACCCCCCGCCGTCGAGATCTTAAAGTTACTATTCAATAACATTGAATTCGTAAACGTTGAGATAGGACATATAAGATGGCTAAATGAGGGCACGGCGATAACAGAAGATGATATTGACCTAATAAAATCGTGTGATTGTATGCTCTTTGGTGCGACAACAAGTGTCCCAGAACAGAGCGTAGTCGTTAGGCTTAGAAAGGCGCTCGACCTTTTTGTTAACGTAAGACCATTCGAATCCCTTGCCGTATCTCCCTATAAGGTCAACTTCACGATTGTGAGAGAGAATCAAGAAGGTCTTTATTCCGGTGTTGAGGAAATTTCGGATGATTTAGCTGTTACAGAGCGAATAATCACGAGAGCTGAAACTAAAAGGCTTGCAGCATTTGCATGCAACTTAAAAGATGTAAAGAAAATTACCATTGTCCATAAGGCTAATGTTTTAAGATCTGATATCTTTTTCAGAGATATCTGCGTGTCTGTTATAGAATCGTACAACATCCCCTATACCGAAATGTTCGTAGACGCAGCAGCTTATAACCTTATAAAACACCCCGATAGATTCGATCACATTTTGACATCTAATCTCTTCGGAGACATACTTTCAGATGAAGCAGCAGCGCTTGTGGGTAGCTTAGGAGCTTGTCCGAGTGCCAATATAGGAGTGCAATATGCGATGTTTGAACCCGTTCACGGATCGGCTCCAACCATTGCTGGAAAAGGTATTGCTAACCCGATAGGCGCTATATTAAGTTGTAAAATGCTACTTGAGTGGGCAGGGAAATACGACGAAGCAAGATTATTGAATAATTCTGTAAAAAGAACTGTTATTAGCGGTATAACGACATATGATCTTGGTGGTACGAGCACTACAAAAGAAGTCTCCGATACAATTATTAAAAATTTAGGTTTAAATTGATATTTCCAGATCATTGCAAATTTGTTGGAGTACGACGTTGTGCAAACGAATATTGCGCGCCGAAAAGAGGAGATAAGATCTATTTTTCATCCAAATATCAAATCACATTCTTTAATAAGAAAGCTGCAATTTATGAAGTAAAATCAGAAGGAGAAGGGCTGCTTAGAGAAGTCAAACAGGTTAACAAAATCGCAGGCTTTGATAACGCTCTTATTTACGACAAGAAGGTTGATATTTTCAATAGAGGGAAGTTGATACGGGAAACAGCTCTTCTTTGTAACAAAACAATTACTACCGTGGTGTATCAAGGGTTCGATGAACACTGGACGTTTGTGCATCAACCCGATCTTACGTACCTCAATGAAGTTGAAATCTTCGATATTTCCCCCCCCGACCCCCCATATCTCGTCACAATGATCCAAAAACTTGAAGACGCTGGCGTCTTTGGTGATTTATCAGTTTCGTTTAAGCCTCGAGTGCTGGATTTACGACAATTCACAGAAGCTACAATTTACCCCTGTGAAGCTTCAGGACTTAGTTCAAATAGTCTCGATGCGCGAAACGTCAGACTTTCGAACAAAAATATACTCGTTGGTTGCGACGTATCAAGAGAAGTCCTTGAACAGCGATATCCTGAAGCGAAATTTCACCATATAAACATCTGCCCTATAAAAACGATTACGCCGAATACGATGTTTATAACTAAGTGTTGTAAGACTCGACAATCGGGGCCCATTACTCTTAATGGACAAAACGGCTTTATCGTTCACTGGGGTGCAAACGTAATTGACGTTGTCAGCGCGATAAGATATTTGCTGAACAATCAGAAAAAACCCTGAAATATAGTTTGAGCGGTATTTGAATCCTCAGCTTTTGATTTATCTATTTGCTTTTGCCGCTCTCAAAAATATGCGGAGGAAGGGATTCGAACCCTCGAATGCCTACGCAACAGGATCTCTCAAACCTCAGTTCCTTAAGTCCTGCGCCTTTGACCCAGCTTGGCTACCTCCGCTTAGTGTGAAATTACAGACACTATAATATAAAAGCCTTATTCGACGCGAATAAGTCTCAACACACCGCTTAATCTTGTCAACTAGCCTGGTAAAGTTACAACTGTTCTTTTCATTAACTTAAATGTTCAAGTTCGTTAATAGGCTTCGCCAACGGTAAGTCCGTTAAACAGCAAAGTCCCATCAATAGCTATACTAAGTTCTTGATTAAAGAATTCGTTGATCTCGGATACCGCTTCAAGCCAAAACTGGTAATTCCACTTCCTATACGGATTTTGATTTATTTTAAAGAAGCTCACTTTTACTAATCCTTCTATATATGAACTTATTCACCATTAAGTTATAAAAATGTTTTAATAGCGCGGTTAGTTAAAAATAAAAAAACTAAATGTTAAAGCTGGTTGGTAGAATATTTGAATTAAAAAATACAGAATGAAAAAGAAGACTAGTAGTGTCTGACAAAAGAAAACACACTAAACCTTTAAGGGGTCATTTGTTGTGTGATCTCACCAGATTTCAAGCTTGATTTGTAAGCATAGCATTAATTCTTCAATTTATATTAGAGGGGGCTTATCCGCTTTTACGACATCTAATTTGCATTTATCGTAATTAATAGACCTATCCTTAAAACCGACGCTAAGTAAAACGCCGTTTCAGTTATTGGTATTTAACCATCCCAAAAAAGCAAAAATATTTGTTTTCTTTACAACATATCTAAGAATGCTCCGGTCGGGATTTGAACCCGAGTCGTTGGCTAACTTCACTATTTAAAGTTCGAAAGGCCAACATGATTGGCCGTGCTACACTACCGGAGCAACATTGTTACTGCTTGTCAGCAATCAATCATTCTTACAAGCTCAAATATCTGGGATTCACTGAGAGATATTAAATTTATGTAGCCGTGAACTCTGTGACAGTAATAAGAGGAAAGACTCTATAAAATATATTTGTTTCTGTGAGTTTTAGATAAAGTATAATTTACTATGTTAAATTAAATAAAGGTCAAACAATTGCGATCAGAAGAAGTAAAGAAGGGAGGCAGAGCAAATAAAAATGAAAAAGAGAACCGATACTGGCCAATGAAAAATTAAAAAAGATAGCAAATGAACTCTTTGTTATACATATCCTGGCGACGGCGAACAAGACAGGGACGTCTATGAAAAAGACCTATAAAGGGGTAAATTTAAATTATAACATTAATTATCAATTAGACTGGCTGAAAACGCTATGCAGTATGTTGCCAATAATAAATTTATTACGCGGGGTTAACAGCAGATAGCATTGCTTTTACAAAAAAAGATAAATACTCGTTTAGAATTCTTCAATATGAATAATTAGCTTACGATACGATAATTAGGTTTGGGATAATTACTGCTCTTTCACAAATACGCTTTTGAATCAAGCAAGTTCTCAGCGTTCTTTCCACCGTGTTGATCACAGTACCTGTTTAAGAGAACAGATATGAAGCTTAACTATACCTGCGAAACCACATGCAAAAATGCAACTAACCTTGTTAACTTTGTTTTAGCATTATACACTTTACACATAAACAAATAGAAAAAAGCGTAATGGGATTATATGAAATCACTCATCACAGGTGGGGCCGGATTCATTGGAGCTAATTTTGTCCGTTACATGCTTAATAAGTACGGACAGATGGAGCTCGTCGTTCTCGACAAGCTAACCTACGCGGGCAATCTTGAAAACTTACGCGACGTATTAAAGGATATTGAATTCATAGAAGGAGATATTTGTGACAAAAATCACGTGGAGAGAGCGATAAAAGATTGCAGCTACGTCTTTAACTTCGCGGCAGAAACTCATGTTGATAGATCAATTGTTAACGCAGCTACGTTTGTAAGAACCGATGTGCTTGGTACTTACACCTTGCTCGAGACATCAAAGGAGAATAATATCGACAAATATATCCAAATCTCGACAGACGAAGTATATGGAAGCCTTAAAGCAGGGTCTTTTAAAGAGACCGATGCGTTACACCCGTCAAATCCCTATTCAGCCAGCAAAGCAGGAGGCGACTTGCTTGTGTTATCATATTGCATAACGTATGGATTGTCGGGTATAATTACAAGAAGTTCAAATAATTACGGCCCGTACCAGCACCCCGAAAAATTAATCCCACATTTTATAACTAACGCTACGATGAATCTCCCTCTACCGCTTTATGGCGACGGAAAAAACGTTCGTGATTGGATCTACGTCGGTGACAATTGCCGAGGGATAGACTGTGCCTTTACTAAGGGAGAACCCGGAGAAATTTATAACATAGGTGGCAATAACGAACGTACGAATTTAGAAATATCCAAAATTGTGCTTGAATTGTTACATAAGCCTTCGAGTTTAATAACGTTTGTATCAGACAGGCCCGGACATGATTATCGATATTCTTTAGACTGTTCGAAAATTACATCGCTCGGCTGGAGGCCCTTCGTAAAGTTTGAAGACGGCATATCAAAAACTGTGAATTGGTACGAGGAACATAAATCGTGGTGGAGGCAACTTATTTAGGCATTAAACAGAAACGACTTTCAAAATAACTTAGGCTCAGAGAGATGTTTTACCCAGAGCGTTATCTGTTGGATCTAAATCGAATATAAATAATCAAAATTTACCTAAATAGTTAGCCATTGATTGAAATATGGCAATGCCGTCTGTAGAGCCCAGAAGTGCATCAGATGCTCGCTCTGGATGAGGCATCATGGCGAGCACGTTTCCTTCAACGTTTGATATACCGGCTATATTGTCTATTGAGCCATTTGGGTTCGCATCAGTTGAAGGGAGGCCATTGTCGTCTACATATTTGAAAATGACTTGATCATTATCGTACATCTCTTGTAACGTTTTTTTGTCAACGACGTACCTGCCCTCTTTATGCGCTATGGGGATGTCGATTATCTCTCTTGATCTATCAGTAAATATAGAAGTACCCGTTACTCGCAACTTTACCCATTTGCAGATAAACTTCGGATAAGCATTTGTTGTAAAAGTTCCAGGCACGAGCTTAGCTTCTGACAGGATCTGCGCGCCGTTGCATATTCCTAGTATAGGTTTCCCTTCCATAGACATTTTACATACAGATGACATTATTTCAGTGCGTGCCGCTAAGGCCCCGGCCCTAAGATAATCACCGTAAGAAAACCCGCCTGGAATTATTACAGCATCGAAGTCTGACAAAGACTCCTTGTACCACACCTGATCACAACTTATACCTAGATTCGTCAGCGACTTATATACGTCAAGATCACAGTTGCTCCCTCCAAATTTAATAATGCCTATCTTCATTTAGCTACCTATTAGTTGATGAAAATAATACCTTAGTGTTGAAGTTCTATTGAATAATCGTGTATAATCGGATTTGCAAGAAGCTTCAAGCACATCTCATTCGCTAGCCCTTTTGCTTTGTCCTTCGATTCAGCTTCAAATTCCAGTTCATATAATATCGCCGTCTTGAGGTTATCACAATTATATCCCAAATGCTTTAATGCTTTCTTAATCGTCGTCGCTTCCGGGTCTAGCATCCCCTTTTTAAGCTTTATGGTAATATTAGCGTGATAAAGCATATTGCTACATAAGCCATTATTATTATTAAAAGTTCGCTGTTCAGATTATTGAATAATAGACATCGGGCTATCGTATATCCAAAATTGAAGAGCTCCTAGAAGATATAAAGAAAATTAGAGACTCTGTGATAGAAGTCGCACAGTTTTTATGTTATGTGTCGTAGCCCTAACAAATAGCGTAGGGTCAGTTTTGCCCCACGCAATACCTACTATAACTATTATTCAATTTTTTTGCGTCTATATTTTGACAAAACTAAAACAACAGATACGAATGCCAAAATCGCAAAGACAGCATCAAAGCCAGGAATTTGTCCATCTTTTTTCTCTGTTGTAGAAGTAAGATTCAATGGCGAAGAGCCCGTTATGATCGATGCATTAGCTGCTGCAGATGGTGGGAAAGGTGCGGACGCAAGCACATTTTTTTGAAGACCGATTAAATCGCCCGCTGAAAGTTCTGTGTTCCGCGTTACAAGGACATTCCCACTAGGATCGGTAAACACAACTAATGGGGGCATTGTGTAGTTATACAATGTGCCTTGCTGCGTTCCAATGACTCTTATATTTACGAATTTAGAAGATAATTGTATTGCATCATTATTCATAAAAGTGGTTTGGTCCATGTTCCGACATCGTGGACACCACTCCTCATAGATGAAAATCATAACAGGTTTATTCTCTGTTCGAGCCATTTTCATGCCTGTAGGATAATCGTAGACCCAATTAATTTCATTTTGAGCGCTTATTACGCTAACAGAGAATGAAAAAAGTATCAATATTACCAAAATGAACACACTTGATATCTTCCCAACATGTGTCATAATGAATACACCTCTTTTTTAGAGAGGTATAAATATTATTTAACGTTTATGACTCACTATCTGTTCTAAGTCTCTCCTGATCCGAAGGTGAAAAAGAAAGTATAAAACGAATTGTAAATATGGGCTGCAAAACGTAAAGATAGCTGCGCAATACTTGCTCATAAATCATTCAGATTACGAGTTACTGCAAAAAAACTATAATACTTAATGTTAGTGTACACGATAATTATCGCGGGTTAAATATTTCGATTATATGCTTAAGCAGCACATCAAGCGCGGTAAATAAAACTTATCCCTCAAGTAAATTTTCTAAGGTGGCTCAAAGTTGAGAATAATTCAAGCCTCATCGTATTTCTATCCACATATCGGTGGCGTTGAAACTCATGTTTATGAACTTTCGCAAAGTCTTGTAGAACGGGGGCACGAAGTCACAGTACTTTGCGCAGAAGTACCAAAATCAAAGCAATATGAACCGCTGAATGGCCTCACGGTGTATAGGTTTCCCGCGATAGATCTTCCGTACGTTCCTTATATGTACTTTTTGAAAAACAAACTAAGCAAATTAAGAGCTGATATAATCCACTCACATTACCCGCCACCGTTTATGTCACAAGCTGTACAGATTGCGCTTAAAGACGTCCCTCATGTTTTAACATATCATTGCGATGTGATTATACCTGAAACGTTATCAAAATTAAAAATTCCTAAAACTGTTAAACAACTCATCGAATGTGCTAATAAGCGACTATATCTTAACTTTATTTTGAACAATGTAACAAGAATAATAGCAACAACTAATAGTTATGCTATTACATCTGAAATCTTAAAAAATCTAAATTTTGAAGTTGTTCCAAACGGCATCAGACTACAAAAATTCGATAAAGCACTTAAAGAAGTTAATGCTGAAAGAGAAGAGAACACAATATTATTTGTGGGAAGACTCACCTCAGTTAAAGGTGTAAATTACTTTATAGAAGCAGCTAAAACCGTTATTAAGGAATACCCGAAGACAAATTTTTTGATTGTGGGGCGAGGAGAGGACGAAGAAACTCTCTTAAAGCTTTCGAAAGGCTATGAAGGAAACATAAAATTTTTTGGTCATGTTTCGTGGCACAACTTGATTAGGCTATACAAGATTTCCACGGCTCTTGTGTTACCCTCGTTTACGAGATTAGAAGCTTTCGGGATAGTCTTACTTGAAGCTATGGCATGTGAGACCCCTATAATAGCCTCTGATATACCGGGAGTGAACGACGTCGCTGATGGTGCTGGATTCCTTGTGGAACCAAAAAATTCAGAAAAAATAGCAGACGCAGTATTACGAGTATTTGCAAACGATGGCGAAGCGAGATCAATGGGCAAACGAGGTAGAAGATTAGTTGAAACCAACTATGATTGGAAAGTTGTAACTAAACAGATACTTAATGTATACAAAGATGCTATCGAGTTATGACTGGTGGAATTCGACTACAATATCCTGTAATTAGTAGTTAAGTAAGCTACCGCCTAACTTTACGAACTCATGAGATATCCACTGGCTAAATATTTATGTGAGAATCAATAACCAATAGCTGAATGAAGATTTGTGCTGTTGTTCCGGTATCGCCTTACGAGCCAGAATCATTAATCACAAAATCAATTGAAAATTTAAAAGAACTAAATTACAAAGGACATAAGTTTGAGGTATATTATGTAATTGACCGAGCTAAGGATGATAACAGAAACCTTGGCTCGAAATTACCGACTAATTTCAAAATAATACAGCGGAATAATAGCAGGGGCGGGAGGGCTGGCGCAATAAATGAATTCTTAAACGTGATAAATGACGCTGATTACGTCGCAATTTTTGATGTTGACAGTAGACCGTCAAAAAATTTTATCGTAGAGTGTATTAAAGCATTTAACAAAAATGAATCCGCAGTATTGTCAAGCGGATGCCGTTTTGTGACGAATAAAAATAACATCTTGACTAAGATTATCTCATTAGAGTATGGTTTTTTTTGTGACTTATACCGTTTGTATCACTGGTCAGATGGTTTTTTGCAGTTTAATGGATTAATAGGAGTAATGCAAGCATCTTTTTTAAAAGAGGAGAGACTTAACGAGACATCGTCGTGTGAAGATCTTGACCTTACACAAAGGATTTACCTCGCTCACCACGTCGCTATTCTTGCCAAAACCATGGTTGGTGAACAAGCTCCTACTACAGTAAAAGACCTGTACAATCAAAGAGTGAGGTGGTTACGGGGCGCTGTTGAAGGCTATAGAAAGTTCCTTTTTCCGATGATTAAAGCTCCTATACCATTTTCAAGAAAGTTGTTTTGGTTCGCTTCTTTAACGTTCCCCTTCTTTGCATTCCTGCTTAGTCCGCTCCTTATCTTCGGTATCGGTAGAATCTCAAAGGTGAGTGATAGTCCTATAGAGTTCTTTGAAATATTGTTCGGACTTTTTGCGTACTTGTGGTTTATAACACTTTGCGGAATTATAGCTATAATACGATATATAACATCGAGTAAGACTGAGTGGAAGAGCATAACAAGATCGAGCGAGTAACCTCAAGAGTGTAAATTTATGAACAATTTGAGAAAATGGTTGATTATCTCGCTAGCCTTAAGTGTAATATCATTAACAGCCGTTTTGCTGTTTACGATGGGCTCTAACACTGTTTCCAGTCTAGCTCACATAAATCCGATATTGTTATTTGTAGCTATTTTCTTTCAGTTATTATCGTGGCTTGTTTGGGGGAGGAGGATGCAAGTCATGTCAGAAGCACTTAGCAGACGAATACCATTCAAAGATGCAGTCGCGATTGTTCTCTCAAACCTCTTTGCGGCCTCGATTACCCCAGCACATGTGGGGGGCGAAGTAACGAGAATTCAACTGTTAAGGCGATACAATCTTTCCGTAGGCGATGCATCGGCTGTAGTTTTCGGGGAAAGAATGCTTGATGCACTTTTTTTAGGAATGGTTGCTCCCGTAGGTTTCATACTATTTCAAGACAAAATAAAATCTAGCGTCGGGTTAACTACTCTTTTTGCTGCGATATCAGTCATTTTTTTCATAATATTTTTCGGAACTCTCTACGCAATGGCAAAACCAAAAAATCTGAAGTCAATAGCCGCAAATTTTCGATGGTTGATCTTGCGGTTTCGTGGTCAGAAAACAACAGACGAAATAATGAATAGAGTGTTTCAAGAGATTGACATTTTTCACAATAGTTTAAAAATATATCTAAAAGATGGTAAAAGAGCACTCAGCAAGGGGTTTGTCTATACAATAGCGTTCTGGACGTTTCAGTTTTCAATCGCATCACTCATACTCGTGGGTTTTGGATCGCAACCATGGATAATACGATCTTTTTTTGCGCAAACGGTGTTAATGATGATTGCCATGGTGCCCCTAACACCGGGCAACAGTGGCGTAGCTGAAATAAGCACAGCTTCAATTTATTCGACTTTTATAGGCACCTCGATATTAGGCGTTTTTATCATAACCTGGAGGTTTGTAAGTTACTATCTAAATATTTTAGTTGGGGGTTTTGTGAGCCTCAAAGTTTTGAAAGACACCCCGATATTAGAAGGAACGGTTGAAGGAGTCATTGACGAGATTGAATAATACTAAAGCGAAGACATGCTAGTTATAAGTCAGCAGCTTGCACGACTTTCCACTTAATCAATATACCATGTCCTAACTTATTCACGTCCAGGAGTTCAAGTTTTAAAAAATCATTTATAAAACCTTCACCATCTGCCAAGGTTGGTGCGTTAGCACCACCAATAATGAAATTACTGATGTAAGTATAAACCTCATCAACTAGTCCTAAACTCAGCAGACTAAAATTTAAAGTTCCTCCGCCTTCTACCATAAGTCGCTTAACTCCGCGCCCATTCAAGTTTGACAAAAGCTCTTTTAGATCCACCTTCCTCTCCCCCACTATCATAATACGGGCTTTTCGGGCGAGCGCGTCTAACTTATCTCGGGGCGCGCTTTTTGATGCAGCAATTATGGTATGTGAGTCGACTACCCTCGCATTTGTGGGTGTTCTCGCATTGCTATCGACCACAACTCTAAGTGGGTTTTCAGGCAAGGCCTGGTTTAACCGCATGTTCTTAAGATCATCTGATTTTATAGTGAGTCTTGGGTCGTCTGCTATGACAGTTTCAACTCCCACCATCACCGCATCTACAGTTGCCTTTAACTCATCAACTCGCTTGAAGTCTTCAAGCCCAGATATTTTTACTTGCTTTTTTTCAATTGTTGAGATCTTACCATCAGCACTCATAGCCGAATTTATAAAAACAAATGGCCTCATTATTTTCTCTATATTTCACAACATGTATTAATAATTAAATTCATTTGATCTTATTTAATAATATAAAGTTTAAGAGTGTGTAAAAATTAACGTGATTTCGGAAGGACTTGTGGTAATATATCTACATGGGGGCGGACACCTTAGGCAAAAAAAATGTGAGGAGGTACGAGTTTTTAGAGCACACCGCAGACGTTTTGTTTCGTGCCTACGGGAACAATCTTAGCGAGCTGTTTGAAAACTCAGCTGAAGCTCTTGAGAGTGTCATGATTGACTTAACAAACGTAGCTCCAAAAGATATCAAGCATGTGGATCTATCCTCAGATACGTACGAGAACTTGCTGTTTGATTGGTTGGCCGCGGTATTAATTCTCTTCGAGGTTGAAAGCTTTGCTATAAGACGATTCAATGTGAATGTAAAAGCAACATCACTTACCGCAGATTGTTCAGGAGAGAAAATTAACAGCAAAAAACATAAATTAAAAATCGAGGTAAAGGCAGTTACTTATCACGAGTTAGAGATAGTAAAAAATGGTATGTATCACGTTAATGTGACACTTGATGTCTAGGAGTGCTTGATGAAAATCATGGATTTAAAAAAGGTTAACGATTTCATTTGGGAAATTGAAAAAGATCCGCTAGTGGGAATGAGAGTCCCAGGCAGAATTTTTCTATCAAAGACCCTCTTAAACTTCCTCGAACTAGGTGCGATACAGCAAGTGACAAATGTTGCGAAACTTCCTGGCATTCAAAAATACTCGTTTGCTATGCCAGACGTGCATACAGGATACGGGTTTCCCATAGGAGGAGTCGCTGCCTTTGATATAATGGAAGGAATAATTTCCCCTGGTGGCGTGGGCTTTGACATAAATTGCGGTACAAGGCTTTTAGCGACTGGGCTGAAATTAGAAGAAGTGTATCCAAGAATAACGGAATTGATAAACAAACTCTACACGAGCATTCCATCAGGACTGGGTTCAAAGGGCAGTTTAAAGGTCTCAGAAAAGGAGTTGGATCAAGTCTTCATAAATGGGGCAAAATGGGCGCTACGCAACGGTTATGGAAACGAATCCGACCTTAAGCACTGCGAGAGTAATGGACACTTGGAAAGTGGAGATCCTTCAAAAATAAGTACGTTAGCCAAAAAGCGGGGTATGCCCCAATTAGGAAGCCTCGGAAGCGGTAATCACTTTGTAGAAGTACAATACGTGGCTGAAATATATAACAAAGATGTAGCTCACACTTTTGGTCTGTGGGAAAACCAAGTGTGCATAATGATTCACTCGGGATCAAGAGGTGCTGGACATCAAATATGCACGGACTATCTTAGGGCTTTTCAATCAGCAGCTTCTAAATATAACATTCAAATCCCCGATAAGCAACTTGCTTGCGTTCCTGCTGATTCAACTGAGGCAAATGATTACTTTAGCGCTATGAGTTCTGCGGCGAACTATGCGTGGACAAATAGGCAAATGATGTCTTTTTGGGTGAGAGAGGTGTTCGAGCGTGAATTTAATGCCAAAGCTAACGTGGTTTATGATGTGGCCCACAATATCGCTAAGCTTGAAAAGCATAAAATTGATGGTGAAACAAAAGAGGTTTACGTCCATAGAAAAGGCGCAACAAGGTCATTTGATAAAGACCCGAGCTATGGTATAGGGCAACCGGTGTTAATTCCTGGAAGCATGGGAACTTCTTCATATGTTTTATGTGGGACAAAAGATGCTATGGAGATGGCCTTTGGTTCGACGTGCCATGGAGCTGGCAGAGTGCTGAGCAGAAAGGCAGCCAAACATAAGCTAGGTTCTAAGGAGGTCATGGAAGAACTCAGACAAAAGAACGTATTCATAAAAACTGGGAACATTTCAGATATACCAGAAGAGGCGCCCGAGGCTTACAAACCAATAGACGAAGTTATTAGCGTTGTCAACAAGCTTAACTTATCTGAGGTTGTACTAAAATTAAAGCCCATTGGCGTCATAAAAGGATGAAATCTATAAACGAACTAGATTTAGCTGCGAACCGCAAATACCGTTTTTGCTACTCCCATGCGGAGTAACGTAGATGGAGGTATGACAAATTTTGGATTGTGTAAAAGTCAACGATATATTTATTGCCAATAGTACCCATATCAAATAAGTGGGCTAGCCCGGATGGCTCGGCGTCATCTGTAACCCAAAAGCGTCGGTATGTGGGGGGCGAAGCGGAGGGAAGGCGTTTTAGTAGTTTGATCACCCCATAATTTCAACAATGATGCTCCGTCCTGCGGGGCCATCGGTGATATGTAACTGATCGGAGGGTTTGTTATGTATCTTCACCGTGAACACCGGTTGAGGCCCAGAAGGGAGCAAACTTATCATGGACGTTTGACGCTCGCGGGGGTGTGGAGCAGAGAAGGAACTGTGAGCTCTGTCATACTGCAAAATGACGACCTTTCTGCACGCCCACATAACTTAAGTTGGGGTAGCCAAGCTTGGTCTACGGCGCTGGTTTGCTAAACCAGTGTTCCTCTGGGACTCGTGGGTTCAAATCCCACCCCCAGCGCTTTGCGGGATCTTTATACGCCTATTACGATGAGATACCGTAAAATAGCTCGAACAAATCGTGCCTAATTATAAATACCATGATAGGTTAAAATCCAATGGGCAAGAGGAATCAATTTGGCAAAGACAGAACCCCAGAAAGAGGAAATTAAGTACATAATAAGGATTGCGCAAACTGATTTAGACGGAAAGAAAGATGTCCAATATGCGTTAACTGGATTGAAAGGAATTGGAATTCGGACTGCTCGAATCCTAGCCGAAAGTGCAAAGGTAGATCCCACTCTTACCATGGGTTACCTCGAAGATGGCCAGATTGAACAATTGAGAGCAGCTGTAGAAAACTTTCAGAGCAATATTCCGACGTGGATGTTCAATCATCAAAAGGACGTTACAACAGGTCAAGATAGACATATACTCGGCTCTGAGCTAACCCTGATGCTACGAGAAGACATCAATCGCATGAAAAAGACGCGTAGCTATACAGGCATTCGTCACGAAAGAGGCCACAAGGTGCGAGGTCAGAGGACTAAATCAACGGGTCGCAGAGGTGCGACTGTAGGAGTTCAGCGCAAAAAGAGACAATAGTTAAATTAGTTTAGGTGTGAAAATGGGGTATCCCGGCAAAAACAAAAAGACGTTTGACAAGCCCAGTCACCCGTGGCAAGGGACAAGAATCAGCGCAGAAGCAGAGCTTGTGAAAAGTTATGGATTAAAGAATAAGAGGGAGATCTGGAAAGCTGCTACGACGCTCAGGAAATATCGCCGAGAGTCAAGGAAATTACTTTTCGAGACTCAAGAGCTGGGAGAACGCGGAGAGCATGCAAAAATTGAGAGAGAGAAATTTCTGAGCAAACTTAGGAAGATAGGTCTGATACAAAGCGATTCAACCTTGGATGACGTGCTCACCCTTAAAGTCGAAGATGTTCTCGAGAGAAGACTACAAACTCGAGTTCATAAAAAAGGACTCGCTAATTCAACAAAGCAATCGAGACAGCTTATAGTTCACGGCCATGTAGCAATAGGAGGACGCAGAGTTACTGTCCCGAGTTATGCAGTACCAATGGGAGAAGACGAGATTATCGAATTCTACAAACGTTCACCTATGTATAATAATGTGCCCGTAGAAAGCGCAAAAGCAAATAAGGAGTGATATAGAGTATATGGCTGAAAAAAAGTGGGGGGTCGCGCACATTTTCGCATCCTTCAATAACACGATCATAACGATTACAGATCTCAGCGGTGCAGAAACTATATCAAAATCTTCCGGTGGGATGGTGGTTAAACAGGACAGAAACGAGAGTTCGCCTTACGCTGCCATGCAACTTGCTACGAGTGTAGCAGAACAAGCGCTTGATAAGGGGATTGTGGGTGTCCATGTAAAGGTTAGAGCGCCAGGGGGTAACAAACAAAGAAGCCCCGGACCTGGAGCTCAGGCAGCAATAAGAGCGCTTTCGCGCGCTGGTCTAAAAATAGGTAGGATTGAAGATTCAACTCCAATCCCTCACGATGGGACTAGGGCGCCAGGCGGAAGACGGGGGAGAAGAATATGAATCAAGGTGCTACATGGATTTGAACTTTATTGAGTTGGCGGATAGGAAGGCGCGCTTTATACTCTCAGGAGTTACCCCTGCGTTCGCGAATAGTATAAGAAGGGGTATGATTACTGATGTGCACTCCATGTCAATTGATGATGTCAACTTCTACAACAATACGTCAGTGTTATTTGACGAGATGCTGGCATTACGCCTTGGACTTATACCATTAACAGGAGGTACTGAGTATGTCCCTGCGTCAGAGTGCACATGTAACGGAGAGGGATGCTCGTTTTGCCAAGTCTCTTTAACATTAAATGTAAAGGGACCGACGGTCGTATATTCACGCGATTTAAAATCTTCGGACTCAGAAGTCGTTCCTGTAGAAGACGAGATACCGATAGTAAAGCTGTTCAAAGATCAAGTGATAATGCTCGAAGCGATAGCAAGAAAAGGGTGTGGCAAGGATCATGCAAAGTTTCAACCAGCAATCGCGGCTAGTTATAAGTATGTACCACAGTTTATAATCGATGAATGTGATGGATGTGGAAAATGCGAAGAAGTTTGTCCGAAAAAAATAATAGAGATTGAGGGGCAGCATGCTAAAATTACAGACGAACTCCAGTGTTCTCTCTGCAATTTGTGCCGCATAGCCTGTGATACGGGTGCAATAAAAGTTACGGGAGACGCTCAATCTTTCGTATTTTATGTGGAATCCGATGGATCAATGAGCGCTAAAAACTTGTTGGTTAAATCAGTTGAATCATTGAGAGATAAATCAGACCAGCTGAATGAATATTTGAAAAGTTTCGGATAGGCGGGGGTTGCCAAGCTTGGTCAAAGGCGCTAGGTTGAGGGCCTAGTCTCATAGGAGTTCGTGCGTTCAAATCGCACCCCCCGCACATTGAAGTTTGAGTGAGTCTTAGAGTAGATTTCCATGGGCAAAAAAAACATTAAA
>Ga0187772_10000425_pt1 | contig 18844 bp, 18 predicted proteins | sample 0116_SJ02_MP15_2_FD_133137 | JGI IMG/M metagenome (GOLD analysis project Ga0187772, IMG submission 133137) | Tropical peat soil microbial communities from peatlands in Department of Meta, Colombia - 0116_SJ02_MP15_20_MG | ecosystem: Environmental > Terrestrial > Soil > Wetlands > Peat | place... | reverse complement strand
GTTCTGCAAAGGGCGAAGGAGAAAGGGTGGGGGTGCAGATGCATTAGGTGCAGAGAGGTCGTGCTCAGGGAACCTGAGGTGCTGTCACAGGAAGACTCTCTCGAGTACAGAGAGCTTCGGTATCGAGCTTCAGGTGGGGATGAGGTCTTCGGGTCCTACGAATTCAAGCGTTCGGGACTCGTATCCGCATTCGTGAGGCTGCGGGTCCCCTCCAGCTCAGCCCACAGGCGCGAAATGAATAACGCCGCAGTGATCAGGGAGCTGAGGGTTTACGGGAAGGTCGTAACCGTCGGCCGAAGGGAGAACGCCGCCTGGCAACACAGGGGGCTGGGGGCGACCCTGATGCGAAGGATGGAGAAGACTGCCAAGGAAGATTTCGGTGCCAGGCGGTTGCTCGTTACAAGCGCCGTAGGCACAAGAAACTACTACAGGAAGTTGGGGTATGAAACAGTCGGACCCTACATGGGCCGAAAGTTGGACTAGTGCTGGGCTCATGCCGAACAATACTCGAGCCTAAGCAGATTTGACAGGGTCAGATCCTGTTGCGACATGGCGTATTCGACCATCGAGCCGGGGAGCCAGGCTCTTTCAACATCATAACATGGAATCTAAATTCAGCTCATGAGAACGTTCAGTTTATCTCGCTCGAAAGCCAGTGAATGAGGAGCGCGTTGGACAACGGCCCCCAGGTGATTCTGCTGGGCAGACTATCCATTGATGGTGAGACCCTGCACAAGGCTCTACAGAAGGTCTGCAGGGTAAAATGGATTGCGAGGAAATCCGGGTACAGAATCGACTCCGTGAGGCTCCCATTGCCCCTCTTCCGGGAGTTCTTTCGTCTCCTGGCGACGTGCCTGTCAGCTCCCAGAGCCAAGCGCCCAATTGTTATCGTTCGCTCCGTCGGCCTCGATGTGTTCCCAGCCTTTGCCGTTCGAAGGGTCACGGGATGCAAGGTAATGCTGTACGCTGTCGGCTCTGATGTTCTGGGAGTGAAGAAGCTCGCTCAGGCGTTTTTCCTCAGGTGGGCGACAAGGAATGCCGATGTCGTGCTCTGCGGGAACGGCAAGATAAAGGCGGAGGTCCGCAAACTTGGGGCGACAGTCACGAGGGTCCTGCCCACCCCATTCGTCCCCTTCGAGCTCGACACCGGGAGGAAAAGAGAAATCGACGTGGTCACTGTGGGCAGTCTCACTGGCGCAGGGAGGCAGAGCCTACTGATAGAAGCCAGTGCGTACCTCGACCCCTCGGTCAAGATTGTAATCATCGGAGAGGGCCCACAAAGACAGTATCTGACGACGCTCAGCAGGCGACATGGTCAGAACCAGGTTTCCTTTCTAGGCGACCTTCCGCCAAGCAGGGTCTACCATGCCCTTCACAATTCCAGCCTTTACGTGCGATGCTCTCCATACGAAGGCGCAGCGTCATCCGTCCTCGAAGCTGCCTGCTGTGGCCTCCCCATAATAGACGTAGACGGAGATCTGGATCCAGAACTGACGGAGATGTATGGTCTCAGGCCGATAGTCCCCAAAGACCGTAATGCGATCTCCCTAGCTAATGCGATTCAGAACGCCCTGGAGAACTACTCCAATCTCCTCACGGATGTCTCAAAGAACAGAGAAGCGATTGAATCCTATTCAAGGTCTTGGCCTAGTGTCGCGATGGCAGCCTTGTTCTCTTGATGAAGGGGCAAGGCGCCGTCCTTTCCCTGGCCGGAATCACGTTCCGATGTGACGCTCCTTCGCACCCTTCTCGTCGGAACCCGTGAGCTCGTGTAGGGCGTCGGCATCTCCCACGACCTCTTGTGGGCATTCCCATAGGCATCCCTAGTGGCCTCGGTGCGATGCATCTACTCAGCGCAGGCTCCCATGCCAGAGGCCCCCTCAATGCCTGCATGACGCCCAGACCTGGGCTGGTTAATGCTTTAAGACCGAACCGACTCGCCTCCCATCGCATGGACGACCTCTCGGGCTACAGGGGAGACGCGTTGCGCTTCCTCAAGAAGGCCGGGGCCTCAATCGGGGACGTGGTCGAAGTCCAGACCTCGTGGGGCACCGTCACGGGGACCCTGGTCCCGCGCTATGTCTACGGGGGCGGGGACCACATCGTCCTGAAGCTCCGATCAGGGTACAACGTGGGATTGAGCTCCTCAGCCCTGAAAGGGGCGAAGGTGACCGAAAAGGGCGAGAGGCCTTCATTCTCGGCTCCCGTGCCTCCGAAGCCGGCGAAGGGCCTTCCTCGTGTGCTAATAATAGGCACAGGGGGGACGATCGCCAGCAGGATAGACTACAGGACCGGGGCTGTCCATCCGGCAGTGTCGTCGGCAGAGCTCCATTCCCTCGTCCCAGAGCTGTCCGAGATAGCGAGGGTGGAACCCGAGATAATGTTCGACATACTGAGCGAGAACGTGACGCCCAGTCACTGGACCAGACTCGCCATGAGGGTGAAGGAGGCGGTCGAAGATGGAGTGGATGGCGTCGTAATAACGCACGGCACAGACACCCTTGGCTACTCGGCCGCTGCTCTGAGCTTCGCCCTATCCGGGGTCCCCATACCAGTCGTGCTTGTCGGAGCTCAAAGGTCGTCCGACCGGCCCTCGTCCGATGCTCCCCTGAACCTAGTGGCCGCTGTGTCTGTCGCTGGGAGTGCTGGGTTCGCGGGAGTGTACGTCGCGATGCACATGGGGGAGAACGATGACAAGGTGGCGTTCCACAGAGGGACTCGGGTCAGGAAGAATCACACAAGCAGGCGCGACGCGTTTGTCTCTGTGGGGATCCCACTGGCAGCCGTGTGGGGGAAAGATGGGATAGAATACGCTTCGGAAGGTCTCCCCGCGAGAGGGAGTTCCTTCGTCCCGAGGCCGAAGTTCGACGGGGGGGTTGCGCTGCTGAAGTTCTATCCTTCGATGACTGGATCACTGCTCAGGGCAGCAAGGAGAAATGGAGCAAGGGCGCTCGTGGTAGAAGGCACAGGGCTTGGTCATGTCAACAGGGAGGTCGTCAAGGAGCTCGGCCGATTCGTCAGAGGAGGGGGACTGGCGTTCATGACCTCCCAGTGCGTAGAGGGACGTGTGGACCTGAACGTCTACGCCACAGGTAGGGACCTGATCAAAGAAGGAGTCGTGCCGTTGGACGACATGCTGTCGGAGACTGCCCTCGTCAAGGCGATGTGGGCCCTGGGTAACACGAAATCGAAGAACGGTGCGCTAGAACTGATGAAAACCAACGTCTCCGGAGAGACTACGGCTAGGACATTCCTAGAGTAGCCATGCCGAAGGATTCGCCGTACACCGATGGGCTCCTCGTGGGCCTGGAGATACACCAGCAGCTCAACTGCAAGACCAAGCTCTTCTGCGCTTGTCCTCCACTCAAATCGGATGTTCTTCCGTACAATTTTGAAAGAAGGCTTCGTCCGGCCCAGAGCGAGACCGGCAGGATAGACCCTGCTGCGGTCTTCGAATTCTCCAAGTCCAAGTCGAACACTTACTTCTGGAGCCCCGAATCGTCGTGCCTGGTTGAAGCGGACGAGGAGCCACCCCACCCGCTGAGCGAAGAGGCCCTTGACGCGGCGCTGCTGACGGCCAAGACGCTAGGATCGAACGTTATCGATGAGGTCCATGTGATGCGGAAGATTGTGATAGACGGGTCAAACACTGCTGGTTTTCAGAGGACAGCCGTGGTGGGACTGGGCGGATACTTCAGTGTGGACGGAAAGCGGGTGGGGGTCCAGTCGGTTACCCTTGAGGAAGACGCGGCAAGGATAATCGGGGATGACGGATCGTCGCGGCACTACGCACTTGACAGGCTCGGCGTGGCTCTGGTTGAGGTCGCCCTAGAGCCGATCATGGGGGACCCTGAGCTCGTAGGGAAGGTGGCTCTTTACCTCGGGAGAATGCTAAGGTCTACGGGGCGGGTCGCCAGGGGCTTGGGGACGATCCGACAGGACCTGAACGTCTCCTTTATGGGAGGAAGGGTTGTCGAGGTGAAGGGGGTTCAGAAGCTCAACCTGCTCCCCAAGGTGGTGGAGTATGAAAGGAACCGACAGCAGGGCCTCGTCAGAATCGCAGAGAAGATCAAGGAACGACGCTTGGGAGCAGTCCGTTGCGAGGTGAAGAACGTCAGTGCCGAAGTGGCTGATTCGTCCTCCAGGGTGCTGCGTGAACAGGTCACGAAAGGAGGGGAGGTTGCTGCGATTGTCGCCTTTGGAATAGGAGGGCTGATTGGATGGGAGCCGCTGCCGGGGGTCAGGCTGGGGAAGGAACTGGCGGAGGTCGCAAGGGCGAATTCGCTCGGGGGGATTATCCATTCCGACGAGTTCGAACGCCAGGGGATCACGGCAGCAGAAGAGGCGGCTCTGAGGAAGGCGACCGATTCGACCAGAGGCGACGCCCTGATCCTTCTGGCCGGCCCGGCCGAAGCCGTAGACGCCTGCGTACCAAACATCCTGACCCGCTTGAAGGCGGCTCCTAACGGGGTCCCGGCCGAGACGAGGGCTGCGACGGAGGTTGGGGAGACTCGTTTCATGAGGCCGAGGCCAGGTTCCCAGAGGATGTATCCGGAGACCGACATCCCTGACATCGAAGTGAAGCCGGATCGATTGAGAAGGCTCGCGGAATCCGTGCCAGAGAATTGGGCAGAGAGAGTGGAAAACCTCTCGAAGAAATACGCCCTGAGCAAGGATCTAGCACTGAAGATCTATGACTCTGAACTTGCCGAAGACTTCGAGAGGCTCTGCCGAGACCTTAACATGGAGCCGTCCGTGGTTGCCTCGACCCTGGTCGACCTTCCGCCGCGCCTAACCAGGGAAGGAGTCCCAGAAGGCGCCCTGACCCTGGACTTGCTTACAAGCGTCCTCCGGGCCGTTTCAGAGGGTGCGGCAGCAAAGGAGGCGATTCCGGAGATTCTAAAGTCCGTGGGGAACTCGGGCGCACAGGTGGCCGAAGCAATACGCTCCCTGGGCCTGGAGATCGCCGATGCATCGAAGATCATGTCTACAGTCGACGGGATCCTAGCTAGGCGGTCGGAACTCGTTAGTGAAAGGGGGGAATCTGCGTTCTCCGTATTGATGGGGGAGGCAATGAAAGAACTCCGGGGCAAAGCGGATGGCGCCTTGGTGGGTAGAATATTGAAAGAGAGGCTGGCGAGGGCTGCCCAGGCCTCCGGCAGGTAGCAAGCTAACAGGGCCAACCTCGCCGCAGGGCGTAGACGTCCTGAGGTTGTAGATTGATGCATCCGATTCCCTATTGAAAGCACAGCCGATCGCCTACTACTTCGTTAAGGGCTTTCAGAGGCTCCTCATGCCACTGTCCTCGTCTCATTGGTGGCCCGAGACCTTCATTGGTTCAATGCCACTTCTTGGCGATACGAGTCCACGCTTTCGACCGGTTTGTTAGGGTCTTGAGATGAATGCTGATTCTACTGTGTTTTTATCTAACCCCAAGGAAGGGGGGAGTCGGTCAAGGTAGGGCGCTTCTTGAGTCTCCCTTTCGCTGGAAACCTTCACTTCGGGCTGCTGGTCGGATTCGCCGCCACTCTTGCAATAGCGTCTGTGCTGAACGAGTTTGGGGACGTGATGTTTCGAAAGGGGGTGGCTAGGCCTTTCTTCTTCGGCAGATACAGGCTCCATCATAGGCGGTTCCTCTTCGTCTTCTTCCCTCTCGGATATGCTCTGGTCGCGTCCCTCATTCTTCTCGGGTATGTTCAGATCGTCTGGAGTGACCTATGGACTGGCATGGTGACCACCATAGCGATAGCCGCAGCATGCCTTCTCCTCGACCTGGCGGTAGACTTCGCTCGCGACAGCGGAGGATGGGGATTCATCCACCACGAGCTCATATATCTGGCAGTCCCGGCTTTTGCATTCGCCAATTTCCTGAAGTTCACGATCTAGGAGCGAGACAGCTCCGAACGTGCCAGAAGCGTTAGGAGCACTACAAGGCATGATCATTTCATCCTAGGCCAATACTGTTCATCTCAGCAAGGCTGCCAGCTGCTTGGGCTACACGTCGAAGTAGAGGTAAAACTCGTAGGGATGGGGCCTGGCAGCGACTGACCTGTATGCCTCCATCTCGAGTTCCATCATAACCTCGACGAGGTCCTTCGGGAATATCCCTTCGAGAAATGACGCATCACTTTGAAGGCTTTCGACGGCTTCCTTCAGGCTCCCAGGTAGCTCTCCGACCTTAAGGTCTCGACGCCTTTCAGGGGTGAGTTTGTAGATGTCTTCGTCGACTGGATCGCCGGGGTCCGTCTTCTTCTTCATGCCGTCCAATCCCGCGGCCGTTATGGCTGCGAATGCGAGGTACGGGTTGCACGACGGGTCCGGGGTCCTGAACTCCACCCTCTTTGCGCCTTCAGAGCCTTTCTCGTATGCGGGTATCCTGACGTTGGCTGACCTGTTCATCTTGCTCCAGGCGATGTACACCGGGGCTTCGTAGCCGGGGACAAGCCGGTGGTAGGAGTTCGTCGTGGGGTCGACAATCGCGCAGAGTGCGCGGCTGTGCTCCATGATGCCGCCAATGTAGTAGCGAGCGGTCTGACTGATTTCGGCATACGCGTCATCTGGGTCGAAGAACAGGTTCTTTCCTCTCTTCCATAGGCTGGAATGGACGTGCATCCCCACCGCGTTATCCCCGAATATCGGCTTCGGCATTGTCGTTGCGATCATTCCCATCTTGCTGGCGACGTTCTTGGTCACGAACTTGTAGGTCATGGTGCTGTCCGCCATCGTCACCAGCTCGTCCCTGTACACGTCTATCTCGCATTGGCCAGCGGTGGCCACCTCGTGGTGATGAGCATTTGAAAGAACGCCGAAACCATCCCTCAGGTAGTTGACGCACACGCTCCTGTAGTCACTCAGAGTATCGACCGGCTGGGCGGGATAGTAGCCGTCCTTGAACCTGATCGGGAAGTTCGTCCCTCGTGCCTCGTTGGCGGACTCACGGGAAGTTATTCTGAACCCAGAAGCGAACGGGTTGTTCGCCTCCCACGTCGCCGTATCGAACACGAAGAACTCCACCTCTGGCCCCCAGAGCGAATCTGTGAACCCGGCTTCCCGTATCTTCCCCTCGGCGGTCTGTGCCACGTGCCTCGGGTCCCTGCTGAACCTGCCCGCTCCGTATCCGGCGCGCACATCGCAGATCAGACGGGCCGTCTTCACGCTATCTTCAATCCAGGGCACGACGCCGTAGGTCGCCGCGTCGGGGACTAGAAGCATATCAGACTCGTTGATCTCCACAAAGCCCTTCACCGAAGATCCGTCGAGCTTCGCGACCCCTTCAGAGAACATTGCTTCGCTCATCATCTCTGTAGGCAGGCTGACATGCCTGAGCCTTCCAGGGACATCAGTGAATTGCAGGTCCACAAACTTGACGTTTCCTTTCTTCAGCAGGTCGAGAACCTGTTCCGCGTTGAAGCTCCGTTTGACGAACTGCCCGCCTTCGGTAATGTTGTAGGTCACTCCTGAGCCATGTGCCGCAACGTATATAAGGCGATTCGAGCTTCTATTGGACGTTCATCGGGTTGACGAGCTCAGAGTTCAACGTTCATCCAGGAAGGCAGGGCGACCCTACGATTCGTTCTGGACATTCAATCGATGAATTGGATGTCAAGATCCTGACGCTCCTGACAACAGACGCCAGGCAGTCGGCTAGAGAAATGGCACACAAGCTTGGCGTTTCAACGTCGACGATAACGGGGCACATGGACAAATTACATGACAGCAAGATCCTGAAGGGGTACACGACGAACGTGGACTACCAGAAGCTTGGCTATGATCTGACTGTCATCACAGAAATCCTCGTTTCAAAGGGGAAGCTTCTTGAAATGGAGAACGACATCGCGCGATTGCCCGGTGTGTGCGCTGTGTACGACGTGACTGGGGAAATCGATGCGATCGTGGTCTCGAAGTGCAGGAACAGAGAGGAGTTGAGCCGTTTCACGAAGGGGCTCCTCTCGATGCATTATGTGGAGCGGACGAATTCACACGTCGTCCTGACCACTGTGAAGGAAGACTTCCGCCTGCCGCCTTAACCTTAAATGTGCTTGACGACCGAAAGGATCTAGGCTTCATTGACAAAGATAAGAGTCAAACTCGGCCAGGCGGAAGCGGAGGTCGAAGCGGAGCCGGAGCACCTCAGGGAGGCGATCGACCTCGTCCCCGAGCTGGCTGCTAAACTTCCGCGACAGGCGGGTGGGATGGCAGGGGACAGGAGGGAGCCATCACTGGAGCTCCAAGGGGAGGTATCCCGGCAAGGGGGCCCTTCTCAACTTCCGACAGTAGCGGTGGAGAAAGGCGATTCTCTGGCGGACGTGATAGGAAAATTCTTTTCAGGCCCGTGGGGTCGCGAGAAGCGGAAGCTCTCGGACGTGAGGGAGGCGCTCCAGTCATATGGACTGAACTACCCCAAGCAGTCTGTGGCGGTCGCGCTCCTCCGACTAGCCAAGACCACCAAGCTCAGGCGTTTCAAGGCTGAAGACGGCGAGTACGTGTACACCTCGGCGACCACCTTTGCGGCTCAACCTCTTGGGCCAGGCGATCAGGAAATGGGCGAATCGGTCGCGACCCAACCAAACTAATAAAAGCGCTTCAGAAATCTGACCGCCGCGGAGCCAAGCACACGTTTGTCAAGTGAGAGGGAGCTGTCGATATCGGTAAGCTACGGTGATTCTAGCGTTCAGTTTTCGGGCTCCCCCGAGGTGGTCATGCGATCGCTTCACGAGTTCGTGTCCAAGGTAATTCCCAACATGGACCTCGCGAGGGTCATCAGTGTCAACTATTCCCTCAACGACCTCATCCAGCTTTTCAAGGAATACGTGAGGGTGACTCCGGAGGGCCCTCGTGTCTGGACACAGGACAAGAAGCTCAGCGACAGGGACGTCATCATGCTGCAGCTTGTCGCCGCAAAGATCGCCAGCCTCAGCGGCAAGTCTCCCAGCGACGCCATGGGGGTCGGGGAAATCGAATTGGCCACTGGGCTCTACCCGAAGACAATCAGTTCCCGGCTCAGCGAGCTAACAAAGTCGGCCAACGTCGAGAGGGTCGACTCCGACCAGGGCGGCAAGTACAGGATAACGACGGTCGGCACCAACTGGCTCGGGGAGCAGCTCTCGAAGAAGTTCAGGCCTACCCCTTGAAGGGGTACTTCTGGACGTACCTGTAATTCCTCATGCTTCCATCCCTGAAGAGGGAACCCTCCCTGACCAGATCGACAAGGGTGTGGGAAACAGCGGTCCTGTCGTAGTGGTACCCGCGCCTGCTCATCTCCTCGTGTACCTCCGATAGGGCCTTCGGGGCCGCGAACCAACCTTCCTTCCACATGGCGGTGATCACGCTTCTGCTGGTCTCTCCCTTGTGTTCACCCAAGTCTGATACCTGTGATTCGACCAGCATCGGCTCCTTTGATGACATTCCGGCGAGAACGCTCTCCACGGCCTGTTGCAACTTGTCTTCAGCGGTGGTGATTTCAATCTCCCACGAACCGCGTTTGAGCCGGACCGTGACCCTGTTTTGTTCTGCTGACAATTCGGACTCTTGTTGTTCCTGTTGGGCAAGATGCCCATATTTGAACAGTTGTCGTTCGTAACGTAGCGTTTCCTTGGTTGATAAATAGCCTGAATGACATCTGCAACATTTCGCGAGGGTTTCAGTTGGTACTGTCCGCACGAAGCAGAGCGGGGTTATTGCGCACTAGCAACATGCGCAATAGATAAATAGTGCGCAACATGCCCACCATGCGGGCAACATGGCCATAGCTACCTCCCCGACCATGCAGGACGAAAGCTTCGCCGTCCTCGACTCCCTTGCGAGGGAATTCGAAGAGGCGTTCTCTGAGCTCGCTGAGAACGCCGAGCGCGAGCTTGCAGGCAGAACGTTCGTCTTCAGCAGCTACGGGAAGGAGCTCTATCCGTACTTCGAGGCGACAGGCGCGCAACTGGTCCCTGGGTGCATACTTCCCATCAAAGAAGGGCGACCAGTCGCGTCCGTCGACTCGACGTGCGTGCTCATTGGAGAGACTGCACAGGGTGCCCTGTACGCGGCTAGGACTGCCGTGGGCATGTCCTTCGAAGGGTCGCTCAGGCGATTCTTCAGGCTGGGTCCCATACTCGTCTATGCCACCTTGTCGGGATTGTCAGGGCTCACACCACACCTGCCTTCGGCTGAAATGGACCTGATTCTTTCTGATCACGCCGTTGCTGAGAGGTACATCAGGAACACGGTAGAGAGGCGCGTCATTGAAGCCCTGTCGGGGTCCGAGGGGGATACAATAGTGATGGCCGATGGGTCGCTCAAGCACCCCCTCGGTCAACTTGCGACTTCTGTCCTCCGGAGGCCGGGTACAGGCAGGAGCTTCGTCGGGTTCTCGAAGTCGAGCAACCTCATCCTCAGCGAAGACATGGCAGGCGCCCTGTCGAGGGCGGGAGGTCCGTCGTTCTGCACGATCGACCATGGCCCGGTCAGCACCGTCCTCGCCAAGTTCACGCATGACGGGCTCGTGTTCAGGCTGGACCTTGCTGGGCCCGAGAATGCCGAAACCACGCTAGGTAGGATACTCTGGAACGACGCCTTCGCATCTGGCTACCCAGATTCTCTGAAGGTGGCCCATCACTTATCCATCTTTTCGAAAGCTGAGGACCAGGCGCTGAAGGCGTTCGTGACGAAGAGGTTCCGGGTCCACCAGCTGCACACCTTCCCTCTGAGGAAGATAGCCCTGGGTAGCTTCAGGGGGAGTGCCTAGCCCCTGAAGATACTCAAGAAGGAGTCGGATGACATACTCGTCATAGCTGCCCCCAGTGAGAGAGCCCGAGTCGGAGACTATCTGGTCGCGTCAGAGGCTCAAAGAAGCCTGGTCATGCAAGTCTATGACGAGAGGTACCTTGACGTCGAAGGGATTGAAGAGGAGATAGCCAGGGAGGAGATCCTGTCGGCATCAGCGCCCGGGGTAACCTCTGATCCCACCGAACTGACCACCATTTCGACCCTCATCAGGGACATGAGGATCCTCCTCTGCAAGGCGAGGGGCACGATATCCGGGGGGAGGCTCACTCCACGCGCCAACTGGATGCCTTCGAGGACGAGCTCGACTGTTTCACGCCTCTTGGTCGGCGAGCTGGCAGGTGCGGTCGAGCCCTTGGGGGAGAGGGACATCAGGCTGGGGATGGTCGACTCCGAGTCCACGTTCAGCGTCCCTGCCGAAGCCCTTGATGGAAGGATCACCGTGATAACTGGCAGAAAGGAGTCGGGGAAGTCTCACCTTGCCAAGATTCTGCTGAGGGGGCTCCTCGAGAACGATGCCTACGCGGTGGTCTTCGACCTCAACGACGAGTACGGTTCGGTCGGTCAGCGGAAGGACGGGTCCGAAACGGAGGCAGGGCGCAAGGTCAAGGTGCTGCGTCCGGGGCGGGACCTGAAGTTCTCCCTTGCCTCGGTCGGCCTGCGCCCGATAACCAACCTCCTCTCTCACTCCCTCGAGATGCCCGGCACCTCGCTCAGGGAGTTCGTGAAGATATGGGAGCAGTTGGACAATAGGGACGAGTTGACTCTGGTTAGCCTTGAATCGGCCATCCAGCAATGGCGGTGCAACGAGTTCGTGAGAGATGCCCTTTTCGCCCGCTATCACACTCTGGCCTCCTGCGGGCTGTTCACCGACTCTCCACACCAGCAGTTCGACCTGCAGGACTTCTTCACCCTGAACAAGAAGGGGGGAGCCCTCGTGGTTTCCCTCAGCGGGGTCTCTCCCCTGAACAGGAGGATGGTCGTTGAGCTGATGCTCTCGAAGCTCGTGGAGCTGCTCGAGCGCCGAAAGATCCCGCCCGTCTTTCTTTTCGCTGAGGAAGCCCACCTCTACCTGCGGGACACCTACTGGGAGGATCTGATCACGAGGATGCGCCACTTCGGCGTCTTCACTGTCTTCGTCACGAACCAGCCTGACGCCATCGACCAGAAGATCTACAGGCAGGTGGACAATATCTTCCTCTACAACTTCAGCAACGACTCGGACCTGAATCTCGTTTCTCAGGCTTCGATGGCCGATTCTGACACCGTGAAGGCCATAGTGCGGACCCTCCCTCCGCGCATGTGCTTGCTCCTCGGGTACGCCGTCCGAAACCTTCCTGTGGTCGTAAGCATCGACCCATTCGACTCCCCGGCCACGGGGCTAACCAGGAGGTTCTTCCAGGATTCCCTCCAGGTTGAAGCTGCGGTACCAAGGGCCTAGCTCTCATGGCTTGCTATCCGATAGGCTGGACGACCATGAAAGAGCCGGCTTCAAGGGTTATGCTCCCGCAGCTGTAGGTGCAGGCGAAGTCTATCTGCAAAAGGGCCCCCGTCGTTCCGATTGTGACTACACCGAACAGCCCCGGGGTGGCGTAGACGGGTGGTGACACCCCGAACCCAAGAGCATTCGAGGCCGCTATTGGTGTGGACGGTGCGCTGACGCAGTTGGTGGCCTCGTTCCCGCCCCCAGCAGGGTAAGAAAGTGGGGCGCAGGCGATTACGAGCGAAGCCCCCGATGGCAGGGAGTGTACTTCGAAGTTGTACTTCTCTGTGCCAAAGGAAGGTTCGACGGCGGTAAATGCGAAGAACGCGTAGGAATGGCCAGGGGGTAGCGGGACAGACAGGCTCGTGGAATCGTACGACCCGATTCCCGTGGTAACCACGGGCTCCTTCGCCCAGGAGCTCATTTCCCCCGCCGAGGCGCAGGTCAGAGTGATGTTGAGCTGTGTGATCGACTCCCCGGCAGGGCATGCTCCTGGAAAGCCGAAGAGTGAACTCCAGTTCACTTCGCCACCGGGGGACTGATACCAGAAGGTGTTCCCCAGCGATGTCACGACTCCTACAAGGCTCCCCCGGGGGTTCCCCTCCACGATTTGCTCGTATTTCGAAAGGCATGTCGCCGTTCCCGGGGAACATACCCCAGACGGGACCAATGCCTGGACTGATTCCCTAGCCCCGGCAGCAACCACGGCTTGGCCCTGAAGGAGGTAGAAGGTGCCGTTTGGATACTTCAGGACGACATGGTTGGTCACCACACTTGAAGGGCCCGTGTCTGTCATCGCAAGGCCGGATGGGCCGTTCGTGAATAGCACGTCCTCGGAGGCTCGCTGAGCATCGATTTGCAGCGCTTGTTGCTCTGCCTGCGAAGACTGAGATTGCAGTGAGGAGGCGTAGGCCAGGGACCCTAGCGCGATCATGAACACCACTACGAAGAACAGGGTCCCAAGAACAGAGGCCACCCCTCTGTGCTCCAGGTGCACGATCAAACCAGTTGACCACGGCCCTAGGCAGGGACGACCTCCACTGCCAATGTCTGCTGTGCCCCTGCCGAAGAAGTCACGGTGACAGTGCAGGTCGAACCGACTGCGAAAGCCTTCCCGACCACAACCAGTTGCAGCAGCTCGCTCCCCCCAGGAGCGAGGCCCGGATTGATCACCACTTCGCCAAAGTTAGGAGCCATGCTGGGGCAGGTCGACCCGAGGACACTCCTGGTTGTAGGGTCGAGGATAGAGTAGCAGTAAGTCTCGGCGCTGGCTACGGGCACCGTAGACACAGTAATCGACCCTGAGGGCGTCGAGCCGTCATTGAACAGCGCCAGGCTTTCCACTGCGAGGTGGGAGCCCTGCGTGATCTCGGCATCGGAAACGGCCAGTGAAGGTCCCTGGGCAGACGAGGCATACTTCATCGCCGCGTCCAGGACCATTCCGGAACCGGCCATGGCCACGCCTATCAGGATGAAGGCTTCGACATACCCTGATACCCCCCTTCGGCTAACTTCCAAACTGGGCCACGTCCCCACCTGGGTCAGCCATGAGAATCGCAAGTCCAGATGCGTGCGAGCACGAGCCGAGGGCCAGCGCGTATGTGACCATCTCTCCGGGGAAAACCACGCTGTAGCCGCCTGCGTAGACGGTCGAGTTCACGACGACCTCGGCCGGCGCGAACCTGGTCGTCCCATAGTTGTAGAGGGCGAGGACCAAGGTCGTCCCTTCGTTCTCTCCTAGGTATAGTGGGCAGGACCCGGACGGGGACACCGAGGCGAACACAAGCGCGACCTGTGCTCCCGAAGAGGAGAGTTGAAGCGATGAGCCGACCGCCTCAGCGCCGGTCGCGAGGCTGAACTGGTTCGTGGCCGCGAAGACCACCGCAGCGCCGACTGCCAATGTCACTCCGATCATCAGCATCGACGCATAGAGCTCGCTCACGCCTCTGCGGAACGTCCCACTTTCCAAGCGGGCGCAGGTAGGGAACAGGTCCAGATCTTGGTCCCTCCTATTGCGAAGTAACAGCGACCTGTACCGCCGAGCTCCCGAAGAGGACGCTGATCGTCACCGACGTTCCAGAAGTCCAGAATGAAGCCGAGCTCGTGGTGTTCAGCGGCCCGTCGAGGAGGAAGGAGGTCTGGGCTCCGGGCGCCAGGGTGAAGGGGCTTGGCACAAATGTGAGGGGACTGTCTCTCGAGGCGGGCCCGTTGGGTCCCCCCACCGACCACGTAGTGCCTCCACCAGACACCATACTACAAGGAGAAATGCAGCCTGGCGTGTTGTAAGCGCCGGTGTTTGTCCCCGTGAAGACCACCTGACAGGTCGAGGACTTGCATACTATGGGGCTGCCGCCGTTGTTCTTGATGGAGACGGAGATGGCAGTCGGCGAGTCGGACTGGCTGGGGCCGGCCTTCACAGATGCCCCCACCACGGAGATGCTCGCGTTGGCCGTCGCGCTGCTAACTAGGTTGTAGATCGACGCCGTCACAATGCCTCCGACTCCTAAGACCGCAGCCACTATGATGAAGAGGTCCATGCTTTGCGAGACCGCTTGACTTTTTCTGTCGAATTTCAACGGTCGAACAGACGAATCCGACTTATAACGCCCAAGCCGCTGCTTTCAATTTCCGACGAGGAGGGCTAAGGAATGTGAAACAAACAGCGTCATGCACAGAATGGCAGCCACAGCCATGCAGACATTGGTCGCGGCCCTGAGGGTGTTCCTCACGGTCAGGTCAGAGATCTTCGCCCCTACGAGTCCCAGAGCCGCCGCCGACAATACGATGAGCATGTTCGAGACCTGCGCAAGATCGGGGGCGATGGGCGCGGTTCTCAACCCTCCGACTTGCAAGCTCAAGCCCTCCGGTCTCAGGAGATTGCCATTTGGAGAGAGAACTCCCCCCACGAAAGCCACTCCGAAGGCAAGGAGTAGCGGGGACACGTAGGAAAGAAACAGGTATGGTTTCATCTCTGCGCTTGCGTCCTTCTTCGTTTCGACTATCCGCCCGCAGTACTGGGCGATCTGGTAGGTCGTATCCACCGTCCCACCCCCAGACCTGCTCATCTCCCCGATCACCAGAAACGCGAGCTTGGCGAGCCTGCTCCGGCAGCCTAACTTCACCTCGTCAAGGGGAACCCCCGCCCTCAACTGGCCTGATATTCTTGATAGCAATTTGTGGAAGCTCTGATTGTAGCGGGTGCGTGCCGCGATGGCAAGTATCGCCCTCGTCATGTCGTACTCCTGCCTCTTGTACTCGAGCAAATCCTTGAGGAACGTGGATATGCCCTCCTCGATATCATTGGTCTCGGCGAGCTGGTTTCTTATGGTGATTCCGTACGAAACAAAGACGATGCCTATGACCGAGGCGGCCGTCAGCCAGAGGATGCCCGTGCCAATGTAGACCGCCAGGCCACCAACGGCGAGGAGGCCGCTCCCGACTGGGCGCCCTGACAGGCGCTCCTCTCCCATCGGCTGCATCCTGGCCGCGAGGAAGAGAAGCAGAACAGTGAAGAGCGGGACGCCGATCCCGGCATAGAGCACAAGTGAAACGAAGGAGAAACTAGGGGAAAACACCCCGACCACCAGCAACAAGAGGGGCACGACCCCAAAGATTGTGACCATCAAACTCCCTATAATGCCAACGCTGTTGACATACTTCCTCCAATCCTTCTCCAACTCTTGCAAGAGTGCGCCGCTCTCGCCGGCCAGGTATGAGGGTACGTCCCCTCCGCTGCGAGTCTTGCTCGTGTAACCTAGCAGGAATTCACCGAACTTTTTCGAGGGGTGGTCGGCAGCGAGTCTGTCTAGCGAGTCGTTGGGGTCCATCCCGTAGACGCCAACATATCGCCTGGCGAGCAAGGCCTCTTGCTTCATTGAAGAGAAGGTCTCACTGGAAAGTGTCGTCAGAAAAATGGAGTAGAGGGGGATCCCCGCTCCGCCCAGGACGTTCACGAGGACCGAGAAGAGCGGAAGTTCCCTCTCGACCCCTTCTCTTCTCTCCGCGACTCTGTCCCTCAGCCTGAGTTCAGGGGCCATGTACCAGATCAGTGGGACAAACCCGATCATGATCAGCAGAGGGCAAACGAGGACAGCCGCGGTTACCGCGAGCGGCAGGGATACGCATGCGGCCCAGAAGCTCTTCTTTAGCGAGTTCTTTGCAAGCACCCTTGCACTTCCGATCCTCCCTGACTCCCTGAAGAGAATGGCGAACTTCTGAGATCGCCGATCAACCAGCCCCGCCACCTGGTTCGGAATGATTAGCCGCTTCAGCGTTGACCTAATCGTTTCCCGATCCACCCCTACCCTGCGCCTGTCTCGACTCCTCGATGTTGAAGTCTCTGACCATTTTTGAAAGGGACTGAGGACGAGGATCCCCTTTGGCGATTTGGCTGGATATCCGAGACGCTCTCACGGCCAGACTCTCTTGGACTGATGCAGGTGACCAGCCAAGAGTGTCCGCGATCTCGTCAAGCCTGAAGGACCTGTCAAGCACCTCCGCTGGGGTTGTAGGCTGGAAGGAGTCGGACTGGGGGTCGTATCGGAATACGTTGAGGATCTGGTGCCCGGATGTTCCGGCTGGCTTGACCTCATCTACGCTGACGACCCTCCTGACAACTCGGCCATCCGGAAGGACCACCTTCCGAATGGTGGCGATGGCCGTTATGTCTCGGACATGGCCAGCCGCAAACCTCATGGGCGGGGTCGTGAGCCTCTGAATGCACCTCTCGGCGTTCTCCGCGTGCACGGTCGTCATCGTGGAGAAGCCAAGCGTGATGGCGGCTGCAACAGTCTCGGATTCCTCCCCTCGCATCTCCCCCAGGCTGAGGATAGTCGGCGAGAATCTCAACCCCAGCTTGAGGAGGTCGGAGAGGTTGTACTCGTACCGGCTGGTGGTCGGCGACAGGCCAGCCCTGAATGACCTTGTCTTGAGCCTCTGCCAGTGCAAGTGGTCAGGGAGGCTGATCTCCAGCACATCCTCTGCCGTGACGATCTTCGATTTTGGATTCGCGAGCGCCAGTATCGCGTTCATCAGCGTTGTCTTCCCGGAGTTTGTCTCCCCTGCGATCAGAACGTTGGTGGTCCGCTCAAGCAGCAGCCAGAAGTACGCTGCCATGAGCACAGAAAGTGTCTTGTGAGAGTGAACCTCCTCATAGGTTGGGGGCCATCTCGGGACCCGATCCAGTGTGAGCGCCGGCCACCTAGCAGTTTCGGACGATGCTAGCTGGGCGAGTGTTATCGGCTCCTCTCTCTGCTTCCTGATGGCATAGGTCGAACCCGGCCTTGAGATCTCGTCCCCGAGGGTCGCCGTCACCCTCCTATCGGAGGGCCCATGGAGTGTAACCTCGAGGGAGGGCTGGGCAAGCGATATCGTCGTGCCACCGAACTGTGCGAGCCTCCTTACGAAGGCCTGCAGCCTTTCTTCAGAGGGGTAGACGATGTCGGTCTCCATGAACATGTATTCGCTGAACCTTCGATGAAGGACTCTCGCCGGCTTGTCGAATCTGCACACCGAGATTTCTTCCAGGTCGTCATCGTTGAGGAGGGGATCGACTTCCCAGAATCCAGTGAAGTCTCTCATCAGGTAGTAGACGAGCTTCTTGTGGGATCCTTTCACGACCATTTCCCGACCTGAATCATCGACGTTCTGCCAAACGTATTCAGCCACGATCTCCTCCGGGTCTCCCGAAGCTTCTAGGGGGACCGAGTCCAGCAGGTTGGTCCGAAGCCGTTCGAGCACCTGAGACTCCTCGTTACTCAGCTTGGGAGGGCGGACGAGATACCTTCCCATGCCGTCCTCGTCTACAATGAATATCTCCGCCGAGGCGTCGGGGCCCCCCAGGGCTGGTACTCGGTAGGTGTCAAGTACTCCCTCTATGACCTCAGGAGGCTCTACCGGGCGCCTTTCTTCCGTTGACTGCGTCTGAGTGTCCTTGCTTCCTCTCTTGAATAACTGGGATAACCTGGACATTGAAGCAATCAGCCTGTCCGTGCATATAACGCGCAAGGTCGGGGGCTCGACGGGAGGCTCTTTCCCCCGAATTGGCACGTGCAAAAGGATTTGACTCTGGTTCGAACAGCCTTCAGGGCTTTGAGGATTGAGGAAGTGGATATTCAGGTCCCGGAGGATCACCAGCTGATTCTCGGCCAAGCTCACTTCATCAAGACGGTCGAGGATCTTTACGAGACGCTTGTGACCTCCATGCCGACCATCAAGTTCGGTCTAGCATTCTGTGAGGCCTCGGGCAAGGCGCTGGTAAGGTCTGACGGCTCAAGCCCCCAGCTCGAGAGGCTGGCCAGGGAGTACGCCCTGCAGATAGGAGCCGGTCACCTCTTTGTGGTCGTCCTTGAAGGAGCGTTCCCGATAAACGTGGTCAACAGGGTCAAGGCGGTCGAAGAAGTGCTACAGGTGTACTGCGCCACATCCAACCGAGTAACGGTGGTCGTTGCTGACAATGAAGTAGGCCGTGGTGTGCTCGGCGTCATCGACGGAGTCAAACCTGAGGGGGCGGAGAGCGGCCAGGACGTTGAAGAGAGGCGCGCGTTCCTGAGGAAGATAGGATACAAGCGCTAGACTGATTCCTTCTTTCAC
>Ga0187772_10000424_pt1 | contig 18915 bp, 21 predicted proteins | sample 0116_SJ02_MP15_2_FD_133137 | JGI IMG/M metagenome (GOLD analysis project Ga0187772, IMG submission 133137) | Tropical peat soil microbial communities from peatlands in Department of Meta, Colombia - 0116_SJ02_MP15_20_MG | ecosystem: Environmental > Terrestrial > Soil > Wetlands > Peat | place... | reverse complement strand
CTCCGGCTCGACGGCCGCGTGGCGCAGCTCCGACGCCAGGCGGAACGCGTTCTCGAGAGAGCTCCGGGCCGCGTCGGTGAGCTTCTCCAGGTGCATCGGCCCGGCATCGGGGCATGCAGATTTAAGGCGCGCACCGCTCCCTCGGGGCGGTGGCCGAGCTTGCGGTCCAACTCGCCGGCCTCGAGCTGAGGAACCCGTTCGTTCTCGCCTCCGGGATCTGGGGGGAGAGCGGCGTCTCCCTGGCCGGGGCCTGGAAGGCGGGCGCCGGCGCGGTCGTCACGAAATCGATCGGCTCGTCGCCCCGTCCCGGCTATCCGAACCCCACGATCGAGAGCTACGACCGCTGGGGGATGCTCAACGCGATGGGCCTGCCGAACCCGGGGATCGAGGAGTACCCGAAGGAGATCGCGGCGGCGATCGAATCGGGGGCGACGGTCGTCGGCTCGGTCTTCGGTGGGAGCCCCGAGGAGTTCGCCACGCTCGCCGAGCGCATGGCCGCGACCGGGGTCGCCGCCGTCGAACTGAACCTCAGCTGCCCGCACGCGGAGGGGTACGGCACCGAGGTCGGGGGCACCCCCGAGGCCGTCGGGGAGATCGTCCGCGCCGTCTGCCGATCCGTCAGGATCCCCGTGATCGCCAAGATCACCCCGAACTCCGTCGACCCGGCGGCGCTCGCGGTCGCCGCCGAGCGGGCCGGGGCCCGAGCGGTCAGCGCGATCAACACGGTCCGGGGCCTCGCGATCGACGTCCACCTCCGTCGGCCGGTCCTCGCGCACGGACTGGGAGGGCTGAGCGGCCCGGCGATCAAGCCGGTCGGCCTCGCGGTGGTCTGGCAGATCGCGGCCCAGGTCTCGATCCCCGTGATCGGGATCGGGGGGGTCACGACCGCCCAGGACGCCCTCGAGTACCTGATGGCCGGCGCGACAGCGGTCCAGGTCGGTACCGCCGTGGCGTTCGAGGGCGTCTCGATCTTCGGTCGCCTGGCCCGGGACCTATCGACGCTGCTCGACCAGCTTCGGCTGCCGAGCGTCGCGGCCAGCGTCGGCGCCGCCCGGGCCGGAGCGGGCGCCCCGCGGGCATCGGCGACCGGGAGGTAGGGCGAGCCGTCCGGGACCGATCATGCGCACCGTCGTTCCCGTGGACGAAACGGCCGAGGAGACCCCCTCGACCGTGACGCTGAGGTTCCGCTACGCTCCCGAGGCCGTCCCCGGCCAGTTCGTGATGCTCTGGATGCCCGGGGACGACGAGCTTCCCATGTCCCTCTCCTACACTGAGGGCGCCTCCAAGGGCGTCACGGTGAAGGCGATGGGCGACACCAGCCGAAAGGTCCTCTCGCTCCGTCGCGGGGCGCTGATCGGCGTCCGAGGGCCGTACGGGCATGGGTTCGACCTCACCCCCCGCCGTGTCCTGGTGGTCGCGGGAGGGTCGGGGGCCGCCGTCCTCGCCCCAGCCGCCGAGCTCGCCTCCCGTCGCGGCTCGAGGCTCACCGTAGCCCTTGGGGCGACGACCGACAGCGAGCTCCTGTTCGCCGGCCGTTTCCGGGCGATGGATGCGGAGGTGGTGATCGCGACGGACGACGGCTCGGCGGGCGAGCACGGGTTCGTCACGGCGCCCGCGGCGCGCCTTCTCGAGGAACGTCCGTTCGACGCCGTGTGGACCTGCGGTCCCGAGGTGATGATGGCGAAGGTCGCCCAGAGCGCGCGCGCCCGGGGCGTCCCCGCGTTCTGCTCCGTGGAGCGCCACATGAAGTGCGCGCTCGGCATGTGCGACGCCTGCGCGCTCGGCCCGTACCACGTCTGTCTCGAAGGGCCGGTCTTCGAGGCGGAGCGGCTGTTCGCGGAGACGGAGTTCGGGCGGTTCCACCGCGACGCCTCCGGCCGCCGCCAGCCCGGGTGAGGTCGCCCTCCTCCGCCGTCCGTGGCGGAGCCGTGGGGGTCCGCGGCCCCGGCCGCGCCCAAGTCTTTATGCGCGAGACCCTCTACGCGCCGCGAGGTTTCGGATGAAGGTCTTGGTCGTGAGCGGCGGCGTTATCTCCGGGCTCGGCAAGGGGATCACGACGTCGTCGTTGGGACGCCTCCTCAAGGCGCGCGGCGTCCCCGTCACGATCGTCAAGATCGACCCGTACCTCAACGTCGACGCGGGGACGATGAACCCGTACCAGCACGGCGAGGTGTTCGTGCTGGACGATGGGACGGAGGCCGACCTCGACCTCGGCAACTACGAGCGGTTCCTCGGTCAGAGCATCTCGGGGACCCACAACCTCACCACCGGGAAGATCTACCGGGCCGTCATCGACAAGGAGCGCCGGGGCGACTACCTCGGCAACACCGTCCAGATCATCCCGCATGTCACCGGCGAGATCAAGCGGACGATCCGCGAGATCGCGGAGGTCGACGGCGCCGAGGTCGTCCTTGTCGAGGTCGGGGGGACGGTCGGCGACATCGAGTCGATGCCGTTCCTCGAGGCGCTCCGCGAGCTCTCCTACGAGCTCGGCGAGGGCCACATGGCGTTCGTGCACACGACGCTCGTGCCGGTCGTCGGGCCGGTCGGCGAAGCGAAGACGAAGCCGACCCAGCACTCCGTCCGCGAGCTCCGGGCGATCGGGATCCGGCCGAACGTGATCATCGCGCGCGGTCCGAGCCCCCTGGCCCAAGAGATCAAGGCGAAGATCTCCCTCTTCTGCGACGTCCCGCCCGAGGCGGTGATCTCCGTCCCGGACCAGTCGACGATCTACGAGGTCCCCCTCGTCCTCGAGGCGCAGAACGTCGGCCAGCTCCTGACCCGGCTCCTGCGGCTCCCCGAACGGGAGCCGGACTACACCGCCTGGAAGGAGTTCCTGACGACATACCGCCGCGCCGACCGCGCGATCGAGGTCGCCGTTGTCGGGAAGTACACGGAGCTCAAGGACGCCTACCTCTCCCATACCGAGGCGTTCCACCACTGCCAGGGCCACCTGGGGGTCGAGGTCCGGCTCCAGTGGTACGACGCCGAGGACCTCGCGAAGAACCCGACCCTGGTCGGCCGGGTCGGGCGGTCCGACGCCCTGCTCGTCCCGGGCGGGTTCGGGGCCCGCGGGGTCGAGGGGAAGGTCCGCGCCATCGAGGTCGCCCGTCGGGAGGGGATCCCGTTCCTCGGGGTCTGCTACGGATTCCAGATGTCGGCGGTCGAGGCCGCACGCGACCTCTTGGGGCTGCCGCACGCCAACACCACCGAGGTCGACCCGGCGACCCCGGACCCGGTCGTCTGTCTCCTCGAGGAGCAGAAGGGGGTCGCCGACCTGGGCGGGACGATGCGCCTCGGGGCGCAGCGGGTCGTCCTTCGGCCCGACTCGGCCCTCGCGCGGCTCTACGGCCGGACGGAGATCTGGGAGCGGCACCGCCACCGGTACGAGATCAACCCGAAGTACCTCGAGCGGCTCGCGGGCGTCGGTCTCGAGGTCGCCGGGACCGCGGTCGACGGCCGGATCGAGGCGTTCGAGCTCGCGGGCCATCCGTTCTTCATCGGGGTCCAGTACCATCCCGAGTTCCTCTCGCGTCCGGAGTCGCCGCACCCCCTCTACCTCGGGCTCGTGCGGGCCGCGGTCGCTCGCAAGGAGGTCGCGACGCGTGCCGCTCCCGCGCCGGCTCTCGCGTGAGCTTGCCTCGAGGGACGGGGAGACCGTCCGGATCGCCGGCCACCTCGAGGACTACCGCACGCTCGGCGGCGTCGCCTTCGCGCTCGTCCGGGACGGGAGCGGCACGAGCCAGGTCACGCTGAAGAAAGGGGTCACGGACCCCGCCCTGTTCACCACGCTCGAGGGGCTGGCGCGCGAGTCGGTGGTCGAGGTCGAGGGGACCGTCCAGCGCTCCGCGAAGAGCCGGCGGGGCGTCGAGCTCGTCCCGAGCCGCCTCACGGTCCTCTCCAGCGCCGAGGTGCCGCTCCCGCTCGGGGTCGTCGACCGGGTCCCGGCGGAGCTCAACACGCGGCTCGACCACCGCGTGATCGACCTCAGGAAGCCGTCGGTCAGGGCCGTCTTCGAGCTCCGGGCCGAGCTCCTCGCCGGGTTCCGGGCCGCGTTCGTCCGTCGCGGGTTCCTCGAGGTCGAGACCCCCAAGCTCCTCCGGCAGGGGGCGGAGGGCGGGGCGACGCTCTTCTCGGTCGACTACTTCGGCTCGACCGCCTACCTCGCCCAGAGCCCGCAGCTCTACAAGCAGATGCTCATCAGCGCCGGGCTCGAGCGGGTCTTCGAGATCGCGCCCGCGTTCCGGGCCGAGCCGTCCGACACCGTCCGCCACATCACGGAGTTCTCGAGCCTCGACGCCGAGGTCGGCTACATCCGCGAGCCGGAGGAGCTGCGGGAGATCCTCGAGGGGGTCGTCGTCGACACCGTCGGCGCGACGCGCGAGGCGCTCCTCCGCTCCGAGAACCCGCTCGCCGCCGGGATCCCCGAGGTACGGGGCCCGTTCCCCCGGATCCCGTTCGCTACCGCCGAGGCGTGGCTCGGCCGTCCGGGCGCGGGCCGTGACTTCTCCACCGAGGAGGAGAAGGCGATCGGCGAGCGCGTCGACCGGGAGCAGGGCGCCCCGTTCTACTTCCTCATCGACTACCCGAGCGTCGTCAAGGCGCAGACGTTCTACGCCTGGCGGCGGGACGACAACCCCGAGCTGACCGGCTACTTCGACCTCGACTACCGGGGGCTCGAGATCGCGAGCGGGGGGCGGCGGGAGCACCGCGTCGACCGGCTCCTCGACAACCTCCGCACGGCGGGGCTCGACCCCGCCCGGTTCGGCAGTTACCTCGAGGCGTTCCGGTTCGGGATGCCACCGCACGGCGGCTGGGGCCTCGGCATCGACCGGACGGTCCAGGCGCTCGCCGGCCTCCCCAATATACGGGAATCCCGTCTCTTCCCCCGCGACCGGTACCGGCTCGAGCCGTAGCCGTCGAGGAACGATGGTCGCCGCGCGGACGACGCTCCCGGCCCCCCCCGAGCTCCAGGGCCGCTGGGCCTCGGTGCTGGAGGAGGCCGGGCTACGGCCCCGGATCCTGCGATTGTTCGACCGGTTCCCCGAGGAGCGGTCGCTCGAGATCCGCTTCTCGGCGATCGACGCCGCCGACACGTCCCTCGCCGACCTCCTCCTCGAGCGACCGGAGGAGCTCCTCCTCGCGGGGGTCCACGCGATGCGCGAGCTCCTGCCGGTCTCGGGGCCGGACGCCGAGGGGCTGCGCCTCCGGGTCCTCGGCCTCCCGTCGACCGCCGTCCGCCTCGTCCGGGAGATCCGGGAGAGCGACCTCAACCGGCTGATCGCGGTCGACGGGATCGTCCGCCGGGTCAGCGAGGTCCGCCCGCAGATCCGCGACGCCGTCTTCGAGTGCGTCGCCTGCCGGACGAAGTTCCACGAACCCCAGGACGAGTCGTCCCTCGTCTTCCGCGAGCCGCTCGAGTGCCCGGAGTCCCAGGGCGGGTGCGGGAAGACCCAGGGCCGGACCCGGTTCCGCCTCGTCCCCGAGGAGTCGACGTACGTCGACGCCCAGCGGATCGAGGTCCAGGAGCGACCCGAGACGCTCAAGCACGGCGCCCATCCCCAGGGGCTCTCCGTCCTCCTCATCGAGGACCTCGCCGGCAAGGTCCTGCCGGGGAACCGGATCGTCCTGAACGGCGTGCTGAAGAGCTTCCAGCGGGCGAGCGCCGCCCGGGGCGGCGTCGTCCGGAACACCACGTTCGACGTGATGGTCCTCGCGAACTCGTTCGAGTCGAAGAGCCTCGAGTACACCGAGATCGAGATCGGCCCTCAGGACGTCGAGCTGATCGAGCGGTTCCGCAACGACCCGACCGTCGTCGACAAGATCGTGATGTCGCTCGCCCCGACGATCAAGGGGATGGAGGAGGAGAAGGAGGCGATCGCCCTCCAGCTGTTCGGGGGGGTCGTGAAGACCCACGCCGACGGCGTCCGCGTCCGCGGCGACATCCACGTCCTCCTCGTCGGGGACCCCGGGGTCGCGAAGAGCCAGCTCCTCCGCTACATCTCGCAGGTCGCGCCTCGAGGGATCTACACGAGCGGGAAAGGCTCGACCGCCGCCGGGCTGACCGCCGCCGCCGTGAAGGACGACTTCGCGGGGGGCCGATGGATGCTCGAGGCGGGGATGCTCGTCCTCGCCGACGGGGGAATGGCGGTGATCGACGAGCTCGACAAGATGTCGCCCGAGGACCGCTCGGCGATGCACGAGGCGCTCGAGCAGCAGACGGTGTCGATCGCCAAGGCCGGGATCACCTCCACGCTGAACGCGCGCTGCCCGGTCCTCGCCGCGGCGAACCCGAAGCTCGGCCGGTTCACCAACGACCGCCCGCTCTCCGAGCAGATCGACCTCCCCCCGACCCTCCTGTCCCGGTTCGACGTGATCTTCTCCATCCGCGACCTGCCGAACCAGGACCGGGACCGGCGCCTGGCGAACCGGATCCTCGCCTCCCATCGCGACGTCGGGCTCGCCGGCGAGGGGTTACCCGAGGAGGAGCTCCCCCCGTTCTCTCCGGAGCTCCTCAAGAAGTACGTCGCCTACGCCCGCGCCGTCCGGCCCCGGCTCTCCGACGAGGCGCTCGGCGTGCTCGAGGACTACTACGTCCGGGTCCGGCGCCAGGGAGAGGAGCCGGACGCACCGGTCCCCATCACCGCCCGTCAGCTGGAGGCGCTCGTCCGGCTCTCGGAGGCAGCGGCCCGCGCCCGCCTTTCGGACATCGTCAAGGCCGAGGACGCGAACCGGGCGGTCCGGATCATGGAGAGCTACCTCCGCCGGGTGGCGATGACCCCGGAGGGCAAGATCGACATCGACATCACCCAGACCGGGGTCAGCCACAGCCAGCGCGAGCAGTTCGAGCTCGCCCGCTCGACGATGCGCGAGATCCAGGGCGGGCCGGGCGGCCAGTTCTCGCTCCAGGAGTACCTCGAGGCGATGGCCAAGCACGACATCGCCGCGCCGCGCGCGGAGGCGATCCTGCAGACCCTCCGCAACCAGGGCGAGGTGATCGAGCCCCGGACGGACCGGTTCCAACTGACGCGCTTCTAGGCCCCGGCCGCGGGCGGCCGGATTATATCTGCCCTCGCGGGTTCGTACCGGAGGGGGAACGGGCCGATGGCCGGGAACGGGGTCGTGATGCGGATCCACCGGGTCCGCTCGGAGTTCGTCGTCGCAGCGTGCGACGCCGAGCTCGTCGGCCGCGAGCTCCCCGTCGGCGACCACGGCCGGACCGTGACGGTCTCGGGCCACTTCTACGGCGAACGCGAGGTGTCGGTCGAGGAGCTGCTCTGGGCGCTGGAGCGCGCGACCGTCGCGAACCTCCTCGGGACGCGGGTCCTGAAGATCGCGGCCGAACACGGCCATGTCGGCCCCGGCGCGACGACGACCTTGGGCGGGGTCCCTCACGCCGAGATCGTCGCGATGCCCGGCTGAGGCCGTCGACCGATGCCGGCCGGGGAGTTCTGCGTCGTCTGCGGCCGCACGGGCCGGCCGCTCTCGGACGGGGTCTGCGCGGAGTGCGCGGCGGACCGAACGACCCTCGTCTCGGTGCCGGAGCAGGTCGAGGTCGTCCTCTGTCCGCAGTGCGGCGCCCGGTGGTCGAGGGGGCGGTGGACCCGGTCCGGGGCGTCCACGGTCCTCTCCTCCGAGGACCTCGAGCCGTTCCTGACGGTCCACCCGGAGGTCGGGGTCCGCCGGCTCCGCTGGGAGGAACGGTCCCACCGGGCGTCGATCCGCGAGCTCGCCGGCGAGGCGGACGTACGGTTCCGCGGCCTGGAGCGGACGGTCCCCCTCACGCTCCGAGCGCGCGTCGTAGCGCGGACGTGCACGGACTGCGGGCGGCGCTCGGGCCGGTACTACACCGCCGTGATCCAGCTCCGGGGGGAGGCGGCGCCCCGGACCCGCCAGCCGAAGGAGCTCCGGCGCCGCCTCGACCGGGTCTGGGACGCGCTGTGGGCGGAGGCGAGGGCCGATTGGCGCACCGCCGTCGGCTGGCGCGAGGAGCTCAAGGAAGGCTGGGATGTCTTCTTCAGCGACACGCTCGCCGCGCGGTCGGTCGCCCGGCTCGCCAAGCAGCGGTTCGGCGTTGGCGTCATCGAGTCGGCGAGCCTGTTCGGCCGGAAGAACGGCGTCGACGTCTATCGGGTGACGTTCTGCCTGAGGTTCCCCCCGGCGGTCCTCGACGCGGTCGACCGCCACGCAGGGGGGCCGCCGGCGGGGGCGCTGGAACGATACCCTTAAGAAACGACCCTACCGTCGCACCGCCGAACGGCGAGGTCCACCGCATGATGAAGAAAACCGGCATCCTCCGGCGCCACCACGGGAACGAGACGTTGGAAGAGGGGTCGTTCCTCGACCTCGGCTCGATGCAGTTCGACGACGAAGCGTCGGCGCTCGCGGGGGCGCGAGGGACGGTCCGCCTCGCGGAGCTGCTCCGCTTCGAGGACCTGCACACCGTCTCGAAGTACGCCTACCAGGGCGACGTCGTCCTGGTCGATTATACGTCGATCGCGAACGACCAGATCGCGATGAAACGCCTCTCCATCGACCTCAAGAACGTCGCGAAGGATACCGGAGGCGATGTCGCTGGCATCGCAAAGAACCTCCTCGCGATCACGCCCGCCGGAATCCGTATCGACCGCCAAAAGATCCGACCGTCGTTCTAGCGCGCGGGACCCCGTCCGGGTCGCGCTCGACCCTCGCGACGCCTTCGTGGCGGCGCCCGACGTCGTCGTCCTTGGCATCGCCGAGCGGAGCGAGGGCGAGGAGCCGTTCCCGAACGTCCTCGGGCCCGCCGACGGCGCCACCGGGGGCGTCCTGAGGGCCGCTTGGGCGCGCCGGGAGTTCCGGGGGAAGCGCCGGGAGCTCACGACGTTCCACCGGCCGGCGGACGGCGGCCGCGTCGTCCTGGTCGGCCTCGGACCGGTGTCCGGCTACTCGGCCGAGTCGGTGCGACGCGCCACGGCGGAGGTCGTCAAGGGGCTCCGGGGGAAGGGCGCCCGGTCGGTCGGGTTCGTCCTGAGGTCGTTCACCCGGGGACCGGTGAAGGGCCCGGCCGCGGTCCGGGCGTTCACCGACGGGGCGATCCTGGGCGGGTACGAGTTCGTCCAGTACAAGTCGAGCCCGGAAGCCGGCGTCGCGGAGGTGACGGTGTTCACGGCCGGCATGTCGGCCGCCGGGCTGGACGCCGCGCTCACCGAGGAACGAACGGTCGCCGAGGCGGTCGTCTGGGCCCGCGAGGTCGCGAACCTTCCGGCCGACACCGCGACCCCCCAGCGGCTCGCCGACGAGGCGCTCCGCCTGGGGAAGGAGCTCGGCCTCAAGGTCACGGTGTTCGATGAGAAGGCGCTCGCCGGGATGGGCTGCGGCGGGCTGCTCGCGGTCGGCGGGGGCTCCTCCCATCCGCCACGCCTGATCGTCCTCGAGTACCCCGGCAAGCCGTCCCGCGCCGGCGCCGTCAAGACGGTCGCCCTCGTCGGCAAGGGGATCACGTTCGACTCGGGCGGGATCTCGATCAAGCCCGCCGCCCAGATGTCGTACATGAAGTTCGACAAGTCCGGCGCGGTCGCCGTGCTCGGCACCGTCCGGGCGGCGGCGTTGCTGGGGGTCGCGCCCCGGGTCGTCGGGGTGCTCTGCTGCGCCGAGAACCTTCCCAGCGGAGGCGCCTACCGTCCCGGCGACCTCGTCCGGACGTTCAACGGCAAGACGATCGAGGTGCTCAACACCGACGCCGAGGGTCGGGTCGTCCTTTCCGACGGCCTCGGGTACGTCACGAAGACCTACCGCCCGGACGTCGTCGTCGACATCGCGACCCTCACGGGCGCCGAGGTCGTCGCGCTCGGGGACGACACCGCCGGCCTCATCACTGGGGACGAGCCTCTGGCCCGCGGCCTCCTCGCCGCCTCCGGGGCGACCGGCGAGCCCCTCTGGCGGATGCCCCTCACCGACTACCACCGGGAGCTCGTCAAGAGCGAGGTCGGGGACGTGCGGAACTCGATCGAGGTCCCCCTCGCCGGGATGCTCACCGCCGCCGCGTTCCTCGAGACGTTCGTCGACGGGAGCCGCTGGGCGCACCTCGACATCGCCGGGCCGGCGTACACCACGATCACCACGCGGCGCTACCAGCCGGCGTACCAGAACGTCGGCGCGACCGCCTTCGGGGTGCGCCTCTTGACCCGATACCTGCTCGACGCCGGCGCGGCGCGCTAGCCCGCGTCCACGTCAGGCGGCGACGACCTGGACGCTCTCGCCGCCGTGGCGGCTCGCCCGCGGCCGGACCTCGCAGAAGAGGGGGGTGTGGTAGCCTCCCCCGGTGACGAGGGCGACCCCGACCGGGAGCGACTGGATCATCTGGGTCATCCCGTCCGTCAGGCCCTCGATCGACTGGGCGATCGCCTTCAGGTCGAGCGGGTTGGTGACCTGGAGGATCAGTTGCGTGTTGCACTGGGAGAGGACGCTCTTGTCGATCCGGGCCGCCCGCTGGGTCACGGCGCACAGCCCGAGGCCGAACTTGCGCCCCTCGCTCGCGATGTTCTTGAGGATCCGCGAGCAGGTCGCCGTCCCCTGCTGAGGGGCGAAGTTGTGCGCCTCCTCGAGGACGAGGAAGAGCGGAGGGACCTTCTCCTTCTTCCGGTTCTCGAACAGCGTGGAGGCGACCCGGGCGACGACGAGCTCCTGGACGTCCGGGGCGATCCCTCTCAGGTTGATCAAGGTCGCCTGGCCACGCTGGATCAGGTCGTTGAGGCTCGTGCCGACCGGCCCGAGGAGCTTCGTCTGCTCGACGTACTCGAGCCGCTCGTGCAGGGTCTCGGCCGCGGCCCCCTCCGTGAGCTCGGCGGCCCGGACCAGGTCGCGGACGCTGTAGTCCGGGTTCTGGGCGGCGGCGGCCTCGAGGAGCTGCTTCAGCGGCCCGAGGTAGCTCTTGACGTTCGTGAGCCCCATGAAGATCAGGAGGTCCCGCGGGTCGGTGTGGCGGAGCGAGAACGTCAGCGGTTTGGCCGAGGCGTTCAGCGAAACGTCAGGAGAGTACTCGAGGACCTGCCGGGCGAACCCCTGGACCTCGACCCCGAAGCGCGTCGTCGCCGGGCTCTTCTCGGCGGCGTGGCGGAGCGAGCCGTACTCGCCGTGCGGGTCGATGATGACGCAGGTGACCTTGTGGCGCAGGAGCTCCTCGATGAGGACGCCGAGGAGGTAGCTCTTCCCGCCGCCGGTCTTCGCGAGGACGCTGACGTGGCGCTGGACGAGCTGGTTGATGTCGAGCTCGATCCGCAGCGCGTGGTTCCTGAGGAGACCGACGTACGCCCCGGTGCTCGGGCGGTGCTTGAGCCCGAGGACCTCGGCGATGAGCGGTTCGTCGGCCCGGTAGACGCGCGCCCCGGGACGGAACGGGATCGTCGGGGACTTGACGACCCCGCCGGGCTCGCGGTAGCCGATGACGCGGGCGACCCCGAGGAGGTTCTGATGGATCGCGACGTCGTCGCTCCCGGTGAGCGCGCCGGCACGCTCGACGTCGAAATCGCTCTTGCGCTTCAGGTCGTCCATCTGGCAAAGGACGTGGCCGTGCGCCTCGTCCTCGACGGCGACGTAGTCCCCGCGCTCCACCGGCCGGGTGAGGAGGAGGTGGAACTGGCCGAGCCCGACGTCCCCGAAGATCCGGCCGACTTCCTCCACGGCCCGTTCCATCCCGGTTTCCCGCTTATTAGCGTGAGGCCCGACCGGAACGTCCCCGGACCGGGGGTCGCGCTCCGCTCCGGAGGCTTTATATCGAGAGCGCTGGTCGAACGGGTAACCGCCTCGACCGAGCCCCCGCGGCGGACGGTGGCCGCTTGCCCGACCCTACCGAAGAACTCGAGCGCAGACGCGCAGAATCGAACGCCCGCGCGGACTCGTTCCGTGCGAGCCGCGACCGGCTGAACGCCGACGCGCGGACGCTTGCCGAGGAGCGCGCGGCGATCGTCGACCAGATCCGCGCGAAGAGCTCGGAGGCCCAGGACCACCGGCGGCGGCGCGACGAGCTGAACACGTCGGTCCGCGAGGAGAAGCGGCTCCGCGAGGAGTGGAACCAGCGGTTCCAAGAGCTCGCCGAGAAGGTCCAGCAGCTCCGCCGCGCGCGCCCGACCCGCCAGGGCTCGGTGCCGGTCTGGCGCCTGCGCAAGGACCTGAAGGAGCTCGAGTTCCGTCACATGACGACCGCCCTCACGGGCGAGCAGGAGAAGCGGCTCCTCGAGGAGATGAAGCGGCTCGAGGCGACGATCCGGGAGCAGGACGACCAGCTCCGCAGCGACCCGACGGTCGAGGCGACGATGAAGGAGTTCGCCGAGGCCCGGGACGAATCGGAGAAGCACCACGCCGCGGTCGGCGAGCTCGCCGAGAGCGCCCAGCGGGAGCACGAGGCGATGGTCGCGCTGTTCGAGGCGGGGGACGAGCTGCGACGTCAGGCCGACGACGTCCAGGTGCGCCTTCTCGAGGTGAAGGCGAACGCCGACGAGGCGCACCGCCAGCACATCTCCGCGATCGAGGAGGTCCGGGACATCGAGAAGCTCCTCTACGCGGCCCGGGGCGGGCGCGCCCCGGCGGCGTGGGCAACGGCCGAAGCGCCTCGGGAGGAGGACTTCCTCGCCCGGCTGAAGAAGGGCGAGAAGGTCTCGACCGAGGACCTCCTTGAGCTCCAGAAGCGCGGACGGGCGTAGCGCCGGACGACCGTGACGCTCGGTACCGGCGACCGCACCCTCGAGGCGGTCATCTTCGACCTCGACGACGTCCTGGTCCCGTTCCACACGGTCCCGTCCTGGCAGTGGGCCTGGCGGCCCCAGGGCCCGATCCTCGGCGAGCGCCACCTGCTGACCGCCGTGCGACGCTCCCTCCATGCCTGGGACCGGCGGCGCTGGGAGGGGGTCACCGGAAAGGCCGCCCCCACGGACCTCGAGGCGCTGCGGGCCCACCTCGCCGCGACGCTCCGGGAGATCGCCGGGCATGTCGTCGCGGCGGAGGAGACGGAGGCGGTCGTCCGCCGCATGCTCCGCCCGGCGGGGGAGGTCGAGCGGTACCCGGACGTCGGCCCCGCCTTGGAGCGCCTCGCGCAGGCGGCCGTCAAGGTCGGCGTCGTCACTCCGCTTCCCCTGGAGAGCGCCCGCTGGCTCCTCCACCGGGTCGGTATCGCCGACGCCGTCCTCGTGGGCGTGGGAGACCCCCCGGGGCCGTGCGTGCCCGCCCGGGACGCGTTCCGGGCCGCCGCCGCGAGGCTCGGGGTACTTCCCGCTCGGTGCGCCCTGGTCGGCGACCTGTTCTGGAGCGACGTGCGGGCCGCCCAACGGGCCGGCTTCACGGGGATCCTGCTCGACCGCCGGGGGGCCTGGCCCCACGTCAGCACCGGACGGATCACGACCCTCGGAGAGCTCGAGGGGGCCGCCGTCTCGGGCCCCGGAACCGGAACGTCCCCGCCGCTCGGCCCCCCGGCGGTCGACGCCGCCGGCGGCCGGTCGTCGGGCACTTTCTTATAGGGACGTCCCCCGTGCGCGGGCGATGCCCCTTCGGCAGGTCAAGATCGACCAGACGGAGCTCCGGCAGATCAAGGAGCTCTACGAGGGCGTGATGTCCCACGCCTGCCACGGCCTGTTCTTCAAGGAGGGCTCGGTCATCGGCGGCAACATGGCCGAGGAGGCCCTGAAGGACCGGGCCCACTATTTCGACCGGGCGGGGAAGATCCTCGAGGAGCGGGGGTGGGTCGAGGAGATCCGGTTCACCGAGCACGAGGTGGTCGTACGGGGATCGATCGAGGTCGTCCCGAGCGACATCGCGACCTGCCACCGCCTCCGGGGCATCCTTCGCGAGTTCTACGAACGTTTTAAGGGGGAGCGCGTCAAATGCACCGAGGAGGCATGCGCCAGCACCGGGCAGCGCGAATGCCACTTCCGGGTCGAGGAGCTGTAACGGGGGACCGAGGTGATGATGGCCACAGGTAACGTGGGGGCAGTGATCAAGGACCTGAAAGCTCGGGTCTCCGGGATCGCGACGGCCCTCGTCTCCCGGGACGGTCTGGTCCTCTACGCGGACGTGCCGGTCGGGGTCTACACCGAGACGTTCGCGATCATGTGCGCGACGATCCTCGGTGCCGCGGCCACGGCGAACACGGAGCTCAACCGGGCCCCGCCCGAGAAGATCGTCGTCGAGGGGAACGACTCCCGGACGATCATCGTGGGGAGCGGCAAGAAGGCCCTCCTGGTCGCGGTCGTCGACCAGACCGCCGACGTCACGAAGGTCCTGGAAGAGGTCGCGAAGGTCGCCGACCTCCTGAAGGCGAACTAGACCGGGCCGCGGGCCCGCGGCGGCCGACTACGCGGCCGGCGAGCCGTCCGAGATCTCTCGGTCGCGCGCGCTCCGTCCGGCCGGCCCGGTGAGCATCCGCACCCCGTAACCGGCGAACGCCGCGGCGAGCCGGGCCCAGGCGATCGCCCCCTTCTGGCCGGCGAGGAGACGACGCAGACGGTAGCGCGCCCAGAGGCTGCCGTGCTTCTCGGTGAGCTGCTTGCGGCCGTAGCCGTTCCAGAACGCCTGGTAGAGGAACCGGACGAACGTCCCGCGCATGTGGTGGAGGACGATGGCGTCGGGGTCGTAGCGGATCGACGCCCCGGTGCGGACGGCCCGGAGGTTCAGGTCGATGTCCTCGGCGGTGATGAACCGGGTATCGAACCCCCCGAGCCGCTCGAACAGCGCCTTCGGGTAGAGGAGGTTGCACGACGGGAACGTCACGTCGTAGCCACCCTGGAACAGCTCGACGCGCTCGAGCTCGCCGTACTTGGGCTTGCCGATCGTCAGGGTGCGCCCGGCGACGACCGTCGCGGGCGTGGTCCCCCGACGAAGGTTCGCGAGCCACCGGGAGTCCGCGACGCAGTCGCCGTCGATGAACGCGACGTAGTCGGCCCGGGCCTCGGCGACCCCGAGGTTCCGTCCCCCGCCCCGGGAGCACGGCCGCTGGACGAGGCGCACGAGCCCGGGGTGGTGCGCGCTGAACTCCTGGACGATCGCGGCCGTCCGGTCCCGGCTCTCGGCGTCGACGAGGACGACCTCGAACGGGGGCTCCTGGATCGCGAGGCTCTCGAGGAGCCCACCGACGTGGAGCTCCTCGTTCCGGGTGGTGATGACGACCGAAACGAAGGGGCGATCTACCGGCTCACTTGCCAATGTCCATCACGACGACGTCCTTGACCGCGCGCATGCTCTTGAAGGGGAGCACGAGCCGGCCCGACGCGTCGCTCTGGAACAACCGCTGCTCGACGTCCTCGCTCGGCGTGACCAGGACGTGCGCAATACCGCCGGTGAGCGTGTCGACGACGAAGTTATCGATCATGCCTAGGATCTGGCCGTCGCCGGTCATCACGGTCTTACCCCGAAGCTCGGTGAGGAACTTGCGCATCGCGAACGCCTCGAGAACCGACGGCGGAGCTTCGTATTTAATCGTTGGCGGGAACAGGAACGCCGAGGGAGAGGGCCGTCACGCGCGGCGACCGCGCGGTCCCACCGCTCCCCCGGTCCGGCCGCGGTCAATCCGTCGCGGCCGCCACGTTCCCGTTCACCGAGACGCGGCCCTGGTCCAGGCGGACGGTCCCGTCCGACTCCGCCCACGGGATCGATCGGACGTAGAGCCGGTCGACCCCGTCGACGCTGACCCGCTTCCCCCCGGTCACGAGCTCGAGACGGCGGGTCTCCCGGTCGAGCGAGACCTCCGAGACGTTCTCGTAGGTGGTGGACACGACCCCATCGAGCGGGGGGCAACTCATTACCCTGTCTGGTCCGGGCCTCGGCCGCGCGGGCCCCGGTGGGCGACGCGGGACCGCCGGCCGGCCCGGTCCGCGCGTCGCTCGCCCGCGGCCCGCGGCAACGCTTATATCGCGCACCTGGGTCGAGCGGCTTCCCTCTCTATGGCGGCACGCCGTCGCAAGGGCAATCCGGAGCTCGCGCGCCTCGTCGCCGAGCTCAAGAAGGCCGCACGGACGCACACGGCCCCGGTCTGGGCGGCGGTCGCCGATAGGCTCGAGCGCCCGCGGCATCAGGTCGTTCCCCTCAACGTCGGCCAGCTGGAGCGGCTCGCCGAGGCGGGCGAGACGGTCGTCGTTCCGGGCAAGCTCCTCGCTGACGGCCGGCTCGCGAAGCGCCTGACCGTCGGGGCGTTCGGCTTCTCGGCCGAGGCCCGGGAGAAGGTCCACGCGGCGGGCGGGGCGACGCTGTCGCTCCAGGAGCTGGTCAAGACTCATCCGGACGGAGCGGGGGTGAGGCTCGTTGCCTGAACCGGGCTCGAGCAAGTCCGCGGTACCGACGGTCGTGGACGCGAGCGGGCTCGTGCTGGGCCGGGCCGCGAGCCGGATTGCCCAACGGCTCCTCGCGGGGGAATCGATCGTCGTGGTCAACGCCGAGCAGGCGGTCGTCACCGGTTCGCGCTCCAACGTGCTCTCGATCTACACCGCCGCCCGCGCCCGTGGCTCGGTGCGGTCCGGTCCGCACTTTCCGCGCTACCCGGACCGGATCTTCCGCCGCACCGTCCGTGGGATGCTCCCCCACCTCCAATCCCGGGGGAAGGCGGCGTTCGCGCTCTTGGAGGTCCACATCGGCGTACCGGAGGAGCTCAAGGACGCCCCCCGAAGCACGATCGACGACGCGAAGGCCAAGCCCGCCCTGAGGGCCCCGATGACCCTCGCCGAGATCACTCGGCTCCTCGGAGCCCACGTATGAAGGCCCCCACGATCATCCTCGCCACCGGCAAGCGGAAGGCCGCCATCGCGCGCGCCACCGTGCGCAAGGGGCAGGGCCTGCTCCGGTACAACGGGGTGCCTCTCGAGCTCGTGGAGCCCGAGATCGTCCGCCAGAAGGTCCAGGAACCGCTCCTCATGGTCGGCGACCGCGTACGCACCGTGGACATCTCCGTGAGCACGCGCGGCGGGGGGATCGTTGGGCAGGCCTCCGCGGCCCGCACCGCCGTCGCCCGCGGGATCGTGGCGTGGCTCAAGGACGACGTGCTCCGCACGACGTTCAGGCATTACGACCGTACGCTGCTCGTCAACGACCCCCGCCGCAAGCTGCCGAAGCGGCCCGGGGGCCGGGGCGCCCGGGCGCGGCGGCAGAAGTCGTACCGTTAGGGAGGTCGAGGTCCGTGACGATGATGGTCCCCGTGCGGTGCTTCACCTGCGGGGCGGTGATCGGCCAGTACTGGGACGAGTACCGCGAGCGGACGATGCGCGGCGAGCCGGCGGGCGAGGTCTTCGACGCCCTCGGGCTCGAGCGGTACTGCTGCCGGCGGATGCTCCTTACCCACGTCGACCTCTTGGACGAGGTCGGCCCCTACGGCTAGACCGAACGGCCCGTGGGCCTCGACCTCGGCCCAGCCCGGAGATGGCCCCCACGCAGGCAACGGCCCGCCACGCGCTCGCGACCTAGGCGAGGGCCGGCCCCCGCAGGGAGGCGGGCCGGCCCGACCCTTCTCGGGCCTACCTAGGCGTCCTCGTCGTCGTCCTCGTGCTTCGCGCTCCGCTCGAGCCCGCTCTTGCTCGTGCTCGGCTTGGCGCTGCCGGGCTTGCGAGTCCGTCGGCGGAACAGCAGGATCAGTAGGGCGAGGACGACGATCACCGCCGCCGCGATCGCGACGTACTCCAGGTCCTGCGTGGTCGGGTTCGTGTGGATGGTGATCGAGGTCGACGCCACGCTCGCCGAGCTCCCGTTGACGAACTGGTTCGTCGCGGTGGCGTTGGCGTAGAGGATGAACGATCCGGATTTGCTCGGCGTCCAGTGGAGCACGGCGCGGACGGTCTTGTTGTACTTCAGGCTCTGGATCAGCCCCGTGGAGATCGCCGTGGAGTTGACGGTCGCGTTCTTGCCCGTGCCGGAGTAGCCGTAGAAGATCACCGAGCCGGGCGAGCCGCCGACGTAGGTCTTGGAGCCGCTCCCGCTGGAGGAGAGCAGGTAGAACGAGACCGAGATGTTGTGCGCGACGGACTTCGACCCTCCGCCGACGGTGACGTTCACCCAGTAGGTGTAGGCCGTCCCGGCGTTCACGGAGGTCGGACCGGTAAGGTTGTTCGCCTGCAGGACCGGCCGCACGGTCGTGTTCTCCGCGACCTCGAGCGAGACCGAGGCGTTCCCCTTGTTGCCGGCCTTGTCGGTCACGGTGAGGTTGATCTTGTAGTCGCTCGTCCGCGGCGAGAGCCGGAGCGTCGGCAGCGGCTTCACCGTCGTGTTGTGCCAGCTGACGTTGGTGAACGACTTGTTCGTGTTGGTGATCGTCCAGCCGTAGCCGACGACCGAGCCGTTCCCGTAGTCGGTCGAGCCGCTCGCGTTGAGCTTGACGACCGCGTAGTGGTTCGGCCCTTCGACGACGCTCCCGTTCGTGATCGCCGTGCCGTTCGCCGTCTCCAGCGTGATCTTCGCGATCGGCGGCTCGGTGTCCCGGACGAGGATCGTCAGGTGCGCGGTCGAGTTCGTCCCGACCAGCGACCAGACCTGGAGGGTGAGGTTGTAGATCCACCCCCAGCCGTTGATCCCGACCGCGGTGTTGTTGACCTTGACCGTCGTGAAGTTGACGTAGACGCCGTGGCCCGGGGCGGTGACGCTGTTGGTCGTGTTCGCGCCGAAGGCGACCGTCCAGTTCGCCTTGGGGTTCGCGCCCTTGGCGGTCGAGAAGTTCGCGGTCGCGGTGTAGTTCCGGGCCTTCAGCGTGTACGTCGCGATCGACAGCTTGTTCGGGGCGGTGATCGTCGTGGCGGTCGAGTTGAAGTGGAGGTTCCTCGTCCAATTGACGATCAGGACCGGCATGTGAGCGACCGTCAGCTTCTCGGCGCTGGTCGCGTTGGAGGCGATCCCCGCGACCGGCGCGGTGTTCACGACCGAGACGTTGAACGTGGTCGAATTGTTGAGGCCGGACGAGCTGATGATCTTCAGCGT
>Ga0187772_10000423_pt1 | contig 18915 bp, 11 predicted proteins | sample 0116_SJ02_MP15_2_FD_133137 | JGI IMG/M metagenome (GOLD analysis project Ga0187772, IMG submission 133137) | Tropical peat soil microbial communities from peatlands in Department of Meta, Colombia - 0116_SJ02_MP15_20_MG | ecosystem: Environmental > Terrestrial > Soil > Wetlands > Peat | place... | reverse complement strand
GGCTTCATCATTGCGCGTTAGGCGGCTGATTTTTCGTGCCGTGTCAATTGCACTGGCTAGTTTGCGTGCGAAATTTTGAAAATCCTCATCCTTCAAATTGCCGCCGTCCGGCAAAAGCCGGGCGCGCTTGGCGCACACGGGAAGAAACCGATTTCCAAAGCCGTTGAAAATGGCGTTATCACGCATTTTCTCTTTAAGCTCGGTTTCCGTTATGTGGCCAATAACTGAAATGTGCGCGCCCGTGGCAAGGAGTGGACTGTTCTTCGTAAGCGTCTGAATGTTGCCCGAATCCCAAGCCTGGCGAAGCACTTCCGAAAGTGTGCTGCCTTCACGTCCAGACACAGAAAGCACGCTGGCAAATTCCGATTCAACGACCATGAGCCGTTTGTCCTCTACGCCTTTGGAGATGGTTCGATTCCCATCCTTGTCAAAATCCTCGCGGTCGTCTCTGACGCAATTGACAACGCCTTCGCCGCTGCCAAGCCCGCCGACAATTCGCTTCCTTGACCAGTTTTCATCCGCCAGCCGGAAAATTTCTTTGATGATGTTCCAGCTTGTTCCCTTGCGCGCCTTTGCGCTGCGCCCAACGATCAACACCAATTCGCGGGCGTGGTGCAAAGTCCATTCCTGCCGGAAAAATGCGTTTGTGCCGATGCAGTTTCCAAAGCCGACCAGAAGTTGAAACAAAAGCGCGGCAGGGTCGGCCTCGGTATGGGGCATGACAGTGAGGACTATTTCGCCCGCAATTCCGGTGTAGGCATCTTCGCCTAAAGGATTCGGCCAGTGTCTTTGCGCTGGCGATTCCCCAATTACGGGAGCCGGGGCACATGCCAGGCCAATTTCTTTATTGTCGGCTATTGCGTTCACAAGACAGAAAAACAAGCGGCACGCGCAGAGGAGCGTTTGCGCGTGCCGTGCCGCCTTCCGTTACCGTGTCCGGCAACGGGCAGCGAAAATTTTCTGTCGCTCCTCATGGATAAATTAGCGGCCCAAAATGGTTTCCAAAAATCCCTTTGGCTTCTCTGCGACGTTGAGCTTTGGCCGGTATTCGGCGATTATGGAGCTTTGAAGTTCGACCGCCTTTCCCGCAGGTGTTCGGATCACCGCGACTTCAACTTTTGAAACGGAGAAAGTCGGGCCAGCCGTCGGGCCTGTCCAATGTTGGAAATGACGTAGGAGCGTCGAATAGAGCCGGTCTGTGTGAGACTCGCCAACATACAAAGCCGCCCTGCAATTTTTGATTTACGATTTACGATTGAGGCTGGCGTTCTCGGAAATAAAAAACTCCCGCTGTTCAATGCGCAGCGGGAGTTTTGAGAGTTTTGATTTGGTTCAATTGACGCTTACGTCAATCTGTTTAGGCTTGGCTTCCTCAGCCTTGGGCAGGGTGACGGTCAGGACGCCATCCTTGTAGGCGGCCTTCACCTTGTCAGCCGCCACTGCCGTTGGCAGTGTCAAGGCGCGCACGAATTTTCCGTAGTAGCGTTCCTGCCGGTGGACTTCGGTTTCCTTGCTGACCTTTTCCTCCTTCCGTTCACCGGAAATGGTCAGCACGCCGTCCTGCAGGGAAACCTGGATGTCTTCGCGCTTGAAGCCCGGCAGTTCCACCTGCACAGTGAAGCTTTCCTTGTCCTCATGCGCGTCGAGTGCAGGCAACCAACCCGTCAAACATGTTTCAAACAACCGGTCCAAGTCGTCGCTCAAACCAGACAGCCGCCCGAACGTCGGCCAAACCAAACCAGGTTTTTGATATCGTATCAGATTCATGATTATCCTTTCGTTAATTGTTTCAACTAACAATCAGCGCGGAACATGCCAAAACCAGGTCAGAATCATATCAAATTGATTTACAGATAGTTAGTACATTTAAAGCATTTCAAAGGGAGCCGAGCATAGCGCCTAAATGACACATTAGGAATTAAACAGCCAGCATAGTGCGTCAAAACGGCAGATTGAATTTTAAACCGGAAAGTATAGTTTTTTCCAAGCGTCTTACGTTGGAGCCGTTCGAGAGTTGTTTGATTTGTGATTAATCAAATGCGTGACCGGCACAGCCGAGCACATCTCTGATTTTGTGACGGACGAGTTCTTTTACATGTGTCCGAGCCGGGCCCAGATATTTGCGGGGATCAAATTCCTTCGGATTTTCGAACAACGCTTTACGGATGGCGGCGGTCATGGCGAGGCGCAAATCAGTATCAATGTTCACCTTCGTGCAACCGGTGCGGCGGGCGACTTCGATGTCGGCCTCCGGCACACCCGCGGTGTCCATCCCCAGTTTGCCGCCGTATTTGTTGATTTCCTCGGCCAATTCCTTCGGAACGCTTGAAGCGCCGTGCAGTACCAGCGGGTAGTCGCCCATGCCGGCCTCCAGGAGCGCCTTCTTGATGAGCTTGAGGCGTTCGAGATCAAGGTGTTGTTCGCCCTTGAACTTGTAGGCGCCGTGTGAGTTGCCAATGGCGACCGCCAGTGAATCGCAGCCGGATTCCTTGACGAATCTGACCGCGTCTTCCGGCACGGTGTAGTGACCGCTGGCGGAATGGGCGCCGCCTTCCTCGCCTTCGTCGAACTGGGCGCCGACGAGATGGCCAAGTTCGGATTCCACCACACAATTGTGTTTGTGGGCGTATTCCACCACTTTCTTGGTGATTTCAACGTTTTTCTCGAACGGCTCGTGACTGGCGTCAATCATCACGCTGGTGAATCCCTCGTCGATGCAATCCTTGCACAGTTCGAACGTATCGCCGTGGTCGAGATGCACCGCAATCGGGATCGTGGAGAGGCCGACTGCCGCCTCGATGAGCTTCTTGAGATAGACCGGATTGGCGTACTGGCGCGCGCCCTTGGAAATCTGGAGCATCACCGGCGCCTTTTCCTCTTCGCACGCCTCGACGATGGCTTGAAGCAGTTCCATATTGTTGACGTTGAACGCGCCGAGGGCGTATTTGCCTTTCAACGCCTTCGCGAAAAGTTCTCTGGTGTGTGTCAGTGGCATAAGCTTTCCATGTTGTTCGTTGTTGAATCGAATTCGGATTTTTCCAACAGCGGGCAATCATAGTCCAACTCGCTCAAAAGGAAATAAAAAACACAAACCGCCCGCGGCACGTCGTTGGACATTTTTTGGATAAATTGCTTTGCGACCGGGCGACTTTGGGCAAAAAATCCCGTGTGCAAGCGCGTTTTCTTCTCGGTCCCGCCGGCAGTGGCAAGACGTTCCGCTGCCTGACGGAAATCCGCGGCGCCTTGCGCGAAAATCCCGAAGGACCGCCGCTGATTTTGCTGGTGCCCAAACAGGCCACGTTTCAGCTCGAACGGCAGTTGCTTGATTGCGAATGGCGGGGTGAGCGTCCTCGCGGGCCGAAAGCGACTTCAACCGACGGCCCGCCGGGCCTTCGCTGCGACGCAGCGGCTTCGTCCACGCAGGCGGGAGTCTCGCCCCGCGAACTTTCGGGTTACGCGCGGCTCCGCATTTTTTCATTCGAGCGGCTCGCACAGTTCGTTTTTGAAGAACTACGGGTCGTGCCGCCGCAAAGGCTCGCCGAGGAGGGGCGCGTGATGGTTTTGCGCGCCCTGTTGATGCAATACGAGAACGAATTGAAATTGTTCCGCCGAAGCGCCCGCCGGCCGGGTTTCGCCCAGCAACTAAGTGGGTTGCTGGGTGAACTGCAGCAACACCAATTCACCACGGCCAAACTCCGCGCCCTCGCTTCCCGCCTGGCCGGCCGCCGCGAGTTGCAGGATAAACTTGACGACCTCGCGCTGTTGCTCGATGCCTATGCGCGCTGGCTCGCCGAACATGAACTGCAGGATGTAAACCGCCTGCTCGATGCAGCCACCGGCTATTTGCAATCACCTTCTTCCACCCGTCGTCCGCCATCCGCGCTGCAGATTTCCGGTTTGTGGCTCGACGGTTTCGCGGAGATGACGCCGCAGGAATTGGATTTGCTTGCGGCCATCCTGCCGCAATGCGAGCGCGCGACGCTGGCGTTCTGCCTCGAAAACGAGCCCCAGCTTGAAACTTCCTGGCTTTCCATCTGGTCTTCCGTGGGGAAGACCTTTCAGCAATGCCGGCAACGGCTCGAAAATCGGCCGGGCTGCAAAATCGAAGTCAAAATGCTCCCGCGCGATTCGGGGGAAAATCGCTTTGCAAACAACTCTGAACTCGCGCACCTCGAAAAAAATTGGGCGTCCTCAATGACTCCGAATTCTGCACTCCCGACTCCGCACTCCACAATTTCGATGGTCGCTTGTGCAAGTCCCGAGGGCGAGGCCGTCTTTGCCGCGCGCGAAATTTTGAAATTCGTCCGTGACGAAAAGTGCTGTAACCGGTTCCGCGACTGCGCCGTGCTGGTGCGGAACCTTGACGATTATCACCAACCGCTGGCGCGCAGGTTTCGTCGTTATGGTGTCCCTTTCTTCCTGGATCGCCGTGAATCCGTCGCCCCTCACCCACTCGCTGAACTTACCCGCAGTGCGTTGCGCACGGTCGTTTTCGACTGGCCGCACGACGACTGGTTTGCCGCGCTCAAGGCCGGGTTCTCCCGCGTTGAAGAAACCGAAATTGACCGGCTCGAAAATGCCGCGCTTGAATTCGGCTGGCGCGGCGCGAAATGGCGCGAACCTTTGCCGGCCGAGGATGCCTCTTTCGAACGTCTGCGCCAAAGGGTTGTCCCGCCATTTGAAAATTTCGCCAGGCAGTTCGCGCGACACAAAAATCAGCCGTCGGGCGAGCAATTGGCTGAAACCATGCGCGGGTTTTGGGATGCGCTCGACGTTGAAGAAACATTGGAGCGTTGGAGTCTGGCTGGTCCGGAAAAGTCCTCAATCTTCAATCGTCAATCGTCAATCCACTCAACGGTTTGGGAACAAATGAACGTGTGGCTGGACAACGTGGCGATGGCGTTTTCACGCGAAGCGCTGCCCTTGCGCGATTGGCTGCCGATTCTGGAGGCGGGCTTGGCAAACCTGACCGTGGGCGTGATTCCGCCTGTGCTCGACGAGGTGCTCATCGGTGCCATTGACCGCGCCCGCAATCCAAACTTGAAATTCACGCTGGTGCTTGGCGTGAACGAATCCGTCTTTCCCGCCACGCCCGCCACACCGCCGATTCTGACGGACACCGACCGCGATGAATTGAAACAAAGCGGCATTGCGCTCGGTCCGGATCTGCGCGAACGCCTGGCACGCGAACATTACTACGGTTACATCGCCTGCACCCGCGCCAGCGAAAAACTGGCCGTGACCTTTGCCCGTCACGATGCCGATGGCAAAACCCTGAACCCATCGCCGTTTGTTTCGCAGTTGCAGCGGTTGTTTCCCAGACTGGAAATCGAGGAATTCAGCGGTGAAATCGGCGCGGCGGAAGTGGTGCATCCCATCGAAATCGCCTCGCCGCTCGTAGAACTAAACTCCCCTCACCCGACCTTCGGCCACCCTCTCCCCGCATGGCGGGGAGAGGGACGGGGTGAGGGGCTCGACGACCCATGGTCCGAATTGCTTGAACTCCCGACGTTAAAAAAGTTCGCCGAAGGTTTACGCCTGTTGCGAGAGCCGGATCCGGCGGAAAATCTGTCGCCGGCGCTGGCGGAAAAGCTTTTTGGCCCGGTGCTGCGGACGTCGGTGAGTCGGCTCGAGGAATTTGCCCAGTGCCCGTTCCGGTTCTTTGTCCGCAGCGGTCTCCGGGCCGGAGAACGGAAGATTTTCGAACTCGACGCGCGGGAGCGGGGCAGTTTCCAGCACGACGTGTTGAGAATTTTTCATGAACGTTTGGCTGCCGAAGGCCGGCGCTGGCGCGATTTAACGCCGCCCGGGGCGCGCGAACGGATCCGCGCCATCGCAATTGAATTAACGGAAAATTTCCGCGGCGGATTGCTTCAGGACACGGCGCAGGCACGGTTCGAGGCGCAGGCGATGACCGGGTCGCTGCAGGATTTCATCGAGGTCGTGGTGACGTGGCTCCGGGAGCAGAATGAATTTGATCCGGCGGCCGCAGAACTGGATTTCGGAAGCGGCGAAGCCCGCGCACCGGCGCTGGAATTGGATTTGAGCGACGGCCACCGGCTTGCGCTACTGGGACGGATTGATCGTGTGGATTTGTGCCCCGACCCGGCGGGTCGGGGTGCGCTTGCGTTGGTGATGGACTACAAATCCAGCGGCAAAAGGCTCGACGCAGTATTGGTGGAGCATGGCGTGCAGTTGCAATTGCTGGCCTACTTGAACGTACTCCAGCATTGGACGGACCCGCGCAGCGTGCTCGGCGTGGCGCACCTGGTCCCCGCGGGTGTTTTTTACGTGAACTTGCGCGGTCAATATGAAAGTGGCGGCACGCGGGCCGAGGCGCTGGACGATGCCGGGGGCGCGCGCAAACGCGCCTACCGCCACACGGGCCGATTTGACGCCAGCGTGCTGCCGAAACTTGACCGCCTTGGAACGGCGGATCAATTCAGCTATCAGCGGAACCAGGACGGCTCGCTGCGCAAAGGTTCAGTGGAAGCCCTGTCACGCGCGGAATTCGAAAAACTGCTCGACCGGGTGGAAACGCAACTGCGCGAAATGGGCCGCGCGATTTTTTCCGGCGAGGCAAAAGTGGATCCGTACCGTAAAGGCTGTGAAACGCCGTGCGAATTCTGCGACTACCGCGCGGCATGCCGGATTGATCCATGGACGCACCGCTATCGCGTGTTGCGCGCGACAAAGGTAAATCCAGCATGACGCAATTGGTTTGGAGTTCCGCCTTCAGGCGGTCGGAAACCGTGTAAACGCGGAACACCAAACTCAAATTAGAACATTACCAATGACGCTTCGCGGCAAATCCGACTCCGATTGGTCGGTGCTCGTCGGAAAATGGAAGGCCGAACAATTGCGCCTGCGCGAACGAATGATCGTCGCGCCGTTGGAACCGCTGCCGCGCTTTGTCGCCGGGGCCGACTGCGCGTTCTCCGTTGACCAACAAACCATCTTCGCTGCCGCGGTTGTTTATGACCGCGAAACGCAGCGCATCATCGAAGTCGCGCGCGCGGCGCGGCTGGCAGAATTTCCCTATGTGCCTGGTTTTCTCAGCTTCCGTGAAGGGCCGACGGTGATGCAGGCCGTTCGCGCGTTGCGACACGAATTCGGCGCGATTCTGTTTGACGGCCAGGGTTTCGCGCATCCGCGGCGTTGCGGCATCGCGTCGCATCTGGCGATTCAACTGGACAAACCCGGGGTCGGCGTTGCCAAGAGCCGGCTCATTGGGACGTTTGGAAAACTGGCGTCCAATGCCGGCGCAACCACCCCGCTCAAGGACGGTGCTGAACAAATCGGTGTCGTGTTGCGAACGCAAGAGGAAATACGGCCGCTTTTTGTGAGCATCGGGCAGCGCGTGGATTTGGTATCGGCAATCAACCTGGTTCTGGCCTGCTGCACGCGCTATCGCATCCCCGAACCGACGCGCCAGGCGGACATCGAAGTGGCAAAGTTCAAGCGCGCTAGTGATACTCCTGCAACGTCTTGACCCCATAGCCGCGTTGTTTGAGCGCCGCGATGCCAAGCACAGCCGCTTTGGCGCCGCTCAATGTCGTCATGATCGGCGTGCCGGTGTAGACGGCGGTGGTGCGGATTTTGATTTCGTCGGCGCGCGGCGTGGCGCCGCTCGGCGTGTTGATGACGAATTGGAGTTCCCGGTTCTTGAGCAGGTCAATCGCGTTGGGCCGGCCTTCCGCGAGCTTGAAAATGCGCTGAACTTTCAACCCGGCCTTTTCCAACACCGCCGCGGTGCCGCGCGTGGCGACCAGTTCAAAGCCCAGTTCGACAAATTGTCTGGCCACCGCCGTGGCCTGTTTTTTGTGCGCGTCACTCACGCTGATGAAAATTTTTCCGCCCAACGGCAGGGACGCGCCGGCGGCGATTTGTGATTTCGCGTAGGCGATGCCCAAATCGGCGTCCAAACCCATGACTTCGCCGGTTGAGCGCATCTCCGGCGAGAGCAAAATGTCCTGCCCGTGAAAACGGTTGAAGGGGAAAACCGATTCCTTCACCGCCCAATACTTCGGCCGGACTTCCTTTGTGAAACCCAGTTCCTTGAGCGTTTTGCCGACCATGACTTTGGCCGCGAACTTCGCCAGCGGCACACCGATGGCCTTGGATACGAACGGCACGGTGCGCGAGGCGCGCGGATTCACTTCAAGCACAAAAACCTTTTCGTCCTTCACGGCGTATTGCACGTTCATCAGGCCGATGACCTTCAACTCGCGCGCCATGGCGTGAGTGTGATTGCGGACCGTCTCGATGACCTTCTTGGAAAGCGTGTGCGGTGGCAAGACCATCGCCGCATCGCCGGAGTGGACGCCGGCAAACTCAATGTGCTCCAGTATTCCGCCGATGACGATCGTGCCGTCATCCCTGGCAGGGCGCGTCACTCCGTGCGCGCCATTTTTCGCTTTCGCACCAGCGGCGGGCAGCGGATTGTCCGCCCGACCATCAAAATGGCCGACGTCGGCGATGCAATCCACATCCACCTCCGTGGCGTCCTCCAAAAATTTGTCCACGAGCACTGGCCGCTCCGGCGAAGCTTCAACCGCAAAGCGCATGTAATGTTGAAGTTCGGCGTCGGAATAAACAATTTGCATCGCGCGGCCGCCCAGAACAAAGGACGGACGGACCAAAATCGGGTAACCGAGTTTCTGGGCGACCTTGAGCGCCTCGGTCTCATTGGTGGCAATGCCATTGGGAGGCTGAGGAATTCCGAGCTTGTCGAGCATCGCGGCGAAGAGCTTGCGATCCTCGGCGATTTCTATGCCCTGCGGCGAAGTCCCGATGATGTTGACGCCGTTTTTCTGGAGGCCGAGCGCGAGGTTAAGCGGCGTCTGGCCGCCGAATTGCGCGATGGCGCCCCAACATTGTTCACGTTCGTAAATGTGCAGCACGTCTTCGAGCGTGAGAGGCTCAAAGAAAAGCTGGTCGCTCGTGTCATAATCCGTGGAAACGGTTTCGGGGTTGGAGTTGACCATGATGGTGTCGAAGCCGTCTTCCTTGAGCGCAAAAGCGGCGTGGACGCAGCAATAATCGAATTCAATGCCCTGCCCGATGCGGTTCGGTCCGCCGCCGAGAATCATCACCTTCTTCTTCGGCGTCTCCCGGACCTCGTCGTCGCCGCGGTCGTAGGTCGAATAATAATAAGGCGTGTAAGCCTCAAACTCGGCGGCGCAGGTGTCCACCAGCCGGTAACTGGGCACGAGGCCGAGTTTTTTGCGCCGCGCGCGGATTTCATCCTCGGTGGCGCCGGTTAAATGGGCGATCTGCCGGTCGGAGAAACCCAACCCTTTTGCTTTGGCCAACAATTCAGGATTCAGTGGCGCCATCTTGCCCGAACAGTAAGCCGCAAAGTATCCGTCGTGTCCAGCGCGATTGGCCAAATCCGCTTGCTGCCCGGACCTGTTTACGCTACGAAAACGGCGATGAAAAGACTAGGGCGCGCGCTGTTCTGGTGGATGTCGTTCGCGCCCCTCCTTGCCTCGGCGCAAATTGATCCGGTCAAACGCGATCTTATTCAGGTGGGCTACAACGCCGCGTTTGAAGGTCATGCCCCGCTGGCCGGGTACGCATTTTTTTATCACAACCAGCCGGATTTTCTGGAAACGAATCTGACGTTGCGGCTGGCGGTCGCGCCGGTCTATCTGGACTCCGAACTCGGGTTCGTCAATGGCCTGGGGCCGCACACGGATTTCGCCATTGGCGTGGCGGGCGGCGGTTTTGCGGACAGCTACAACGAGATTCGCGGCGGCACGTATTACCCCACCGAATCGTTTGACGGCAACGGCGGGGAAATTTCCGCGAGCGTTTATCATCTGTTCAATCCCGGCGACGAAATTCCGCTGAACTTTGTTTTGCGCGGCACGGCGCATTATTCCTTTTTCAACCGCGACGACAACACGGCGGCCAATTTTAGACTGCCCGACGACCACGGCGACTTCAGCGTGCGCACCGGCCTGCGCTGGGGCGGTGTCGAGCCGACTTTATTTCCGCCGCTGGCGATGGAATTGTCCGTCTGGTACGAAGGCCATCTACGCAGCGATTCCGGCTCATATGGTTATTCAACCAACAATGCCTACGACCGCGAGCTCAAGGAGCAATCGCATTTGTTTTGGACGGAAGCCGCGCTGGCTTACACGCTGCCCAAAAGCCAGCAAAGTTTTTACGTGCGCCTGACCGCCGGCACCAGCGTGGACGCCGACCGTTTCAGTGCATATCGGCTTGGCGGATTTCTGCCGCTCGTCGCGGAATTCCCGCTGTCGCTGCCCGGCTATTATTTTCAGGAAATCAGCGCGCGCCAGTTTGTGCTCCTCAACGCCAATTACCTTTTGCCGCTCGACCCCCCCAAATGCTGGAACCTTGACATCAACGCCGCCAGCGCGTTTGTGGATTATCTGCCCGGCGAATCGCAACCCGGCAACTGGCTCAACGGTGTCGGGGGCGGGATCCTGTATCGTTCGCCCTCGCAGCGCCTCAAAGTCATGGTCAATTACGCGTACGGCGTGGATGCGATTCGCTCGCATGGGCGCGGCGCCAACAGCCTCGGGGTTTTCCTGCAATTGGACCTGGCGCGCCCGCATGGCCCGGCCTTCAATCCGGCGCATCCCAGCCCCGGGCTCTGGCGAGCGTGGCAGTGGCTCTTCGGGAGTTAAAATCGCTTGCGCGCGGGCACGCGGCTTGGTTCATTATGAGGGCGGGTGCGCATATGGTGGAATTGGCAGACACGCTACTTTGAGGTGGTAGTGGGGCAACCCGTGCAGGTTCAAGTCCTGCTATGCGCACCAAAATTCCCCAACCGCACCAAGACCCGTCAACCAAACCCGCACTCGAACACCGAGAGCCTTGGCGATTTTCACCGGACTGTCCGCCGACGCGGACTCCACCCGGATGACCAGATTCTCCCCAAATTAGCTTGAATCACGGCTTGCGCAGGTTCAAAATGCGTCTCCTCATGAAAGGTCTGTTTGGTTCCGGGAGATGGGTGTCCTTCCGGTGGGGTTGGAAGGTTGCCGGGGACGGATTTGAACATCTTGCTTCAGCGGTTCAATACAACACATATATGAAAACACCAAAGACATTATTCGGGATTCTCACCATCACGGCGGCGCTTGCTTTGCAAGTCCATGCCCAAAGCACAGCAACCGCCGCGGCAACCGCAATTGACGGTTTTGTGGTGGCGATTACCGTCACTGACGGCGGCAACGGTTATGGTTGGGCACCCTCGGTGACCATCACCGGCGGTGGGGGATCGGGCGCGGGGGCGTTTGCGACTGTCAGTAACGGGGTGGTAACGGCCATCACGGTTACGAACGCCGGCTTCGGCTACACGAGCACCCCGCAGGTCATCGTCGCAGCGCCTGATACCACCTCTTTCAATTCGTCGCTGGTTTTGGATTTGTCTTTCGACGGGACGGTCGTGGATTTGGGACCTAACGACTTCACGGTCATGACCAACGGGGGAGGGACTTTTGTGCCGAACAGATTTTTACAGACAAATTCAGCGTTTGCTTTGAACGGGGTAAATCAAAACATTGCGCTTCCCTACGATGCCCGGCTTTATCCGGACCAGATGACTTTGAGCGCATGGGTCAACTTCCAATCAATCCCCAACTCGGAAGTGGGCATTTGGCGGGCGGGAAATGCCAGCACCGACGGGTGGCGTGGGTTTGAGTTAATGCATGAATCATATGGTTACCTCTATGCGGATTTTACCGGTAGTGGAAACAATGCCGTGATTTCAGCGAACTTGACAAACATCGTTGCGGGCGAATGGTTCCAAATCGTCATTACTAGGACTACCAACTCCGCTGCGATGTTCGTGAACAGCGTGAAAGTGGCTTCGCAAACCGGCTTGACTCCCTACACAAAACCTCAAGTTACGCCCATGAGTTGGGGGGCCAATATCGGAGACCCAAGCGGCTATTGGGAATTCTGTCCAGCGACTCTCGACACGGTTCACATTTACAATCGTGCCCTTGCCGACAGTGAAGTTTATACGCTTTATACCAATGAAGCGTTTTGGCCTCCCGCTATTACCAACCAACCGCAAGACGCACTGGTCAATGCCTACAGTCCGGCTTCATTCAGTGTCACCGCGATTGGAGCACCTCCGCTTTATTACCAATGGTCGTTGAACGGCTCCAACCTCTTGAATGCCACGTTCAGCACTTTTAGCATCGCCAGTGTCAAACAATCGGATTTGGGGGCATACACGGTGGTGGTGACCAATCTGTTCGGCTCCGTTACGAGCTCTGTTGCCAATCTGTATATGTATCCTTATTTGGCCTCTCCGTTTACGGGCCTGGATACGTATTGGGGTCAAACCAACACGTTGAGTGTGGGAGTATGGGGCACCGGGCCATTTACTTATCAGTGGTATGACGATGGCATTGCTGTACTGGATGCCACCAATTCAACCCTCACCTTGTCCTCGATCCAATCCACCAACGCAGGCCTGTATTCCGTGGTCGTTACCGCTGCCTACGGGAGCGTGACGAACATGCCGGAACAGGTGATTGTCAATCCCGCTTTTGTATCGCTGAGTATCTGTCCCAATTTGGTGATTCAAGGCACGGTCGGTTTCAACTACATCATTCAAAGCACCACGGATTTGAGCAACACGAATTCGTGGATTACAGAGACCAATCTGACCCTAACGCAACCGGTTGAATACTGGGATGACACCAGCGCCGATGTCAGAGACCCAGACAATCCGCACAAGTTTTACCGGGTTCTGCCTGGACAATGACGAATTGCTGCGCTGGGTCCACTGTGAAAATTCCAGCCACGCGACGCGCCGCTCAATCCGATGGCTGAATCCACTTCGAGTAAGCGCGCCCGCCAAAATACTCGTAGCCTTTGGCTTCGTCCGACGTGCCCGAAAGCAGCGCCTGAATGAAGCCGTTCCGCTCGACTTGCACGGTGTGAAAAATCTTCCGCTCCGGGTTTTCCCTGAGCAGAAATCGAATCCGTCCGTCGAGCGCGGAAAAGGTTTCCAGCCCGTTGTTCGTCCGGCTGGTGAACTGAAATTGCGCGCCGAGGTCGTCCAGCATCGCGTGGCTGCGCCCCCAGGTTCCGCCGTCTTCGCTCACGAACGGTTTGCCGTTCAGCCGCGCCAGATAATCCTGATACGCCAGCACGCAAAGATGGTTTTCATCGGAAGCCGCCAGCCAGCTTTTAATCTTGTCCGCGTGCAGCTCGGAATCGTAACCGTAATCACTGTCGAGAAAGGCGATACGCTTCACGTCCTGCGGAATTTTTTCCACCGCATTCAAATAACTGAAAACCAGGCTGCCGCCCCCGCTGTGGCTGGCGAGCACCACCTCGGTTTTGTTCGACGAAAAAATGCCGCGCACGTTATCGAGAATGTGAACGATGACCTGATCGTCGTGGGTCTTGCGCCACGCCGACCAGCTTTTCGTTCCGGCCTCGAGATACGCGACGACGATGGTGCGATGGGTGATCACGCTGCGCAGCCAGCGCGTTTGTGCGCCGATGTGCTGAATGTTGAAATGCCAATCATCGCCAGGTTTCAAAGTTTTGCCGACGGTCTGCTCAATCGTGTTGCCATTCGGCAAAGCGTAGAAAACCAGGAGCACGGGTTTATTGGTGGCGAATGATTCAGGCGCCGGCGCGTTGAGAAGAATCCGCACCTCTTCCGCCAGCCGAATTTCCCGAATCATCTCGCCGAAGTTTGTGCTGACGGAAAATTTCTGCGGCCAAGGCAGATTGATTTTTTCCCCGGCGACGGCCAACGGCAAAGGCGTTAGCAAGTTGGTTGGGTAACGGGTATTGGTGATGATGCCTTCATCGCTAATAAGGCCGCAAAGTTTGGGGTCCGCCAGGACTTCGACGACGGTTTGGGTTCCGCCATTCACCAGCATATTTTGGGAGACCAGCCGGATGCCATGGCTGTAATCCACCCACGCCGCCGTGTGACCGAGATAAAGCGGTTGGATTGCCATGCCGTTCGTCTGATGCCAACCGTAAATGGCGACCTTGTTCGTTACCCCCGCCAGCCGCGTGGAAATCACCACGTCTTTTTTGTGTCCGGCCACGAGCGCGTCGAGTGGATGCGCATTCAAATTCGCCAGTCGCTGCGTGCGAATCATTTCGTTGATTTGCGCAAAAATGGGAACGGTCGTCATTGCCGGGCCGGGTGGAATCGGTGAGGGTGCCAGTTTCACCTCGGCGGCGGCGTAAATCTCATCCACCATTTTGCGCGTCGGCAGAATGCAGCCGAGCCGGTCGGCGATGCGTTGCGCGGTGTTGGGCGAAACCGGCATGAGTAGATAATCCTCGTCTGAACCAACAGCGAGATAATCCGGTGTGGCGAAGAACGTGGCCGTATTCGTTATCCCGTCGGCAACGTTCGTGACGGTGACAGGGCAAAGCCGGCTTTGGAACGCGGGTACGTTGCCCGCAAAAACCTCCTTCACTACGGCTTGTTCGCGTTGCGTGAAATCGAGCGGAGAAATTATTCTGATGAAGTCCGCGCCGCCGGGTGCGTTGATGGCGCGCGGCGGCAACGAAACAGTCTGTGCGAGGGTGCCGCTGGCGAAACAAATCAACACGATTTGCAGCAGCACTTTCATCGCCCAACCATCCTTGCGCGGCAACCGCGGCGGTTCCCTTCTAAAATTCGCACCGGCATCGAACCGGATTTATTTCATTGCCCGCGCCGCGACAAGTCTTATTGTCCGCGTACGGACGCAATTTACTCTCGATGCCTGCTGGAGTTGCCCCGGATGGGGTGAAACCGGCTCAAGGCTTCGCGCAATTCGCGCGAACGCGGCGGCTTGCTGATGTCCGGGCCGAGCGGCGCCACCTTTGTTGTCGAGGCCTCGAGTGACCTCAAAAATTGGATTCCCATCGCCACCAATGCCGCGCCCACGGGAAACGTTTCCTACACGGACGCCGCGGCCACAAATCTTTCCTCCGGTATTACCGGGCAGAGATTCAGTAAATTTCCGGAATTCCCGGAATCCCTCGCGGGCTTCAAGCCGAGACCCTGGTTGAAATTCGCAACGAGGCCCCAAATTCAACGTCGGCCCCGCGCCGCGAGAAATTTCTCCACGTATTTGCCGAGCAGGTCGGCTTCGAGGTTTACCGCGTCTCCAACCTTGCGCTCACGCAACGCCGTGAGTTCGTAAGTGTGCGGAATGATCCAGATGCGGAAACCTTTTTTGTTCACGCCCGCGACTGTCAGGCTGATGCCGTCCACGGCAATCGAGCCTTTGAAAATGACGTAGCGCATTACCTCCGGCGGCGCGGCGATATCGAGCACATGGTCCCGCCCGGCGCGCTCCCAGCCGGTGATTCTGCCAAGGCCGTCAATGTGGCCGGTCACGAAATGGCCGCCGAACTCGCCGCTGGCACACAGTGGCCGCTCCAGATTTACGAGTGAACCCACCTTCGCAAATTGCAGGTTGGTGCGCCGCCACGTTTCCTGGAGCAAATCAAACTGCGCGGATTTGAATTTTCCCCGCGCGGCAATTTTTACTGCGGTGAGGCAACAGCCGTTCACGGCCAGGCTGCCTCCAAGCTTCAGGGCGCGACCGGTGACGTTGGCGCGCACGGTCAGTTCAATGGCTTTCGCCGCCGGTTTGATGCACTCGACGACGCCAGCTTCTTCGACAATGCCTGTGAACATATCCACCAACCTAAAGGCGGGGCGAGACCCAGTCGAGCCGTGTTTATACCACTCGCGCGGTCAGCAGTAAATCCAGCCCGATCCGCTTCCACTGCACATCGCGAAGATGAATGACCTCCGCCAGACTCCGGGCGCCTTGGCCGGCGACGGCTTTGCGCGAATCGCGTCCGCCCAGAATTTTTGGCGCATAGAAAAACGCCACTCGTTGCGCCAGTCCGCCGAGCAGGAATGACGCGTTGACCTCGCCACCGCCTTCAACCAGCAAATTTGTCACATTTCCCGCGCCGAGTTTTTTCAATAACCACGACAAGTTGATTTGTTGGTGGGGCGAAGCTGCTGACGAGCCGGCTCGCGAGGACGCTCGCCCCACCTTGATTGTGGGCGCGACCAGGATATTTACCCGCCTGGCTAATGCAGCGATGCGGTTTTTTGGCGCGTGTTTGCCCACAACAATCGTCGTCAGCGCCGTGGGTCGGTTGCTCACAACCTTCGCATCCAACGGCGTCCGCGCCAGCGAATCGAGAACGATGCGGTGAATGGGTTTTCCCATCTGCCATCTGCCAGCTGCCAGCTTCGTCCGCACTGTGAGACTCGGATCGTCCGCCAGAACCGTATTCACACCCACCAGAATTGCATCCGCTCCCCGCCGAAATCGCATCGCGTAAGCGCGTGCTTTTTCGCTGGTGATCCATTTCGATTCGCCACCGGCCGTGGCGATTTTGCCATCGAGCGTCATTGCGGCTTTGACCGTGACAAATGGCGTGCGATGGACAATCCAGTGGTTGAATGCTTCATTAAGTCGCTCGCATTCGTCGGCCAAGGTTTGGAGTTCCGCCTGCAAGCGGCCTGGGCGAGATACATTGTCCTTGCCGCGTGAACGCGGAACTCCAAACACTTTCACCACGATGCCAGCCCGCCGCAGAATTTTGAAAGCCCGACCGGAATGTATCGGGTTCGGGTCCGCTGTGCCGACAACGACGCGTTTGATTCCCGCTGCGATGATGGTTTCCGTGCAGGGCGGTGTGCGGCCGTGCGTGGAACACGGTTCGAGCGTCACGTAAAGCGTCGCGCCGCGCGGATTGTGACCGCGCTTCTGAGCGTCACGGAACGCCTCAATTTCTGCGTGCGGTTCGCCGGCTCGCCGATGCCAGCCGCGTCCGATGATTTTGCCATCTTTCACGAGCACCGCGCCCACCATCGGGTTCGGCGAAGTCAGGCCATAGCCTAGCCGGGCAAGCCGGAGGGCGGGTCGCATGAATCGGGTGTCAGACATCGCGCCCATCGTAGTCGGTGCCGTTCGCCGCGCCAAAGCGAAAAGGCGCAGGGTGAAAACCCTGAAGCTTTTCAACTTGCTGCATCCGACCCTTCGCAATCCTCTTCAAAAGGGATCAACGAAATAATTGTGGTAATCAAAACAGGTTCCAATGCCGCAACAGGAAGTATTCGTTGAAAGGGTTGTCGTCAGTGATTTGAATTTCGGGATCGAGAATGAGGGTTTTCTCGAAAGGCTTCTCCCGTGAAACGACCAGCCCCAGATAGCCGGGCAGATCCGAGGAGTGACTCCATTCCAACAAATCCTTTTTTGCATCCGGGGGCATGCGTGCCGCCAATTGTTGCGGATCAAGCCGTTCAATTGGTTCCATGGAGGCCAATATATGTATGCCGTCTCCCTCGACAGCGTTAAAGCAACGCACATAGGGGAACGAATCATACGCGGAGCACAGCACGGCCTGGGCCGTTAAGAATTCCCCGCCGGGAAACCAGGCTTGAAGAATGCCGTTGGGTTTCAAGTGTTGCTTGGCGAGTTCGTAAAATTGTTTGGAATAGAGCAGACTGGATCCGGCCGCTTCCACCGGTGGTGGCGGATCTATGACGATCACATCAAATTTTTCGCGGGTGCGTTTGAGGAAGCGCCGCCCATCATCAATGACGATATGGCCATTGGGATTGTGGAGGACACGTTCCGCATCTGCATGATAAAAACCAAACAACCTTGGGACGCTGGGCACCAGTTCCACAACCGTTGTGTCAATATTCCAACTCAGGGCCGAACGGTAAGTGGTCCCCATGCCAAAACAGATAACGAGCGCGGATTCGGGCGGCCCCTCGTGAAATGCCAGGGGCAGATGAACCATGAACTTGGTGATGGGAGTCAGCGCCGTCATGCCGATGCCATTGACCATAAGCAGCTTGGTGAACCCATCATCGGCGGCAATGACGTATGCAGCATAATCCCGCCGGACCTCGGCCTTTTGAGCAAGGCCGGTAATCCGCCCCTGAAAATCTTTGGAAATGAACAGGGCACAGACCAGGACGGCGCTCGCCGCCAGTCCTGCTCCCCAGCGCAGCCACCGGGACAGGAATCTCCAGCCCAGGAAATAGAACACAAAAAACGGCAGGCTGAGGAGCACCAAGGTGTATCGCTCGCTGATCCAAGGCAACAGCGCATAAGAGGCGAAGAGCGGCCCCAGAATACAACCGAGGACATTGATGGCATAGGCTTTCCCGGCGACTGCCGGATCACCGGCGGCGTATTCGTCGATCAAACTCGGCGTCAAATATCCCAGGACCGCGCAAAGCGGGCAGATGCTGATCAGCACAACAATCGCGCTGACGGCATCAATTGTATACTCCCAACTCGCCTTTACGAATCGGGGATCGTTGGCCAAAATCGGCAGAAAAGCGGCAACGATAAGAAACGAAATCAGTTTTGCCGTGGGTCGGGGCGATTTTTTTTTGAGATCACGACGATACGCCAGCGAACCCCAAAATGTGGCGCCAAGATAGGTAAAAACAATCAAGGCAAAGGAATACACCTGCGTTTTTAAAACCGGCGTGAACGCGCGGGTCCAAATTACTTCCATGCCCATCGCGCCAAAACCGGTCGAAAACAAAATCCATTTCAAAAGCGGCCGGCGGAAATTGCGCGGCGGGAACAGGTTGCCCGGATCGGCTGGCTGCCCCGCTTCCGTCAAAGGGCCGGCCTGGAAACTTCGTTGCTGCCAGCCCAGATAACCGCCGATGACGGCGATGGTGAAATTGCCTGCGGCAGCCACCCAAAGGGTGTAGTGAAACCCCATCAACTCCAACAGCACCACGGCTGCCAGCAGAGTGCCGCTCATCGCGCCTAACACGTTTGCCACGTAAAGCAGGCTGAAACTTTCGGCATTTTGACGGTCGCGTTCCCGCACGTAGGCCATCATCAACGGAAACGTCGCCCCCATGCACACACACCAGGGCAAAATGGAACACGC